>Ga0209553_1001146_pt1 | contig 13404 bp, 10 predicted proteins | sample LauGreFBDMM110DN_2_FD_188217 | JGI IMG/M metagenome (GOLD analysis project Ga0209553, IMG submission 188217) | Freshwater lake microbial communities from Lake Michigan, USA - Fa13.BD.MM110.DN (SPAdes) (version 2) | ecosystem: Environmental > Aquatic > Freshwater > Lake | place: Lake Michigan...
TACGGGCTGGGAACGCTCTGCGCGGGAATCGCAGCGATGACCGGCTCGGCCATTGCCTCGCTGCTGGCCTGCATGATCCTGCTGCCCCTGGTCCCCTTCCATCATGGCTACGTGGCGGCACTCACACGATTGCCCGGCAGCCTCCCCTCGTTCACCGTGTTATTGCTCCCTGCGATCGGGCTGCACAAGCTTGCCGCGCTGATCCCTCCCGTATCGGAGCTTGAAACCTTGCCGGTGATCGTCCTGGCTTTGTCGGGCGCCCTCTATGCAGCGATCAAGGCGCTGGCGCAATCGCGCGTGCGGCTCCTCCTCACCTATGGCAGCCTATCGTTCTTCTCCCTCCTCTGGTGGTGCGTGGCCGCCTCGCGGACTGTCACCCCGCAGGCCGCGGTCTTCCTGGGCAGCCTAGCCCTTGTGACTGCAGGACTCCTCCTTGCCTGGCAGGTGATCCGGACACGCTACGGCGACGATGTGGATCCGCGAGCCATCAGCGGATTGGCAGCGCAGATGCCGCAATTCGCCGTGCTGATTTCCGTCCTGGCCTTGGCCGCGATGGGGCTGCCTCCTTTTGGGGTCTTCGTCGGTTTCATGGGGTTACTCTTCGCCTCCCCACTGACCCTCTCGATAGCCCCCTTTGTTGTCGCCATCACATGGCTCGCGGCATCCTGGTACATCCTCGATCTGGTGCAAGGGCTGCTCTTCGGCCGCAAACGCCCGGATCTCCGCTATGAGGATGTGCGTCAGTCCGAGTTCGCCTCCCTCTTGATCGTCGTGATGATCATGTTCGCCTTGGGTCTCGCGCCAACCAATCTGTTCGAAGGAACGCCGCGATCAACCGATACCGGGGCCATCATGGAGTCAGTCTCATGGAACCGCTAAACCAATCCGTCAACATGGAAACCAGACGCATGGAGCTCCGGGGCGTGATCCGCCTCGCGAGCGAGGTCATCGCCCAATATTGGCCGATGCGGACCTTCGTGCATCACAATCCGCTCCATAGCCTCGAATATCTTCCGTTCGAAGAAACCGTTACACGAGGAAAACAATTCCTCGGAGGAAACGGCTATCTCCCCAGCGAGCGCTACCGCCACTACCTCCGCGTCGGCCGAATTCAAGCCCATCATATGAAAGCGGCTGTGGCTCCGCTGGCGCGCAACGAATACGCGACGATCGGATTGCATCGCGTGTCCCATGGCAAAGTGCTCCGCGCCTGTCTTGCCGAAGGCCTCTGCGCACCGACCGAGGATCCGTTGGATGCGCGATGGGAGCACGACCCCTACCACCAACTGGATGCCTCGATCGCCGACCGATTGGAAACGGTGCTGCCCAATCCGAATCTGGATTCGCGCGTACGGGGCCTGGTCCATTGCGACCAGGCATCGCTCGGCCAATGGATGACGCTCTCGCATTGGTGCGATCAGGCGCTGGGCACCACCGTCGTCGACCAGATCAACCGCGAACTGATCAAGTGGTGCGGAGCCTTCCTAGACGAAGGCCATGCCACTTGGACCATGCCGGGGCGGGAGCAGGGCTTGTATCTGGCCTGGAAAGCCCTCGCGGTTCATGAATGGTCGCCCTGCGGCATTTCCGACAGCAGACGGAAGATTGCCGGCCTTCCCGACTATCCCGAAGATGCGTTGCTCGAAAGCCTTGACGCGCTCGGCATTCCCGCAAACCTGCGACAAAATTATCTCTCCCTGCAACTTACGGCGCTGCCGGGATGGGCTGGTTTCATTAAATGGCGTTCGGAAGAGCGCGACTACGAATGGCAGCGGGCCTATCCGGTCGAGGTGGTCAAGTATCTCGCGATCCGTCTCTGGTATGTGCGTGAGCTGGTTCGGCAAACCTGCCGGGAGGAACTCGGCATCGAGGGAACATATCAGTCTGTGACCGACTATATGCGGCAGCGTTCCAAGGAGTATTTCCTGCGTCGGGAACGGGTCGCCGGACGGCTTCCCGCAATCTACGCGGAAGACGTCGACCGGCTGCGGCATCAGCGCACGCAGGGCTGGGACGACTTGTACGAACGCTACCGATCGGACGTCGCGCCCCGCCAACTCCGCGTCGCCCGCCATGGCGCCGCCAAGCAGTTGCGGTCCCTCGCGCTGGCGTTACAGCTCGATCCGGCCACGCTAATGACTACGGCGCCGGACGAACTCGTCCGCCTCGTCGAGTGGATGAAAACCTTCCGCGAATCGGACCATGGCCCAGTCTGGCTCAAGGCCTTCGAGGCCGGCTATCAAGAACGACTCCTCGGCGCGCTTGCCCGATCACCGGTCGCGCCGCCCCCATCCGACGTCAAACCGGAACTCAAACGACCCCATTCCCAATCGGTGTTCTGCATCGATGTCCGCTCCGAACCGTTCCGGCGACATCTCGAATCCAGCGGCGCGAACGACACCTACGGGTTCGCCGGCTTCTTCGCCGCCTTGATCCGCTATCGCGCCTGGGGCAAGGAGCATGACACGGAACAGTTCCCCGTCATCATGCGCGCCAAGAACGAGGTGCGCGAAATTCCCCGCAGTTATCTCGATTCTATCGTCTCGAAGCATGGAGCCCGGACCAGAATGGTCCATGCCGGCCATACGCTCCTGCACGACCTGAAAGAAAACGTCGTCACGCCCTACGTGATGATGGAATCGGTGGGCTGGTTCTATGGCCTCCCGATCATCGGGAAAACGTTTCTGCCGTCTCTCTACAGGCGCTGGACCAATTGGCTGCAGCGCCTCTTCGTGCCATCCATCTCCACGACCCTCACCATCGATAAACTGACGCCGACCGACACCGCCGAAATGTTGATGGCCGAACAGCAGGCCACCATCAGGCAGGCGCTCCAAGAACGTACCGGCCTGCGCAGTTCTCAAATCACGCCAGCACTGATCGAGGCCTTGAGGCAATGGGCCTTGAGCAGTGACGTCGAGCCAGACGCAGCGCTCGGCTCCGCCGCACCCCAGGCCGGACTCTCGGCGAAAGTGCTCACAATCTTCGTCACGGTGTTGCGCCAGGACTACGGTATCAATCCTCGCTCGGCCTCCCGACAAAAGGAACGGATCACGCGCACCGGCTTTACGCTCGACGAGCAGGTCCTGACGATGGACACGGTCTTGCGCATAATGGGCCTCACGCGTCAGTTTGCGCGCCTCGTCCTGTTCTGCGCGCACGGCAGCACCTCTGAGAATAATCCGTTTGAATCCGCCCTGGACTGCGGTGCCTGCGGAGGCAATGAAGGCAAACCCAACGCACGCGTGCTTGCCATGATGGCCAACAATCAAAAAGTACGGGAGCGCCTGGCGAAAAATGGCCTCGTGATTCCGTCCGATACGCACTTCCTGGCCGGGCAAGTCGATACCACGACCGACGCCGTCCAACTCTTCGATTTGGAGGATGCGCCGACGACGCACCGCGCGGATATCGCGCGGCTGACCCAAAACCTTCACGAAGCCTCCCGACTCACGAGTCTGGAACGTTGCACCCGCTTTCCCGATATCGCCGAACCGCTGCCGGCCCCTGAATCAATCGCGCATGTGCGCCGCCGCAGCGTGGATTGGAGCCAGGTGCGACCGGAATGGGGCCTGTCGAGCAACGCGTCCATCGTGATCGGCCGGCGGGACTTGACTAAAGGAATCGATCTGGGCGGACGCGTCTTTCTGCAATCTTACGACTACCGCGAAGATCCGAGCAGCCGCTTGCTCGAAGTGCTGATGACCGGGCCGCAAGTCGTAGCTCAGTGGATTAACATGGAACATTATTTTTCCACGGTGGATAATGAGGTCTATGGCAGCGGGAGCAAGATCTATCATAATGTCGTCGGACGTTTCGGCATCATGTCCGGCCCCTGGAGCGACCTCCGGCTCGGGCTCGCCCTGCAGACCGTCATGAACGGCGAGGTGCCGTATCATGAGCCGATGCGGCTCCTGTCCATAATCGAAGCGCCGCGCGAACAGATCGTCAAGCTGATCGGGCGCCATGAAGTGCTCAGGCACTTCTACCATAACGAGTGGGTCCACCTGGTCGCGCTGGAGCCGGAAGAGGGAATTTTCTATCGGTATCGCCCGACCGGCGAATGGGTCAAGACCGACTCAGGAGCCGGCGTATAAATGCGCGTGTGCTGGCCAGAATTATTTACCAAGGAAAGGACTGGACCATGGGCGGATTGATATTGCATCCGATGAAAGAGATCCGGGTGATCGTAGCGGGAGAACACCGGCCGTTTGTGACAGACCTGCTAGACCAGGTCAACGCAACTGGCTATACGATCATCGGCAATGTCTCAGGCAAAGGCCATCATGGCGTGCGTGAAGCCCACTTCATGTTCAGCGAGCAAGAAAGCCTCGAAATGATCATGACGGTCGTCCCGGAAGAAACAGTAGAGCCCATCCTGGCAGGACTACGGCCGCTGTTCGACCGGCATTCCGGGGTCATGTTCGTCACAGACGTGGCGGTCAGCCGGCAGGAATATTTCGGGAAGGCTCCCAAGCACTAGCGTACCCGGTCCGGCGCAGAAGCTAAACAGGCCTGATCCGTTTCCAGAAACCTCAGGAGAGACAGCGCCAGATCGGTTCGCGCGCCCTTGTCTTCCAGAATCTGTTTGTCTAAAATGGGGCCGTTCGCACTCGTGTGGAGGAGGGTTCTGTGAAAGGCTTACGTTTCGAGCGAATCGGAAAAGACCGTTACTACAATGTGGTGTTCCACATGGGAAGCAGTTACGTGCCGGTCAGCGACGAAACCGTGGAAGAACTCAAGGCCAAGAGCCTCCTCCCGGTCGAGCGGTTCCTCGACCTCTTAGTCGACCGAGTGGGCTACTCCTCCTACCTCAAAAACCAAATCCGCACCGAGCTCAAATCCTCCGGCGATCCCATCACGCAGATCACGGTCTTACAGGGCGCCATCCGCGAACTCTAGGTCGGTTGCTGAAACGGGCGCCCAATTTCCTTCTTACCTCGAAAAATCCTCAACGTACCCCACGGGGTACTCCTCCGGTATTTTCTCGCCTACGGCCTCGTTGACCACCTGTTTGAATAATCACACCATCCACAATGGACATTACTCTGGCCACACGGCAGTTCCAATCAAGCGTGATGGCTCGATAAGAACCGCCACCTTCTGCGCAGGAGGGGCGGCGATGTAATTACGGCAATTTCAACACCGAGCGACAATGGTGGAGCCCACTGCTCCGCCTGGCCGTTGTCAAAAAGTCTAGGCTCACAGCCTCAGAAATGGTGGACCCTAGTCCGCCATTTGTCCTTCTTGAAACAACTGATTGAGGATGGCATTTTTCTTTTCGGGGTCTTTGTAGAGTTTGAGCGCCTTGGCGAAATTGTCCAATGCACTCTGGCGCTTGCCTTTTTGGGAATAGTATTCGGCGATGCCATGGTAGGCCCGAGGGTCTTCATCGTTAGCTTTGAGGGCTCGATTGAAGGCTTCGTAGGCTGCCTGCATATGCTGTCGGCCCAGCTCCATCCAGCCGATCGCCGCGTGAGCCGGACCGAAGTTCGGATCGGCGACAAGGGCCGCTTCATATTCTTTTTGGGCTAGGTCAAGACGGCCGCGCGTGTCGTAGAAATCTCCCAACGCGAAATGCACCGCTGCGTCCTTGGGGTTTAACCGCAAGGCTTCCTTGTAGGACTGTAGGGCTGGCTCAAACTTGCCCTGTTCGGCAAGGGCACAGGCGAGGTTGGCATGGGCGATCGCATCGGCGGGATGCAGCTTGATCACTTTGCGATATTGGGGGATCGCCATCTCCAGCCGGCCCTGCTCTTGATAGGCCACGCCCAGGTTGGTGTGCGCCGGCACATAGGTGGGATCCAGCTGGACGGCTTCGCGATATTCCTTGATGGCCATTTCCAGATGGTTGGCCCGCTCATGGATCTGAGCGAGAAAATAATGGGGATAGGCGGACTGAGGTCCGAGCTTGATCGCTTCCTTGTAGGACGTGATCGACTGTTCAGACTGGCCAGATTGGGCCAGGAACAGACCCATCACGAGATGGGCATTGGCCTGCTCCAAATGGCCCGCGACAAATGCCTCGACCCATTCTTTGACTTTGGCGATGTCGTCCAATTCTTGTAAACACTTGGGATGCGTATGCCAGGCGTCGGCGAACTCTCCACGCAGCAGATAGATGACGTTCAACGCGAAATAGGGTCGCGGATCGCTGTCCGTGCTCGTGGCGGAATGACGAGCCCATGCCAACGTGGCAGGCAAGGCCTGATCCCATTGGCCAGCCAACAGGGTCGTTTCACATTGTGCTTGATAATCGGTCATCGAAATCAGTCCGGTCTATCTGGCGAGGGTGTCTTCAATATCCGGCGACGTGGCCTGCATACGGTCCCCGAGCATGGGATAGCGGGCGGCGATTTTTTGCTTCATCAGCCAGGCGATAGTCCGGTAGGACCAATGGCCTTTCACGCCGGAACGGATTCGCGCGATGTACTCGGCTTCGGCATAGTCCATCTTAAAGAGGCAGCGAACCTTGAAGCCGAAGGGCGTGGCATAAAGCGATCCCTCTGCGCTGGTTTTCTTGAGCTGCTCGATATCTGAACGGACCGCGTCCATCGCCTGCCGATATTCCTGGTCTAATCCAGCCTGCACCAGCAACGGCGGGACTTCATAGCCATGCAATGTCGTAAAGTTCTGCTGGACCTGCTGGCAGCGCCGGTGCCGGTGCATGTCGCGCCAGCCTCCGATATCCATCAACACATCGAAGGTGAAGGCGTAGCCGCTGCGGAATTCTTTGATGAGTTCGTCATAAGGCCCGCGTGCGCTCATCGCGACGTCGATGGTGTCCTGTTTCTGTCTCTCCGTCCAGGTACGGACGACCGCCAGGATGTTCCGATAGGGCGCGTGAGAGACACGGTACAGCAGGGTTGTGACGATTTCGTCGATGGGATCGTGCGACTCGATGAGGTCCACCGGTTCGGGCTCGCCCCAGGAGGCAGACTGATCTAAACCGGTTCCCTTGAGTAAGTCCTTCGCATATTTGGCCAGGTCCAGGTAGACCGAGGCCTGGTAGTCGTTCGCCTTGGCATGGCGAGCCAATGTCGGAGCGAGAGGCTCTTGCGCGCCGGGCTGACCGCTGAGTTCCCCCCAGAGGTTCTGGGGGGACCGTTGGCAGGCATCCTTGAGATCCACTCCGATCGCATGAAGTTCCGGCAATTGCGAAGATAAGAGTCTGGTGATTTGCTTCTCCAGGGTCCTGATACTCACGACTTGCCCGACGTTCGTCTTGGCCGAGAGGGGCAGGAGATAGCGCGTCACGTCGAAGGCCCGCGCGGCGATCGTCCGTTGATAGTCGGCTGGCTTCATCGATGCGGGGCAGGGTTCACGCTCCGAAATAAATTGGATCAGCGGCTGATGCAAAAGCTTATAGATCTCGCCGAGGCTGCGAAGAATGCCCTGGTAGGTGCCTTCCGTCTCGGTCCCTCGAACAGAATCAGGCACGAACCAGGCGCCGGAGGCGAAGTTCTGGTACCGGCTGGACTTCGCCTGTCCGTCCCACAAGGGCTCGTCTTCAAGCCGGATTGCGGCGAGTTCGGAGATCTCTTCGAAACAGATGATGACGTGGCCCAGATCGGCGATGGAGGCATGACCGTAGTCGAAATAGAATTGGTCCCAGAACTTTTCAGACGAATGGCCGTGGACCCAGCGGAGGCTGCTCTCGATCGAATCGGGCGAGCGGCTGTAACGGGCCAGAGCATAGGCCGATTTTTCTGGCGGCATCGGTGCCAGCGCAATGACACGGCGGGTCGGTTGATCGATACTCATGCGGTTTTCCTAGAATGCCTGATTGGTCGGGCACTATACCGCCGCGCGACGGTCGGTGCAAGGATACTGGGCGTCATTCGCCACCCGACATATGCAGGGCCTCGCTGACGCTGTCAAGGGACGCCGGTTCGGAACTAATTGACGCATTGACGCATGGCAAGTGACGTTTGACTACCTCCCCTTCGTTGACTTGCCCACAGTCAGCCGCTTATAGTCCAAAATATTTCTCGCCGGCCGCTGACTATGGACATCATCAAAGGCATTAAAGGGATTAAAGATATTCTTCCGGAAGAGACCCCCCGGTGGCGTTTCATCGAGGATACGGCCAGGCGCTGGGCTCTCTGCTACGGGTATCAGGAGATCCGGATCCCCATCTTCGAGCTGACCGCGCTCTTTGCCAGGAGTATCGGGGCGGCGACGGATATCGTTGAGAAGGAGATGTATACCTTTCCTGACCGGGACGGAACCTCGCTGACCCTGCGCCCAGAAGGCACGGCCGGCACGGTCCGCGCCTTCATCGAGCATAATCGGGCGGCCGAGCCTCTCCCGCAGAAATATTTCTACATTGGACCAATGTTCCGCCACGAGCGGCCTCAGGCGGGACGGCTCAGACAGTTCCATCAATTTGGCGTCGAGTCGTTCGGCACATCGGATCCCCGAGTCGACGTCGAGGCCATCGCCCTCCTGTGGCGCCTGCTCTCAGATCTGGGCCTGCCAGACCTCACGCTCGAGATTAATAGTTTGGGCAGTGTCGGCGATCGAGCCGCCTACAAGCCTATCCTCCTGACGTTCCTCGCACAACAAGAAGCCAGTCTCTGCGCCAACTGCCGGCGCCGCATGGAAACAAATCCTCTGCGAGTGTTGGATTGCAAGATGCCGGAATGCCGGACTGCGACCGAGTCTGCGCCCAAGCTAACCGACCATCTCGCGCCAGAAGCCCGCGCTCATTTCGACCAGGTTTTGGCCGGCCTCCAAGCCATTGGCGTGCCCTATAAGCTGAATCCTCGTTTAGTGCGGGGACTCGACTACTATTGTTTGACGAGTTTTGAAATTACCTCGACCCATTTGGGCGCGCAGAACGCGGTAGGCGCCGGCGGACGTTATGACGGTTTAGTGGAGACGCTCGGCGGCCCCTCTGTTCCAGCCATCGGATTCGCGGTCGGACTTGAACGGGTATCCCTGATGCTCCCAGAAACCATGTCGTCCTCGCTTCACGAATGTATCTATTATGTCGCGGCCTTCGGAGAGAATGGCACAAAGCTTGGGCTCGTGCTGCTCGACGAACTTCGCCGATTAGGTCTCTCGGCCCAATGTGATTATCGCGCTGTCACGCTCAAAGCCCACCTGCGCCAAGCCGATCGGTCGAAGTGCCGATACGCCATTATTTTGGGTGACGATGAAGCGGGCCGCGGCGCTGTCATCCTCCGCAATCTGGAGTCTAAAGCCCAAGAAGAAATCCCTCTGGGTGGTCTTGCTTTCTTCTTAAAATCTCGCACTATCCCTTCATAAAGCCTCAGATTTTTAATATTGACTTTATGGTGGATAACCCCGTAAGATTATTCGCGTTGCACTTCACAAGCAATTGATTGTATTGGAGTCTTTAGTTAAATACTATGGCTCATCGCAAACTCGGGCTCTTGTTATCCACAGCCCCTTCTCATCCCAGCGTGGAGACTGTTGTTCAACTGGCTCATGCTGCTCTGCGTCGTGGAGTTGTAGTCTATCTCTATCTCATTGATGAGGGAGTGAAGATGGCTACGGACTCGCGCTATCTTAGTTTAATCGATGCAGGCGCGAAGCTGTCCGTTTGTGCTTATGGTTGTCAGCAACATGGTATTTCAACTGCCATGGTCGATTCGAGAATTTCATTGTCCGGGTTGGTCGTGTTGTCTGGAATTATTGATGGGTGTGATCGCTTTCTGGCGTTTACATAAGACAGTATTGTGATTATTTTTAGTGTTCTATGTCAAAACGTATTGCGGTGGTGATTTCAGAAGATCCTTTTGTCACTGCTCGTCCAGTTGAAGCCCTTCGTATTGCGTTAGGGCTTTGCGCTGGAGATCATGAAACGACTGTCGTTCTTTTAGGTCCTGCTTCCCGTTTATTAATGACAGAGACTGAGGAGATTATAGATATTGATATCCTTGAAAAATATCTTCCCTCATTCAAACATCTCTCTGTTCCCTTTATCGTTGAACCGGGAACGGTTATGAATAATTGGTCTGATAGTTTTACTGTGACGGTCCGCACGGCTGATGAAATTAGGCAGTTAGTTCGCATTGTTGATAGAAATCTCGTCTTCTAAAGATGTTATAAATATGATGCTTTATCTTCTTCGACAACAGACGAATCAGATCTCTCGCTCGCTTCTTGATGAGACTGATTTAAATATAGAAGTTGTTTCTATTGAGCCGATTACGTCCATGAATCCTTCTTTATATGATGATTTAATTGAGAAAATATTCTCATCAGAACGGGTCATGGTTATATAGTTACATTAATAGCTCTTCTTCTAATTTATTATGTATAAGAAAGAATTAGTCGTCGTAGTAGGAGTAAGAGTAGGTGTTGTGGATATTGGGGATGGGAATTAACGTATTGAACTTATGGGTAGTCTCACACCTTGTCTATGTGGAGATAGTTGGGGATTAGCTCTGGTTAACCCCTGCATATAAGGCCAGTAACCTGTGTTAATTAAAGCAGTAGGCCTTGGATGAATTCTCCCTTGAAATGAAAAAGTTGAGAGTTGAGACTTAAGGACAATTATAGTAAACAGGTTATACACAGGTGTGTATAGACCTGCGTGTGAAAATGGTACAAAACGAATGACTAGTGCAACTATCTGGCAGGAAGCCTTGGCTCGTATCCAAGGGAAAGTGGCAAAACAGGTCTATGATACGTGGTTTATGCCAATTTGCCTTGAAAAAATTGAGGATTCCACGGCTCAACTGGGAGTCCCGAATAAGTTTTTTGGGGATTGGTTAAGCCAGCACTATAAACCTCTTTTGGAGGAAGCGATCTCCGTGGCTAGGGGTGGTGAGGAAACGTTGATTACTTTTACCCTCTCGCGTAAGCAACCGACCGGCCAGCCCGAGACGGATGGGAGTTCTGTTCTAACGAGCCGCCAAGCCACCGGGGCGCGACTAAAACGGGGCATCCAGCTCAATTCCAAATATACCTTTGAGAATTTCGTGGTGGGCGCGGGGAACCAATTTGCTCATGCGGCCTGTATGGCGGTCGCGGAACAGCCGGCAAAAACCTATAACCCGCTTTTTATCTATGGAGAAACAGGATTAGGGAAGACCCATCTCCTGAACGCCATTGGCAACTATGTGGCGGAACGGACCAGCCTCCGGATTGCCTATTTGACGACCGAGCAATTTACAAACGAGGTCATCAACTCTATTCGTTATGACAAGATGATGGATCTGCGGAAGCGGTATCGCCATATCGATATGTTCATGATCGACGATATTCAATTTTTGGCAGGCAAAGAACGGACGCAGGAAGAATTCTTTCACACGTTCAACGCCCTTTATGAAGCGCATAAGCAGCTGGTTCTTTCGAGTGATCGCTTTCCTAAGGACATGCCCGACATTGAGGAGCGTCTGCGGTCGCGGTTTGAATGGGGTCTAATTGCGGACATTCAAACGCCTGACGTGGAAACGCGCATTGCCATTTTGCGGAAAAAGTCCGAGGATGAGGGCATTACGTTGCCGGAAGATGTGACCCAGTTTATCGCTGCCACGTTGAAGAACAATATCCGCGAGCTTGAAGGTTCGTTGGTGCGTCTCGGCGCCTATGCCTCCCTCACCGGCCAAGTAATCACGCTGGAGATGGCGAAGAATGTGCTTCGGGATCTGATCGGCGCCAAAAAGAAGATCGTGTCCATGGACGATATCCAAGAAACAGTGGGCGCGCGCTTCCATGTGAAAATTTCCGACTTGAAATCTCGTCGCCGGAGTAAAACGTTGGTGCACCCAAGACAAATCGCCATGTATCTCTGTCGGGAACTCACGGACTCCTCCTACCCCGAGATCGGACGGCAGTTCGGGGGCAAAGACCACACGACCATCATCCATGCCTGTAAGCAGGTCATCAAAGCCAAAGATAGCGACAGTGCATTAAGTGCCACGTTGGACAGCTTAAAGGATCAGATCCTGGGAGCGTGAGTTACGCACTAAGGGGGAAGATATTATGAAAATCCGCATGGGACGAGTCGAGCTCTTGACGGGCCTCCAGCGGGTTCAAGGTGTCGTGGAGAAGCGCAACACGATGCCGATCCTCTCGAACATCTTGCTCGAGGCGAAACAGGAGGGGGTTGAAATTGTTGCCACCGACCTCGAAATCGGCATGCGCGGCCTCTATAAGGCGACTGTGGAGAAGCCCGGAGGGGTAACGGTCTCAGCCAGAAAGCTCTACGAGATTATCAAGGAGCTGACGGTCAAGGAGATCGAGATCACGTCCGGCGAGAATAACTGGACGACGATTCAAGCCGGCAAAAGCCAATTCAAGATTGTGGGCCTCCCCAGCACCGACTATCCTGCCTTGCCGACGATCGAACGGGAGGGGCTCATTCCCCTCGCCGGGGCCGGATTTTTAGAGTTGATTCGCAAGACCCTCTTTGCGGCCGGGGACAATGACGCGCGCTATATCCTCAATGGGCTGCTGATCACGTTGATCACGTCGGAGAAGAAAACGATCTTGCGGCTGGTCGGGACCGATGGCCATCGGTTGGCGGTGGCCGAGCAGGAAGTCGGCAAGGCCGGCGTCAAAGGGGCGCCGCAAGAGATCAAGGCCATCATTCCGAAGAAGGCGGCGCATGAGATGCAGCGCCTGTTGGAAGAGGGCGGCGAGGGCGAGCCCTTGATCGGGTTCACCAAAAATCTCATGATCTTCCGGAAGAGCGGGCTGTTGCTGACCTCGCGCTTAATGGAAGGAAATTACCCGAACTATCAGCAAGTGGTGCCGAAAGAAACCGGCAGAAAGATCGGGGTCAACCGCAACGAGCTCGAAAGTGCGCTCCGGCGTGTTTCCGTGCTGTCCCGCGATAAGGCGAACGCGGTGAAGGTGTCGTTCGTTACAGGACAGATGACGCTGTTCTCTAGCAATCCGGATTTCGGGGAAGCGACCGAAGAGCTGGCAGCGAAGTACGAAGGTGAGGCCCTGAACACGGGGTTCAACGCCCGCTATCTGCTGGACGTTCTGGGCGTGATGGATGGAGAGACGATCTCTCTGCAGATGGACAATCCGCTGAGCCCCTGCTTGATCCAGGAGTCGGACAGCCCTAGTTTCAAATGTGTCGTGATGCCAATTAAAATCTAGTCGAGTCCAGCGACGAGTGGTCAGCCGCTGAAGGCTGAAACTTTAAGGCTGTATTGAAATAGGAGACTGATGGCCAGTAACGACAGCGAGACCACACCAAAGTCCGAGAGTTACGGCGCGGATCAAATCAAAGTGTTAGAGGGCTTGGACGCCGTGCGGAAGCGTCCGGCAATGTACATCGGCAGCACCGGTGTGGACGGCCTCCATCACCTCGTCTATGAAGTCGTCGACAACAGTGTCGATGAACATATGGCGGGATTTGGCGAAACAATCGAGGTCACGATCCATATCGACGGCAGCGTTACGGTCGTGGAC
>Ga0209553_1001147_pt1 | contig 13404 bp, 13 predicted proteins | sample LauGreFBDMM110DN_2_FD_188217 | JGI IMG/M metagenome (GOLD analysis project Ga0209553, IMG submission 188217) | Freshwater lake microbial communities from Lake Michigan, USA - Fa13.BD.MM110.DN (SPAdes) (version 2) | ecosystem: Environmental > Aquatic > Freshwater > Lake | place: Lake Michigan...
GATCAATCCGCACTGAGTCGTGGATGTAGCCGTCTTGCAAGCGACGGATTTCGGAACTCGCGTCGGAATCGTAAAGCACCAATGCCAATTCGAGGTTCAACTCGAAGCTTCGCCTATCAAGATTCGCGCTCGTCATCAGGCTGATCTGACCATCCACCACGATGGTTTTCGCGTGAAGGAGTCCGGGCTTGAACTCCCAAATCTCAACGCCCGCCTCAAGTAATCGCGAGAAAAAATGCCGGCTTGCGTGCTCGACGAGCCAGCTGTCGTTGCGTCGAGGAACCACGAGGATCGTGCGCACGCCGCGCCGCGCTGCCGTCGCGATCGCTGCGTAGGTCGGCTCATCGGGCACGAAGTATGGCGTCGTGATCACCAGTTCCTTCTGCGCGAGATGCACCATCGTCACAACGATCTGCGGCATTGCACCTGGGTAGGTGGACGGGCCAGTCGCGAGTGCTTGCACGATTGCACCGCCGGCCTGATGTTGCAGTGCGATAGGCACGGTGCGCGAGAGGTCGCGACCAGTTTCGAGATACCAATCTTCCACGAAGATACGCTGCAGATCCGCAGCAATCGGACCCTCCGCGCGCACTGCAGCATCGACCCACGGCGCGAAACTTTTCTTGATCTTGAAAGCGCCGTCCGCGAGATTGTGGCTTCCGCTGTACGCGATCATCGAATCGATGACGACGAGTTTGCGATGGTTGCGCAGATCAATGCGATTCAAGAACGCGCGAAAGACTCCGACCGGAAGCGCGGCAACAACTTCGACCTTCGCATCACGAAGCTCGTGGCACGCGCGCGACTTGAGAAATGATCGCGAACCTATCGCATCAAGAATCAGCCGGCACGCGACACCTCGTGCAGCGGCACGCTTGAGCGCGAGAAAGACTTTCTCACTCGTGACATCATCGATTGCGATGTAGAACAGCACGTGCACGGTCGATTGCGCACGATCGATATCGGCTGCCATCGACTCGAACAATTCGATTGATCGACGGATCGCCTTCACCGTGTTGCCGGTCAACGGACCATTGCCAGAGATCGACGATGCAAGCGTTGCCAGCCCTCGATGCGCGGGACGAATGTGCTCGAACACGTGGTGCTGATTGATGCGCGCGCGGTCCGTGTCGACACGAAGTTCTTCGAGCCGCTTGAGCACTTGCTTGTATCGTTTCTGCCGACTGTGCGAGAGCCATGGAGTGCCGAATGTCCAGTAGATCGTGGCACCAACCAGTGGAAGCGCAAGCACAAGCATCATCCAGCACAGAAGCACTGGACCGCTCGACCGACGATTGAGCAGCACCGCTAAAAGCGTCCCGAGTTGCAGGATGATTTCAACACCGATGAACAGCCGCGCCATCGCAATCGAGCGTTCCGTCAACAAGTATTCAAGCGGGCCAGTTGTGAACAGTTCCATCGGACGATCTTTCACTCAGAGCAGCTTCAGCCGCATGGCGCAGTGTCGCATGCGACGAGAAGTTCGCGCAGCCGAGCGTATACTCCCCGCTTCTGCCCTCATAGCTCAGTTGGATAGAGCAGCGCTTTCCTAAAGCGCAGGCCGCAGGTTCGAGCCCTGCTGGGGGCGTGTGCATGGTTGAGCGCAAGCGATGAATTCTGCCCCAAGCGGCAAATTCATCACTCGCTTTCGTACGGCTCGGCGAGTGAATCGCCTTCGCCTGAGGCGGCGTGGCGTGCTTTCGTGGCGTGCTTTCGCTGTTTTCCCTTTTACTTTTCTGCTTTCGATGCTTACTGGTACTCGGCGTCGAGGTCGGCTTTTGTGACTCGCTTTTGGAATCCCTTGCCGGACGCGCGATCGACTTTTGCTTGTCGAATGTAGAGCACGCAATAAAGGCTGCATGCAATGATCCAGAGGAGATTCGCAAAGAGTACGGGGTACATAGAACTGTCCTTCGGATTGCCGCAGAGTGGAACGTGAGACGAATGAACGGGATCGCCAAAGACGCAGACGGGCGACGCAGACCAGTAGACCCTGACGCAGACCAGTAGACCCTGACGCAGACTAGTGCCGATGGGCGGACTCGAACCGCCGACCTCCGGGTTATGAATCCAGCGCTCTAAACCAGCTGAGCTACATAGGCAAGGAACGGGGTCTCAGTATAGCCGAGAGATCGCGTGCGTTACGCTCAGTGCCCCACCCACTCGCCCCGCGGCTCGACCACTGTGCAAACACCGCTCCTCAACCTCGTGCTTCTCGAACCTGAGATCCCGAACAACACGGGAAACATCGGACGAACTGCAGCGGCGCTTGGATGTCGGTTACACGTCATTCATCCGATTGGTTTCGACATGAATGAAAAAGCGCGGCGCCGCGCGGGGCTCGATTACTGGCACCTCGTGGACTGCGTCGAGCACGCGTCGTGGGATGCGTTCCTTGCTGCGGAGAGTCCGAAACGATTCTGGCTTTACACGGCTCGGACCACCAAACCTCATTGGGAAGCGACGTTTGAAGCAGGCGATTACCTGCTGTTCGGAAAGGAATCCTCGGGGGTTGATGAAGGCGTGCTCGCCTGGTTCCGCGGAACCCACGGCGAGAGCCAAATGCTCACGCTTCCGATGCCCGGTTCCGACGGACTTCGAAGCCTAAACCTCGCAACTGCAGTCGCGATCGCGGGCTACGAAGCGCTGCGGCAGTTGCGTGCTTGACCGCTTGCTACCGGATTTTCCCAACTTCTGCGAAACAAACTGCTCCCCGCCGCCGTATTCTCCATGAACCGGATGGGCGTGACGAGGCCGGGAGCGATGCTCCTGACCAATCTGCGCCTGCTGTCGTATTGCAGCAGGCTCGTTCGAGGACGCCTCCATGACGACCACTACTCCATCCCTAAAGCAGACGCAATCTCACGCGAAGCGCGCCTTCACGCTCACCGAAATGCTTGTGGTGATCGGCATCATCGCGCTGCTCATCGGCATCCTGCTCCCCGCACTCTCGAAGGTGCAAGAGCGCGCGCGTAAAACTGAAACTGAGTCACTCATGCAAGAGTTCGCGAAAGCGTGCGAACTGTTTCAGCAGCAGCACGGCTACTACCCAGGCATGGTGCCCGAGACGATTCTTGCTGCGGATCCAAAGATTTCCGGCACCGAGAATGCGGTGCTTCAACTGTGCGGCGGTGGTATCCCGCAAGATGATCCGCTCTACAACGATGCGTCCTACAACGCTGGCGCTGGCTGGACCGAAATCATCTTCAACGGTGGAACCGCAGGCACCTATCGCATCAAAGTGAATCCAGCGAAAGTCGGCAGCGGTCCGCGCATCCGCGGCGTCGACATGCAGCCCTACTTCGCGCCAAAGTCTGGATCGCTCGCTCCCGCAGCGGGTCAGTCGCTGACTGATGCGAATGAACCAGACGCATTCGCCGCAGATCCCTACCGCATCCCCGATGTGCTTGACTCATGGGGCAATCCGATCATCTACCTCCGTCGCATCCGCGATGTTGGCCCATTGGTTGGGCTCGCGAGCAACTCGCAATTCGCATCCGCATCGATGTTCCCCTACAGCACCTCGATGCGACTAGGTGACCTTGAGCAGAGTCAGGCTGGAAGCATCTTCAATATGGCTGCCTCAACGCAGCGCGACGCAACCGTTGCGCAAATCATTCGATCGAGCGCGTTCGGTAAGAACGATGCACCGCTCTTCGGAACGGCAAAGGGTTCGATCGCTTTGTTCTCTGCGGGAAGAGACGGAATCTTCTTCTCGCGCATCGATGGCCCAGGTTCCATCACACTTCCAAAGGACGACATCGTCACGACCACGCAAAATCCAACTGGTCCCGACGTCGTCAATGAGTACGACGACGTCCGCGTCTTCACCGGTTCGTAACGCTCGAGAAATTCCCTCATAAACCAACACGGGCGGCGACCAACTGGTCACCGCCCGTGTGTTTTACGCTCGTGTCTTTCGCAGAATCATGGATTCATCGGCTCATCGTTCGCTGGTTGATCCTTCGCTGGCTTGTCTCCGTCTTTCGAATCATCCTTCGACTTGTCCTTTTTGGACTTCTTCTTCGCGTCGCCATTCTTCGCATCACCCGCGCCGCTCGCATCAGGTGTCTTCACTGGTGCTGCCGCATCAGGCGTCTTCGCGCCATCTTTCATGCCTTCATTACGACGCTTCATTTCACTTGCAGCCTTCGCCTTGAACTCTTCGACTTTCACCTTGAGTGCCCCGCGTTGCTCATCATTGAGCATGCCATCGACTTCCTTCATGAGCGATTCGAAGTTAGGACGGGCCTTCTCGAGTTCTTGAAACTTCGCCTTGAGCGCAGGATCGACAGGCTGATCCGCTGGTGCGTTCTTGCGCGCCTCCTGCATTTCCTTGAGCCTCGGCGCAGACTCCTTCTCAAATGCTTGCATCTTCGTGCGATAGCCATCCATCGCAGCTTGAACCGATGTGCGCTGCTCTTCGCCGAGATCAAGTGACTGCACGGCTTGCATGTACGCGCGCATCGCCATCGGGCGGCTGCCTTGCTGCATCCCCTTGCCCTGTCCCTTGCCCTGTCCATCTTTCATCGCGCCATCTTTGCCAAATGCGCGGTTGCCTTCGAGACCAGCAGGTGGAACCTTTGGACCTTGCAATGTGTCACCAGTGCTTGGTGGCTTCGGCGCGTCTTGGGCGAGCAGTGACGTGGCAGATGCGATGAAGAACACGCTTGCGAACGGAAGTGCGAATGCGGTGTGCTTGAGCAATCGAGAATGCATGTGGAATGGACCTTTCAAAGTGTGCGTGGTGCGTGACCTGGCAGCAGTATCGTCAAAGGTGAAAAACGGATGCCTTCGTCGGGTATTGCGAATCGAACGCTGCAATCGGAAGATTCAGCATACGATCGGCATTCCACCTCCGTTTCGAGTTTCACCCCAATGCCCCTGACCCCAACGCATCTCACCGAAGCCCTCAAGACAGTTCTCGACCCTGACCTCGGCAAGGACCTTGTCACGCTCGGCATGGTGAAATCAGCCGTGATGGACGCCAATGTCGCCCGCATCGGCATTGAATTGACAACCCCCGCGTGCCCGATGAAGGACAAGATTCGCGGCGACATCGAAGCCGCTGTGCAGCGCAAGGCGAAGGAAGTAGGCGCGAACGCTCCCGAAGTGATCGTGGATTTCACTGCCGATGTGCGACGCCCAAACGAGAAACTTCGAAGCGAAGCAAACCCACTTCCGAATGTGCGACAGATCATCGCTGTCGGCGCGGGCAAGGGTGGCGTTGGAAAATCTACGATCGCCGTCAATCTCGCCGTGTCCCTCGCACGATTCGGCGCGCGCACTGGTCTGCTTGACGGCGACATCTACGGACCGAGTGCTCCAACAATGCTCGGCTTGAATTCGCTCGGCACCGAAACACGCGGCAACCTGTTGGTGCCGTTCGCTGTGCATGGCATCAAAGCGATGACGATCGGCAAACTCGTCGACGCAGATAAGCCACTCATCTGGCGCGGACCAATGGCGCACGGCGCATTCAAACAACTCGCGACGCAAACTGACTGGGGCGATCTCGACTATCTCATCGTCGACCTTCCACCGGGCACGGGCGATGTTCCACTCACGCTCTCGCAACTCCTTCCACTCACGGGCGCAGTCATCGTCTGCACACCGCAACAAGTGGCACAAGATGATGCACGACGTGCGGTGCGTATGTTCCAACAACTTGGCGTTGAAGTGCTCGGCCTCGTGGAGAACATGAGTTTCTTCGTCGATGATCAAGGACGCGAGCACGATCTCTTCGGCCGCGGCGGTGCGCAAATCATGGCGGAAACGATGGAGATTCCGTTCCTCGGCGCATTGCCGCTGCGTCCCGAACTCCGCGTCAACTGCGACGCTGGAACGCCACTGAAAAACTGGGACAATCCGCTGCTCGGGAATGAAATTGATGCCATCGCGAAAAACATCGCAAGCCAAGTGAGCATCGCAAGCCTCGGCGGGAAGTACCAAATGCCGACGCTGAGTGTTCGATGATGAGTTCGATGATGAGTTCAGCCATCTTCCCTCAGCAATTCGCGCTCGGCGTGTGCATCACTGTGTTGCAGACGGATTGCGGGACGCTTGCCGTGCTCGCTCACTAAACAAGTAGTACGCACCACTCGCAATCCAGAGCGGTCCGAAACAGGCGCAGCCAAACGATGCTGCAATGCCAACGATTGCGGAGGATCCTTCCTTCGCCGCAGCGCCCCATTGATCGGCGCGAAGATCGCCAATGAGAAAAAGCGCGGCGATGCCACAACTCAGCGTAAACAACGCGGGCAACAGCAATCGAAGTATGAACGCACGACTCATCCGATGACAATTCCTAAAACGTGTAACAACTCGGTGATCGACCGACCGCTAAATCCATCGACCAATGGATTCCCTAAAGCATACCGCGAATACAAAAAATCGAGGCCGCGAGTGCATTCTCATCGTCGCACCATTCGCTAGGCGCACCACGCCGGCGACCCCGCGCGCACAGAAATCCCATCCACCTCAAGCCGCTCCGCATGGAGGTGCACGCCCCCTGCATTGGCAGCTCCGCTGTAGAGCGTATCACCGATGAGTGGCATTCCGAGATACGCCAGTCCTGCACGGATCTGATGGCGTCTGCCTGGACCGATCAATTCAACTTCGAGGAGCGTTGCGTTCGCGTGGTTCGCGCGCATGCTCTCGCGCACGCGCCAACGACATTCGCCGACCTGTGCCTCAGTGTGCGTTATTGCACACTGGCGCACTGTGACTTTCGCACTGCCTTTGTGTCGACTGGAAAATTCGAGCGTGAATGAACCACTCTCGTGCTCGCCTTCAACGAGTGCGAGGTAGGACTTTCGAATCGCTGCGCCGCGACCACTGAAGGCGTGGCGTAAACGAGTGCGTGTGGATGCGTCTTTCGCGACGAGCAGGCATCCGCTCGTGTCGTAGTCGAGGCGATGCACGAGTCCACACTCTTCGAGCGCCGACAACTCGCTGCGATGGACGCGAAGCCACGCCTCGACCGTATTTTCATCGCCGCCGCGCTGCGCGACCGTGTGCATTTTCGCGGGTTTAAAGAGCACGAACCAATGCTCGGTTTCGTGCAGCGTCGATGGCGTGAGTGAGGGCGCGTCCGATGGTTCATTCGTCACAACGCGGCAGACTCTACACTACGAACCGCCTGCTGCACCTGAGGTACGCGTCCACATGCCCTACTACTCAAAACTCGGCAAGATCCCTTCCAAACGCCACATTCAGTTTCGTCGTCCCGACGGCGGTCTGTACTCCGAAGAGGTGTTTGGCACGGAAGGTTTCACTGGTCCAACCTCGACGCTCTATCACATCCATCCGCCGACGCAAGTGATCGGATGGAAGCCGCTCTATTCGACGAAGGTTGAATATGTTGAGCGCGAAGTGATGCGCATGCGTCATGTGAAGAGCGCGCCGCTTCCACCCAAGGGTGATCCGATCACTGGGCGCGTTGTGCTCTTCGGCAACAAGGATGTCGAGATGAGCGTGTGCGTGCCAGTCGACGCAATGAAGTACCACTTCAAGAATGCTGCTGCGGATGAATGCATCTTCATTCACTTCGGGAAAGGCACGGTGTTCACGCAGTTTGGTGCGTTGAAGTTTGGACCGAAGGACTACATCGTGATTCCGAAAGGCACGATCTATCGCATGGACTTCGACGCGGTTGCCGACGGTGAAGCTGAGCCGCGATTCCTCGTAATCGAGAGCGTGAATGGCTCACACATTCTTCCGCCGCCTCGGTACATGTCAAAGAAGACGGCGCAGTTTCTCGAGCACGCGCCGTACTGTGAACGCGACTTGCGCTCGCCGCAGCTTCCACTCACATTCGACAAAAAGGGTTCGTACGAAGTGCGCATCAAGAGCCGCGACTTCGTGCACGGCTATACCTATCGCTATCACCCGCTTGATTGCGTGGGTTGGGATGGCTGCTACTACCCGTACTGTTTCAACATCGACGACTTCAGCCCGATCGTTGGCAAGCATCACATGCCACCGCCGACGCATCAGACATTCGAAGCACACAACTTCGTCATCTGTTCGTTCTGTCCTCGGCCGCTCGACTTCCATCCGCTCGCGGTGGTGGTTCCGTACAACCATTCCAATCTCGACTCTGATGAAGTGCTGTACTACGTCGAAGGAAATTACAAAGCGCGGCGCGGCATCGAAGTTGGTTCGTTGTCACTGCATCCACAAGGCATCGCGCACGGGCCGCATCCTGGCACTGTCGAAGCGACGCTCGGTGTGACGCACACGAATGAACTCGCGGTGATGTGCGACACATTCGCACCCCTGTTTCCCACGCAAGCTGCACTCGACCTTGACGACCTTGCGTATCCGCAGAGTTGGGAAGAAGAGCCCGAAGCTGCGCTGACGCGATTGCGAGCAGCTGCGACTGCTGCGACTGCTGCGCCGACAGCAAAGTCGAACACTCGTGTTGCAACCAAGAAGCAGCCGACGAAGAAGAAGTCTGCTGCGTCGAAAGCGAAATCGTCGTCTACACGCGCAGCATCTGCAAACACCTGGTGACCTTCGATGTCCTCTCTCGCAATGATTCCGTTTCTTCTCGCGTGCACGCTCGTCTTCGCGGATCCACCGATCGCGACTCCCCCTGCAACGCCAACAACTCCAGCGGCGACGCAGCCCGCGAGAGGCAACCCCGCGACGATGGACCCGAAGTCCATTCCGATTGCGCCAACCGATCCCGCATTTAAAGGGAATGCCCCCGGCGGAATCAAACTGCAGAAGGCCGTGCGCGATCCCATGCTTCCGCCTGAATTACTTGAAGTCCCGCGCGACTACACCGCTCCGCTCACGGTGCAGACCGGACTACCTGTCACCGACCTCGTGCTTCGCGGAAGCAAGGGCGAAGCAACATTCAAGATTGAAATCGCGAGCGACTTTGAATCGCGACGCGTAGGCCTCGGTGGACGCACGGAATTCAAGTCAGGAACAGGCATGCTGTTCGTGCATCCCATCACATCAACCTATGGCTACTGGATGAAGGATGTCGCATTCCCGATCGACATGATCTACATCGACTTTGGTGGAAAGGTTGCCGCACTGCATCGCATGAAGCCAGATCCTCGACGCGAAGGCGAGGATCCCACGATGTATCAGAACCGACTGAAGCAGTACTCATCAAATCGACCTGTCAATTTCGCACTCGAGGTTCCCGCAGGCACGATCGATGCACTCGGCATCACGCTCGGACGAATGGTCATCAACGATGCGCCCGCGATGCTCAAACTGTGTGAAGGGAAGCGGCAGCAGTAACGCGCGGGATCGATTGACTCTTTGCATGCGAGCTTTCCCGCGGCGGTGGAAGTGGTACGAAGTGCCCCCACCGCGCGACATTGATCAATGCGCCGCACGAGTCAATCCAATTCGACATGCTCGCGAGGCGCATGTCGACGAGTCCGCTCAATCGCTGCACATCGAGCGCTTGCCGGTTCTCCGCTTCCACGCGCAGGAGTCGAAACTCTCGCTCTCCCGGCCGAATCCCGAGCATGACTGTGCATTCTCGGCAACCCATTCGCTCCACTGCAGCAATTGCAATCTTGCGCGCGACGAGCGGACCAGCGCGATCGACCTTCCAGAAATCCTTGCCGCTCATCGCTCCGCCACCGATCGGCACGCGCGGACCATAGAAGTCTGCGACGAGCTTCTTCCCTGAGAGACCGTTGTCGCCATACGGTCCGCCCCCGATAAATTCTCCCGCCGCGTTGATTTCCGGTTGCGTGAAATCTCCAACATCGAATCCAGGAACGCGCAACGCAAACGCGTGCAGTGCATCGTTCACGCATCGCTCGATCGCGCGCCGCGCTTCGACTGGATTCCAACTCGCCGCATGCTGGATCGAGATCGACACGCTCTGTAGTCGAAACTTCCGACCACCCTCCGACTCTTCCACAAAGACGATGAGTTTTCCATCGGGGCCGAGTTGTAACTCTGGCTCGCATTTCCTGAGTTGATCCAGCTGCCACGCGAGCGTGCGCACCAACGCATGCTCAACAGGAAGTCCATCTGTTCCCGGAAGGCTGCACGCATAGCCAGTGATGATGGACTGATCGTCTGCAACTTCACGGAACTCGCCCTCGCCGATGTGCAAATCGCCAAGGCAAAGCTCCGTCACGACGCGCAGTTTTTTAGGCGAGGGATCGAATTGATACGGGAGGTATCGCGGTCGAACGGCGTTGCCACGCGCGGTTGACTTCGGTTGGGTTGTCGTGTCAAGCACCTTTCCGAATCCGGCATCCGCATAGACATCACGCGCAATCTGGGTGAAGTCCAACGCATCCGATGCACGACATGCGACGCGCCCGTCAATGAAGACAACATTGCGATACAGCGCCACCTCGATTCCAACGAGAGCTTGAGATTCTTGCAGGTACGCGCGATGCACGATCGCATCAGCGATTGCGTCCGCGAGTTTGTCAGGGTGCCCTGGCAGTACAAACTCTGCAGGACGAAGTGTGGCGTGCGTGCTTGCGTGTGTGTGTGTCATATGCATGATTTCAAATCTCCTAGTTCGATCCAGTGGTCAGCATGTGCCTCAAGATCCATGCGCGTGGAACATCCCGGAGTCAACGCAACTCCCACCGTGACAGTTTTGAACACATTCGCGGAATCGATGCCGGCGTGCCCAACAAATCCATCAGTGATGATCGCAGCGCGCTTCACGCCGTTGTCACGCATGTGCTGCGTAACACAATCGATCGAGTTTCCACCCGTGCTCTCGCAGACTCCCATTCGCAGTGCAGCCAATGTCACATCCGCGACCTTCGTCGAAAAAAGATGCACGACGGGATGTACGAATTCTTGGCACGCGAGGACCGCGCCATACAGCGCACCAATCATGTTGTCCACGCTGCCGGAGACATCGAGATAGATATGCACTCGCGCCCCCTGCATGCGAACTCGACGCACATTGACATCGCGATGGAACAACATTGGACGAGCGCCGAGCGCCCGTTGCACATACGTTCGTCGATCGAACTGCGGGATTGGGCTCACCACTCGGATGACATCCTGATGCGCCTGCGGAATGCGTCCAACCCCATGAACGGCACCGACCGCGCGAAACAATTCCATGAGACGCGAACGATTGCTGCGTACCGGCTTCTTCACAGAATTGCGCAGCAGTTCGGACAACGAACGCCCTTTGGCTGGATTCGGTGGCGTTGGCCAGACCTCAGTGATGCGCCGCAACTCCTCAATGAGCAACGGCGAACGATGCTCGAGCGCTCCATCACTTGATGAGCCGTCACCTTCCTGCCGGTGATCGCCGAGCAATTGCGGCAGATTGAACGGAACGAGTGTTGCGTGCGAAGAAAAGGCACTTCGCAATTCGTCGTAGGTTGCGCCCATTCCTCCATAGAGCTCGCGGTACAGCGCAGCAAGACCGCGCATCTTGATTCCCCGCAGCGCGCGCGGCAAACGGACGTTCGCGGCGATGTCCGTGGGCTGCCAATCAACCGGCGGTCGAAGGAAGCACGCAGGAAACGCCGCTTCATCGTAATAGTCTCGAAACATCGCGGTGTACTGGATGCTTGGCAGCATTCGACACAGCATTGCGTTGATCACTGCGTCGAAGACGAGATTATCAAGCTGCGTCACTCGAGGAAAGAGCCGCGTATGGCCGAGCATCACATGATGAAGTTCGTGCAACACCAGCATGAGCAACTTCTCTGGAGTCCCCGCGTGCTCTTCGACAAACTTTGGATTGATGAACATGCGCGGGCGCGCGGTGCACTGCACGCACGCCGTCTCCACCGCGGTGGATTCGACAACGTCAAGCACGCGCATCAGCGCTGGCAAGCAGTAGTGTCCCGATGGAAACGTCGAAAAGATGCGATCGGAAATCGATTCCCTTGCTGCGATCATTCGTCAACCTCGTCTTGAGTATGGGTGGGCGCTGCACTCGTCTTTGGGTCGACGACGACGAGCGCGATAAAGCGTGAAAGTGTTTCGAGACTCATAACCGGAGACTTCCCACGGATAAAAACCTTGTTGGAACAACGACTGAGCACTTGAATCGCAAGACGCGGGTCATCACTCAACCCGACTACCCGCATCGACGAACCCGCGACAACGACGGAAGCGACCGCCGGCAGACGCTCGAGGGAGGTTGAACTCTCCTGTGCGATCGTCAGGATCGCCTCGAGTCTTGCATCCATAGATGTGCTCACAACGCCGAGAAGATTGCACCACTGTTCGAGAATTCGAGGCCTCGTGGATCCCTGCTTCGTGGATCCGAAAGCAGGTAGACCGAAACTGACGAGTGAACATGCATGCGCCGCGCGGTGGAGGACGGGAACGCCTGGGCGGCAACCCATGTTGTGCAGCAGTGTCGCTGTCTGATCTGTCATGCGGCCTCCATGATGAGGTGCGGACTCGTCGCACAAAGTCGTCTGGTGTCGCGCCAAGACTTGACGACGAGATCCACATCATTCGCAGACGCAATGTCGCCTTTGCTGAAGAGCCCTGTCAGCACATTTGAAAGGAGCATCGTTTCGGGATCTTCCCGCTTGAGCCGCGCGAGCTTCTTCTCAATTGCCTGCCACGCTTGATGCAGCGCGCTCCCTGAGATGAGGTTTTGCAGCACATCTTGCGCGAGAACTGCGAGCGCTTGCAGATCCGCTGCTTGCTCAGCGATCGCTGCGTGCAGTTGGTTCACGATCGGCGAACTCATCACATGGAGCGCGAGCGCGTGCCTGCCGCCCAAACTCGACTCCGCGAGACCATCTGCGATGTATGCAGACAACTCCGTTCCTGAAAGTTCCGACATTCGCATCGCGCGAAGAGCTCTCTTCACCGGATCCGTCTCCAAGACGAGGAAGGAGCGCGGATCCATGCGCTTGATTTGCACGGATTTCCATGCTTGACGATGCGCAAGGAAAAGTTTCTGCGTCGGAATCTTCAGCCCTTCAGCGCGGTGTGGCAACGAATGCTCGAGTGCTTGCCATGCAGAGTCGCCAGGATCTGACGAAGGCGACGCGACAGCGTTCGCGGCGTGTGTCGCCAAAATATTTCGGTACAGCATTGCCGCTCGACGACCACTCAATGTCAGCCCCAACTGCCGTGCCGCATCCGAAATCAATCGGACATACATGGCGACAATCCCGCCGAGCACCGACTCCACGATTCCAAGTTCTGCTTTGACTGCAGCAACATGCTCACGCAGCGCTTCCGCTGCACTCGCCGTCACGGGCTCGATTGCGCCGCGAATGATCGCCTCACGATCTCGGTCCGTCATCTGCATCCAGTGCGGAATCTCGATCACGAAACTGAATCTGTCCGCCAGCGCGCTGTCGAGTGGCTCGCTGCCGACATACGAAGCCTCACTCGGCGCATCGTCCTGCATCATCGGCGGATTCATCGCCGACCAACGATGCTTGAGTTTCGGGATGGACA
>Ga0209553_1001148_pt1 | contig 13399 bp, 11 predicted proteins | sample LauGreFBDMM110DN_2_FD_188217 | JGI IMG/M metagenome (GOLD analysis project Ga0209553, IMG submission 188217) | Freshwater lake microbial communities from Lake Michigan, USA - Fa13.BD.MM110.DN (SPAdes) (version 2) | ecosystem: Environmental > Aquatic > Freshwater > Lake | place: Lake Michigan...
GTGCTGCGCAATCGCGCGTTCACGCAGTCGAATGTTGTGTTCAGTACTTCCCGTGAAGTAGAGCAGCGCAGAACCGAATCGATCGAGCGCGACCACGCGCAAGTCAATCTGCACGCCGTGCTTCGTGAGGATGCTCGTCTTGGTTTCACCTGTGACGAGCACTTTCGCGACATCCGCACGCGTGCGAAACGCTTCCATGAGCGCACTCGCGTCGGTGCTTGCGGCAAGCACGTCAATGTCACCGATCGTTTCCTTGCCGCGACGCAAACTGCCTGCGTAGGCAAGGCGCTGCACCGTCGGTAACGCGCCAAGGTCGCGCAGCAACGCTTCCGCAATGGGCAACGCTTCGCCGATGCGAATGCGTCCACGCGACTGCTCGAGGAATGCGATCCCCTCCTTTAAGTTCTCGACGGACTTAGGACCCATGCGCGGCAGTTTCGAAATCGCGCCGGTGTCGATCGCGACCTTGAGTGTTGCGAGGTCGACCACTTGAAGATCCGTCCAGAGTGAACGCACTGTCTTCGGACCGAGCCCTTGAATCTGAAGCAATTGCGTGAGCCCCGCAGGAACTTGCGCGTGCAGTTCGGCGAGTTCAGTCATCGAACCTGTCTTCGCAAACTCTGCGATCTTCGCGATCGTGGATGCCCCGATGCCGTCGAGCGCACCAAGGTCCGCCGCAGACATCGCGCACGCGTCACTCGTGAGTGCTTCAATCGTGCGCGCAGATTTACGCAGTGCACTTACCTTGAACCCATTGGCACCGAGAATCTCCGAGAGGACGGCGAGTTCTTCGAATGCGGCGGCGACTTTTCCATTCGTGGACATAGGCACTAGCGTAGCAAAGCGCGGATGGATTCTGCAGTCATGCGCGTGGCACCCTGCTTGGACTCGATCACCGCGCGACCTCGCGCAGCCAGCGCGCTGCGTGCGGCTCCATCGCCGAGTAATCGCGAAAGCGTCACCGCAAGCGCTTCGTGCGTCACTTGCTCGATGCCCTGCCCTTCAAGCAACGCGTCCATCGACTCCTTGAAGTCACCTGCGCGCGGACCGATCACGGTTGCTTTGCCCAGTCCGATGGGTTCGATCGGATCGCTGCCGTGAAGCACGCCAAACGATCGACCAATGACAACCACATCCGCAAGCGAGTACGCCATGCGCAACTCGCCGATCGTGTCGAGAAGATAGAAGTCTGACGCGCGCTGTCCCTGCGGCTGCGATCGTCGCACGCAGCCTTCAAGATTTCGCGCGACACCGTCAAACCACTCTGGTTTCCGTGGCGCAATGAGTAGTTGCGTGCCGCGTGGAAGCGCGTTGCGCAAGAGAAGTTCTTCACCAGGTTCCGTGCTTCCCGCGACAACGAGCGGTCGAGTGCGATCGATCCCGAGTGCGAGAGCGAGCGCGTCTGCTCCGGCGACGCTGTTCTCAAGCGCGACCGAATCCCATTTCATCGTGCCTGAAACAACGACGCGATCCTGCGCGGCACCGAGTGCGACAAATCTCGTCGCGTACTCCTGCGTCTGCGCGAGCACTTGCGCAACGCGAGCGAACATCGGTCGCACCATCGCAGAAACCCTGCAGTAACGGCGGAAGGATCGTGCGGAGAGTCGACCGTTCACGACGATAATCTTCATCCCCCGCCGTGCTGCGATCGACGTTGCGTTAGGCCAGAGTTCGAGTTCGACAAGCACAAGCGCGTCGGCGTTGACGCGCGTGTAGAAACGCCGCATGCAACAAGAGAAATCAAACGGCCAACGCACGACTGCGTGCTGCGCGCCGTAAAGTTCAGTCGCGCGACGGAAGCCCGTGTCCGTCTGCGCTGCGATGACAACTTCCACAGGCGGCGTACTCGCAGACAGTTCCGCAACAAGCCCGCGAATCGCATTCGTTTCGCCGACCGACACAGCGTAGAGCACGACGCGAGAAAAACGCTTCGCTGAAAGCGCTTTCCCCATGCCAAACCGCGCGCGCCAGTCGGTTCGGATTTTCCCTGTGCGCAACATGCGAGTGAGCCACACTGGGCTCAGCAGGAGCGCACCTATGAAATAGCACGCGTCGATACACCACGCGAGAAGTACAGAGATCATGCCTTTCATCGCAGGTTCTTCGACATCGCCTTAATCCACGTTTGACTCTGCGTTCCTTGCGCGACATCAATCACATTGCCCTTGCTGTCGATGTAAACGGTCTTCGGAATCGTCATGCCAGGATCATGCGCCTTGATCGCCGCATAGAGCGCTGGCGTTGCCATGAGTTCAAGGCCGTCAGACGCGTTGGTCTTGAGAAAGTCTTTCACGAGTTGGCTGCCGGTATCCGAACTTGCTGCGATGAGCACAACGCGTTCGGGAATATCCTTGTACACCGCGTGAAACGCAGCTCGATTTGCGCGACACGGCCCGCACCAAGTCGCCCAAATTTCGATGATCATCGGTCGACCTGCGTATTGCGCCAACGCAACGTCTTTGCCGTCAAGATCCTTCAAGACGACAAGATGCATCGGGCCCATTGGCTTCGCAGGAACTGGAGCGGCCACGGGTACCACGACAGGCGGCACGGGAGCGACGACGACAGGAACAATTGGTGCATTCTGAGAACCGTCGCATGCAAGCGGCACGCAACTCAACAATGCAAGTGGAAGAACAGCAACACGGAGGGCGCGCATCCGTGCAGAATAGTCGACAGTGCAAGCACAAGTACAAGACCCATCTTCAACGCACGGCTGGCGCGTCGCTCTCGATACGGGCGGCACGTTCACAGACTTCGTTGCGTGGGACCCTGCTGGCAACGAGCGGCGGCTCAAACTGCCCTCTGATGGATCGCTCACCGGAATGTGCGTCGCGCAAACTGGCACAGAACTCTCGATCACCACGCAGTACGGAATGGCGATGCACGCGCGGTACTTCGTCGGCATGATGCTCAGCGTTTCAAATGTGGACATCGGGATTGTCGTCGACTACGTAGACGATTGCGTGAAGCTCGCGCAGCCTCCCCGCGAGCCGTTGGCAACGCCCGTCGCTGTGCGATTCGCTCCACCACATGTGGGAGGGCTCGACGCACCAGCGCTTGGTGTTCGCATTCTCACCGACACTGCGCCCGGCGCGCCGCTTCCGGCTCTCGCGTTGCGCCTCTCTACCACGCGTGGCACGAACGCGCTGCTTGAAGGTCGTGGCGCGCGAGTTGGTGTGCTTGTCTCGGATGGACTCGATGGCTTACTCGCGATCGCGGATCAAACGCGCGACGACCTCTTCGCTCGGGTTCCGAAACCTCGCGTTCCGCTGTCAACGCTTGTGCGTGCGATTCAAGAGCGCAGTGTGAGTCGCGTGCATGGGTCGCTCGCGACCGATCGCTCCACGCTGCGTGTTTCGCGCGACGAACTTCTGCGCAGCGCAGCGGAACTTCGAAGCGCTGGCGCAGAGATCATCGTCGTGAGCCTTGCGCATGCACTCGAACATAAGCGCGAGCAAGAATTGTGCGTGATGCTTGAGGACGCTGGATTTCGCGCGATTGCTGCAAGCGACCTCGCGCAGCATGGACGATTGCTGACGCGCACGGAAACAGCCGTCGTGCACGCAACGATTCACGACACCATGCGTAGATTTGTCGATCGTGCGAGCGACAGCGTTTCGCAAAGTCGCGTTGAGATATTCACCAGCGCGGGTGTCCTCCAGCGCGCTGCAACATTTCTTGCTCGCGACACGCTCCTCAGCGGACCTGCTGGCGGCGCGAATGCAATGCTCGCAGTCGCTGCACGGCATGGACTCGAGCGCGCACTCGGCTTCGATATGGGTGGTACGAGCACCGACGTTGTGCGCATTGAGCACGGGCGCGTTGCGCTTCGACAAGAATCTCGCGTCGGGCGTGCGTGCGTCGCTGCGCCATCGGTTGCGATCGACACTGTCGCAGCTGGCGGTGGATCAATCTGCACGCTGCGTGATCGTGAACGCCGCGTGGGTCCCGAGAGCGCGGGCGCTTGGCCGGGAGCTGCAGCAATGCAGCGCGGCGGACCACTCACGCTTACGGATGTCAATCTTCTGCTTGGTCGCATTCCATCTAACATTGGAAGTCTCGCACTCGATGTTGACGCGAGTGCGCGTGCGCTCACGGAAATTCTCGGCGCATCCGCTTCCGCACAAGATCGCGAACAAACGCTTCGTGCGTTTCTCGACATCGCCAACGCACGCATGGCACTCGCCATCGAACGACTTGCCGTGCGTGATGCGCACGATCCTTCCACACACACGCTCATCGCGTTTGGCGGTGCGGGAGGACAGCATGCGTGCGCGATTGCAGATCGATTGCACATGCAGCGCATCGTGTTCCCCAAGCATGCGGGATTCCTGTGCGCCATCGGCGTCGCGCAAGCACATCGTGCGCAGTTTGCGACGGTGTCGATGTTGTGCGCGCTCGATGAAGCACACATGCAGCAACTCGCGGAGGGTGTTGCACGCGCGCGGACTGATGCGACAGCGGCGCTCCTTGCAAGTGATGACGGTGCGTGCATCTGCGATGCGGCGATCGTGTCGCTTCGACTTCGCGGTCAAGAGAGTTCGCTCGAAGTGCCGTTCGCGTCGCTCGCGTGCATGCGTGATTCGTTTCTCGATGCGTTCAAGCGTCGCTATGGCTATGACGCACCGCAACGCCCGATTGAAATCGAGAGCGTCGCCATCCGCGTGTCCATCGATACTGCATGGACGACCGGATCGGTCGATGCGCCACGAAGCAACCGCCGCGAGCACCCCGAGCACATCATCGATCGCAACTCGCTCGCGCAAGCAACACAACTTCACGGTCCGCTCCTCGTGACCGACCTCGGTGACACTGTCGCACTCGACGAAGGCTGGAGCGCAATCGTGCACGCGAGTGGCGACCTTGTTGCTACCCGCGCGTCGCGTCCAACTTCCCGCGCAAGTGCCGCAGAAGGCGAGCTCTTCGCCGCTCGACTTGAAGCCATCGCACTCGGCATGGGCGAGATGCTCGAACGCACCGCGCTGAGTCCGAACATTCGCGATCGACTTGATTTCTCGTGCGCGGTGCTCGACGCCGAAGGCACGCTGATTCAAAATGCGCCCCATCTGCCTGTGCATCTCGGTGCGCTCGGCGTGTGCGTGCGCGAAGTCATGCGTGTACTAACACTTGATGAGGGCGATGTTGCAGTCACCAATCATCCAGCCTTCGGTGGCTCGCATCTTCCGGATCTCACCGCAATCGCGCCTGTGTATCTCGAAGGAACTCGCATCGCGTTTGTTGCCGTGCGCGCGCATCACGCAGAACTCGGTGGCACGCGTCCTGGTTCATTCCCACCGGATGCAACATGCCTTGCGGAAGAAGGCGTCGTCTTCACGCCCTACAAAGCAATCACTCGCGGTGTGTTTAACGAAGCGCACACACGCGAACTACTCACGACTGCGCCGTATCCCTCGCGTCTGCCTGAAGAGAACCTCGCAGATCTCAGCGCGCAATTTGCAGCGCTTGCTTACGGCGCGCGCAACATCGCTGCACTCGCAATCGAACTCGGTCGCGAGGGTTTCGCAACGCGCGCGGAAGCAGAACTCGTCTCGTCGCACAAACGGCTGGCGCACGCGATCGCTCGTTCTGACATTCCGCCCTTTCACACGCCGCGCCGCGTGTCGCATCACCTTGATGATGGAACCCCCATCGCACTCGCGCTCGGCACGCTGCCTGACGGTCGCTTGCGCATCGACTTCAACGGTTCGGGTGCCGTCCACCCGCGTAACTTCAACGCTCCGCTCTGCGTGACGCGTGCCGCCGTGCTCTACGCGCTGCGGTTGTTCGTCGATGAACCCGTACCGATGAACGAAGGACTGTTGCGCGCGGTGGACTTGTGCGTGCCTGAAGGCGTGCTGAACCCGCCATTTTCAAGCGATCCCACGCTGTGCCCACCAGTGGTTGCTGGCAATGTCGAGACGAGTCAGCAGGTTGTCGCGGCGATGATCGATGCGCTTGCACTCAGTGCGCAGAGTCAAACGACAATGAACAACGTGCTTTTCGGTTCGCCCACATTCGGCGTGTACGAAACAATCGGCGGCGGCGCAGGCGCGGGAGCAACACATCGCGGCGCGGACGCGGTGCACGTACATATGTCGAACACACGGCTCACGGATATCGATGTGCTTGAACGGCGCGCGCCAGTGGTGATTCGGCGCCACGCGGTGCGTGCGAACTCTGGTGGTTCTGGACTGCATCGCGGTGGCGACGGCATCGTTCGAAGCTACGAGTTTCTCGCGCCGGTGGAATTGAGTTTCTTCGGTTCGATGCGCACGCAATCGCCGCAGGGAAAACACGGTGGGCTCGATGGATGTGCGGGAACGGAAAACTGCACGACGCGCAGTGGTGAAAGTGCAACGCTCACCGGCGGAGTGCACGCACTCAATCTCGACGCAGGAAGCGTGTTCACCGTCTCGACGCCAGGCGGTGGTGGCTTCGGCCACTCAGCGTGAGTGCAGCGTGCGAAATGGCGCGCGCGAATAGTCTGCGGGAATGTCGATGCGTTCGATGCTCACTGCAAGTCCGGTGTCGAGACTCACTTCCACAACAGCACCTTGTAATGCTTCGCCGCCGCTTCCCATTTCGAACGGAACATGCATGCTGCTCGTGAAATGACGAAGCACTTGTTCCGCCTTTCGACCAATGACGCTGTCGTGCGGACCTGTCATTCCAACATCGGTTATGAACGCAGTTCCACCACGCAGCACGCGCGCGTCAGCCGTCGGAACATGGGTGTGCGTGCCGAGCACTGCAGCAACACGCCCGTCGAGGTAGCGTGCAAGCGCGCCCTTCTCGCTCGTTGCTTCCATGTGCGCTTCGACAAGCACCAACGGATTTCGCTCGGGGATCGCTTGCAGCATTTCGTCGGCGCATGCGAATGGATCATTCGCAAGAATACTCGGCATCAGCACACGCCCGAGCAATGTGAACACATACAAATCGCGCGCGAAGCCTTCGCTTGCAGGGATGCGAACGATGCGTTTCCCTTGCGCTCGGGCCGAGAGATTCGCAGGACGACCGATGGGTTTCGTGGGATCTTCGAGGATCGGAACAATCCGCGCATCGCGATAAACGTGATCACCGAGCGTCATTGCATCGATGCCGAACTTGCGAAACGTCTCGTACAAATCAGGCGTCAAACCCGATCCATTACGCGCATTTTCAGCATTCGCGACGATCCGCAGTGGCCCGTACCGCTCGCGAAGCGTTGGAAGTTGTTGCTCCAAGACCATACGACCAGGTGCGCCGTTGATATCTCCAAGAAATGCGATGCGCCCAGTCGACATGCGATGTACACTATCACGCGATCACTCCTCGCCTTGGTCGTCAACGGTGAGGATTCCTCCGCGCAACTTGCACACCAAGCGCGCAGAGACGATTCGAGTAAGCACTTTCCGGGAACTCTCTTTCGAGAGCTGACACGATGTTGCCACATACGGTTGCGCACAGCAACGATTCCGCCAGTCTCCCTTCGCAAGCCATGATTATTCAAGGCATGCAACTTCGCCATCGTCAACGCCCTGAGTGGGGCATTGGCACCGTCACGCGCGTGGAGAATCTCACCCGCGCAGGTATTACTGATCAACGCGTGTGGGTTCGTTTTCCAAACGGCGGGTTGAAAACGCTCTTGCGAAGTGCCGCAGATCTTGAAGTCATCGGCGGTACAGCGGCAGCGGATCACACCTTTGCTGCGCGCAATCACAGCGCGGATGGCGGATGGCTCGGCGCGATCTCGACAAAGAAGCCTGAAGCCGCGATGGCAGAACTTCCACCCGAAGCAACCGATCCATTCATTCCGCTTGAGCGAAGGCTTCAGCATTTGCTTGGCCTCTATCGATTCGCCGCAACTGGTTCGAGCCTGATGGATTGGGCTGTTGCGCGCAGTGGTCTTGATGATCCGCTGTCACAATTCACGCGAACTGATCTCGAAGGCCATTTCAAACTCTTCGTGATGGATCGCGACGCGCAACTGGGGAAACTGCTCCACGAAGCGCGCAAGAATGCGATCTCCATTGATGCGATCGTTGCGCAAGCGCCCCCTGCCGCGCGCAAAATGTTGCAGCGATATGGGGCGATAAAGGCGTAATCGCGTCTCTGCACTTGCTCCGCAGGCGGCGTACATCGCAGTGCCCGCACAGACCTACCTTCAAACGACCGCTGACGCATGAACTCCTTGCAAGGCGCTTCCCTTGCCCCGAATCGGGGGTATCTATTGTTCTGTCCGCAGCATTGCGGGGAGTTAGAACAACAGAAGATGTAAAGGAGTGAACGCCATGGACGAGATGACATTCCAAGAGAAGATGAACCAAATCCTTGATCGCATCCGAGACCTTCCGGGTGCTGAGCGAGCAACGACCGAAACCACAGACACCACCACTGCTCGCCATGCGCAAGTGCAGCAGTCAGTCGGCGAACTTCAAGAAGCGCTCGATTACCTGCGCCTCAGCGTGAAGTACCTCGTGTTCGATCTCGAAGCAACACGACGCGAAAACGCTTACCTCCGTCGCATGCTCGAAGCCAGCGCACGCGATTCAGAGAAGCGACTACGCAACGACGAAGAACGACCAGAATCTCGCGATCAGTGGGAGTGATGAGCGCACGCACGCTGCAACACACCAGTGCTTCAGACAGTTTTTCGGAGGGGAGAGAATTTCACAGCGCACTCGAAAACCAGCACGCACGGCGTGAGGAGAGACACACAAGCGCCGGGATTCGAATGCAAGGTGAGATGTCAGAGTTAGGGGACTTGTTCGAGGGCCGATCCAACGACAGGCGGACACACCCGTGTCCGCCTGTTGTGCATGTTTGGAACGCTCGCTTCGGAAATTGTTCAAGTCCTCGCAGCGCCACTCGGGTTGACAAATCTATTGGGTTGCGCGGAGACCCCACACTCCGGACAGCACACCGCTGTCGGCGAAAGTGGGTAGTAACATTGCGCGCATCCAACCTGAATACCGCACTGCGCGCAATACTCGTCACGTCGGTGCAGCGGGTATGCGCAGTTAGCACAAGACCCCCGGCATCCCCATCGGGGCACATACCTTCCAATCATCAGACTGAACGGAGCGATGAGGAACAAAAGAGTTCCGCCGACCATGTAGAACATGCAAAGAAACTGGAGAGCACGGATCATGAACAACTCACGAGAAAGTCCGGACTGGCTGTAACTCATCCTGATTGCTTGCAATCCCGCGTCCGTCATCACGCCTGGTGACACAGACTCCACGTGCTTGATCAGTTGGGATAGCTGGCTTTCGTAGATCTCCGAAAAAAGGAAACGGAGCAAGAACAGCACGGCTCAACCCATCGCAGCACCGAGCGGACCAAACACGAATGCACGCTTCCGATACTTACGACAGAACACAGGCCGAGATTCAAATCCCGAGGAGCTCCTTGTCGTGGCGCGCATGTCAGGGCACCGCCCGCACGCACTGATCCAGCTGTGCATCGCAGAGCGTGATTACCGTCAGATATAACCTAGAACAACGAGTCCCATGATTGCAACAGTTGATAAATTTCCGCATATGTGTATTCACCCTTATTTTTGCCGACGGACAGACTGATCTGTAAACGTCCTCACGGCCTATAGATTCCGTTAGTCGCTGGCAGCCCATCATCACCAGCGACCTCGCGCATCAGTACATTCTGAAACCAGACGGGGTCGGAGCCGCCTTCGAAGCGGAGATGTTTTTCGCCATCGGGAAGCGGCGCGGGTGATGCGCTCTGTGTTCCGTTCAGCCACATCGTGACATTGCCGCCGACAACTTGAATGCGCACTTCATTCCATGATCCTGCAGCGCGTGGTTGCGGCGCGTTGGGGAGTTGCTCGCTGTAGTTGAGCATGCGTCCTGTGCGAAGTGCTTCGGTACGTGCATGCGCGTCGGAACCGACGACGACATTGATGCGTGGATTCGTCGCGCCGTCGGACTTCCACTGACATGTCAGTTCGAAATCCTTGTTCCCCACACTCGCGTGCAGCGGATCGCCGCCGACGTGTTTGAGTTGGTTGTCATCAGCAACCCATCCCTCGGGCGCGCGGCCATCTTCATGCGAGATGCCGGCGAGCGTTTGGGGGTCGAAGACTGGATGAAAGCCGTCTTGCGCAAGCGGCGCGGAGACCGGTGGCGATTGACACGACAGCAGCAGCGTCGATGCGCACAGGCTTACCCATGTTGTGCGTTGACGCGAGTTTGCTAGAAAGAATTGCATGATTTAGGAGTGCCCTGTTTGCACAACTGGCTGCGCGTTGGTTTCACCGCAGAGGACGACGAGAAGATTAGAGACCATGCGCACGCGATCGGCATCGCTGAACTTCGCAATGTTGCGCGCTTCGAGTTGCACCAATGCCATCTCGACCATACCCACCGCGCCTTCGACAATCTTGGTGCGCGCTGCGACAACCGCCGTTGCTTGTTGCCGACGGAGCATCACTGCCGCAATTTCTGGTGCATACGCGAGGCTGCTGATGCGAGCCTCCATCACTTCCACGCCAGCTTGCGCGAGTCGTTGATGCAGTTCATCGCGCAACTTGGCGCCGATGAGATCGGTGCTGCCGCGCAAACTTGGTGTCTCGTGATCATCAGGCGCGTCGTAATGGAATTGACTCGCGAGATTTCGCAGCGCGCTTTCCGCTTGCACTTCGACGAAGCACGCGTAGTCGTCGACGTTGAAGAGTGCTTGCGCGGTGTCAACGACTTGCCACACCACCACTGCAGCAATCTCAATCGGGTTTCCATCGCGATCATTCACCTTGATGGGATGACCACGGGTGCGCGCGCCCTTCGACACCAACTGACCGGTTGAGGGATTCGTCACATCGCTTCCTACTGAGCTTCCAGTTTCAAAGGTGCGCACACGAAGGCTGACCTTGCGCTTACTCGAGAATGGCTTCACCCAATGAAAGCCCACGCGTCGAACTGTGCCCTTGTATTTTCCGAAGAAGAGAATCGCGCGGCTATCGCCTGGCCCAACCACGAAGTAGCCAAGCCAGATTGTGAGCCAGACAAAGATGCCGAAGATCGACACCACAATTCCACCCACGTCGGGCGGGGCACCATTGTTCGATATCGCGTCAACAAGCATCACGATCGCGATCGGCAGCAGCAGCATGTGGAAGGGAAACACCAACCAACCATTCCAAGGCGAGAGTGTTCGTTCCTCGTGATTCGTCGTCGTTTGAGACATGCCATGCACTCCTTTGATTCGCGAATGCTCTAAACGCATAGCCTCGCGATTGCAAGATTCTACCGTTGCGGTTGCGCGCGCATTGGCGGCAAGAGCCTTACCATGCGCAGCCCATGGCCCCTGCTGCAAGCGCTCAAAGCGCGCTCTCCATCCGAGACCTCGCGTTCGCGTATCCGTCCGATGGACGCGAGGTTCCATTCCAACTCACGATCAAGCACTTCGAGCTCGCGCGAGCAAGTGAATGTTTACTTGTCGGTCGTTCCGGCGGAGGCAAGAGTACGTTTCTTCAACTCGTTGCCGGACTTCTAGAGCCGCAACAGGGAACAGTCAAACTGGATGACATCGATCTCTTCGTACGATCGACCAACCGCGACTTGCTGCGCGGCGCGAAACTTGGATTCGTCTTTCAAACATTCAACTTACTCCAAGGATTCTCCGCGCTGGAGAATCTCATGGTCGCGCTTATGTTCAGCACACTTCCAAAGAGCGAATGGCACGCGCGTGGCATGTCGCTGCTTGCTGCACTCGGCATTGACAAGCCCAATGCGAGCGTGGAAGAACTCTCGGTCGGTCAGCAGCAGCGCGTCGCGATTGCACGCGCATTAGTGTGCAAGCCAGCGCTGGTGCTTGCGGATGAACCGACGGCAAGCCTTGATCCTGAGAATGCGAAGATCGCGATGGAGTTACTCCGAGAGCATTGCAGAGTCGAAGGCGCGGCGTTGTTGGTGGTGAGCCATGATCCATCACTCGTTCCACTCTTCGCTCGCGTCGAGCAGCTTCAATCGCTCGCAACAGCAGGAGGCGCACGATGACAGATTTCACAATCGTCCTGCGTAGCCTTCGCGTGCGACTCTTCTCGACCATCGTGACAGCGCTGCTGGTTGCTACGAGCGCTGGATTGCTGCTCACGATTCTTTCGCTGCGGAGTGCAGGCAAAGCGGCGTTTGAACGCGGCAGCGGCAACGCGCATCTGCTCGTGAGTGCAGATCAGAGCCCACTCGTTGCGGTGCTCAACGGACTGTTCTATGCGAATCCACCTCGCGCGCCATTGAGTCAGGCGAAGGTGTCGGAGATTCGACGACTCTTTCCGTGGGACTTCATGGTCGAGACGCAACTCGGCGACAGCTATCGCGGGTTTCCAGTCCTCGCGACAACGCCTGAGTTCTTCACGAAGTTTGAACCTGTTGTCGGTGAGCCGTGGGCTCCTGCGTCGGGCAAGTTCTTCGATGGCAATATGCAGGTCGTGCTCGGCGCTGCGTGCGCACGCGAGACTGGACTTCGCATGGGCGCGAAACTTGTGCTCACGCATGGCTCTGGCGCATCACGCGAAGGCGGCGAGGGCGAGGAGCATGGTCACGTGCACCGCGAGTACGAGTTCGAAGTGGTCGGCATTCTCAAACCCACGGGTTCACCGCACGATCGCGCGTTGTTCGTTTCACTCGAAAGTTCTTGGATTCTCCACGCGCATGATCGACGCGAACGCGAGGGACTCGAAGGCAAAGTCACGGCTGCGGATCTCCTTGAAGACGATCGCAAAGTGACAGGCATGCTGCTGCGACTTCCGACTCGCAGCGGTTCGAATGTGTCGAGCGCACTGCAGCAAGTGTTCGACACGCTGCGACGCGATACATCCATCACGGTTGCGCAGCCTGCTGATCAGATCGACAAGCTCTTCAACATCGTTGCGAATGTCGATGGCATCTTCATCGCGCTCGCGATCGTGACGCTCTTCTCAAGCGCGGTTGCGATCCTGCTCTCGATGGTGAATTCGATGGCGCAACGCAGACGACAAATCGCGGTGCTGCGCGTACTTGGTGCGAGTCAGAGTCGAGTGTTTGGGATCGTGCTCACCGAAGCTGCGGTGATTGGACTGCTCGGCAGCGTGGCAGGCATTCTGGTGTCCGTGATCGCGCTCACGATCGCGACCGCATGGCTCCGCGAAAGCCTCGGCCTCATCATCGCGCCAGATTTCGACCCGCGTGCGTCGGTGATTGTCGCAGCAGGCGCGGTTGCATTGAGTGCGCTCGCGGGATTGGTTCCTGCAGTGATGGCCTATCGCACAAGTGTTTCAACGCAACTTCGGCCACTCGGTTGAGCATTGGGCCTTTGAGCCATTCACGATGAAGTACCTATGAAGTTTGTTTGGATCATCATTCTCCTCCTCCTCGTTGGCGCACTCGTTGTGGTGTTTGACTCCCCTGCGCCCACGCGC
>Ga0209553_1001149_pt1 | contig 13396 bp, 9 predicted proteins | sample LauGreFBDMM110DN_2_FD_188217 | JGI IMG/M metagenome (GOLD analysis project Ga0209553, IMG submission 188217) | Freshwater lake microbial communities from Lake Michigan, USA - Fa13.BD.MM110.DN (SPAdes) (version 2) | ecosystem: Environmental > Aquatic > Freshwater > Lake | place: Lake Michigan, USA...
AATCGCGATCAACCGTACCCACAAACGATTCAATTTGTGATAAAACCCAATCTGAAAAAAACCGTGCGCGCAGTGTGTTTTTTGTTGCCGCGGCATTTTTAAGAATGAGCGTTGCGTTCTGTCGCGTACCTTTGGCTTGGGTCTCGCTCAACGCGCCGGTCTCAACCATGGTCTTGAGCACGATCTCGGCGCGTTGTTTGGCAAGATCGGTGTTGTTGGTGGGGTTGTAGCGCGAGGGGGCCTTTAACAAACCCGCGAGCACAGCAGATTGATAAATACCGACGTCTTTGGCCGAGCGACCAAAGTAGCGTTGCGAGGCCGCTTCCACGCCATAGGTGCCCGCACCCAAGTACACACGATTGAGATAAATCGTGAGGATTTCATCCTTGGTGAAGTTTCGTTCGAGCCACAGCGCTAGCATCATCTCGCGGAGCTTGCGGGTAATGGTGCGTTCGGGCGTGAGAAATAAGTTCTTCGCGACCTGCTGGGTGATGGTTGAGCCGCCCTGCACCACGCCCTTGGCTTGAATGTTGGTCAGCATCGCGCGCGCCAACCCCCGCAGATCAATGCCAAAATGGTCGTAGAAACGCCGGTCCTCGACCGCCACCACAGCGGCGGGTAGATGTTTGGGTAAATCCGTCAGCGCAACTGTGTCGCCATAGTTATCGCCAAAACTGCCCAGCTCAGCGCCAGCGGAGTCTTGGATGACAATATTGGGGCGCCGCGTCAGCGCGTTGGCGTCAATCGGCGGCAAATTCAGCGCGAGATAGACCAGCACCACGCCAGCAGCCACAGCCGCCCAAACCCCCAGGGCCAGGATGTTTGACACCCACACCCACAGCCGTGAGCGCGGCTTGCCACCGTTGGCCGCCTTTTTGGCACGCGGCTTCTTGGCCTTCTTGGGCTTGCTTGATGACGGCTGAGCGGCGGCACCATTATCGAGGAATTCAGTGTCTGTAGGATTTGACGACATCGGTATGGTATAGCTGATAGATTGAAAGACTGAGTGATGGAGTTAAACTCCAATTAAGGCAAAGTCTCGACGAGAACACGCAACGTTCCCAGGACAAAACCTCCGCAACGACGATTGCAAAATAAATTGCGCCCGAGATCAGAGATGCCCTGAACGTGGCGCGATTCATTTATACGTCTAAGTTTTGCACCGACAGCGCGTTGTCTTGGATAAAATCACGGCGGTGCTCAACCACATCGCCCATCAGCGTCGAGAAAATTTCGTTGGCTTCGTCGGCGTGGTTGACTTTCACCTGCAGCAGCGTGCGCTCGTTGGGATCAAGCGTGGTTTCCCACAACTGGCCAGGGTTCATTTCGCCGAGGCCCTTGTAGCGTTGCAACGACACGCCCTTTTTGCCCAAGGTCATGACTTCGCTGACCAACGAGACTGGCCCGTTGATTTTGATCTCCTGGTCCTTGAATTTCAGGATCGCACGCTGCGTGTAGGTGACTTGCAATTCAGGAGCTAAGCCATCGAGATGGCGCGCTTCGCTGGAATGCAAGGTGCGCGAATCGAGGGTAAGGTTTTCAGTCACACCGCGCAGCGTGCGGGCAAACATTATGCCGCCGCCAGGTGCTGCCGCACCCGTCCAGCCTTTTTCGTATTCGGTTTCCAGATGATCCATACGCTTGGCAACATAGCCAGCAGCTTGCGTGGCCAACTCGTCTTTCAGAAGCATATCAGGATTGAACGCGCCCGCAATGGCGCATTGCTCGACAATTTTCAGCGGCAGAGTGCGGCCAAGGTTTTGCAAGCTCACCTTCACGTCGCGCGCGCGCATCACCAGGCGTTTTAAATCTTCGCCAGCCACTTGCGCCCCACCGTAAAGCGTAAGCACGGCATCAGTGAGGCCCGCATTGATGAGGTATTCCTCCATCGCCTTGTCGTCTTTGAGGTAAACTTCAGACTGACCACGCTTGGCCTTATAGAGCGGAGGCTGGGCGATATAGAGGTAGCCATTCTCGATCAGCTGCGGCAGTTGGCGATAGAAGAACGTCAATAAAAGAGTTCTGATATGGCTGCCGTCCACGTCGGCGTCGGTCATGATGACGATTTTGTGGTAGCGCAGCTTGGCGATGTTGAACTCTTCCGGGCCGATGCCGGTGCCCAGCGCCGTGATGAGCGTGCCGATTTCCGCCGAGCCCAGCATTTTATCAAAGCGCGCGCGCTCGACGTTCAAAATTTTACCGCGCAATGGCAGAATGGCTTGGAACTTACGGTCACGGCCCTGCTTGGCCGAGCCACCGGCTGAGTCGCCCTCGACGATGAAGATTTCAGACAAGGCCGGATCGCGATTTTGGCAGTCGGCTAGTTTTCCAGGCAGCGAGGCCAGATCAAGCGCGCCCTTGCGCCGTGTAAGTTCGCGCGCTTTGCGCGCCGCTTCACGCGCAAGGGCCGCTTCCACGACCTTGCTCATGACTTTGCGGGCTTCGCCGGGGTGTTCTTCGAACCACTCGGACAGCTTTTCGGCCACAATACTTTCGACCACCGGGCGCACTTCCGAGGACACTAACTTATCCTTGGTCTGCGAGGAGAATTTAGGGTCGGGCACTTTGACCGAGAGCACGCACGTCAAGCCTTCGCGCATGTCATCGCCGGTCAGCTCAATTTTGTCTTTCTTGGCACCCGGCGCTTCGTTGGCATATTTGTTGAGCGTGCGTGTGAGTGCGCCACGAAAGCCCGCCAAGTGTGTGCCGCCATCGCGCTGGGGGATGTTGTTGGTAAAGCACAGCGTATTTTCGTGATAGCTGTCGTTCCACTCCATCGCCAGCTCAACGGTAATGCCGTCGCGCTCGCCCGAGGCCACCACGGTTTGGTGCAGCGCTAGCTTAGTACGATCGAGATATTTGACGAAGGCTTCGATGCCACCCTCATAGTGCATATCGATAGTTTTGTTTTCGGTGTGGCGCGCGTCAGTCAGGCACAAATAAACACCCGAGTTGAGGAACGCGAGTTCGCGCAGGCGATGCTCCAGCGTACCAAAATCAAACACGGTCTTGGTGAAAATCTCATGGGACGGATAGAATTTGACTTCCGTACCAGTGAGCGGTTTTCCTGCACGTTTACCCTCTTTGACAATGGGCGCATCACCCGCGACCTTCAGCGGGGCCTCGGCCACGCCGTCTTTAAAGGCCATAAAATATTCTTTGCCGCCGCGCCACACACTCAGCTCAAGTCGATTCGACAGCGCATTGACAACCGAGACGCCCACGCCATGCAAACCGCCCGAAACCTTGTAGGAGTTTTGGTCGAATTTTCCACCGGCATGGAGCTGGGTCATGATGACTTCGGCCGCCGACACGCCCTCTTCTTTGTGAATATCGACCGGCACGCCGCGCCCGTTGTCGCGCACCGTACACGCGCCATCGCCGTGCAAAATCACATCGACTTTATCGCAATGACCTGCCAGCGATTCGTCGATGGCGTTATCGACGACTTCGTAAACCATGTGATGAAGGCCTGAGCCATCATCGGTATCGCCGATATACATGCCAGGGCGCTTGCGCACCGCATCAAGACCTTTGAGGACCTTGATCGATTCCGCATCGTAAGCGCGCTCTTCCTGCAAGGGGCTGACAACTTTGGGAGTGACGGCCGTTGTACTCATGCGCTGGGCTCTTATTGTTGACGACGTGAGGCACATATCCATGGACGCCGCACGACACCGCGCACGATTTCCACCCGCACACCCCCTTTCTGGAGGAGGAAAAACCGACCCGCCGCCTCAATTTTCCTCTGGTGACAGAGGGGGTTTGAGAGGGGCCGTTTTCAGCTGCGAATCATACCACCAGCGGGCACTTTCTGCGCCATAAAATATGCGTCAAAAGGCCCCCAGGCGAGAGCTTGGAACCAAGGTATTCTGCCGCACGCGCCAATATTGTGCGGTATCGCCCAGAGCGGCAAACATCGAGCTCTCTGTGCCCGTCATCCAGGCCTGGGCACCCATGGCCAAAATCTCAGCAAAAAGGGCCTCGCGGCGGTCGGGGTCCAAGTGTGCTGCGATTTCATCGAGCAGCAAAATCGGCGGGAACCCACGCTTGACGGCCTGCAATCGCGCCGAAGCTAAAACGATGGAAATCAGCAAAGCTTTTTGCTCACCCGTCGAGCACATGGCTGCTACCAATCCGTGGCTCGGATGGCCAGCACAGCCAAAGGTCACAGCAAGGTCCGAGCGGTGCGGCCCGGCATCAGGCACATGAGCGCTGCGCGAGGCGGCCAAGGCCGCGCGCAGTTTTTCCTCCGCGTCCACGGCTGGCATGTCGGACAACCAGCGATCAACCTCGCCCAGCAGCGCGAGATCAGCGCCTGGAAAGGGTCCGCGCGCCTCGGCCAATGACCCATTTAACCGCCGGACCAGATCTGCCCGCGCGGCGGCGATGGCCACGCCGTAGCGGGACAGTGTGTCTTCCAGCGCCAGATACCAGGCTTTATCGTCGACCTCATCGCGCAGCAGCCGCATACGTTGGCGATAGGCGTGTTCATACGCCGCGAGGCGCCCGGTTTGATCGGGGTCGAAGGCGGTGACGAGGCGATCTAAAAATCGTCGGCGCGAGGATGACGCATCGAGGAAAATTCGGTCCATGGCGGGCGTCAGCCAGACCACGCCCAAATGACGGCTGAGCGCGCCTTGGCCTTTGACGGCCAAGCCGTTGACGTGAACCAAGCGCTTTTCCTTGCCGTCGCTCGACAAGCCCGTGCCGAGGCGAATATCGCCGTCAGGATTGGTGGCCACCGCCGACACGGCCCATGCTTGTGACAACGAGCCTTGTGACGGCGCACCGCTACGCGCCACCGACACCAGTTTGGCCCCCCGCAACCCCCGTCCAGGGCTGAGGAACGAAACGGCCTCTAATAAATTGGTTTTGCCCGCCCCATTGGGGCCTGTCAGCACAATGGGCGTCAGCGCCACATCAAGGCGCAAATGTGCGTAGGAGCGAAAGGCCGTGAGATCGAGACGCAACACACCTGCTGTGCCAGTCGTTTGCGAGACCGGCGCGCTTACAGTGGCAGCGGCGTCAGGCAGCGCGTTCACACCCGCATCGGCATGAGAACATAGACCGCTGAGCTATCGGCGACGTCGCGAATGATCGTGGGCGAAGCCGCATCCGACATCGAGAAGTGGGCTGCATCGCCTTCAATTTGTTGCAAGATGTCGAGTAGATAGCGCGAATTAAAACCGATCTCGAGCTGGCCGGCCGCATAAGACGCCTCAAGCTCTTCTGTGGCACTGCCTGCCTCGGGGCTGGACGCCGAGAGCGTGATCATGCCTTTTTCGCAGGCCATTTTGATCGAGCGTGATTTTTCCGAGCTAATCGCTGACACACGATCCACCGCGTTAGCGAGGTCTTTGCGGTTGATCTCAAGCGTTTTGTCATTGCCCGAGGGAATCACGCGCTCGTAATCGGGGAACGTCCCGTCAATCAGCTTTGACGTCAGCACCACGTTGTCGAAGCCAAACCTGATTTTGGCATCGGACAGGGAAATGGAAATATCCGCATCGGTTTCATCGATCAGTTTGCGCAGCTCGCCCACCGTCTTGCGCGGCACAATCACACCCGGCATCCCCGACGCCCCATCCGGCAGCGGCACCTCGACGCGCGCCAAGCGATGACCATCGGTGGCCACCGCGCGCAGCACATTCAAGCCATCGCTTTTGGCGGCGTGCAGATAAATACCGTTGAGGTAGTAGCGGGTTTCTTCGGTCGAAATGGCAAAGCGCGTGCGGTCAATCAGCCCGCGCAAATCCGAGGCGCCGAGCTTATAATTGTGGCTGAGATCGCCACCCGACATGGCCGGGAAATCTTCCACCGGCAGACACGCCAAGGTGAATTTTGAACGGCCAGCACTGAGGGCGATTTGGCCACCGTCGGAGGAGGTGGTCAATTCCACTTGCGCGCCATCGGGTAATTTGCGCACGATTTCATACAGCGTGAGAACCGGCGTGGTGGTGGCCCCGCCTTTGCCGACATCCGCAGTGGTGGATTCCGCAATCTCAATGTCCATGTCGGTGGCATGGAGCGACAGATTACCTTTGGCCGCATCAATGCGAACATTGGAGAGAATAGGGATGGTGTTGCGACGCTCCACCACGCTTTGCACGTGACCCAGAGACTTCAGAAGTGCGGCGCGTTCGATGACGATTTTCATGAATTCAGACGTGATCTTGTGTGTTGTTGGCCCTGCTGCCCCTTTACCAATCCCAGGCCACAATCAAGACCTCGGACCGGCAGTTCGGCAGGACTTGCGACTATATCAACACGGAAATCCCCGTCCAGAAAAACCGCTCAAAAGCCAGGACCTGAGGCCGAGAGCTTAGTTTTCGAGCATCCGGGTCAGCAGCTCCACATCCTCGGCGAAGGCCTGATCGTCGCGGCACAGTTCATCGACCTTACGCACCGCGTGCATGACGGTGGTGTGATCGCGACCACCAAAGGCCCGACCGATTTCCGGCAATGACCTTGAGGTCAGTTGCTTGGCCAAGTACATGGCCACTTGGCGGGGGCGAGCCACGACGCGGGCACGGCGCGCCGAACTCATGTCGGATAAGCGAATTTTGAAGTGCTCGGCCACGCGGCGCTGAATCTCTTCCATGGTGAGCTTGCGGTCATGGGCGCGCAGTAGGTCCTGCAACAAATCCTGAGCGGTCTCGAGCGTGATCTGACTGCCAACCAATTGAGCGTGGGCGCACAGGCGGTTGAGGGCGCCTTCAAGCTCACGGACATTGGAGGCAATTTTGTGGGCCAGGAATTCTTTCACTTTGGTAGGAACTTCCGTGCCTAAGCTATCGGCCTTGGCATCCAGGATGCCTAAACGCAGCTCAAAGGTCGTGGGATGCAGGTCCGCCACCAAGCCTGAGGACAGGCGTGAACGGAGACGATCACCAATTTCTTCGAGGTTTGAGGGTGACTTGTCAGCCGACAAAACAATCTGGCGGCCCTGGTCAACCAATGCGTTGAAGGTATGGAAAAACTCTTCCTGGGTGGCATCCTTGCCCGCAATAAACTGAACATCGTCGATCATCAACACATCGACGGCACGGAATTGCTCTTTGAAAGAGACGGTATCTTGGTTTCGCAGCGCCCGAACAAAGCTGTACATGAACTTCTCGGCCGACATGTAGATGACACTACGTTGCGGGCTGCGCCGGCGAATTTCCCAGTGAATCGCATGCATCAAGTGGGTTTTGCCCAAGCCGACGCCACCATACAGAAAAAGCGGATTGAAACTGACCTCGTCAGCTTCGGCAACCCGCTTGGCTGCCGCATAAGCGAATTCATTGGGCTTGCCGACGACAAAATTGGCGAAGGTATAGCGAGGGTCGAGAGAGGCCGAGAGTTCAAACCCAAATGGAATGGTCGCCCGTTGGGGGGTCGGTGGGGTCGGTAGCTGAGCGGCCGAAGAGCGCGTGGGGAGGCTGAGTGCCGGGCTGGAGGGCACGCCCATGGCCACTTTAATGCTAATGCGTTTGACCGAAGGGTTTTCGCTGGTCCACAGCGCCCGTATCCGGTCGGCGTAGTGGGTGACCACCCAATCGCGCATGAATCGGGTCGGCACAGCCAGCTCAACCTCGCCATTCTTAATCCCGTCCAAGACAATCGGTTTGACCCAGCTTTTAAAGGCCGAGTCGCCGAATTCTTTTTTCAGGCGGGTCTTGATGCGGTCCCATTCACCATGGTCGACCGCTGCGTATTCCCCTCGCGTCACCCGTAACTACCCCTACTCTCAAAAATTTTTAGTGCCTACATCGATTTTAAAAGTCTTTGCTATCGCCGCTGTCTCGATATTGGAATTCTCTGGTCTTGATCTTCTAATCTCGATCACGCCGACGACCCAAACTTCGGTGGCGTAAAAAATCGACGAAGGAATTTGGTATGGTCTCTATTATGCTTGCTCAATCACTGGTGTTGTCCCCTTGACCGTTAGTGTTGCCACAATGGTGATGAGTCACCATCACAGTCAAGTCGCTTCAACAAAAAATTTCCGATTCTATTTTCGCAACTGCAACGCGGCTGAATGTGGCGAGTGAATAAGCGCACTCAAGGACAAAGATTGCTTGACAGTTTGGGCCTATGACGTAGTGGTCGCTTTTTTGGAACGACTCCGAAACGCAGTGACATCTTGTTGATTTGCAACAATAAGACAGCGCGCACCCTTACGCAGACTCGTGAAACTAAGGATGCGAATCCGGCGCAATCCAAGGTGTTGTGCCTTTCATGCAATGTCTGGCTTGGGGATAGCGTTGCATCAATCACGATCTGGGCACACGCTACGTGCAGGGCTGCGCTGCGTTGCGGCGGGGTCGCGACGACGACTCGCAGAAATCGAATCGAGACCCGTGCGAGTCGAGAATCACGTCGAATCGGTGAATTACCAAATTTCAAGAATGGGCTAAAAAAACTAATTATTAGCTGAGAGCCGCAGGAGAATTTTTTGTCGCTGCGAGACGTGATGCGTTATTTTGCGGCAACGGCTTTGACACGCTTGGACAGACGCGACAACTTGCGCGACACGGTGCGCTTGTGCATCACGCCCTTGGTCGCGCCGCGCGCCATGGCTGGCATGGCTTTTTTGAAGGCGGCTTGAGCAGCGGCTTTGTCGCCCGCGGCCAGGGCGATCTCGATACCCTTCACGGCTGTGCGAATCGCACTGAGACGTGACTTGTTAATCACGGCCCGGCGGGCGTTACGGCGAATGCGCTTTTTGGCAGACTTATGCTGAGCCATGGATCGATCTTCTTGAAGGTATCGGGTTTTTAGGAAGGTCTTGAGTTTTTAGGCAGACCCGGCTGATGGCCGAATCGCCTCGTACACGAGACCGCGCCTTATAAGAGAGCCGCCCTACCCCGTCAACAGCGGGGCCGAGGCACAGATCGTGATCTTACTGGTGCTTAAAGGCCGGTTGGCGTTTCTCGACAAAGGCGGCCATGCCTTCTTTTTGATCTTCCAGTGCAAAGGTGGCGTGAAACATCCGGCGCTCAAATCGCACGCCTTCGGCCAGGGTGGTCTCAAAAGCGCGGTTGACGCACTCTTTGGCCATCATCACGACGGGCAGCGAGAGGGCGGCGATGCGCTCGGCGGCCTTCATGGCTTCTTCCATCAGCTTATCAGCCGCCACAACCCGACTGACGAGGCCGCACTTCTCGGCCTCAGCCGCATCCATGTTGCGGGCGGTGAGCACCATATCCATGGCTTTGGCTTTGCCGACCGCACGGGTGAGGCGCTGGGTGCCCCCGGCGCCTGGAATAATACCCAAGGTTATTTCAGGTTGGCCAAAGCGCGCGGTGTCGGCGGCAATAATGAAGTCGCACATCATGGCTAATTCGCAGCCCCCACCCAGGGCATAGCCGGCCACCGCGGCGATAATCGGTTTGCGACAGACCGTAATGCGCTCCCACCCCTTGGTGATGAAATCGCCAACATAGGCATCGACAAAGGTTTGCGAGGCCATTTCTTTGATATCTGCCCCGGCCGCGAAAGCCTTTTCGCTGCCCGTCAGAACAATCGCCCGGATCGTGGTGTCGGTTTCGAACGCATCGAGCGCCTGGCCAAGATCACGCACCAGGCCGTTCGACAAGGCATTCAGCGCCTTGGGACGATTGAGGGTGATGAGGCCAACATGGCCAAGGGTCTCGACCAAAATATTTTCGTAAGCCATGGCGTTCTCCAGCTTCGGTGATTGCGGTTTCAACTCAAACCCTTGAGGACCGCATCTTGAATGGCGGCGCGGTCTACACCTGACCTTAGGCTGCGTCAAATCCGCTGCACTAGGTTTGACACTTCGGGCAATAAAAAGTCGACCGACCGCCTTGAATCAGGCGTTTTATCGCGCCCACGCCGCCATGACTGTCAGCATTGTGACAGGGCTCGCCTTCCCGGCCATAAACACGCCAGTTGTGTTGGAAGTAACCCAACTCGCCATTGGGTTGGATGTGATCGCGCAAGGATGACCCTCCCACCTTGATGGCCTCAAGCAGGACCGCCTTGATGTGCGGAACTAGCTTTTGAGTGCGCGCCAGATTGACGGTGCCCGATTTCCGCTTGGGCGAAAGGCCCGACCGGAACAAAGCCTCGCAGACGTAGATGTTGCCTAAACCCACTACGATTCGCTGATCGAGAAGCGCCGTTTTAATTGCGCTGGCGCGGCCCTTCAGCGCTGCGGCTAAGACCTCGGGCGTAAAATCAACCCCCAGCGGATCAGGCCCCTGATCTTTAAACAGCTTGTGGGTATCGAGTTCGTTTTGCGCCGCCAACGTCATCAGGCCGAATCGACGCGGATCGTTCAGTCGCACTTCGGTGCCGTCGTCGGTCTCAAAAATAACGTGGTCATGTGCATCAAGGGACTGGCCGGGATTGACCGTGGTCATGCGGCCTGACATGCCCAGATGAGCGATAATCGCCTGGCCATCGTCGAGGTTCATAATGATGTATTTGGCGCGACGGTAAATTTTATCGATGCGCCGTCCGGTCAACTTTTGCGCAAGCCCCGATGGAAAAGGGATGCGCAAGTTTTTGCGACGCACATCAACCCGCACCAGCCTGCACCCCTCCATCAGGTGCGACAGACCTCGGCAAACCGTTTCGACCTCAGGTAACTCGGGCATGCGTATTCTCGTGAGAGGGACGACAGGACCATGCTGAACCACGAGTAAATTGTCGAGCATTGAGAATGGCTTGGGGGCCGGTACCCGGCATGACAGCGCCAGGCCGTTAGACTATGGTGCGAAGATCATGAGTGAGAATCCCACACCCCACACGCACGCTGATGCCGACTTCGGATTTCGCAAAGTTGGCGAGCACGAAAAATCAGGGCTGGTGCGCCAAGTCTTCGATTCGGTGGCGTCCAAATACGACATCATGAACGACCTGATGAGCGCGGGCGTTCATCGGCTGTGGAAAGCCACCATGATCGACATGGTTGCCCCCAGGGCGGGTCAGAAATTCTTGGATGTGGCGGGCGGCACCGGTGACATTGCGTTTCGCTTGGTCGACAGATTGGGGGGGCGACCAAAAATTCCAGTGACGGTGTGCGATATCAACGCTGAAATGCTGGCTGTGGGGCGCGACCGCGCCATCGACCATGGGTTGTTGGATGGCGTGGTTTGGAGTTGCGGCGATGCCGAAGCGCTGCCGTTTCCCGATGCAAGCTTTGACGTGACCACCATTGCCTTTGGATTGCGCAACGTCACCCACATTGAGCGTGCACTCAGCGAGGCCCGGCGCATCCTCAAACCCGGCGGCCGGTATTTGTGTCTTGAGTTCAGTCACATGGTGATCCCCGGTTTGGACAAACTCTACGACGCCTATTCGTTCTCGGTGCTGCCGGTCTTGGGCCAGATGATTGCGGGCGACCGCGCGGCTTACCAATATTTGGCTGAAAGTATCCGCAAATTTCCCGATCAGCGCACGCTGTGCAGCAAAATGACGGACGCGGGTTTTTCACAAGCAATCCACCGCAACCTCAGCGGTGGCATTGCTGCGATTCACTCCGGCTGGCGGATTTAAGGCACGCCTATGTTCACTACGCTCGGTCACATCACCCGGCTCCTGACTATTGCGCGCATGCTGGCGCGTCACGACGCCATGGTCTTTTCCGAGATTCATCCAGCCACGCGCACTGCTGCACGCGCGGCCAAATTCATCTGGCGACCATCGGCAGACCTTAAAGATTTGCGAACCGGACAGAGACTGGCTTTGGCTTTGGCCAAACTCGGCCCGACATTCATCAAATTTGGCCAGGCATTGTCGACACGCGCTGACTTGCTGGGCGAGGACGTGGCCGCTGACTTAGCCGAGCTGCAAGACCGTTTGCCGCCGTTTGCATTTAAAGATGCAGAGGCCACCATCGCAGCTGGTTTTGGCAGGCCCCTCACCGAATTATTTTCAAGCTTTGACGAAAAGCCAGTCGCTGCGGCTTCCATCGCACAAGTTCATTTTGCTATCACCACCGAGGGCCAGGAAGTTGCCGTTAAAGTGCTGCGGCCCAGTGTGGCCGAGGCCTTCAAACGCGATATCGCCCTGCTGTATTGGCTGGCGGATTTAGCCCTGCAAGCCCTACCAAAACTGCAGCGCTTGAAACCGCGTGATGTGGTGTCGACCTTCGAAAACACGACGCGTAATGAGATGAATTTTCGCTTCGAGGCCGCTGCCGCCCAAGAGCTTGCCGAAAATTTTGCGAACGATCCCAGCGTCAAGGTGCCTGGCGTCGATTGGCAGCGCACATCTGAACGTGTGCTGACGCTTGAGCGTGTTTCGGGTCTGCGGGTTGATGATCGCAGCGCGATTGAAGCCGCAGGCCTTGATCCGATTGTTGTGGTGAAAACGGCTGCAGAAGCCTTTTTTAAAATGGTTTTCACGCACGGCTTTTTTCACGCCGATATGCACCCGGGCAATTTGTTTGTGACCAATGAAGCTACTATTGTTGTGATGGACTTCGGCATTATGGGCCGCATTGACCACGCCACGCAGCGCACGCTGGGTGAAATGCTGCTGGGCTTTTTGACGCGCGATTACAAAAAGGTCGCCGAAGTGCATATGAGCGCAGGCTTCGTGCCGGCCCACAAATCGGTCGATGATTTCGCTCAAGCCTGCCGATCTATCGCTGAACCGATACTTGGAAAACCCATTGCCGAGATCTCTTTGGCGCGTCTGTTGGGCCAACTGTTCCAGATCGCCGAAACCTTCGAGATGCAGACCCAACCACAATTATTACTGCTGCAAAAAAGCATGCTGGTGGTCGAGGGCGTGGGGCGCAATTTGGTGCCTGAGATGAACATGTGGGAACTGGCCAAGCCGATGATTGAAAGTTGGATGCGCGACCAACTGGGTACCGAGGCCATCGTCATGACGGCCACCGAGAGCGCGATAGCGACGCTGGCCAAAGTGCCACGCATCATTGATCGTGTAGACGCCGCCACCGCTGAGTTGCAATCGCACGGTCTGAAGCTACACCCCGACACCGCGCAGGCTTTGCGCGGGGGCAACGGGGGGGCGTGGGGCCGCTGGATACCGTGGCTGGCGATTGGCGCGCTGGTGATTGCCCTGCTTGTCGAGCGGAATTAGTTTAGTCTGAGGTTTATCTTCTGATCAGGTGTAAAGCACGTGCTGCACAACAAACGTATTCTTCTCATCGTCGCGGGCGGGATTGCCGCCGTAAAAGTGCCCGACCTGATCAGGCGCTTGCGTGAACGCGGGGCCAGTGTGCGATGCATCCTCACCAAGGGCGGCGCGCAGTTTGTGACGCCACTCTCGCTGGCAGCCTTTTCAGGTCAGCACGTTTATCAGGATTTATTCTCGCTGACCGATGAAAGCGAGATGGGCCATATTCGACTGTCGCGCGAAGCCGATATTATTTTAGTGGCCCCGGCCACCGCCGACATGATAGCCA
>Ga0209553_1001150_pt1 | contig 13393 bp, 12 predicted proteins | sample LauGreFBDMM110DN_2_FD_188217 | JGI IMG/M metagenome (GOLD analysis project Ga0209553, IMG submission 188217) | Freshwater lake microbial communities from Lake Michigan, USA - Fa13.BD.MM110.DN (SPAdes) (version 2) | ecosystem: Environmental > Aquatic > Freshwater > Lake | place: Lake Michigan...
GTCCGCGTGACTCCCACTCGCCCTATTTTCGATTGCCGAAGCGTCACTCGTGAACGGTGGCGGGGGATGCAGTCACGCGGACCGATCGGGCGGGAAGCGAAAGCTTTCGCATAATCGTTGTTGCGAGCGCTTCCGCGTGCATCGCTTCATCCGCGATCACAAAGAGTGTCGAACCTGAGCCGCTTACATGCACTTCACGCTGCGCGATACGTGCGATCTCTTCCGCATCATCAAGCAGCGTGGGTGCAGTCTCCATTGCAGCGAGCGCGAGATCGTTGAAGGGTGCGTGAGATGCGATTTGCGTTGCGAGAAGTGCGCGAACGCGTGGCGCATCGATGCGTGCATTCGCGCAGATCAAATCGAACTTCGCATATACATTTCGAGTGGGGCAGAGCGCGTCGGGGAACACAAGGACGAGATGTGCATCAGGCATAGGCGCAGCAGTGATGCGTTCGCCGAGCCCTTCCACAAGCGCGCTTCCGCCTTCGAGAAGAAATGGAACATCGGATCCGAGCGCATGCGCGACTTCTCGAAGTTGCGCGCGCGAGATATCGAGTTCGAAGAGTTCGACCAGGCCTCGCAACATTGCCGCAGCGTCACTCGATCCTCCACCGAGACCGCCACCAACAGGAATGCGTTTGAGCATGCGGCTCTGAATCGGCAGTGCGTGCTGCACGCGGCGTTCAAGTGCAAGATGTGCGAGCGCGGCGAGGTCTTTCGACATCGACCAATCAATCGCGGATTTCCGCGGCGCATCGTCGTGCCAAAGAATCGCGAAACGCGAGGGCGTGCCTGACGGAAGTCGCGTGAGTTGGAGTTCATCGCAGAGATCGGTGGTCACCATCCACGATGCAATTTGATGCATACGATCGGAACCAGGCGGTCCAACAGACAGCGCAAGATTGACCTTCGCTGGCGCGCTGACGGTGACGACTGAACGCATGGAGACGAGGGTACTTCAGAACGCGACTCCTGCGCGGCGGCAGTTTTTCGGGTGCATTTCGACGCAGTGCGCGCCGATGGAATCTGCGCGACAATCTTCGACGATGTATGCACTACTCTTGCTTTCCCTTCTCGCGCCGCCTGCGCTTCGTGCACCCGCTGAAGAAACGCGAGTCGCGCTGACTTCACCAGCGACGGGGGACACATTTGCGCCGCGTGTGGTTGCCGATGGTGAGAGCGTCATGCTTTCGTGGATTGAGCAAGAAGCAGCAACGGCGCCCGCTCCTGCATCGAGTGACGCGCAGCCAGTGTTTCATCTGTGCATGTCGCGTTTCGCGCAAGGTGCGTGGTCGCCAGTCACGAAGATCGCGTCGAGCACGGAGATGTTTGCGAACTGGGCGGACACGCCAACACTGCTTCGTGCGAGTGATGGAAGTTTGCTCGCAACCTGGCTGCAACGCGGTGCGCTTGGCGGATATGTCTACGACGTCATGGTGTCTCGTTCGGCGGACGACGGAAAGTCGTGGACTAATGTCGGTCCGCTGCATGACGACGGCAAGCCTGCGGAACACGGATTTGTGAGCGCGGACACGCACAACGGGACAACGGCGTTCTGCTGGCTCGATGGACGCGCGATGCCGGCACCTGACGCCGAATCACACGACGCGCACGACCATGGTGCTGGCGACATGTCGCTGCGTGCATCACGCGTTGCACCCACAGCAGCACGATCCTCACCGCCCTCCGAAATTCTTGATGAACGCACATGCGAGTGTTGTCCGACCGACCTTGCAATCGCGAGCAAAGGCCCAATCGTTGTCTATCGCGATCGAGGCGACGATGGCACGCGCGATATCTCACTCGTGCGTTGGTTAGGCGAGGGATGGTCACAGCCGCAACCGATTGGGAGTGATGGATGGATGATGAATGGTTGTCCGGTGAATGGACCGAGTATCTCTGCATCGGAAAACGATGTCGTCGTTGCATGGTGGACTGGCGCGACAGAGCACAGCGCGGTGCGTGCAGCACGCTCGAAGGATGGTGCCGCAACATTCGGCGCGACGATCGAGATTGATGCGGATGGTTCGTTCGGTCGAGTGGAGTCACTGCTCTTGCCATCAGGCGATGCATTGATTCTCTGGCATGACAAGCGACGCGACGGCGCAGCGCTTGTAGTGCGCAGACTCCACGCTGATGGATCGCTCGGTCCGATACACACGATTGATACCGTCGCGGATAGCCGTTCAAGCGGATTTCCTCGAGCAGCGCTGCAGGGAACGGATCTTTGGCTTACTTGCACAGCATCAGGGGTGGGCGCATCACGCAGCGTCAAAGTTTTTCGATTGCCAGTGGATTCCCTGCGCTGACTTGGGCTCTCGCGCGCATCGCGACGTTCCTGCGTTACCCTTCCTCGCTCTCTTCGTCACACTCGTCATTGGAGTCTCCGCGTCATGCTTGAAGTTGTTTGGCCCACTCTTCCCGTTCCGTTGCGCAACGAATTGATTCTGCAATGCGTGAAGCAATTGAAGAGTGAGCCCGAGCAGTGCGACGCGTTCGCTCGCATCGTGGCTGCAATCACGAACGCGCGCGCGCAGACCGTGAAGGCACAGTGGCGCACCTCCAACATTTTTGGCACGAGCCTCGCACTCGCACGCGATCCGCAGAAGGCGTCGCCGTTCTTGGCGATCACGTTTATGACGGTGCGTCAATCGGAAGTCATCGCGCTCTATGCTGCACTCAAAGTTGTGCACACGGATCTCAACGTCGACGAATCTTCAGTCGTCACGAATCCACCCACGCAGGCGCAGTTTGCGTCTGTGCTCGCACAAGGATTGCCAGGAATCTCTCCTGACATCGTGCGCTGCATGCTTGCGGTCATCGCTGATTCCGGGATCGAATCGTGGCAGGCCGCTGCGCGCGGCGCGCTTGAACAGCATGTTGCTGCGACTGCTTGAGCGAGTCGGGATTCCTCACGATTCGTGCCGAAATTCGCGTCACGCAGGGGGGTCAACGTTCGTGCATGGCGCATAGACTTCATTCCCTCGCGTCATGCTATACCAACCGAAATTACACGACTCCTATTACGCCGCATCAGAGGCGGAACTCGGCGATCGCATTGCGAAACGTCGACGCGAACTCGGTACTCGACTGCTCGTGCTCGGCCACCACTACCAGCAAGATGATGTGATTCGTCATGCTGATTTCACAGGCGACAGTTTGAAACTCTCGCAGATCGCTGCGATCGAAGCGCCTAAGCGAGGTGCCGAGAGCATCGTTTTCTGCGGCGTACACTTCATGGCGGAAACGGCTGACATTCTTACGCCTGAGTCGGTGCGTGTGCTGCTGCCTGATTTGTCGGCGGGTTGTTCGATGGCGGACATGGCAACCTATGACGATGCCATTGATGCGTGGGACTGCATTGCGCGCGCGGCCGCAGGAACGAAGACGCGCGTCATTCCAATCACGTACGTGAATTCAAGCGCCGCGGTGAAAGCATTCGTCGGTGAGCGCGGTGGCGCGTGCTGCACGAGTTCGAACGCGTCGCACGTCTTCGATTGGGCGATGCGAGGCGGCGACGAGCCGTTGAAGAAGGGCGAGCGCGTGAAGATTCTCTTTCTTCCCGATCAGCACCTCGGCAGAAACACAGCGAAATCCAAGGGATTCGTGACGGAGATCGACGCCGCGCGCACGAAGCAGCCATCAGAGTGCGCGTTGTGGAATCCACGCAAAGAGTCTGGTGGACTCACCGAGACGGAGATTCGCGACGCCAAGGTCTTGCTGTGGGCGGGTCATTGCAGCGTGCACAAACTCTTTCGCCCGGAACACGTTGTCGCTGCGCGTAAAGAGAAGCGCACGGTGATCGTGCATCCTGAGTGCGCGCAGGAAGTGGTGGACGCATCGGACTTGCGCGGTTCCACCGAACACATCATTCACACGATCGAACAAGCGAAGCCAGGCACGCGCTGGGCGGTCGCCACCGAAGTGCATCTTGTGAATCGCGTTGCAGCCGCAGCAGCGCTGCGCGGCGTGGATGTGCGGACATTGTCGGACTGTCAGTGTCTTTGCACCACGATGTATCGCATCGATCAGCAGCACCTTGCTTGGGTGCTCGATGAGCTTGCGGAAGGGAATATCGTGAACGAGGTTCGCGTCCATCGCGATGCACGTCGACTCGCGAATCTTTCGCTCGGTCGCATGCTCGCGAATGTTTCGAAGTCAAGTGTTGGCGCACAGCCTGTGCTCGCGATCGACTGAGTCTGCAACTGGGAAACTTCCATGACCACCCTCGCTTCCTCCACGCGTCCGCGCCGCTTTCGACGCATCACATGGATCGCAATGATCACCGCGGCATCGCTCGTTGTGCTTGTTGCGCTGCTGCCGACGATTCTCTCGTGGGGTATCGCGTCGATGATCGTGCGATCGAATCTTGCAGACCGAATCAACGGAGAGGTCAAAGTTCCGCTCGTGCTTCTTGGCTGGTTTTCAGCACAACGCGTGGGCGGATTGCGCATCGACGGCGCAGAGGGTGCTGGACAAATCGATCTCGACATCGAAGTGGATCAGGGTCTCTTCGGCCTCGCGATGGGCGACGACATCACTGCGACGATTCGTGGCTCCGTGATCAGTGAGACCGGACCAAACGGCGAGTATCGATTGCTCGAAGTGCTCAAAACGCCTCAATCGGAAGCGATTCCAGAGACTTCACCCTCTGCACCAACGAGCACGGGTACATCCATTGCCGCGCCAGATGTGCCATTCTTCGGCACGCGCAAACTGCAGCTCACACTTGTCGATCTCTCTATCGGCGATTGGAACGCAGATCGCAGCGCGGGCTCGATCGCGATCCTCTCTGGTGACGTCGCGCTTGATGGCGCGAAGGCGCACATTGATCTCTCTGCGAAGGCGAGTTCGAAGCAAAGTGGAACAAGTAACGCCGCGGGTGCATGCACGCTCAAGGGCGATGCGGTGCTCGTCACTTCCGCGAGTGGTGGAATCGATCTCTTCAAGAGCACGCTCGAGTGTGCACTTGAATTGAAGGATGCTCGATTCGTCACGCCGCGCGGCGTTGTCGAGAAGGCATCCTTGAGCATGAGTGTGTCGAAAGATGCTGAGGGTTCGATTGCGATCGATGGACGCGGCGAAGGTGCAGTGGAAGGAGGCGCGGCGTCGACGCTTGTAGTAAACCTCCGCGCGACTGAATGCATCGACGCAAGTGGCAGTGTGCAATTCGACCTCGCGAAAGTCATCGCGAACGTTGATCTCCGCGCAATGCCGATCGCGCCGCTGACACCTCTGCTGCGCGCGGTGGGCGTCGACGCACGCATCGACCCAACCCTTGACCTCGGTGAGACCGCCGACATTCTCATCACGGCTGCGGGTGCTGGCGCTGCGCGTCTTTCGATTGATACGCAACGCATGAAGTTGAATTTCGCAGGCACTGTGACGCCTGATGGCACGAGCGTTCGCGATGGCGTGTTGGATGCGAGCATGACGCTACGAAACGAGCTCGTCTCCGCAATGGCTGGAATTGAAGCAAAAACGCCGCTGCACGCAACGCTTTCCGGCAAGTCGATCACTTGGACACAGGCGATTGATGGAACCGACACGCCGATGAAGAGCGCCGCGGGTGAGTTTCAATTTGAACTCACGCGACCGATGAATCTCACAGTTCCCGCGTCGATGACAGGACTCGCGAGCGCGACGAGTGTCGGAGTGCAAGTGTGTACTGCGCGCGTGTCGAAGCAGGCTGGCGTGGACACGATTTCCGCGACGAGCACACTTGACGCGACGCTCGGCGTCGGTGGGCAATTACGATTGACTTCGAGCGCGGATCTCGATCTCGCATCGATGCGCGCGGCGCACATCAATCTCGATTGCAGCGGCGCGATTGATTCGTCGATGCTCGCAGCGCTCTCGAAGGACGCGGTGCAAGTCGGGCCGCGCGGCGCGACCATCAAAGTGCAAGTCACCGAGCTTGCTGTGGATCCTGCATTGGACTCCATCGTGTCCAACGGAACAGTGCGCGTGGATGTGGGCGGCTCGTTGATTCTGCAAAGTGCCTCGACGCAAACTGCGGTGACAAATATCGCACTCATCGCGAAGATGCCGTCGGGGAACGCGCTCGGGAGTCTCGACTTCTCCGCTTCCGTCGACGGCTCCAGCGCGCGCATCGTGCAATCTTTCGCGGCCATTCCGCAGCGTTTTGACGACGTCGCGCAACTCGGTCTCTCTGGCACTATCTCGTTGCAGGGCATTGATCCTTCGCTGCTCACGCGATTTGTTCCTGCTGCTGCTGAGTCGATCGGCGTGCTCGGACGCGGACCGATTGCATGCACAGTGAAGAACGACACGAAGAACTCGCGGTTGAATGCAGAGTTCTCCGTGAAGGCAGCAAATGTGGAAGCGTCGGGCACAGCGCAGATCGCAAAAGAGTCGATCGTTCTGCAAGGGATTCGAGTCGCGGCGACGCTGAGTGCGGAGAGCCTTGCAGCATTGCCGCTCCCCGAAGGAATGCTCATCGAGCCAGGCGCGAATTTTTCTGTGACGGTTCCTGCATGCGAACTCAGACAGTCCTCAAGCGGTTGGAGTTTGGAATCAGCACTCACCGCGAATGTCGCAGCGAAGAATATTCGCGTGCTGCGCGCACCAGGTCTTTCTGCGCCGCTCGGCGTGGCGACGCTTGATGCGACAGTGAGCTACGCGATGCGAGAGGAGCGCGCGAGTGCGAAAGGAAGTGCAACGCTCGGCGGTGGAGGCACAGCGGGCGCGATGCAGTTTGATCTTGCGTGGAAGAAGCCTGCAGAGGCGAAACTCTTCGGCGGTGCGGAAGGCACGCTCTCGTTCACGAAGTTTGATCTCGCGCGTTTCGAGCCAAGTTTCGGCATTCAAGAAGGCATGTACTCAGGTCTGCTCGGTGGCGCAGGCTCGCTCAGCGTGCAATTCAAGGAACAACCAGCAGCGTCAGCGAATGTCACGCTTGATTTCCCAAAGACAAAGGGTTCGATCGCACTCGCAGTGACAGGCGATGCTGCGAAGCGTCGCGCGAGTGGTACGGGCTCGGTCACGGCAGAAATTTCCGCCGAAGCGTTCGGCAAACTAGCGGGCATCAGCAACGACACAACTCGGCGCGTGATGCAACCCGTCACAGCAAGCCTCACCATCGATTCATTCGCATGCGCGCTCGACGCAGCGATGCAACCCGTGCTCGAGAGCGGGGCATTCGCGCTGCGCGGAGCACTCTCACCAGTCGCGATTGAAATCATTGGCGCGAATCAGACGAAGTCGATCGTCTCCATTGGCGCACTCGCGCTCACAGCCAACGCAACGCGGCTCGCGGAGCAAGTGACCGTGAAGTTGTCGAGTGATGCATCGGGTAAGTCGAGTGGCACGCTCGCAGTCGACGCAACCGTCCGCAGCGCACTCAGCGCAAAGCCCATCATGGATGCGGATGTTCGCGCAACGAAGTTCCCTGCAGCGACGATCGATGCATTGGCAGGGACTAACGGCGCGCTGCAGAAATATGTGGGCGACGCCATCGATGCGACGTTCCTCGCGAAGGGAGTGTCGCAAGATCGCGGCACCGCATCCGCGTCGATCAAGTCAGCGTTTGCATCGGTAGATGCGCCGAATCTCGCGTTCGGCGACGGATTCTTGAAGGTCACGAAAGAGAAACCGCTTCGCGCAACCTTCATGATGAACGACGCAGTGAAACAAGAACTTCTCGCGTCCATCAACCCAGTCTTCACCGATGTTGTGAGCCCAAATCCCGCAGTCTTCACCCTCACGAGCCTCGCGTGGCCAACCGATGGCGATCGCCGCAAGTTCGACGCCGCATTCGATCTCACGCTCGGCGAAGTGCAGTTAACCAACTCTGGGCCGCTCGCATTCTTGATCGGCATGACTGGCACCGCCAACAAGGATGGCATGGACGCACTCGTCGAGCCGCTGCACGGAACCATCTCGCACGGCAAACTGACCTACGACAACTTCAATCTCCGTTTCGGCAAGACTGCGACGAGTACATGGAAGAACTCCATCGTGTTCGCGGGCGACATCGATCTCGTTGCGCTCTACGCAACTGCGATCACAACCGAAGTTCCATTGGCTGATGCCGCGAACTGGTCAAAGCAAGCAGATCTTCTCGTGCAAGGTTTGAGCGCGAGCGGTCAAGAGTTTGTGAAGGGGCTGAAGGTCGGCGTGAAGATGAGCGGTCCGCTCTTTGACCGCAATGGGAAGCCCGCAAAGCTCGATGTTTCCCCGACGTTTCCTGATGTGGGCAAGGCGCTCCTCGACAATCCCGCAGGACTCATCGAGACCGCGGGTTCAATCTGGAACGCGTTCCGAAAGAAGTAAGCGCGCCCGCTTCGTCACATGGGCTTATCGACAATCGTCTCATCGAATACTTGCAGCAACTTTGCTTTGTCGAAGATGAGTTCCTGTCGCGTCATGCCCGTCACTTCGTAGTGCGGCGTCAACTCAATCGCATCCACAGGGCACGCCTCTTCGCACATGCCGCAGAAGATGCAGCGCAATTCATCGATATCGAATTGCACGGGATACTTTTCGCGATCTTCCCACGGACTCTCTGCAGCCACGATGTGAATGCAATTTGCGGGGCACGCAGTGGCACACATCATGCACGCGACGCAACGCACGCGGCCGTCCTCGTCCTTATTCAGCCGATGCACGCCGCGGAAGTTGTCGCGGAATTGGCCGCCATCTTCCACCGAGCGATCGTCGCGCTTCTGCTCGGGATACTGGACCACCCAGATGTTCTTTCGAACCGCGCCGTTGCGTCCAAAGTTCTGAAACGCATGACGCATCGTTGTCCCGAGACCCTTGAAGATGTTCGGAATGAACAGGCTCTCCGTCCGGGTGAGCGGGGCGGGTGTGACATCAACCACTTCATCGTCGCGAATAGCCATTGGTTGCGAGATGGTAGGGTGAAGGGGTAATGAGCGAAAGTGAGCCCCCAACTTCCAACACACCTTCCAATCCACCTTCGACGAAGGCCGATGTGAACGCGGATGCGAAAGAGCTCCGGCGCTTGCGCAGTGATTTCGATCGAAAGGGCTCGCAAATCAAGATGTTCGCGAATGCCGACGCGTCGCTGTTCGGTCTCGGCACGCAGATCTTGAGCGAAGTGCTCGCAGGTGTCGCGCTCGGATGGGGCGCCGACGCCCTCCTCGGCACCGAGCGTCGCTGGATCGTCGTTGGTTCGATCACCGGAGTGGTCGTGGCAATGGTCACCCTCACACGAACCGCAATGCGACTCACGGCTCGACAGAAGCTCGAAGACGCACAAAAGCGCGCGAAGCATCCACCAACGACCTAAGGGCGCGTCCGACACACAAATCAAGTTTCAGAAAGCAGTTATGACAAAGCGCGTCCCCCGATACCCAACGATTCACCTCCTCGTCGCCATCGTCGCAGTGTCCCTCACCCTCTTTGCAGGCTGGACCTTCCTCAAGATGGGACAGACCATCGACGCCGATGTCTACCACGCCGGTCTCTTGGGGCTGGCCGCAGCATTTTTCGGCAACATGATGGGGGCACTATTTGGCGCCTGGCTCGCCGAATCGAAGGGTCCGCAAACCGCATGGTTTGCCTCGACAGTCCTGCGATTCTTGATCACCCCAGTAGCAGCAGTTTCGGTATACTTCTCCGCCCAAGTCCGACCAAAGCCGCTGCTTCTTGCAGCATTGGCGGCGTATCTGATCCTCTTGTTCGCTGATGCGGCCACGATGCTCAGGTTCGGGAGCCGACCGAAGGATTGACTCGAATTCGGGTCGAACGACGAGGTCGGTTTCGCAAGTGGGCCGCGATCTTCGCGGTGCTTGAAGTGACTGCGTGCGCGACCATTGGTTTCGCCCGAATTGTTAGGGCAGCCTGCGTGGCGTAGTTTGAGTTTCTGGTTTGAGTTTCTGGTTTGAGTTTTTGTTTGAAGTCTTTGCTGATTCTCTTCGTAACCATCTATGACTTTCGATATGCACACCGCTTGGGCGATCCCCACCTTCAGCAACCTCGCTGATTTCGTGCCGAGCATGCTCGCGAGTGGCGCGAACCCACTCGGTCACGTCCTCGACAAAGAGTCAGCACTCAGCGATTACCTTGGTTTCAAGGTGAAGTTGAGCGCGGTGTCGATCGTCGTCGCAGCCATCTTCACCTTCGTTGTCCTCTACATCGCCTCGCGTCGCATCGACACGGGAAGCGCGAACGAAGGCACCGCTCGCTACCTCACTCGCGGTCGCATTTCTCAACTCATCGAAGTCATGATTCAAGGACTTCGCGATGGCGTGCTCGAGCCACTCTTGGGTAAAGCAACCACCGCGTACTTCCTACCGTTCTTCCTCTCGCTCTTCTTCTTCATCCTCTCGCTTAACCTCATCGGGCTCATTCCGTTCGGTGACGCGCAGGAACTCAGCGCCGCGATGACGGGTACAGAAGATGGAAAAATATTAGGTAATATGGTGTTCTTCGGCGGCACCGCAACCGCATCGATCTCCGTCACCGCAGGTCTTGCTGTCGCGAGTTTCTTCGCGATGATGTTCCAAGCATCACGCGAACTCGGCGTGAAGGGACTCCTCGAACACATGTGCGGCGGCAAAGAACTCCTCTATGGACCGAAGGGTCTGTTGCTGGTCGTGCCGATTATTTTCATCGTCGAAGTGTTGGGGCTTCTCATCAAGCCTTCCGCGCTTGCGATTCGTCTCTTCGCAAACATGCTCGCAGGGCACACACTACTCGCCACGATCTTCATGTTTACCGCGATGGCTGGTGAAGCAGGCGGATGGTGGCTCGCGGGTCCTATCAGCATCGTCTCCGCACTCTTCGCAGTTGCGATTAGTTTCCTTGAACTCTTTGTCGCCTTCCTTCAGGCGTTTGTCTTCATGTTCCTTACCGCGGTGTTCATCGGGATGATGAGCCATCATGCGGATCATGGGGAACACGACGATCACGCGCATGAAGATGCACATGGAACTGGTGTGGGAGCGCCCACACACGCACACTGATTTTCCCCACGGATTTGTTTCCCCCCGGGCTGTGGGATGCCCGGCTGAATGATTCCTAATCCTTCAACGGCGCGTCCCACCGCCAGCATGAACCGCCTCTCTCGTAAGTAACAGGTACACAATGAGCAAGATGAAGAAGATCCTCCCGTTCGCCATTCTCGGCGCTGTCGCCCTCCTCGCCTCGCCAGTTCTCGCCGCAGATGATGCTGAGCAAGCTGCTGCAGCAGGCAAGCCCATCGCGGCTGGTCTCGCAGCCATCGGCGCTGGCCTCGCAGTCATCGGTGCTGGCATCGGCATCGGTCGCATCGGCGGTAGCGCTGTCGAAGCAACCGCTCGTCAGCCAGAAGCGGCAAGCACCATTCAGACGCAGATGATTCTCACCGCTGCACTCATCGAAGGTGTTGCACTCTTCGCGGTCGTGCTCTGCCTCCTCGGCGTGCTGTGATCTGACGCGATTTGTTTGACGCACATATTCCGGTTCCGTCGGGGAAACCCGACGGAACCGCTTCAGAACCTGCGTGAGTTTCTCTCACGCGATTCCTTAGTTCCTCTGACAGGATTTCCTTATGGCACTTGTCCTCGCTGCAAGCCCGCTCGACTTCGATCTCGTCGGTTTCACCGTTGCGCTCATCGTCTTCACCGTGTTCGCCATTCTCTCGGCGAAGCTCATCTGGCCAAAGATCACGAAGGGGCTCGACGAGCGTTTCGAGAAGATCCGTCACGAGATCGAGTCTGCAGAAGCAGCCAGCCGCAAGGCAATCGCTGCGCAAGCAGAGTTCGAGAAGCGTCTCCAAGATGCACGCGAGCAATCTGCGCGCATGATCGAAGAGTCACGCGAAGCCGCGAAGAAGATCGGCGCCGATCTTGTCGCGAAGAACGAAGCCGAACTCTCTGACATGAAGACGCGTGCGATGGCTGATCTTGAAAGCGCGAAGGAGTCCGCAGTGCGCGAACTCAATGACCACGCCATCAGCCTCGCGACGGTCATGGCATCCAAGATTCTGCGCCGCGAAGTTGGGGCGATTGATCAACAACGCCTCGTGAGCGAGAGCCTTGCGGAACTCGGTAAGGGCAGCAAGAACTAATCCGACTGCTGCTCGCGTCATCGCAAGAACCGTCTCACGAAAGTTTCCATGGCAACCGTCACTAACATCGACAACATCGCACTCGTGTACGCGCGCGCTCTGCTCGAAGAGTGCGAGCAGCGGGGCGGTACTGCAGAAGCAGTCTCGATCGGACAAGAAATCGCAGAGCTTGGCGAACTCGTCCGCTCCGACAAGAAGTTCGCGGAGTTCCTGAGTTCACCGTTGCTCGACGCTGTAAAGCGTGAAGCATCGCTTGGACGAATCCTCAAGGGACGCGTGAGTGATGTGGTGTTTCGTTTCGCGATGGTGCTCGCTGAGCGCGGCCGTGCAGGTCGCCTTGCGGATGTCGCGGATGCGTTCGATCGATTGCTCCAAGAGCGACTCGGTCGCATTGAAGTTGATGTCTACACCGTGGATGGCAACGCGGATGAAGCCACGCTCGCAACCGTGCGAACGCGTGTGAAGGAAGCATTCGGCAAGGAGCCAGTGCTGCATCAATACGCCGACGCAAAGATGATTGGTGGCGTGAAGCTTCGCGTGGGTGATCAACTCATCGATGGCTCGATCGCCACTGGTCTGCGCAACATGCGCGCTCGAGTTGCGCGCCGTGGTGGCGATCAAATTCGTGGACGCATGAACGACATTCTTAGTTAACTGTTCCGTACGAAATCGCAGCGCACGCTGCATCAGACTGAATCCCTGTAGAACGCAACGAGGCAACACCTGTGAAGATCAAAACCGACGAGATTACGACTGTCATCCGACAAGAAATTGAGCAGTATTCGAGCCAACTCGAGATTTCTGAGGTCGGTCAGGTCGTCGAAGTGGGCGACGGTATCGCGCGCATCTATGGTCTCTCGAAGGCGATGGCTGGCGAGCTGCTTGAGTTCACCACCGAGCACGGCTTCGTGCAGGGTCAAGTCATGAACCTCGAGAGCGACACGGTCGGCGCTGTCATCTTCGGTGAAGCACGGTATGTGCGCGAAGGTGCATCCGTCCGCGCGACGGGCAACCTGCTCGAAGTGCCAGTCGGTTCCTGCCTCCTCGGTCGTGTCGTCGATCCACTCGGCGCACCCATCGATGGTGGTCCCGCACTCAACGCAACGGAATCACGCAAGGTCGACATCGTCGCGCCAGGCATCGCGTTCCGTCAGCCTGTCACCGAACCACTGCAGTTCGGCATCAAGGCAATCGACTCGATGGTTCCCGTTGGTCGTGGTCAGCGCGAACTCGTCATCGGCGATCGCAAGACCGGCAAGACCGCAGTGTGCATCGACGCGATCATCAATCAGAAGAAGTACTGGGGCACGAAGGACGCAGTCGTTTGCATCTATGTCGCCGTCGGTCAGAAAG
>Ga0209553_1001151_pt1 | contig 13393 bp, 10 predicted proteins | sample LauGreFBDMM110DN_2_FD_188217 | JGI IMG/M metagenome (GOLD analysis project Ga0209553, IMG submission 188217) | Freshwater lake microbial communities from Lake Michigan, USA - Fa13.BD.MM110.DN (SPAdes) (version 2) | ecosystem: Environmental > Aquatic > Freshwater > Lake | place: Lake Michigan...
GAATGGCCGTTCGGAGCTGAAAACGCTTTTGGCGCCAGCGACAGACGATCTGATCGTGGGAGTTTTGCTGGAAAAAAACCGATACGGTTGAGGGGTAGACGAGGCAGGCCTCTGAATAAGAAAGGAAATGAAGATGCGAATTCTGCTGGTTTTATTTCTGGGTGTGGCTCAATCGGACTTTGACGAAAGCTTTCCGCAGACTTCTCCGGTAGTCGTCGGGGAGGAATTCGCACAACCACCGGCTCCTCCTGATTCAGGCGATGGGCTTGAGCAACCTATCCCAAATCAGGTCCCGGCGATTCCTTCCGGCAATCGCGCACCAGAGGACGCTGCTCTGTATCCTGATCAGCCGGATGTGTTCATGCCGCCTGATCCGACTGCCACTGACCCGCTGCAGAACTTCGCGCCAAGTCAGGATTCTCAGTTTCGACCGCATCACAGACGACAGGATTTCCACCGCGGTGGCACGCAATCGCCATTCGTAAGCAGTCCTAGCCAGCGTTCCCAGGGATGCATGCCGGGGGCTGGAGGGTCTTCCGGTTGCCAGAACAACCCCCAATTTCTTGTGAGTGATGCCTTCTCGTCAGGCCCCCCATGTCAGACCTGTCAGACCTGCCCATCCTCCTGCCAACCTTCATTCTGCTGTCCGTGCAGCCCCTGTTGTCTGTCGTGCTGCTCATTGTTTGGCTGTTGGCACCTATGCAACCATTGCGATCCTTGTACCCGGAAACGTTTACAGGCGAAGTACTGCTACACGCCCGGCGACATGTATCCGCAGAGCCCCTACTTTCCCGTGAATCATGGAAATTACTACTTCAGACCTTACACTTGGTCGCACGTCGGCATCCAGCAGCAGCTTGCGTCAACCTGGGGAGCAGACCCTCGAGTGCCGTACCAGAGCGAGGTGTTCGGCTATCTGTACGAAGAAATGGGAGTGCCTCTCCCGATAATCGAAAGCGATTACCAAGAAGACAAGATTCCCATGCGGGACCGCAAGCCGTCTGATTACTTCACCACAGTGCCTTAATCTGCCCTCTTACTCTGCCGTGGTAAGGGCGCTGGCTTCCAGCGTCCTGCCGGTGAGGCTGAATCCGAAAGACCTCAGCCAGTTGGGGACAGGACGGCCATCGGAATTAGTCATCCTGACACAGACCGTCACGCGGATCTGCGACGGTTGCAGTGTTCCTCCCTGTGCTGAGCATCGCAGGGTGATGTTCCCACGCTCCTCTGTCGTCAAGCCGAAACGCTCCACCAAGAGCCGTACATCGTCAGTCGAATTTGTACCGTTTGTGAAGAAAATCAGTTGATGGATCCCGAGAATCTGCTTAACCTCCAGCGCGGTTGCTGCGGTCGTCGATTGATCTTTCGCTGCCTCCCGAACGCCTTCCACGGCAGCAGCCGTGACAGCCTGATGCACCAGCATGATGAAGCCGAATTCGAAGACCGCGATGGTCGCAATCAACAGCGATGGCAGTGCCAAGATCACTTCGAGAGTGACGGCACCGCGGCGACCTATGAGTTGTCGCCGTCGTCTTGATCGGTCGCTGAGTTCAGGTCTGTTCAGTGCGTGCATGGGGTGTCGATTGATATTTCGATGACTGAGCGGATGAGTCACCGCCTCCTGTGGGCTGACAGAAAACCTGCAATCCGTTGCAGCACCTGTGTTCCGGTGTCATTACACGGGCAAACTGCCAACAATGAAAGGCATTTTTCGTACCTTTCGCCGCCTCGCCAAATATTCTTCGTGCGGGAATGAATGAGGCCGAGATCGGCGAGCTGGGGATGTGAGTCCCCTGATTTCTGAAGTGTACACGCGGTGAAGCAGGGGATTGACATCCCCCGGTCGCCAGAAAAATCCATCAATTACTACCGCGTGCAGGATAGCCGCTAGTAAGTCCCCCGACAGCCGCCGTTCCTTTGTTTCACGTGCGGTCCGGGCGATACCGTTCCAGAGCGCCAACTATGCATCTGTCTCCAAACAGAAACATTCATTAACAGTTTTCGTAAAGCAGCCTGAACAATTCGCCTCCCCCGCTTGGAAGCGTTTGTCGCAGGACTCAATAAAGCGAAAGGAGATCGCCTTCGGTCGTGCCAAATCACTTGGAAAGGCACGAAGTCTGCTCATGGATAAGTCGGGCAAGAGACAGAAATGTTCGGATAGTCACTCAAACACAATTGATCACTGCGATGCGACGAGTATGCCGGTTTGGCACAAGTTCAGGTCTTCACGATCAACCAGACCGACCGTTACGGCAAGCCGTGGTGGTGGTGGAACTGATCCTGATGATGCCCGTGCTGCTGGTGTTCTTGGCCGCATTGATTGAATTTGGTTTGATCTTGGCAAATACAAAAGTCGTGGCACTGGCAAGTCGAACCGCAGCCAAAATCGCTGCTGAGACTCCGGCATCCAGCCTGCCGTTCAGCATTTCCACGGTCAGGGCCGGGGCTAATGCCGTACTGGCGACCGCACAAATGACGTCCTGCCGGGTGATTCTGGAACACAACGTCCCGCTGGGCGGAGCTTCTCCTGTCATCGACGGCCCCTGCACATGCTCGGCCCCATCCAGTCCGGCGCTGCCTGGGGGATCTCCGAATGCCGTGCGGGTCACCGTCTGCATGGAATTGTCCCAGTTGACACCCAACCTGCTGGCTGCCTTTGGATTCTCAACGACGGGCCGAACCGTCAGCGAATCGACTTTGTATCCATACGAAAACTGACAGTGAATTAGTTATGCACATTGACTCGCGAGACAGAACGACCCGGCCACAGCAGCGACTTCGCAGAATGGCAAACGGCAATCCACGGCGTGCTGTGGCAACAGTCTGGATCGTGGGATTCGGCCCGGCAATGCTGGCTCTGCTGGTACTCGTGACCGAAATCTCCAATATGTGGCTGGCCCGAGTTGAACTTGAAACGGCAGTGGAATCGGGAGCATTGGCGTGCGTCAAGGTCTGGGGCGGTGTGCCGGACACGTCTTCGAGCGACCGAACTACGGCGGCAGCAGCCGGTGTCAGGTTCACACAAGCCAACACCGTTCTCGGAAACATGATCACAACGACACCGAGCGTGACCTTCGGGAGCTACTCCAGCGGCACGTTTACAGCTGCGGGGCAGACGATTCCGAACGACGGCAGACGGGCCTGTATTGTCTATGCAACCGTCAGTGTGCCAGGCCTCTGGAATGGTTTCGGTGGGCCGCGATCGATCCAGGCCAGAGCGACAGCCCGTTATGACACCAGCAGCATTCCTGGAAAACCAAGACTCGTTCACGTGACAACGGTCCTACCCTGACATGTCAACCATCGAAACGATCCCCGACACATGGCAGATGTCCGCCCGCGAACGGACATTGCTGGTTGGTGCCATCTGGCTTGTCTGTCTGGTGTTTGCCTGCGGCCAGACCATTGCGGACCCGGATCTCTGGGGGCACACGCTCTACGGGATGCGCGCTCACCAGAACCATGTCTTGGCAGAATATGCCGATCCGTTTTCGTATACCGTCCCCGGAGCGGTGTGGATCAACCACGAATGGCTGACCGAATACATCTTTGGCTGGCTTTGGCTGCATTTGGGGAGCACCGGTCTTTGGTTTTGGCGTAACGCGATGGTGGCAATCGTCTTTGCCTGCGCCGCACTGGCGATTCATCGCTCGCGTGCCAGTGTCGCGGCCATCGTCGCCCTTCTGGTGTTGAACGCGGAATGTCTGTCGGAATTCGTGGTTTTTGTGCGACCGCAGCTGGCGACCTTTGCCTTGTTTGCGGGAACGCTGCTGGTGCTTCGCAGACACTGGGACAGCCCCGGGACCCGGGTCCTCTGGATTCTCCCGCCGCTCACCGGACTCTGGGCAAACCTGCACGGCGGATTCTTGAGCGGTCTGGGACTTCAGGCCGTATTTTTTGCGGCCTGGTTCATTCGCAGCCTGCGTCCTTCCAATCTGAGCGAGGCCGCAGCGGAGATCAGCGAAGCCCAACGGCGATCGCCCCGGCGGGAGGCCATGCGGATATTGTTCCTCACCTGTGCCTCACTGGCTGCAACGTTCATCAACCCCTATGGCTTCCATCTCCATCGTATGCTGATCGAACACCTTGTTCCCTATCAGCCGATTCGTGAATGGCAGCCGCTCTGGGCCGCACCGCAGGCGGCGACCTACTACGTCCCGTTCCTGCTGACGGCACTCGCGTTGCCGTGGTCGCGACGACGGAACTGGCTGGACCTGCTCGTGCTGACCGTTGTTGGCTATGAAGCCGTGAGTCACATACGGCATGTCGCGCTGCTGAGCATCACCACGTTGATTCTGCTTCCCGGCCCGCTGTCAGACAGTTTTAGAGTCCTGTTCAAACACCTCTCACAGCAGATGGCCGGTCATCATCGCCGCTGGCATCGGGCGATCGCGGTCTCCGCCGTTCTGCTGTCGTTGCTGTCTCTCCAGATCATTGCTGTCGATTCCCGCCGCGGACAGGGAATTCAACCGTGGCAGATCGCAGCAGAAGTCAGCCGGGATGTCGCAGGCGTCCCCATGAATGCCGTCACTTTTCTGGATCGCAGCGGCGTCGAAGGAAACCTGGTGACCACATACGGATGGAGCCAGTATGTGCTTTGGCATCTTTATCCGCGAGTCCACATCGCGTTTGACGGCCGATACCGCACAGTGTACCCGATGTCGCTTGAACGGGACTTTCTTCTGTTTGAAATGGCTGACGGGACTAATGCCGCAAGCACCGCCATCCTCGACAAATATCCGACCGACATCGCGCTCTTGCCACGAGATCGCCGAGCTGTTGAAGACCTTCGCCATCGCCCCGGATGGGTTCAGATTTATGCTGATACGCAGGCGGCTGTCTTCATTCGCGATCTGCCAAGGTACCAGACTGTCATCAACTCGTCCGGCAGGGGTGCCACGAGCGGCAGGAAATCCACCGACCTCAAAGAGACCGCCCGCGACAAATGGCAGAGGTTTCCGGCAGGACCGCACCAGACGCCCGCCAGTGTGCAATCGCCAAAAGGCCAATCGGCACGGAAAGTGCGGCAGGGACAGGTATCGCACGACCAGAACTCTGCGACAATTTCATCGATCAATCATCCCCGTGTTCCGGAGGTCAGAAACTAATGATTCATTCAGTCAGGCGGTGTCTGCCCGCTTTAACCCGAAAAATCCGGGGCGTCGTGACAATCGAGTACCTGCTTTTGCTGACACTCGTGGGAATCGGTGTCATTGTTGGCCTGAGCACACTCCGGAATGCCCTGATTAACGAACTCAATGACCTTGCCGCCGCCATTAACGCGATCAATTCGCCTTAATATGGTTTGAGCGGCGTCGCGCGAGTTGAAGTGATCAGACCTACCAATTCCACGGAATGCAGGATCGCCGTCACCGTTTTGGGCAACGGCGTTAAACATTTATCGTCACGTTGTGCAACGATTTTCTCGCAGTCCCTGCTCCCTCTGGCAAGCCGACTGTTGATTTAGCAGGTTTATTCAGCCGCCGGGCGTCAGGGGTTTGGCTCAGGTGCAAGATCAAGAGATTGTTGCGGTGCGTCAATCTAGGTTAACAGGTGTTGCCGCTCGAACACGCAATGACTCCCCTCGCTGACGCTGGAGACACAGTGGTTTCTTCGACGCGAGGGCGCAAGGTTCGCCGCGGCTCAGAACGTTACGAACTTCCAGAAGACGAGCATCCACGTTGCCACACTGACCGGAATTGCGAACGGCATCAGTCGCCGCTGCTTTCGCTCTTCCACTGTCATCGTTGACACATGCTTTCGTTTTCCCGGCTTGGCGGACGACCGCGGTCGTACTAACTTTTTGAGACTTGACGGATTCAGGAGGACGCTCCACGCCCACATCAGCAGGCTGCCGAGCAGTACACAAACAATGCTCCCGATCAGCACCATCACTGTCAGGCGAAATCCCAGCCAGGCACTGAGAGCGCCCATCAGCTTAACGTCTCCGCCGCCACCGCTTCCAATCAGCCACATCACGAGCAGTGGTCCGGCCCCGACACCAAAACCCTGCAGTCCATCCAGAATTCCTGACCAACCGTGGAAGGTCGCCTGATACGCAAAGCCCAGCAAGAGAACCGGAAGAGTCATCCAGTTGGGGATCCGACGGGTCAGAAAATCAGAGACCGCCGCAGACGACGTGAAAATCAAAATGGAAACAACAAGGATGATTGATTCAGTATCCAGATGCTGCATTGTCTTGATTCCCTGCTAATATGATCAAATAATTCGTCCGATACGGGAAATGTATTCAAAATTCATGCCAGTCGCCACATTTTTTCTGTTCCCGACAATCCTTTGCTGTGGAGGCACCTGATATGCCAGCGTTGCCTAGTGGCGACAAATCTCGAAAAGTGATCGCGGCGTGCTGCCACCCCTCAGGGTGCAATCTTATACGTTTCAACAATCCGGTGGTGGCGCTGCGCTGACCACCGGCTGATTTCTGCAACCGCTCCAAGGTAAACAAAACGGCCAGTCATATGAACGATGTGCTCCACGACATGTTAATTTGGTTTGCGAAGTTCACTGCCATCTCAGTTGTGCTATTACTCACGGTCCGCCAATTCCTGCGACGTCGTCGCAAAAAGCCCGACGAGACTGATTCCAGCAACGATGACTCCACAGCCTGAATTGATCGTTGCACCAGTGGCCGAACGGACAGGCTGAGTGAAATCTTGGCCTTTCGACCCCGCGTTTAAACAACTGGTGCTCAAATCGACATTAAATCGCCAGCCCCCGAGCGACCAACCGCTCACAAATTCTCAGGCAAGGGCCATTGAGCTGCAGTTTACCGCTCAGAGATCGCCGATGGAGGTTGGCCTCGCGCAGCCGGAAGAACCCTCAGAATCAGAAAAACCGGAAAAGTTTACTTATCTTTACACTCAGCATGGTCGATTATCTAGTGAACGTGTTCTCAGAATGAGAATGGGGTTCAAGCAAGTTCAGCCGGTGAAGCGATGCACAAACATTTGATACACCACCTACTTCGTGGCCTTTTGCTGACGGTGTTCTGCACAATTGTCAACATTGGCGGTGTCAGTGCGACGCCGCCTAGAGTGGTGCGGATCTCCGACAAGGCGCCCGAGAGCAAAGTCTCGATTTCCAGTGGCTCGGCGACGCTGAATACTACTGCTTCGATGCCGGTTTCGGAGATTTTCGCGCCCCCAGGATCTTCACAGTTGCCGGCGAAACAGATGCCGGCGAAACAGATGCCGGCGAAGAATTCCAAGGCTTCTAAGATAACGACCGTCGGTAAGCCATTACCTGCGACAGCCAGTGATTCCGGCAGCGACCCGGCGAATAACCACACAATTACCCTGCGGACAATCGCACGAAGCACAGACAACAAGGACGGTGGGGGCGCGAGCCGTTTGCAAAAACAGCCAGAATCTATTGCGCTTTCCCCGCCGGGTGACGCCCCAAAATTGCTGTTCCCGAGGTCAGCAGTAGTGCCAGCTGCGCGAACGGCAAGCAGGGGCGGCATTCAGCAGACCTCGAACGAGAAGACGGTCGTCGAACCCGGCCAAATCCCTCGAGCAGGCACACAGAAATCGAGTTCGAATATCGTCTTCGACACATGTTGGCGCCCAATCTCATCAATTGTCAGCCCTGCCAACACGCCGAGGCCTCTTGACAATTCTGCAAACGTTCCGATGGCTCTGATTGCACGGCAGACTCCACCACGCAGGCAGAATCAAAACAGATCCAATCAAAACAGATCCTCAGTCACAGGGGCATCCAACCGACCGGAGACCAACACCCCCCCGGCAGAAGACGGGGTTACTCCAGAAGACGGGGTTGCTCCAGACGCGGCGGGTTCGCAGACTCTGTCCGGATCTCTCGCGGATCCTTTTCCGCGCGTCGAACGCGAACCGCAGCAGTTCCCGATTCAGCGGGATGTTCCTGCTCCTCGAAAAACCAGCCTGAGCATCCTCGAGCGGCAGTCTCAGGCGATCGCTGAACTCGAGGCCAGTTCGGATGATGCCATCGTAACCACAGGGGAGCAATCCCCCACGACACCGACCGCAACGGAAACCTCTTCTGGCGCGCAGACGACTGCTCGTGTCGAACGCGAACCGCAGCAGTTCCCGATTCAGCGGGATGTTCCTGCTCCACGAACCAACAGCCTGAGCATCCTCGAGCGGCAGTCTCAGGCGATCGCTGAACTCGAGGCCAGTTCGAGTGATGCCATGGTCGCCGCAGAGGCGCAATCCCCCACGACACCGACCGCAACGGAAACCTCTTCTGGCGCGGAGACGACTGGTGTAACATCGCTGCCCTTCCGGGACCAACAACAGCGCGATCAGAAGGCAGACGCTCGTGTCGCCTCGTCAAATCCTGTTCCGGAGATTGCCCCACAAACACAGTCGCAGTCGCAACAACGCTCGGGGCGCCCGCAGCGAGGTGCCGCGCCGTCCCCGGACAAAACCGGGGCGGTGATTGAGATTTGGTATGGTGAGAAACAGGTGTTCCAAAGTCGAAACTCACCGACCGGTCAACCGACGGAATCGATCGCCCAGGGGGCGGCTCCAGACACACTCGTCGCAACTCCGGACGACCAACAGGGCGAAACTGACGAGAATCAGAAGAATCAGTCTGGTGTCTCTGTCGCTGATGCGACTGCTGAGAACGAAGCGACGGGTGAGACCAATGCGACTGCTGAGACTAAAGCAACTGCTGAGACCGATACGACGGATGAGACTAAAGCAACTGCTGAGAACGAGGCGACGGATGAGAACGAAGCGACTGATGAGACTGGTGAGACGCCAGATAATGAGCAGACCGATCTGCCCATGCTCGTCGAACTCCTGCAGAAGTCTGATCGCGAACTTGAACTGGAGGATGTCGGAGATCCCTCAGCACCGAGACACGCGAATGATGATTCAAAACCGTTCATCCCGTTGACACATGCTGCGTCGGAACTTGCGACTATACCACTGAACGGTCCGAAAAATTTCCCGCAAGCGGAAGAAAAACAGGGCCGGAAGTTCCAGCCCGTGGTCAACAGTGCGTTTCCTGACGCCTCAGGCGATGCCACCGGTCGGGTGATCCGGCAGACGAAATTCGACGACGCAGCGATGGCGGCCCGATCGGGTTTGTCCACTCAAGACGACAACTTGCAGCGCGGTGGCATGACTCAGGCAGCGAACTCGATGGAACACGCCGATACGAACGACGAATCCTTGTGGCGAAATCATCAGGGGCGCATTCCTCAGTCCGACGTTGCGCAGTTACTGGCGTCACCCGGAACAGTCCTGTCGCCGGTGGTCGCAATTGTCTTCGGACTTGCTGTTTGCGTCTCCTTCGTCCTCCTGTTTCTGCTGATCGCCCTCCGAATAATGAGGCCCGGTCAACAACTACCGCTTTGCAGCGTCTCTGTTGTGAACGGGGATCGTGTCGTTGAGAGCGGCTTTGAGCTTGAGGCCTCTTCGGATCAGGGAGCACATCGAGGAACACGTCGGGACGTGCCGGCTGAGTACAGCGTCCCTCACCGGCCTCGGCGCGTTGGTCAAAGCGAGCCGCATCCACCGGGCCGCAGCGGAATCGCAAAAAAAACAATCGAGGCCGCGACGTATGATTCGGGATTCAGGCCGGGCTCACAGCCGCGGCCGCAAGCCGCCGAGCCATTCGTATCGCGTGACGGGATGATGGACGACGTGCTGCGACAGAATCTGGCCATCAGAGATCAGTTTCCCCGAAAGTGGGCAGAGAACTGAAACACGGCAAAGTCATCATCATCCAGCGATCCCTCCTGCGGGCATTTCCGCCGCGGGGGAGGAAGACATCCATTTTCAAGTTTTAACAACGGACAGGAAAGCAGAAGATGAATCGAACACCAATCGCGAGCGACACGGAATCCTCGAAAAACCCCCCTTTCTGCGTGGGAATGGATCTTGGGACCTTTAAGACCTCGGTGATTGCGTCCAATGGCAATCGGGCCGTCGCTCAGAGCATCGTCGGATTTCCGAAAGATCATATTGCCCGCGCGTCGCTTGGACGGGATGTGCTTTTTGGAAGTGAAGTTCTCGACAAGCGATTGTCGCTGGATTATGTTCGCCCGTTTCAAAACGGCGGCCTGAAGTATCTTGATCCCGCTGAAGCCGGAGTTTCCGGAGAACTTGTGGATCTCCATAAAGACGCCGCTCGTCTGCTCATTAACCATGTGGTGTCGTTGGTGGCACCTCCCAAGGACACACCTGTCTTCGGTGTGATTGGACTGCCTTCCCGCGCCAGTATCAAGAACAAGCGATTCATCATCGAGGCGGCATCGCAGGCATTCGACGCCGTCATTGTGGTTGCCGAGCCATTCGCTGTCGCCTACGGCATGAATCTCCTCGTCGATGCTTTGGTGGTCGACATCGGTGCGGGAACGACCGATCTTTGCCCCATGTATGGTTCCTATCCGACTGATGAAGATCAGATGACGGTGTCCGTGGGTGGGTCGCACGTCGATGAAGAATTTATCCGCTTGATGAAAGAGGCTTATCCAAATATCCCCCTGTCTTTACGCATGGCGCAGCAGATCAAAGAGAAACATGGCTTTGTCGGCGAGGCTCTCGAACAGGTGTGTGTGCCGCTGCGAGTCGGCGGGCTGCCCCAACAAGTCGACGTGACGGCTCCGTTGCAGGCCGCGTGCAAAATCGTGGTCCAGCCCGTGATTGATGCCATTAAGTCGCTCATCGGAGATTTTGATCCGGAATTTCAGACGTCACTGCTCGGCAATATCCTGCTGTGCGGCGGCGGCAGTCAGATTCAGGGCTTCGAAAAGGTGATTCGCAAGGCTCTGGAACCGTACGGTGCGTGCGAAGTCACTCGCTCAAACGACTGTATGTTCGCCGGCGCCGCTGGTGCCCTCCGTCTGGGCATGAACATGCCGCAGGATCATTGGAATGCACTTCTGGGGAAAGAATCCGATCAGAAAACGAACACACCGTCAGCCGGTGTCAGGAGCAGGGCTGCTGCCTGACCTGAGTCCTTTCTCCAGTCCGGCACCGAGCCCTAGATCATCTGTCAGCAACCCATCGCCAGACGACCCGAAGGGCAATGCCGTGAAGGATTTTTTGAGCGTATTTGGTCGTTCGAGATTTGTAGGGTGGGACCAGCGACTGATAAGCGGCGCCGCCCCACGATTCGTAGTTTGAGATTTCAAATCTGAAATGCCGAAGGGTGGGCCGGCGCTCGCGTTGCGCGCTCGTGCCTGCGTCATCAATGGCACGGCAAATACGGGACGTCATGCGGGAATCTGTGTGAATGACAACAGCATTACTCTTTGCTCTCGTTCTGGCTGGTCGCCTGCTGATTGCGTGTCAGGAACAATCCGCTGACCCCGTGGCTGACCCAAACGCGCTCGACTCAAAAGCCGTCAACCCGAACACGACGGTCCCGAACACGACGGTCCCGAAAGCGTTCGGTTCACGAAGATCTGACTCCTACCGGTCTGACACAAAGTCGCCCGGCTCGAGGCTGCTTGCCCCAAAAGCGGTCAACTCAAAAGCAGTCGATCCCAAAGCAGGCGATCCCAAAGCAGGCGATCCCAAAGCAGTCGATCCCAAAGCAGGCGATCCCAAAGCAGGCGATCCCAAAGCAGGCGATCCCAAAGCAGGCGATCCCAAAGCAGGCGATCCCAAAGCAGGCGATCCAAATAAGTCAGGCTTGCGATCGCCACGAAATAAGACATCATCGCCAGGGTCAGCCGCCGTACCGGCAAGACAATCACAAAGAAAACTCCCGTCCGACGCTCTGCGATTTCTCCGGACCTCCAGCGACACTGCGTCGCTTCTGCGGAGCGAAAGTCGTGCAGCTTTCGAGCGGGGTTTGCTTCCGCTGGCTGACTATTCAGACCAGTTGGCTCTTGCGCTGAAGATGGAATTGGCAGCCGCGGACGTGCGTGGGAGCGAAGCCGGGCGTTCTGAAGCACTCGCAGCGCATGCTCAGCAGTTGCAGGCTGCGGCCGGTCTGTTGCAGCAATTCAACCAGCCCGCGGCCCGCGGATGGCAAGCCGATCTTGCGGAAGCCGATTTTTTGGCAGCTGAAGCGGCGGTCCTCGCAACCACGAATCCTCAAAATGCAGCAAGCCGTGCTCAGGCCCGGCAGCTTGTGAGTGACAGGGCAAGGAATCAATATGCCCTGAGACTCGCCGATTTTGAAAATGGCCTTGCCACGCTGAGCGATCTGTCCCACGCTGCATCGCACATGGCAGGAGACATTTCTGAGCCGGAAATCGCCGATGCTGCGATTCCCGGACTAATCGATTATCAGACACGAATGCAACAGATTCTGATCAACACAGAAAATCTGGCACAACGTGGCGCCGATGGAGGTCGCATTGATCACGTCCATCAGGCTCAGTTTGAATTGAGTCGCAGCTCTTTGTTGCTCGCGGGACTGTCAAAAAACGAGCCAACCGCGTCAACGGCCTTTCAGAACGCTGACCAAGCCGGCCGGGACTTGCTGGCATCAGAGGCCCGGCTTTATGACTTAGGGACGGCGACACTGTTTGATCTGGCCCAAAGCTGGTCCCAATGGCAGGAACTGCACCGCCAGGCCAAACACTTTGAAATCGAAATTCCCGAAGCGTCGAGCAGGCAGCAGCAGTCCGGACTGCAGCGGCTGACAGAGCTGGCAGATCGGCAAACCGACCTTCGTGGACGAATCGCCGCGGACGTGACGATGGTCCAGAGCCTGAAAATCCTGACCGATCTTCGGCAGCTGGCCGAGGATATCGGGAACTGACATTCTCCGCTCCCCCCTGCTTCCTCGAGACCGTACTCGAGCACCATAGCGGTCGTGGTCTGCCCTCAATGCGTAGCCGAGTTCAAGGACGAGCCCTGTTCGGCTTTGGTTTTTGCTGTTTGGCTTCGTCCTCCTTTGCGGCCAGCTTCGCGGCTGCCATCTGCTTTGCACTGGCAAGTCGGCGTTGAGCGTGGGTCAGGCGGTTACGGTCCGCTGTATCGCGGCGTTCGTCGGAGCGATACGTGCGAACTGCCTCAGGGTGCGACAGCCTCCAGCCTGTAAACGGCGGCGAGAAATCGTGGCGCTTGGCGGGCGAAAAGTGCAGCGCCCTGCCTGAGGAAATGACTCGCTGGAGCGTGGCTGGCAGCTCACTGCAAGGGGTCTGTTCATTACTTCGACTTTCCGCCGGTCCCGCAGGAACACCAGACAGAGTTCACCTACGCTGGGTCCGGGGTCGTCGGATTCTCCGCAGGTAGTACTACCTACCTTTGTGCGAGCGACGGGGTCGATAATTTGACCGCCGATCAGTTTACCGACAATCACACGAATGGCACTAGCTTAAGCATTGTCGTGCAGTCAGTCTTGCCGACCGCAGCATCTTTTTCCGAGTCAAACTGTCCGTCGCCAGAGCGGAGCCGGGCGTTCTGAAACACTCCCGATG
>Ga0209553_1001152_pt1 | contig 13386 bp, 8 predicted proteins | sample LauGreFBDMM110DN_2_FD_188217 | JGI IMG/M metagenome (GOLD analysis project Ga0209553, IMG submission 188217) | Freshwater lake microbial communities from Lake Michigan, USA - Fa13.BD.MM110.DN (SPAdes) (version 2) | ecosystem: Environmental > Aquatic > Freshwater > Lake | place: Lake Michigan, USA...
ACCGAAAGACATGCTACGAGTCGCTTGTGAGTCGTCGATAAGCGACCGGCGCAAGAATGTCGGCAAAGACATCAAACAGCTCACTTTGTCGAGGATCTTCCAGATACCGTACGTTGTCGCTCCTTCCGCAGAATTGCAGCGGAACGATAGCGCCCGCCAACGGCTCACGCCGGGTCAACACAACGCATTTTTCCAATTTTACCTAGCGACTTTTGTCGCATGTGTCCGTGCAACATACGCTCGTGCCGCCAGCGTACCCAAAACCTGACTCATGTGCTCTTTTCGCGCCGAAACATAAACGGTTCTCCTGTGACTTCGTATCCTTGCCGCATCGCGATGTTCATCACAAGACCGATGCCTGCATATGTTGAAATCAGACTGCTGCCGCCATAGCTGCAGAGAGGTAGAGTGGTCCCGGTGATGGGCAACAGGCCGACTGTCATTCCGGTATTCAGCAGTGTTTGCACAGCGATGAGCGTGATCACCCCGACACAGACAAGTCTGCCATAGGGTTCGCGGGTCCGTCGTGCGACCTGCAGGCCTTTCCAGACCAATACGCAATACAGCAGCAACAGGACGGCGCAGGCGGGAAAGCCGAAGCGTTCGCCGATCATCACAAAGATAAAGTCGGTACGTGATGCCGGAAGTTGCCATGCCGCTGGATCATCGAGCGGTGGTTCTTCCTGAGAGCGACTACCCCAGTAGCCTCCGAGAGCGAGGATCTGTTTTGACTGATGCAGATGAAAACCATCACCAGTGGGTGCGGCACCCCCGTCGCGTTGCGTAAACACGGATACGATTCGGGATTGCTGCTCGGGGCTGATTTGAGTCCAGAGCAGCGGCAGGCTTAAGAGACCTGGGATCGCAGCGGCGACAAGATGTCTTGTGCGGGCCCCTGCAGCAAACAGCATGGTGTAAAGAATTGGAAGAAACAACAACGCCGTGTCCAGATCCGGTTCACGCAGAATCAGCAGCATGGGGAAAAAGGCCATGAGTAACGGTGGGATCAGCCCACCCATGTTCCGCTGACTTGAGCGATACATTAAATATGTCGCCAAGGCCATGATATAGGCTAGCCGTGCGGGTTCGCTGGCTTGAAAGTCAAATAGTCCCAGCGGAATCCAACGTCGCGAACCATTAATGGGCGGCATGAAAAGCGTCACAGCGAGCAACAGCAATGTGCCGAGAAAAAACCAAGGACTGAGTTGACTCAATAAACGATACGGCACCAAAAGTACGGCAAGCATGGCCAGCATCGCGAGAAACCACCAGACTATTTGGCGTTCGACAAGTTGCGTTCGACCATACAGTCCATCAGCGCGGACGAGTCCGCACAGTCCCAGCGCAGTGATCGCAAGACAGACGATAAAGATCGTCCATGGAAATCGACGAAGCCATGATGCCACGCTGTGTCGTACTCCGTTACGTGCTGCCACACGCAGAATTTAAGGCTGCAGAATGTGTTTGCCATCTTCAAATTGTTTGTGACAGGCGTTGCAGTTGTTAATCATCGAGATGTACGCTGTGGCCGCTCCCTCAAAATTTTTCTCCTTCGCGGCGTTGTACAATTTACCACCATATGTTTTTGCCGCAGTTGCATGCTTGGTCCAGTCTTCTCCATGTTGATCAGGCTTGCGGGCAAACAACAAATTGCAGCTTTCTGCAAGGATCAGTGCATCTGATTTCACGGCTTTCCAGCCCTTGTTATCGGCTGGAGCAGTTGCCATGCTGGCTTTCAGTCGAAGGTAAGTCGGTTGGAAAACGTACTCCATGAATTCATGCATACTGTCTTCAACCGGCGCGGCATCGTCGGGTGCGGCAACTGCCGCATACCCTGCCCAAGCATCGCTCGTTGTTGAGTACATGAAACCAAGAGCAACAACTGCGGCACTGACAGTGAAAAGTGAATTGACGAATTTCATACTTCGAATCCTGGAATGTGATGGTTAAAAGTTCAAATGCGGTCGCATGTTACACAGACAGATGCTGATCTCACAAATTGTAGAGCCTTCAACGCGAAAAACTGAAGACGGATTATTTGAGATCTCGTGGCCTGGCCAGAAACGGTAGTCGCTGAGAATTCAGGCAACCGCGGCCCGGCGTTTTCGCCTTGCATCTGGCGGAGTTTTCCAGCGGCGATGAACCCAGAAGTATTGTTCGGGAGCTTTTCGAATCAAAGCCTCCAGCGACGATGTGAACCGCTGCGTGAGTTCATTAATACCGTTGGAACCTTGAAAATCCGCCGCATCGATGATGTCCTGCGTCGTGAGATTGAATCGAATCCAGCGACAGTCTTTTTGCAAATCTTCCGGCAGTCGAAACGCCCCGCCGACGACGATCAATGCGTTATACTGCAGCGCCAGCAATGCGATCGACTTAAACGTAGATGCTGGCCGATTGAAGAAATCGACGAACACACCAGAGCGCCCCGCGTCTTGATCACACAGCAACGATGCCATGCCACGCTGTTCCATGATGTTTGAAAGTTCGTCTCCCGCTCCTTGTTTCAGGATCATCGAATTTCCCGTGGACTCACGAACACGTTTAAACCACGCATGCAGAAAAGGATTATCAAGGTGTCGTGCGACCACACCCATCGGAAACCCGAAATGCCCGAACGTGTTGACGCTGATTTCCCAGTTTCCAAAATGACCCCCTAGGAATAACACTGGTCGATCGGAACAGAGTGCCCTTACGCAGGCGTTGCGGCCTTCGAAGTTAAGGACATCTGCACAATTGGCAAGGCGGAAGCGACGCGGAAGTTGAATGATTTCGCAGACCATGCGAAACAGGTGCAACCACATTCCCTGAATGATGCGATTCGCTTCAGCATCCGACATTGATTCGCCAAAAGCCAGTCTGAGATTTTCCTGCGCCACGTCAGAGCGACTTAACTTGTGCGGAAGCACCCGCACCATTATCCATGCGAGACTCTTTGCCAGCATGACGCTCGCGCGCACCGGAAGACACTTGACCACGAAGAGCAGTATCTGAAAGGCTGTGTATTCGAACAATTGTCTGATTTTGAGCAGTGACATTTAGGTGAAATGAGCTTTACATAATCAGGAAACAGGGTTCGTTTTTAGGGAGTCTTGAATTCGACGTACGGTCAGCTTCTATCTTCCCCGCAGGCCCACGTGCAGTGTCGCAGGATTCGCAAGAATGCGGATGATAGTGCGACATTTGAATTGATTGAACGGCAAGCCGTAGGTGTTGCCTGATTCAAGGAGATCTGCCGCCTCTGGTTTTTCACTTCAAAGCTTCAAAGTCGCCCCCCGGCAGCCATAAATCGAGTAATCTGACGAGCAACGCCAATCGCTAGCGCGCAATTCATCGTCAAAAGCCATATTTTTTGAAAAGCACGAGGTGCATTCCCACCGTGAAATTCAAAAAAATCCGATGGATTAGCATAGATTTGGATCAAAACATTGTTTTTATGCCGATTACGAGGTAGGATTTTGACAGTGTTTCCTGCTGGATCGGTTTTGTAATTTATGCAACATCACAATCACTGACGCTCAATGAACGATGCGGACGTCAGCGTGAGGACATTAACGTGAGCAGTATTCATGCGACACCAACTTCTCCTGCGGAACCGCTTGAATCGGACGTCGATTCAACGGTGTGGTCAATGCTTGATGCCGTGCCCTCATGGGGCATGAGTCTGCTGGTTCATATCGGGATGATTTTGCTGGTTGCGATGATCACCCTTCCGGACATTATTCTGCCGGAAATCAATCTCACCTCAACCATCGAACCTGAAGAAATTCGCCAAGAAGTTTATGAAATCTCCTCCGAACCGACGGACACACTCGGCAGTCTGAGTACGCTCAATATTCAAGGTGAATCCGCAGCAATGGCTCAGAACCGAGGGATGGATAATCACCTCGAACAGGTCGAACGCATTCAGGAAGAGCTTGTCAATCCACGGATTGCACAGTTCGAATCAATGGACTCGCCGAACGAAGCCGAAGCTCTCGATGCCCTCGACCTGACTGGCACAACCGAACAAGCTGGGGGAACCGAAGGTGCGGTCGACCGCATCACGCTTGAGATTGCGTCTTCGCTGCGTCAGCGTAAGACACTTCCCGTCTGGTTATTTGACGAATCATTGTCGCTGAAAGACAGGCGTGAACTGATTATAAATCGCTTCGACAGCATCTATCGCCAACTCGGCCTCCTTGACGACCTTGATACCCAAGACGCTCTAAAAACGGGGATCATTGGTTATGGTGAAAACGTCCATGTGTTAGTGAAAGAACCGACGAGTGATCTCACCGAACTCACAAACGCCGTTAAGAGCATTAAAAACGACGAATCCGGCAAAGAAAACGTGTTTGCGGCAATTGACGAAGCTCTGAAAATCTTCACGCCATTCAAACGCAAAATGCGGGCGAACATGATGATTATCATCGTGACAGACGAGCGTGGCGACGATTTCCAAGGGTTGGATTCAATTGTCAAACGTTGCAGTCGGGACGGCGTCAAAGTTTATTGCATTGGCAATGCATCGATCTTTGGGCGTGAAAAAGGTTTTGTGCGATACAAGTGGGAGTTTGAAGGCGAAAATTTTGAAGAAGATATTGCTGTTGAGCAAGGCCCTGAAACTGCGATGGCGGAGGGTCTAGACCTGCCGTTCTGGACAAATACTCCCCGTGATCTAACACGTATGTCATCAGGCTACGGTCCTTACACGTTGTCACGATTGACCAGCGAAACGGGCGGAATTTTCTTAATTGCCGATGACGCAGTAGGCGACAAATGGGACGCGCAGATTATGCGGCAATATGCTCCTGATTATCGACCACAGGTGGAGTATATGAAGCAACTCCAGGGCAATCTCGCCAAGCAGTCGTTGGTTGCGGCAGCTCAAATGGCGATGACTGACGATGTGCCCATTCCGCAGCGGGTTTTCCAAGCCAACAACGACAACATCCTGCGTGAACAGATTACGGAAGCACAAAAACCGCTGGCCGTATTGGACTATTTTCTTCAGCGAACATCTACAATTTTGGAAGCCGGCGAGAAGCACCGCGACAAACTCGATTCCGATCGCTGGCGCGCAGGCTATGACTTGGCCATGGGGCGCATTCTGGCGATGCGGGTGCGTGCGTTTGGATACAACGCAGTACTGGCTGAGATGAAGTCGAATCCGAAAAAATTTGAGAAGCCCGACAGCAATCGCTGGGATCTAGTACCCGCAGAATCGATCACGGCTGGTGCCAACGTACGCAAGATGAACGACAAAGCGTTGGAATATCTAAATCGTGTCATTACGGAGCATCCAGGCACGCCTTGGGCTTATTTAGCCAAAGTCGAACTCCGCGATCCGCTCGGCTGGGAATGGGTGGAAGCTCACACTGCCGTCGCTGCCATGGGAGAAGGCGGCGCTGCCGCCCGCGGTCCGCAGTTTGCCGCTGAAGAAGAAGCGCGTCGTCAACAGGAACGCCAGCGTCAGCAGAAGAAAAACGTCAGCCGCCCTAAACTGTAGCAGAGCTTCGGTTCTTGTACCTTGGGAATTTACGTGCGCGTCGTCGCCAAAGAACGTGCCGCTGCTTGAGCGGTTCCTATCCGGTCGTGATTTAGCTTAGGCCGTGATGTGCCCATGTGGCAGACATGAAGTCCATTCTCCAAATGAACAGGTTGCAGTGCAGTTGACATGTCGCACCAGAATCAGAAGTTCGAACTGGTCAGTGAGTTCGCTCCGGCTGGCGATCAGCCTGCAGCCATTCAATCTCTGATCAACGGCATCAATAGCCAGAAACGGACGCAGGTGTTGCTAGGCGTGACGGGTTCTGGCAAGACGTTCACGATGGCAAACGTGATCCAGCATGTGCAAAAGCCAACCTTGGTACTGTCGCACAACAAGACGCTGGCCGCACAGCTTTATGGCGAATTTCGTGAGTTCTTTCCACACAACGCGGTCACCTACTTCGTCAGCTATTACGACTACTATCAACCGGAAGCTTACATTCCGCAGCGCGACATCTATATCGAAAAGGACGCATCAATCAATGAAGAAATTGATCGGTTGCGGCTGCTAGCGACAAGTGCTCTGGTGAGCCGGAATGACGTGATCGTGGTCGCCAGTGTTAGCTGCATTTACGGTCTGGGTTCGCCAAAAGATTACCTGAGTATGATGATTCCGTTGCATGTCGGGCAGCAGATCGATCGCGACAAACTGCTGATGCGCCTGATTGACATTCATTATGACCGCAATGATTTCGATCCAGCTCGCGCCAAATTTCGAGTCCGCGGAGATGTGATCGAATGCTGGCCAGCATATGAAGAATTTGCTTATCGCATTGAATTGTGGGGCGATGAGATTGAGAAGCTCAGCATGATTGACCCCGTGTCTGGCAAGGAATCTCAGGCACTCAAGGAAATTTATATCTATCCGGCGAAGCACTTTGTCTTGCCTCAAAGCCGCATCGACGCAGCGCTTGATGAGATTCGTGAAGAGCTTGACGCGACGCTGGAAGTATTCCGCAAAGAAGGCAAGCTATTGGAAGCGCAGCGACTGGCGGCGAGGACGCGGCATGACCTAGAACTCATGAAAGAGACAGGATTCTGCCCTGGCATTGAAAACTACAGTCGGGCCCTCGCTGGGCGGAAAACTGGCGAACCGCCGTATACGCTCTATGACTTCTTTCCGGAGGATTTCCTGATCTTCGTCGATGAATCCCACGCGACGCTGCCTCAGATTCGAGCGATGCACGCCGGCGATCAGGCACGAAAGACGACCTTGGTAGATCATGGATTTCGGTTGCCGATGGCGAAAGATAATCGTCCGCTGAAATTTGACGAGTGGAACAGTAAACCGTCCTATCGCGTTTTTGTGTCAGCGACTCCTGGGAATTGGGAGCTCGACCAGACCGGAGGCGAAGTTGTCGAACAGGTGATTCGTCCCACCGGTCTTGTTGATCCCGAGATTTTTGTCATTCCCGCGCGGGGCCAAGTGCAGCATCTGATGGGACAGGTGCGGGAAAGAGCGGCGATGAATGAACGCGTCCTTGTGACGACGCTTACAAAACGTATGGCAGAAGATCTGACCAAGTACATGCAGGAAGAATCTATTCGTTGCGAATGGCTGCATTCCGAATTGAACGCCCTAGAACGGGTGGAGATTCTGCGTGAGCTAAGGGAAGGGAAATTCGACGCAGTCATTGGTGTGAATCTGCTCCGCGAAGGACTGGATTTGCCGGAGGTATCCCTCGTCGCAATTTTGGACGCGGACAAAGAAGGCTTTCTCCGAAGTGAAACAAGTCTGATTCAGACGATCGGTCGTTCCGCCAGAAATGTGAACTCAAAAGTCATCCTGTATGCTGACAAAGTCACGGAGAGTATGCAGAAGGCGATCGATGAAACAAACCGACGTCGTAAACTACAGACGGAATATAACACTGTCCATGGCATTACGCCGGAAACGATTCGTAAAGCGATCCGCAAAGGCATTGAAGAGGAAATTCAAGCGCGCCGCGTGGAACGGGAGTCCGTGGGAATCACAGCGGAATCACAGTTCGTAACACTGGAGTTCATTCGGGAGCTTGAAAGTGAAATGCTGGCGGCTGCCGAGCAACTGGATTTCGAACGCGCCGCCCAGTTGAGAGACCGAATTCACGAACTCAAGAAGAAGATGGGGGAACCGGTGCCAGACGAAGACGATTCGGATCGCCCCGGATTCGCATCGAAGGGCCGGCGCATGGGAAAGAAGGCGGCTAAGAAACGCCGTTGAGTCGCTGGCGTTTTCAGGCGTTGAAGTCGCCTTGGATGGTGACAATCAACCGCCGTCGCCCGCCTTGATTGCGGTGCTCGCACAGATAAATTCCCTGCCATGTGCCAGTCAATAAGCGACCATTGGCAATCGGAATTGAAACCGAGGACCCGGTAAGCGTGGCTTTCACGTGGGCCGGCATGTCGTCCGATCCTTCGCAGGTATGCCGGTACGGCCAAGATTCAGGCGCCAAACGATCCAACGCCATCCCCAGATCATCGGGGACATCTGGGTCCGCATTTTCATTGATAGTCAGTGACGCGGAGGTATGCTGAATGAACACATGCATGAGCCCTGTCCGGCACCGCTTCAGGGCTGCCAGATCATGAATCACATGCTGCGTAATCAAATGACATCCGCGCGGAAACTCCGGAAGAATGATTTCTGACTGTTGCCAGGCGGACATAGCCCTTGGTTCCGGTAAAGCGTGGAATGGTCATGGGCCACAGCCGAAATTCGAATCCACGACACGGATGTTTGTCTCCGCGCAACGTTTTCGGCCTGCGTAGGGCCCCGTTTTACGTCAGAATCTCATGCACCACTTCACCATGGACGTTCGTTAGGCGGCGTTGGATCCCGTTGTGGTAATATGTCAGTCGTTCATGGTCTAGGCCCAGCAGGTGCAGGACCGTGGCATGGTAGTCGTGCCAGTGGACGGGCTTTTCGACAGCCTTCCAGCCAATCTCATCGGTTGCTCCATAAGCTAAACCGTGCTTCAAACCAGCCCCCGCCATCCAGATCGAAAAGCCGTACATGTTATGGTCACGTCCGGCACCGACCTGATCGAGGGCAGACTGCGTGAACGGAGTCCGTCCGAATTCGGTAGTGCACAGTACCAACGTGTCTTCGAGCATGCCGCGTTGACGGAGGTCCCGAAGGAGGGCGGCGACGGGTTGATCCAGTCGGCCCGCTTCGCGGGTATGATTTTCTTTGACGTCTTCGTGGCCATCCCAGTTAATCCGCGGTGATCCAAACGAGCCTCCGGAGAACAGTTGCACAAACCTGACGCCTTTTTCGAGGAGGCGACGTGTGAGCAGACAACGGCTACCGAAATCGGCAGTGACTTCGTTGTCCAGTCCGTACATGGCGCGCGTCGCAGCGGTTTCTTGGTTGAGTTCCGTCACCATCGGCACTGCGAGTTGCATTTTTGCCGCCAGTTCATAACTGCGGATGCGGGCTAGCAGTGCGTCTTCAGTCCCCACCATTTCCAAGTGCGTGCGATTGATCTGGGTCAGCAAATCGCGGGTGGCGAGTTCATGTGCGTCAGAAAGTTCGCGGGCCGGAAATAAGTCGTGGATGGCAGCGCCTTTCGTCTGAAATGCGACACCCTGATGCTGAGCTGGCAGAAAACCGTTGGACCAGTTGATTGTCCCGCCGGCGGGCAATCCGCGTGCATCAGGCAGCACAACGTAGGACGGGAGTTCGTCGGTCTCACAGCCAAGCCCATAGGATACCCACGATCCCATCACGGGAAAACCATTGAGACGAAACCCCGAATTCTCTTCGAATGTGGCAGGCGTATGATTTGCGGATTCTGCAACCATCGATCGAATCACGGTTAATTCATCGGCGACTTCAGCGAGATGCGGGAACAAGTCCGAAACCCATAAACCACTCGCGCCGCGTTGCTTGAACTCCCAGTCGTTTTTGCGAATCAAACCAATCTGGTTGAAGAACGTGGCAGGCCGTTCGTCCGCTTGAAGTGACTTGCCGTGAAATGCTGCGAGTTCTGGTTTGTAGTCGAAAGAATCAATATGACTTACGCCTCCACACAAACACAAGTGGATGACGCGTTTGGCTTTTGGTGCGTGGTGCGGAAAGCCGTGTGCAGCACCAGGCACTGCATCCGCACGGCCGTTCTGACCACGCATCAACAACGCTGCCAAGGCCGTTCCGGTGAGAGAATTGCCGGCGAAACTCACGAAGCTACGCCGATTCTGAGGGGGATTAATCATCTGGAGAGGACTTTCAGAAATCATCGCACGTACAAGAATTCATTGCTATTGAGGATGACTCGACAAAACGACGACAACCCGTGTGCAGCCACAAAGCGGCTCGCCAGTTCAACATCCTGTTCATCAGCTTCGCGGCCATACGCTACCAGATAGACCAATTTCACCTGCGCCGCCGTGGTCTCACCGGCTTCCCGCTGCAAACGCTCAGCAAAATCATCTGCCAATGTAAATACTAACGCGTTATTCATCAGAGCCAAGGCCTGGAGCGGCGTTGTCGTGGCAGCTCGTTTGGGAGTTGTGACTGACGGATCTGGACAATCAAACGTATCAAGAAACGGATTGCGACCTCCACGCGGCGAAAATCGATAAATCGTGCGGCGGCGAACTTCCGGCCCGGTCTCGTTCACCGATTCATAAAAATTGCTGCCCTTAAACTCGAAATGTCGCACATCCCGATATCCCATCCCGCCAATGGCGGAATTCAGCTGACCAGTGGCCACCAGCACAGCATCGCGTATCTCTTCCGCTTCCAACCGGAGTGGTGTCTTGCGCCATAACAGCCGATTGTCGGCATCAATTGCCGCGGCGGCAGCGTTGTGCGCGGATGACTGTCGGTAAGTAGCGGATGTGACCATCAGGCGGTGGATCGGCTTCAGGCGAAAGCCTCCCTCGCGAAATACTTGCGCAAGCCAGTCGAGCAAATCTGGATGGCTGGGCTGGCCACCGTTGAATCCAAAATCGCTCGGAGTCGTCACCATTCCTTGTCCAAAATGATATTGCCAAAGCCGGTTCACCATGACGCGTGCGAAGAGCGGGTTATCAGGATGCGTTACCCATTCGGCAAGATTCCGACGACGATCAGCATCGCCAGCATTCGGAGCAAGTCCAAAATCTGGCGATCTTCCAGTCACGGCACTGAGACCTGCCGGCGAAACTTCTTCAGTAGGACTACTCACGTCGCCACGATTCAAGACTCTTGTAATTCCCGGATTCTTTGAGACACACGTGTAGAGCATTTGCAGTTGCGAGTTTTTTAGACCATCTTTTTCGGCCTGTAAGATTTCGATTTTGGCGACTAACTGTTGGTGCTGTGTTCGTTGTTCTACAGAAAGTCGTGCCAGCATTTGCCCGCTGGATACGTAATTCCGATTGGCGACACCCGCCGACGCAGCGACTTCGTCTGCTGTCAACGCACGGTTGTAAAGCTGCGCCCGCTCGATCCGACAAGCGAGCATTCGATTACCTCCGACAGGACTATGCCGTAAGCCAAAAATGACCTGAAACTGTTCCGCCATGTAAGAATATGAGTCGCCAGGTCGATAGGACGTTCCGTAGGGCATTCCGTCGCGATAGCCGGTGATCGTGCCGTCCAGTTCATAGACGATCGCGACATGCACGGCGCGTGCCTTTGCGTCAACTTCTTCAGTGCCGTTAAAGGGCATCGTGCGGGCAAATCCATTGCTGCCAGCCATCCACTTTTTGGGCTCACGTTCGCCAAAGACAATGGCATCGAATATGTTTCCATCGAGCGTCTGCACGCTGATCACACCGCCGCCAGTCTGGTCGAGGTTATCGAGTTGGACCCATGCTTCGAGCGTCTTTTCTTGCAGAGCGACAGAGTGCGGTTGCGTTGCAACCCATGCGTCCTTACCGTCTAAGACAAGCCAGCCATCCTCAATCTTCGCGCTGCCGTGTGCCGTTGCATGGAGAGATCCAACACTATCTGTGAAGTCTCCGTCGAATTCCCAGATGGCAAGGGCCGATGGCGGTTCGGGCGGGTCCGCCGTTCCATTCTCGCGTTCTGCCAAAATCAGACTGCGGGCAGATTGTTCAAGCTCGTCCCGCGCGAAGTCGATTTTTGACAGTTCAGACTGGATATCAACCAACCGCTGCTGCTGGTCCGGCGTCAGTGACATTTGGACATTGCGTTCGCCATGAGTCACGCCGGTTAGAGTCGCTGCAATTTGGTAGTATTCCTTTTGTGAAATTGGATCGAACTTATGATCATGGCATCGAGCGCAATTTGCAGTGAGACCAAGGAATGTCTGACCGACGATGCCGACCAAGTCTTCAATTTCATCCTGAGCCATCGACATTTGCATCTTTTCGTTGTTCGGCAGAGTTGTGTTGTGCGGGCCTGCGACAAGGAACCCAGTTGCCGTAATCGCGTTGAAATTGTCCGGTTGCAGAATGTCGCCGGCCAATTGCAGGCGGACAAACTCATCGTACGGCATGTCCTGATTCAGGGCATCAATCACCCAGTTGCGGTAAGGCCACGCGTTCCCGCGGGGCTGATCGTATTCAAAGCCGTTGCTTTCCCCGAAACGCACGATGTCCAGCCAGTGCCGCGCCCAGCGTTCGCCATAATGTGGTGATGCCAGCAAGCGGTCCACCAAATTTGCGTAGGCCTGATCTGAGGTGTCTGTCAGAAATGCGTTGATCTCATCCGGCGCTGGCGGAAGTCCCAAGAGATCGAATGACAAACGGCGAATGAGCGTCCGCTTGTCTGCTTCAATCGACGGTGTCAGTCCGGCCTCATTGAGCTTGGCATCGACGAAGGCGTCGAGGGGATTTAAAGCCCAACCTGGCCGCGTCGTGGTGGGTGGTTGCGGGCTGCGGAGCGGTTGTAAAGACCACCAATCCGATCCAGCGCGAGCAGCGGTGGAATAGCGAAATGGATCAATGGTATCCGTCCCCCACTTTGCTCCTTCTGTGATCCACGTTTGGAAAATTAATTTCTCAGAGGCAGACAACGGCTTCTTGGGTGGCATTTGATCAGAATTAATATGTTCCCACAGCAAACTCTGGGCCAGATTGCCAGCCTCAATGACGATGCCTGATTCACCACCGGCCATTGCGGTCGTGCGGGAAGACAGATCAAGCTTTCCTTTTGGCTCTTTTCCGCTGTGACATGTTAAACACCGTTGCGCGATGAGCGGTGCGATGTGATGATCAAAATCCTGCGGAGTGACCTCGTCCGCCGTGATCGGTCCCGTAAAGACAACGCACGCAAGCAGCATGCAGAGGCCAGTCATAGCGTCCGACTCTAGCTTGCGAAAGCTGCTGACAGAGCGCGTGAGAAACACACTCCAAGAATGCTTTCTGGCCTGACGTACGGCTAAACAAGAACGTCGCATCCAACTGGCCTTCCCGTCAAATTACGGAAGCGGTAGACAAAGTATCAAATGCTAAGTCTAAGCTCTTGCTTGCGTTCTGCCGAATGTGATCGGCGACAATTCTCAGGGCAAAATCAAATTGAAGGGGTTGTTTTCGATACTGGTTCGGGTGTTCGAAAGTCGCAACGGCACTCGGTTACGACATCCTCAGGTTCTCGTTGGTCACATGCATGTTGATCAAAAAAGCGAGGCACCCTAAGAACAGGGTGCCCCGCTTCGATCTTGATGGTCCATTCGATTCGCGGCGGCAAATCTGACCAATCCACTCTTTGCCGTTGCGAATCATCTGATTTCAGGTCAAACGGTACGCTGTTTCATTGTGTTCCGTCGCATCGAGACCTTCTTCTTCTTCTAACTCAGTGACCGTGAACCCAATCGTTTTGTGAATAATCAGGCCCAGCACGAGGGTCATCACAAATCCATAGGCCCCGGCGGCAAGGATTCCAGTCAGCTGAAGCATGATCTGGTCAATGCCACCGAC
>Ga0209553_1001154_pt1 | contig 13371 bp, 8 predicted proteins | sample LauGreFBDMM110DN_2_FD_188217 | JGI IMG/M metagenome (GOLD analysis project Ga0209553, IMG submission 188217) | Freshwater lake microbial communities from Lake Michigan, USA - Fa13.BD.MM110.DN (SPAdes) (version 2) | ecosystem: Environmental > Aquatic > Freshwater > Lake | place: Lake Michigan, USA...
GACCGTGACCGTGACCGTGACCGTGACCGTGACCGTGACCGTGATCGTGATCGTGAACGTGATCGTGATCGTGATCGTGATCGTGATCGTGATCGTGATCGTGATCGTGATCGTGACCGTGATCGTGACCGTGATCGTGATCGTGAACGTGATCGTGATCGTGATCGTGATCGAATGACCGCCGACGGTTGCGAAGTAGTCGAATTCCGACAGAATCGTAGCCACGTCTGCCGAGATCGTGATTTCCGTCTCGCCCCACGATGATTGATTCCTGCGAAGATCAATCCTGGCTGAGGCCGTTATCTGCTGCTCGATCGCAGCTACAGTGGTACCGTGCTCGATTCGAAAGTACGCCGGATCAGAATCATTGTCCCCGAATTCCACGTAACCAAACCCATTTTCTTCGTAGTACCCAATGACCTCCAATCCGCCAAAATTCACGCTGGCCTGGTACGCCAGGCGACGGCTGAAAAGCCGTCCCGCACCGTCGTCGAGATTCGCTAATACCACGGCGACCTGATTGCCTATCACATACGGACTTCCTGCAACCCCTGTCCATTCGTGAATTGCCAGATCTGTTGCCCCGCTGCTCGTCGCACTCGTGATTTCTGGCCGGAACCCTGCCAATGGATGGCTTCGAATCCAGTCGTTGGGAAGTAAATCATCGCGAAAACTGAACGTGTGCGTAGTGCCAGCCGCAAGCGACGGAACTTCAATCCGATCATCAATCGCGTCAAGGAAATCTCCGTGCGGTGCACCGCCGCCATCTGCACGGCCGCCAAGCGCCTCAGGCTCAAAGGGTATTTTTCATTCTGCCGCTCGCCTTAGAAACTCACCGGCACTCTCATTTGAGAATGAACGTGATCCCATGCCCGCATTGCTGCCCAAAGATTGTGTGATTCTGGTTCCCTGTGGCGAAACAATTGCCACTGCATGTGAACAATCGCTGCGTGTACTCGAGCAACGTGGTTACCCGGTTCGTCGCGTGCGGGGATTTGCCGCGATCGATGTGGCGCGAAACGCAATCGCCAGCGCGGCGACCAGAGACGGTTTCGCCGAGACACTCTGGATCGATGCGGACATTGGGTTTGACCCTGACGCGGTCGAACAATTGCGGAGTCATCAGTTGCCGATCGTTTGCGGACTCTACGCCAAGAAAGGTCGGAGAGAATTCGCCAGCAAGTTCCTGCCTGAGACGAGGAATCTGCTCCTGGGAGCTGGTGGCGGACTGCTCGAAATCCTGTATGCAGCGACTGGATTTCTGCTCGTCCAGCGGCAGGTGTATCTGGATATTCAGCAAAAACTCGATTTGCCTGTCTGCAATACCATGTTCAGCGAATCAATCATTCCGTGGTTTCAGCCGATGGTGCGTGAGTATCAAGCCGGACACTGGTATCTTGGCGAAGATTTTTCGTTTTGCGAACGTGCCCGGCAGGCGGGTTACAAAATCTACGCGGACACATCGATTCGGCTGTGGCACTTTGGAAACTCTCCCTTCGGCTGGGAAGACGCCGGTGCCGAGGTTCGCAGATTTGCCACTTTCCAGTTTTCAATCGAATGATGGCATCAGGCCAAGATCCAGTATGACCATGCGGGCTTTTACGAAGTCGATGCCGCGCACGGGTTGAAGGATCTGGAAGCCGTACTGGCAGAACTGATCCGTGGAAAGTAATTATACTTCGCACGGTCGGAAATGAGTCTGGCGAGCGGATCGGGGTGAGCCCTCCGGTACCTCGTTCTTGTACCGGCAAGCTGACGCATGCCGCTCGCCAATTGTCTCACTCATGACCGCGGAAGAGTATAATTACCACTAACTCACGCGGCAGATCAGGACTTTCAGGTATTCAGTTTCGGGACATGTCACGCGGACGGGATGATCAGCGGGCTGACCTCGGTTTTCCAGAACCTGAATATCGCGACCTGTCTGCCGCGCCACTTCAGCCAGCATTTCCTGAAATTCATCCCGACTCACAAGCCCCGAACAACTGCAGGTGATCAGAATCCCGCCCGGCTTGAGCACCTGCAGACCCAATTGATTCAGCCGCACATACCCGGTAATTGCGCGATCCATCCCCCCGCGCGTGCGTGCCATGCGTGGCGGGTCCAGAATCACAGCGTCAAACAATCTGCCCTGCCCTGCCATGGCTTCCAGCGCGGGACGCACGTCGTCACGTTGCCATTGACACCGATCCGCGACGCCGTTGAGTTCTGCATTCGCCTTCGCCAGGTCCAGCGCGGACTCGGAAGAATCGATTCCTAGGACCGAAGCTGCGCCACCAAGTTTTAGTGCCGTGATTCCAAATCCACCGGAAAAGCAGAAGGCATCCAGCACCTCTGCTCCTTTCAGATACCGACTCGCCGCAAGCCGATTGTCACGCTGATCAAGATAGCAGCCGGTCTTTTGACCCTGTTGCACATCCACACCGTAGCTGACACCGAATTCATCGATGAACAAAGGTCGCGGAGGTTCCTGGCCTGACAGCAATCCATCGACGACATCCAGGCCTTCGGCTTCGCGCATGCCTTTTTCGGTCCGCAGCCAGATTCCTTTTGGATGCACTTCGGTCTGCAGCGCCGTCAGGATAGCATCCCGATGCAGGAACAGAGCCAGACTGGTGAACTGCACCAGCAGGAAGCCGCCGTAGAAATCCACCGTCAATCCGGACAAGCCATCGGCTTCGCTGAAAATCAGTCGGCAACCGGTGTTGGGAGAATTGAGATCAAACATCTGGCGGCGAGATTCGACGGCATGATGAATCGTCGCCTGCCAGAACGCTGCGTCCAGCGGCCGTTCGAGCTGCCACGAGTACAGCCGCGCCACGATGCGACTGGTTGGGTTATACAGACCCCACGCGATGAAGCGGCCTTCTGAGCTTACAAGTTTTGCAATCGTTCCCGGCGGCACGTCTTCCGACTTCATCCCGTTCACATGATCGACGGCACCGACGAACACCCACGGATGGCGACCAAAGAACGGTTGCGCCCTACGATTGCGCACAACGACTTCGACAAAATCGTGACCCTGCTCAGGTGCAGCGACAACGGTTGCAAGAACAACTTCCTGATCAGACATATTTCTTAGCCATCACCGCGCAAGATGCGGTGTTCCATTTCTTCAAGGTAAGCGAGAAGGCGATCACGTTCGTTCGCCAGATGACGAACCCGCAGCAGTGAACGCACACGAGTGCGAAGTTCCAGACGATTCACAGGCTTCGTGAGAAAGTCGTCGCAGCCGGCGTTGACGGCTTTCTCAATATCCCCGGTTTCGTTCAGAGCAGTCACGATCAGTACCAAGATCCCTCGGCGTGCCGGATCACCTTTGATTTGTGAACAGACTTCATAGCCACTCATCCGTGGCATCATAATGTCCAGCAGAATCAGATCTGGCTGATGCTTGTCCACCAGTTGCATCGTTTGCTGTCCGTCTGATGCCATCAAAATCTCATACCCTTCATCAGCAAGGTACGCCTCCAGCAATTCACGATTCTGCTGAATATCGTCCGCAATCAGGACGCGCGAGGAAGAGACATCAATGTCTGAACTACTATTGGTCATCTGGTCTGCCTGATGATCGATGCGTAAAGGTTTCAAGCTGCGGATGGCAACCACCCTGCCCTGCTGACTACGATGACAAGTACCGGCGGGCTGACACCCGCCGCTCACCGGGACGAACCGCCCTGCCAACGAGCACGGAAGTATAGGGGAAGCAACCTGCCGAGAAAATGGTCAGCGGCAGGCTCCGCATTTATGGCGAATTAGAACGATCGAATCAGCAGCGACCAGTCTGCGATGCATCGCACCGCCCGATTTTCACTAGTTTCGCCGGGATGATCAGTTTCATCGGATGCGGGCGGAAGAGGTGCCCAAAAGCCAGCATCGGTCAACGATTTGTGACTGAGCTCCCGCAGAGCTTTCGCCTGAACGCCCAGCGTCGTATCCAGCAACAGCACCGAGTGCCCTGCCCCTTCGACGCCCTGAATCTCGGAACTGGAAAACCATCCATCCTGCAAGGCGATGCCGCGAATTGTCGATGGTCCGCCGAAAGTACATTGCCATGCCATTGCTGCTTGCGGGCGATCAGCAACCACGACGACGCGTTGCAGATCTGCTCCGCCGCCTGCGACCAAGGCTCGAATCGTCGCCATGATCAACGGAATATCGTCCGTCGTCAATCGTGAGGATTCCGGATTTTGCGGAATCGCGACCGAGAGGCAATGCGACTTCAGAACCGGCCCCCAACGCCGCGCAACGTCTTCTTCGCTCGTCTTAGCAGCAGACAGCAGCAAGATAATGCCGGGCAGCACCGAACTCGAACCGGATCCTGAAAGAACAACACAGCGGCCGCGTTCTTCAAAGTTAAATTCGCGGCGCGCGACACCGTTTACGGTGGCTGAAGCAGCAGGGTTGTGTGCCGGATCACCTTTCGTGTCGGCAACTCCTAACACAGCACTTTTTACTCCCGATGCAGGTTGAGATTTCTGAATCTGTTCCAGTACAGCGTCGGACAATGAAATGACACGCTCCGGACGACTGCCAGCCACAACCTCTGCCGTTTCCGTTTTTGTTTCGCGAGCAACACGATATTCAAGCTTCGTCACAGATCCCAAAACGAGTTCATCGACCGCTACTTCCAGTTTAGCTAGCGATGTTGTGCTGACGGCATTGACCGCCAGAACTTCAATTCCCGCTGGGACGACTTGGGCAGCAGTCGGAGAACCATTCACGACAATCAGCGAAACGGAATCACTGTCCTCTTTGCTAAGATCAGAATCTTGTGCCGCATCTTTCTTGCCCACATCCGCCGGCGCAGCCGGCGACTCAGTCTGCTTTGCAAGGCGAATGGGCAACAGCCCAAGATACCCTTGCGACACGGGCGGAAGTGCCTCTACCAACTCAATCGCCGGCATAATTTCTGTTTGACCACGCTGAATCTTGAGAATCACTGAATCTCCAACATAGTGCCGTGCGAGTATTTCCATCAGGACGCTGCCGCGCTCGATTGCCTGACCATCAATCGCCAGAATCCGATCTCCCTTGAGCAATCCAGCCTGAGCAGCAGGACTGCCGGGAGAAACACGTTCGACAATGACATCTGCGTCAAATACTCCAGCGGGCACAAGTCGAACTCCGATTCTGCCTGGTTTTAAATTCTGGCCGGAACGCAATTTTTGAGCCGAGGCAAGCGCATCTTTGAGCGGTATTGCGAACCCAATCCCGGAATCGTACCATTCAATTCCAGAAGTAGCTGAACCGCCGCCGCGAGGCGACAGAGGCACCAGAATTCCGACAATCGTACCGTTCAGAGAGACAAGCGGTCCACCATAGTTGACGGGCGATACCTTTGCGTCCGTCTGAATGGCCATTCCATGAATGCGATTCAACGCACTGATGATACCCACGGAAACACTGGATGATTCGGCCGCATAAAATCGTCCCAACGCGATCGACCATTGTCCGACTTCAACCACCGCATTTTCGTCGGCCACAACAGGAGTCCAAAGCCCTTCTTTGGCCTTCAGTAGCACAATGCGTCGCACACTGTCCGTCGCCACGATTGTCGCATTCGTGCGTTTGCCGAACTGATCTTCGACAAGCACTGCTTCTGGATTCCCTTCCAACGCAAACTGACTTGTCAGAATTTCTCCGTCCGCTGAAATCACAATCCCGGTGGTCACAAGCGATTGTACGGCATCGCCATCGATCGACTGTTCACCGCCGATGACACGCAAACGCACAATCGAAGTTTCGACTTTGCGAATAGCCGCATGAACCGCTTGACCCAAGTCGTCGCCGGAGGCCGAATGGCATGCAAGCAGAGGAAGCATCAGGCCGAGCATGATGCAGCGAAATTGCGAGTTTTTCATAAATCGTTTAGCCCAATTGTACCGGCAAGCTGACGCATACCGCTCCCCAATTCTCTCAATCATGAACTCGAGGAGTATATTTTTGTGTAACCGTTCACGACATTTTGAGAACGACAGTTTAAACCGCAGATGGACACGAATAAACACAGATTGATTGTTGATTTCTATCTGGGTCAATTTGTGTTTATCTGTGGTTGCTTGCGCACGTTTCGTTCAGAAGCGTGAACGGTTACATATTTTTGTGGAGCACCGCAATCATCACCGCTTTACCGATATCATCTGAAGATCGTCCAGATCCAACTGCCCTTGGGCACCATTCAATCCAATGCGAATTATCAATTCTTTCGCATTGGGGGGTACAATGACTGTCGACTTGGCATTTTGCCAGCCAAAGCTGCCTCGCCATTTCCCTAGCACCGTGGTGCTGACTTCGCGGCGGACGTTATCGTAAAAATGCACCACCACTGCTGCCTGCTCCGCAAGCTCCTCGCCCGGCACGATTCCGTTGCAACGCACCCAGTAATTCAAATGCAGCGTCCCAATCGCCCGCCCATTAATGGCGGAACCCTGCAACGCTTGGGAGATCAGGGCAGAATCTGTGTTCTCAAACCGCAAGCAGTACATGCCGTCCATTGGCGCTTCATCACACATCGTGGTCTGCCGCTGATAGTGCCAGCCGTCTGGTTTTCCATCTGCGTTTTCATCGAGATCAAACGAACCGTTGACAACCAGCGGATGATCCGGATCAGGCTGCACGCGGCGCCGTTCTTCAGATTCACCTGTCATGGGAACAAACAGTGTCGACGCCAGTCGCTCATCTTTCAATTTACCGTCCTCTTTCACCAGCAGATGAAAAGACTGCTGATAACGTTCACCGACAGGGATGATCATCCGACCGCCTTCTTTCAGCTGCTCGATGAGCAACTGCGGAATGTTTTCGGGCGAACACGTCACAATGATCTTGTCATAGGGAGCGTGTTCCGGCCAGCCTTTGAAACCATCGCCATCCAGACAATGCACGTTCGTGTAGCCCAAATCTTGCATCCGCTTCTCAGCCTGTTTTGACAGCGCAGAGACAATCTCGATCGTGTAAACCTCTTTGACAATCTGCGCCAGAACCGAGGCCTGATAACCACTGCCAGTGCCAATCTCCAGCACGCGATCGTCTGGTTGCGGATCAAGCTCATTGGTCATGTAGGCGACAATATAAGGAGGCGAAATCGTTTGCTGATGTCCGATTGGCAGAGCCAAATCTTCGTACGCACGTGCTTTTTGAGCAGACGGCACAAATTCGTGACGCGGCACAGCACCCATGGCCCGCAACACCGCAGGATTGGTAATGCCTTCACCTTCGATATGCGCCGTTACCATGTCATCACGTAATTCGTCAAACCGTCGATTCTGCGCTGTCGCAAACGCAGTCAGGACAAACATGACCAATGAGACACTCAACGTGACAACGATTCGCAGTCGATAATTTGCCATGATTCAGCAATCCTCCCTTGGGTCCATTTCCCCTGAGTATATCGTGTTCCCCCCGTTCACAAAACTGCGGAAGTTGCCGACTGTTCCTTGTCGTGATTTTTCCAGCAAATTGTGTCAAACGAAAGACGCCCGTTTGCTCAAAAAAAGAGTGATCAAGAATTCCAATGACGCAGAGTGTTGGAGTGGAATCACTTAGCGTTTCCAAGTCGAAATACGTGATCAGAATTCTGGCAACCTCGTTTGACACTGCGTCGCACGCGGTTAACATCGCCGCCGTTGAGTGAATGAGTACTCGCGGACGAATTCTGCACTCGTCCGCGTTCAAACCTGTAAACAAAGCTAGTCTGTAAGCAACGCCCTGCCCCAGTGGCGACGAGCGATGGAGTGCCTGCGCAAGCTGCGAGCTTTCGCGAATCCCTGTACTTGTCTGTGGCGATGCTGCGCACTGGTGAAGAAGGAGGGGCGCATGACGCTGCCCGAAAGTCACGACGACAATCCAAATTCTGTCAACTGCCTGCGTCCTGCGCAGCAAGATTCGCATGAGGCTGGCGACCGTGAACTGACGGACCAACAAAATCGGTTCCAACAGGATCCTGTGGCCGCGCTTCTCGCAGCCTTGCGCAACGAAATTGGTGACCAGAACTTCCAGCACTGGTTCCATCAGCGAACGCGTTTTGAAGTCTCTGGTGACCGGTGCGTCGTGTACGTTGCGAATCCCTTCATTCTCAACTGGCTGCTCCGTCGATTTCGATCTGCGTTGAACCGCGCAGCGCAACTGGTCCTTGGGTTGTCTGCAGCCTGTCAACTGGAAGTGGATAAATCGCTGCTGTCAGACACTGCCACGGTAGCGCCCCTTGAAACTGATAGCGTTGAAAGTTCTGGCGCACTGCAGAAGAAGGAGCACGGAGCGGCGGCCTCAGCATCAACTCGAAATCGCCAAAACACGGCTGCCACACCAACGACTGAATTTGATCGGCCAGGCTCTTTGGCCCTGCCGAATAACCGGCGCAAATTTCGCAGTTTCGACTCGTTTGTGTCGGGTGAATGCAACGATCTCGCAGTGCTTGCCGCGCGACAGGTCTCAGCCGCGCCGGGCGAGCGTTACAATCCGCTGTTCATTCATGGAGGCACGGGCACGGGTAAGACACACTTGCTGGAAGCCATCTATACAGAAACCCGTCGTCAGTATCCGACAAAAAACGTGATGTATCTCACGAGCGAAGCATTCACTAATTATTTCACGTCCGCGTTGACTTCCCGTATGGTCCCGTCGTTTCGGCAGCGGTTTCGCAACGTCGATGTCCTCCTGATCGACAACATCGAATTTTTGGATAATAAACGTGCGACTCAAGAAGAATTTCTACACACCATTGTGCAGGTCATCGAACACGGTGGTCAGGTTGTCGTATCGTCTGATCGACATCCAAGAATGCTTACCAAGCATCGCGAAGAACTGACGACGCGATTTGTGAGTGGCCTAGTCTGCCGCATCGAAGCACCGGATGATTCGACGCGACACAAACTCGTGCGTTCCATGGTGGTGGGCACCAAAGCCGTCTTTTCAGACGAAGCGCTCGACTACATCGTCCGCCGGCACCGCAACATGCGGGAGATGCAAGGCGCGATTAATCAACTGGAGGGCCAGTTTTCCCTGACCGGTCGCCGCATTTCGCTGACAGTTGCCCGGGAAGTACTAGGCGAAATGGCGGAGGAATGCCGACGCTTGGTGCGGATCAGCGACGTAGAAAAAGTTGTGTGTGAAGCCTTCGGTGTGACAGCCGCAGATTTGCGATCTGCGTCCCGCCGAAAAGCCATCGCCCTACCCCGCGCAGTCGCCATGTTTTTATCACGACGCATGACAAAATCGGCGTACCGGGAAATCGGCATGTACTTCGGCGGCCGAGATCACAGCACGGTCGTCGCGGCCGAACGCAAAGTGACCGACCTCGTCACCCGCGGCGAAGCTCTTGACCTGCCAACCTCATGCCCCGGCCGTACGTTCGGTGAACTCGTCGATGAACTTGAACAACGGTTGATGACCTTGGCGAGTTAGCACGGTCTATTTTTTAATACGTTGCAAACTCCCGGTCTCTTGCCAAACGTCTTTGCGATAGAAAATTATTTTTCGCCCGCGGCCTAATACTGAGCTCGGGGCACAGTGGCGGATGCGTTGCGGTCCAGTTGCTTAAGCGTGTTGTTGTATTGGTTGTCGAGCTGTCGCAGCTGATTCTCGTACGAGGCTAATGGATTGACAGGCGGAGCCAGATTGCTGGGACGCGGTGCGGTCGTGGTCGCCGTGTTTTCGTGCGGCACTCCGGACGTCCCACTGTTGCCAGAGGTTTGCGAAGTGCTGTATCCCTGACCAGAATATCCCTGACCATTCTGATTGGGCGGTTGCTGTTGTGCATTGAGTTGCTGAATTTTCAGTTGCTGCTGCATCATCCATTCCTGCGCTGGCAACGTCGAAACAGGTTGGCCGTACATGGCTCCGTTGATCATGGCGTTGCTTCCGGGAGGATTCACATTTTCCATAAGCAGGGTTCCAGCCTCGTGACCTACTCCCTGACCGACAGGAAATAGGGATCCTGGACCAGCGTTCAAGCCGTCGACTTGAACATACCCATTGTTCTGGCCAACGTTCGGATCCTGCTGGCCAGCGGTTAAATTTTTCTGGTCCAGCAGATTCGCTGCCGACGGTCCGTTCGTATTCCCGGCAGATGCGTTTCGGTCCGAAATTGTTCCTCCAGGTGCGACTACATTTCCGTTATTCTGATAACTGGCAGATTCGACTGGAGGCTGACCAAAGCCGAACGGCTGACCGTAACTTACTCCCTGAACCGGTGGCTGAAACGCTCCACTCGGGCGCACGGCAATCAGGCGGCCAGAACCTAGCGTTGTGTTGGCCGTCACTGGAGCAGTGGCATTGGCTGAAACTGGTAACTGGCTGCTGAAACTCGTTTGGCTCGGATTTGTGGGATCCTGCAGATTTGTGTTTGGAGACTGTGACGGCAGCTGATTCTGTGGCGGCAGCAAACTTGAATTCCAAGCTCCCACTATTGTTCCCGTGTTTGCCGACGCAAGATGCATATCTCGAGGGCCAATCAAGGGACTTGCTTGGGATGCTATTCCCGGACTACTGCCAAGTTGCGGAGGCACAGAATTCAGCAGTGGAACGCCGGTACTTCGCACATCATATGCAGGAGCCATATTTCCGGATGGGTAACTCCCGGTTGCCTGCGTCCCAGCCACTGCCGGAACGATATTTGTTCCGCTGAATCTTTGTGGCTGCTGTCCGGTTGCGAGCAGGTCAGCAGCACCATCTTGAGCAGCAACATGCGTGTGGCTGGCCGGCACAACAGGGAGGGTTGTAACATTGTGGTCGGTCGGAATGTTGAGTGCAGCGCGGCGCTGTTCGGCAGCCATTCGTTCGCGGTTGGCAAGTTCTCGAATTTCTTCGAACGAAGCATTTTCAGGGATGGGGGGCGCTGACGCGGCCAAACTCGTGGCTGCTTTTGACGCCGTCTGCGATTCGAACGCGGCGAGGATCTCAGCCACCTTTGCCGGATTTTCGTAGCGTTGCATCAGCCGTTGACGGGCGGCTTCCCGATTTCCCTGCCGCAGATCCAACAAGGCCAGATTGGAGTGCGCATATTCATGATTCGGATTGACTTGAATGGCCTGCGACAAATAACTCGACGCTTCACTGTATCGATTCTGGAGCAGATACGAATATCCCATATCACACAGCAGATTGGCATCGCGGGGCCGCGATTGCAGTGCTTGGCGATAGTGGTCATCAGCCTCCGTCCATTGCTCCGTCAGATCTGCCACCATCGCTAGGCCATGATGTGCCGTCGGGTCATCGGGAATCAGCTGCAGGACCTCATGGTAGGCTTGTCGCGCCTCGGGTATGCGATTTTCCTGCAAGGCTCGCTGCCCTTCTGCGAGCAGAGCGTCAACGCGACTTTCGGCGACAGGTGCTTCGATCTGTGATGGCTTTTCGTCCTCAGTCGCCCGCCGCACAAATTTCGGAAGCTGTCCGTCCTCCATGACGTCGGTCTTGTCCGCGCGAGCAAAGGGGTTCCACAACTTTGTGGCACCGCCATCGACTTGGCATCCGGTTGCTGAAATAGAAACTGCGGCGAGCAGAGTGAAGATCCACCGACGTCCTGACATGATCAGGTCTCCTGGCGGGTTGGTAAAAGGCGAGATGCAGCGCCTTGTTGGGAAACAGGGCCACCACACTAAAAGGAGAACGACGCGCGTTCAGACAGGAATGTTGAGTTTACAGGAGACTCGGTTTTTGTGTCGATATGAAATCTAGGTCCGTTTTCAGCAAAATTTGCCGATTATTTGGTGCTGCCCGTGCTTCCCGGTGCTCGTCTCCTCGCAGCATGGCAGGACGCCGCCAATATTTGCTGGTGATTGACGTCATTGTCTATCCCCCGCGCAAGCATAAGTGGCGTGTCGGCAGATTCGCAAGAATTCGGAGCCGAGGAATTTCTTCATCCCCAAATTATGACGTATCTGGCTCCCCCAAAACATCTCAAACAAACCCAAGCAGAGTATCGTCCAAGCGACTCTCGGCGACCAACTTGAGTTGGAGAGTCACGCTACGAAAACAAGCAGCTCCCTGATCGGGGAGCTGCTTGCAGAATTTTCCAGTTGCGGACGCCAACCACGTATGGGTTAGAACCCACCACCACCACCGTTTCCACCACCACCGTTTCCACCACCACCGTTTCCACCACCACCGTTTCCACCACCACCGTTTCCACCACCTCGGCTTCGGAACCGAGCGAAATCCAGTTCAGATTCTCTTGAATTGAGGCCGTTGCTGTACGGTTGAGAGACAACAACGCGTTGGTTTGCGTCTTGGTTGCCGAGATCTGTCAAGACACGCACGACGATGTCGCGTCGAACTTGATCCAGTTCCGGATCAGCATTGTTCCAACTCCGCTGGACGAGGATCGGGAACGGTGTGGAAGGCATTCTTGCCGCAATTTCCTGAATATGATCGCGACCGTAGGGACTCAATTCGGAGGAATTGTCCACAAACTCGTTACGATACATCACGAAATCGCCAGCTTCACCGTTGGTCTGCATTACATCCCAATGAGCACGCGTGACTGATCCGAGCGGCAGCACATCTGGAACCTGCATTCGGGAAGCCGCTACCCTAGAACACCAGCTTTTAGGATTCCACCAGTGATAGCCGCAGCTGGCGCAGCCTGAGTCACAGGCTCCGGCACCACAGAATGACCCGCAAGATGTGGAACAAGAATCACAACTGCTGGAGCAGCAGGATGTGTTTGAACAGCATCCGCTAGCCAGCCCACAGGCTGCCAGCAGAACTAATTTTGCTCGAAAAGAAGATCGAAGAAAGTTCATGGTCACTCGTCCTGTCCGCACACATGTTGCCGGGAGGTTGGAAAAACCGTTGATCAAATTTGGGGAAACACAACCGGACACTGTCCGCTGGAGCACTTCGTACCACGTTACCTATTTGCGGGTTGACTCCAACCGACAGGCTTCACCTGTGGCTGAGAATTTTTGGAACCTGGCAGTCGGAAGAACGATTTCTTTCGTTCTGTAGAAACATGACCGTTCCGGTTCGCAGCACCCTGCATGCCACCCTGTGGTGGATAGTTCATTGGCACTGGCGGTGTTGCTTGCTGTGGAGGATAGCCTTGGTTTGGAGCCGGTTGCGGCACTGAATGGTCAGGCTGAGGTTGCATCGGAGCGCCGTTTGGTGTCCCGCCACCGAATGGCGAACCACCCTGCACCGCAAGGCCACCACCAGAGTACGGTCCCGCGCCCAGACCTACCGGCGGATTGAACTGGCTGTATCCCACAGCAACCCCGTGAAGTGAGCCACTTCCGATAGTCCCCACCGTAGCCGCCCATTTTGCGCAATACCGTTTTTTACGGGGTTTGGTTGGCCGTAAGGTACCAAGAAACACTCATCAAGCCGGGGCGGTTTGGGTTGGTGGAGCTCTTTTTGACTGGATTGCTTCCAGTT
>Ga0209553_1001156_pt1 | contig 13366 bp, 10 predicted proteins | sample LauGreFBDMM110DN_2_FD_188217 | JGI IMG/M metagenome (GOLD analysis project Ga0209553, IMG submission 188217) | Freshwater lake microbial communities from Lake Michigan, USA - Fa13.BD.MM110.DN (SPAdes) (version 2) | ecosystem: Environmental > Aquatic > Freshwater > Lake | place: Lake Michigan...
TCTATGGACGAGCTGCAGCGCAGCGCATCGAACTCGCATCAGGCAGCGCACTCTTCTACGACCCCGCACTCGATGACCGCCAAGGATTCACCGCAACAGAAAGCGGTATCTACAACGGACGCAGTCGAGTGCATAGCGCAATTCGCGCACTAACCTCGCTCGATCCAACAGCGCTCATTCAACTCGCGGGCGAACTCGGTGGACGCGTGCAGAGCGTGGCGCGCGGGCATCCGCTTCTCGAACTGTCCTCCGACGCAGCGCACACCGCCGAACGAATTGCCGCCGAGCGACAAGTTGCAGCGGCCGCCGAGCGCGCATCTTCGATCGTGCAAAGCGAGCGCAATGCGCGCCGCGCTGGCAACGAGAATGGGCGAGAGGACGACGACGACGACGACGACGACGACGACGAACGCCGCACACGCACTCGACGCGGTAGCGCCCCACCCCGCGTACTCTCCGTCGGCGGAAATCACTCCTCCGATCGCTAACTCAGCGAAGCCCGTATTCCTTCAATTTGCGATACAGCGTGCGCTCACCAATGCCGAGCATTTGCGCGGTGAGTTCACGATTACCCGAAGTCATCGCGAGCGTTTGGCGAATCGCTTCCTTCTCAAGTTTGTCCAGACCCACGCCCGCAAGCGTTCGCGTCGAAGGGAGATCGGAATCACTCTCTGATGTACGAACTTCATCGGGAATGTCTCGAAGGTCGATCGCTTCGCCCTGACACATCACGGTGAGGCGATGGATGAGGTTGAACAACTCGCGCACATTGCCCGGCCAGTCGTAGGCAACGAGTCTGAGCATCGCAGGCTGCGTAACACCTAGCCGCGCGCGACCGATCTCTGCGCTGTACTTCATCACCGCATGGCTCACGAGCAACGGAATGTCTTCACGACGATCGCGCAACGGCGGCACATGAATCTCCGCGCCCTTCAGACGGAAATACAAGTCCTCACGAAATCGCCCTTCCGTCGCGAAAGCCTTGAGGTCGCGATTGGTTGCCGACACCAATCGCACATCGACCTTCTTTGATTCGTTCGCGCCAAGTCGAACGACATCGCCCGTCTCGAGTACGCGCAGCAACTTCGGCTGCATACTAAGTGGCATGTCGCCGATTTCATCGAGAAACACAGTGCCTTTGTCGGCGTATTCGAAGACGCCTTCGCGATCACGATCCGCACCGGTGAACGCGCCGCGCACGTGACCGAAGAGTTGATCTTCAAGCAAGCTTTCCGCTTGCCCTGCAGCGTTGAATGTCACGAGTCGTCGTGATGTGCGCTTGGACAATCGATGAATCGCGCTTGCAACGAGTTCTTTACCGGTACCGCTCTCGCCCGTAATCAGCACCGGAATATTCGAAGGTGCAATCTGCCGCACCATTTGAATCACCGATCGAATCGCCGCGCTCTCACCAATGATGCCTTCGAATCCAAAGCTCGCGCTCACTTGGCCCTTGAGCGCCTCGTTCTGGGAACGAAGTGAAACAGTTTCCGCAGCGCGATGCACAAGGTTGCGCAGCACCACAAGGTCGAGCGGCTTCTCAATGAAGTCGTATGCGCCGCCTTGCAGTGCTTTCTTCGCGGTGGGCACATCGCCATGCGCGGTCACCATGATCGTCTCCGCATCGGGTTGATGCGTGCGAGCAAGCGCGAGCACTCGAAGTCCAGCGTCTTCCGTCTCCATCACCAAGTCTGTCACAATGACATCGAAGTGACCATGCGCAAGTTCGCTCTCCGCTTCCTTCAAGGAATGCACGATCGTGCACACATGACCAGGTCGACGGAGCGACTCTGCCATCGCGTGCGCGTGTTCGACTTCATCATCGACGATGAGCACCTGTGCTGAGAGTGGCACTCGGACGTCGGACTTTGATTCAGATTTTAACTCCATGCGCTGTTCACTCATCGTGCGTCACTCGGTTTCCTCGTCCGATGCTACGGGCTTCGGATCTTCTTTTCCGTCGGCATCCGCGTCAATGAATCGGAAAGATCGAATCGACCCAAATCCGCTCCACAGCGCGCAGTAACTCGCGCCGCCACCGACGCGATTGGGATAGATCGCGTTCACAGGACCATCAAATCGGAACTGCTTCACGCGCGTGATTTCGCTGATCTTCGGGCTTTGCGGTGCTGGTGCGGGTTTCTCGTCGGACGATTTTTCCTCCATAGGCAGCGCGAAAACCGGTCGCACGATGTCGATGCCATCGCTGTGGCCGATCCACAACTCCGCGCCGATGAGCGCGAGTGTTGTGGGTATCACTCCATCGGCGAGCTGATACGGCACCGTATTGCTTCGCGAACTGATCATGACCTCGAGTCCGTCGTCGGAGATCTGGGCACCACCCCACGCACCATCGACGCGCTTCGCAAGGGGCGTCGCAGTTGCTACCCCCTTTACGACGAGTTCGACACCTTCCCCGATCGTCCACAACCACCAGCCTTCGTCGGCAGAGCCTGCAAGTATTCGACGACGATCCGTCGTACTCACTTCAAGTCGCGATGGCTCGCGATGCGCGTAGTAGAAAACATCCGCAGGATTGCCGTTTTCAGCGCGGAAGCGATAGAGCGATCGGCCGAAACTCCCCGCGACCGCGAAGTGATTCGGTCGTACTCTCGCGATGTCTCGCGCGCCACGCACTGGAATGGAAAGGAGCGTTCCGAGTTTCAGTGCGCTCTCTTGCAACTCGATCGGCCATGTTGCGACTTCAAAATCATTCCACGCATAGAGACGGTCTTCAATGACTGCGACCCCCGCGACAAGTGCACGCAACGCTTTGAAGTCGCGCGTCAAGAACTTCGCATCCTTGATGCCGACTTCCGCGCCCGCTTTCGCTTGCAGCACATACGCGTATCCGCCGCCCACGTTTGCCCCGAGGGGAATAAGTTTCGTGGCAGCACCGAGAAACTCTCCCGTCGCAACGCGCTTCACGCGTCGACCGCAACACGCCACCGCACCGCCCTCTGCATCCACGATTGATCGCACGATTTCGCCTTGCAAAAACGGCGTTGGCGCAACGGGTAGAGGAACCTTCTCAGGATCATCCGCTTCAATCGCCGCATTCACTTGCGATTGAAATTCGTCGATGGTGCGGACATCCGAGAGCGCAACCGCACCACCATCACCAGCAATCCACACGCGACCATCGGCGAAGGAAACTTCTCGCGGTCGGAATCCAATCTCGCGCACACCAAATCGAGAGACTTCCTGCGGCGCGGCTGGATTCGCGCGATCGAGCGCGATGACATAATCGCCGTCGAGCACCGCGTACATCATGCCGACCGGTTGCACAGTGCTCGGTGAAACAAACAGCGTAGAGATCCCACCGCTTTCACCGATCGGCGCTAACTCAAGGGCTGAAAGTTCGGCACCTGAGGTTGGTTCGAGAGTCAAAAGTGTCGAACCAAATCCCTGATACCACATGCCGTCAAGAAGCAGCATCCCGCGATGCAACCCACCTTGATGCGCAACCACGCGCAACTCGGTGGAGCGCGGCAGTTCGGCAGTTTCAGGATCATCGATCCGCTCGCCTGGTTGCGAGATCTTGCAACCGGTCGTGAGGCATGCAAGAGACACGAGAGCGAGCGACGCAAGAGTTGCGCGCGAGACCTGAGCAATTCGCGCTCTACAGAGGGAAAAAGTCTTCATCGGTAAGCGAGTAGAGTACCCCCCTTCCATGGCTTCCGAGATACGCCGTCAGAAACTACTAGAGCTCGTCGCACTCGAACCCAACGATGCGTTTCTGCTCTACTCACTCGGTCAAGAGTGCGCAGGTCTCGGCGCTCCTGAAGAAGCCCTCGTCTGGTACGACAAGGCAGCCCTCGCAGACCCCAACGACTGCTATTCCTTCTATCACAAAGCGAAAACGCTTCTCGACCTCGCGCGCGCCCCCGAAGCATCTACCACCGTCGCGCTCGGCATCGTGCGAGCGCGCGCAACAGGCGACACGAAAGCATTCAGCGAACTCTGCACACTCCGCGACGAACTCGAAGACCTCACGAACTGACTGCACGCAAAGATCCTCCCTATGGCAACCTCCACTACACGCAAGAAGTCCTCCCCTCGCTACACCAAACTCTCCGCAGTGCCTTCGTGGCTCGAAGGTATCAACGATGTTGTGGATTCTATTCAACCATCCAAGGATGGTTCGACATGGTCTATCCAACTCGCTGGCGGCGGCGAACTCGAGTGCGATGCACCTGTCGCGATGGCTGCGGGAATTGCAGTGAGCGGCAAGGTCACCGAGAAGACGATCACCACACTCGCACGACTTTCGCTTGAGCATCTCGCGCGCACCGAAGCGATGCGCTTGATCGTTTCGAAGAATCCTCCAGCCAGCGCGAAGAACTTGCTTGCGTCGTTGAAGTCCGCGCTCATGGAGCCGGATGCATCGCGCACCGTCGTGGATCAACTCGTTAAGGATGGTTGGATCGCAAAGGTCGCGAAGAAGGCTGCGAAGACCCCTGCGACGAAGACGGTGAAGGCAGCGACGAAGAAGCCTGCAAAGAAGGCGACGAAGAAAGTTGCCACGACGAAAGTCGCCAAGAAGACCGCGAAGAAAGTCACGAAGAAAATCGTGAAGAAGCCCGTGAAGAAAGCCAAAAAGTGAGCGCGCTCGGTCACGACGGCCTACCACTCGGCTACCCCTATCGTCGCGAAGACGAGACAACGCCACGCGAATTGCGCGCCCTGCTTGCCAGCGGCGAAGCGGTCACTGTCGTGGATTGCCGCACGCAAGCGGAAGCCGACATCTGCAAACTCAACGGCGCGCAGCTTTTCCCGCTGCAAGAACTCGAGCGTCGGATGGATGAACTGAAAGCATCGCTTGACGACAACCTCGCCACACGCATCGTCGTGCACTGCCATCACGGACGACGAAGTCTCACCGCGACCTACCTCTTACGCGCCGCAGGTTTCGAACACGTCACGAGTCTGGCTGGAGGGATTCACCTGTGGTCGCAAGACATTGATCCCACGATGAAATCGTACTAAGTGTCGATGAAATCGTACTAAGTGTCGATGAAATCGTACTAAGCCCTGCCTCGGCGAAGTCCGTAGATTCCCACGACCATCATCACGATGCCGACGAAGAGAAGTACTGCTCCGCGTGGCTCCGCGCGTTCGAGGCGCACCGTTCTGTAGAGGTCGTTCCCCTCCGCGCCGTAGATTTTGACCACCATGTCTGTCTGCTCTACGCCAAACCCCGCAGCAAGATACGCAGCACGCACGAGCTCCGGATCTGACTCCGCCTGCGCGAGACTGCAGCGCAGCACAACTCCGTAATCTGGATCGAGCAGGATGTCGCCCTCTGGCGTGTAGGCAACGGCGATGACGTGACCTCCGAGCCGGAGCACATCGGATTCGATGCCACGCTCTCGCAAGTACCCAGCGAGCACCATCGACTGCTGGCTACAGAATCCCACGCCCTTGCGCAACGCGATACGCCAGTCCGCGCGTTCGAGCGTTTGGTGTTCTGTGAATCCAGGCACGAGTTCCTCGGCGCCACCAAAGAAACGCAGCCGTGTCCACTCGATGGGATCCTCGAGAAAACCACAGTCAAGCGCCGCGTCATGCACGCCGAGCGCTGGCCAGTAGCTTGTCATTCCAGACGCCACAAGCATTGTGGCTTTCGCGACCACATCCGCGTCTGCATGGTCAATCGCTTCGAGCAGCATCAACGCATGCGCGGGATCATCGCGAGTGACCTTCGGTTTTCCCCAAGGTGCTCCATCGTGCATCGGATGCGGCGCGACCGTCTCGCGAGCGATCGACGCCGAGATCAGCAGGAATCCGCTGAGAAGCGACAGCACTGCTCCGGTGAAGAGCAGAGTGATCGACGCCTTGCGATACCGCTGCGACATGCGCCCTCCATTGTGACCGAAAATCACGCGCCCCGATGTAATCGGCGGCAACCGAGCGCGGATGAGATCTTCACAAGGCTTCAACTAGACTCGCTGCGCGTTGGAATCCGTGTGAAACGCTGTGCGCGCAACGCATACATCGCATCCGCTACTCTTGCGCCCGACATGCTTCGCTATCGCCTCATCACCGGTCCGTTGCTCATTCTGCTCGTGGTGGGAGTTGTCTTTCTTGATGATTACATTGAAGCGGGATACAGCGAACTTGCTGCTGCGTTTCCGAAGGGGTCCGTGCTGTTTCTCTTCAGCGCAGTCTTGAGTGTGCTCATTGCTCGAGAGATCAGTGCGTTTGCGAAGGACGTTGGTATTCGCACGTCGTCCACCCTCTCATCACTTGCTGCACTGATCGCACTCACGAGTATTGCGCTCAGCACTTGGCAGTGCACTGCGATGGATGCTTCGGTGCTTCTAAGTAGCGGATTCGCGTTGATCTTCGCGATGACGATGCTCACGGTCGGCATCTCGCGCGAAACAAACGGCGCGATCGGTTTGCTCGGCGCGACCCTGATCGCCGCGGTGTACGGCGGCGCGATCCTCGGTTTCTGGCTGCTCCTCCGCGCGCAACACAGCGCGTGGTTTCTCGCTGCCGCGCTTCTCACGACGAAGGCTTCCGACATCGGCGCGTATGCAGTCGGCTGCACCATCGGTCGACACAAACTCATTCCCTGGCTCTCGCCGAAGAAGAGTTGGGAAGGATTGGTCGGCGGCATCGCGACGAGCGCACTTGTCGCAGCACTTTTCGCGCACTTCCTGGGCGCGCATGCGTCGAGTGCAGACCAACTTCCAGTCTGGTTTGCTGCGATTGTCGGCGCGTGCCTTGGTCTTGCTGGTCAATTCGGCGATCTCTGCGAAAGCGTGCTCAAGCGCGACGCAGGCGCGAAAGACTCCGGCAGCCTCCTTCCGGGGATGGGCGGCGTGCTTGATGTCCTCGACAGCCCGCTTCTTGCGGGTCCTGTGCTGTGGTGGTTGCTGCACTTCGCGCCTCAAGTCGTGTGAATCCCGACATTTCCTGCGTAAACCAACACGCAAGTCGCAAGCGGTTTGCGCTACCATCGTCGATCCATGTCCCTGATTCAGCAACTCGTCACGCTTCACAGAGTCGATAGTCAGTTCCGCGCCCTTGAGAGTCGATTGGAGACCGCGCGGACAACCCTCGCATCACAGGAGCGCCAACTTGAAGTGCTCACCAAGCAGACGGTGGACATGCGGACGCAAGAGCGCCAATTGAAAGCAACGATCCACTCGCTCGAAATCGAAGTCGCGTCGTCCGTCACGCGTGTAGAGAAGTTGCGCGATGCGCTCAACGGCTCCGCCAACGAGAAGGCGTACAAGTCGATCATTCTCGAACTCAAGCATCTCGAAGAGAACAAGAAGAAGATTGACGATCAGACGCTCGGCGAGATGCAGCGCCTCGACGAGTTGCAGAAGCGCGTCGTCGACCAAGTCGCGAAAGCATCGGAGCGCCAAAGGTTCTGTGACATCGCGAAGTCGGAACTCAACGAACGGCAGACCGAAGTCGGCGTGCGATTGGAAGAGTTGCGCGGCGAGCGCGATCGCGCTGCATCCAGCATTCCTGAAGCAGCACGCAAGGCCTTCAACCAAGCCGCCGACGAAACCAACGGCGAGGCAATGGCGCCGATCGCTGAGATCAACCGCCGACATCGTGAGTACTCGTGCAGCGCGTGCAACATCGAAATGCCATTCGAAGCAGTGCTTCGTCTGACATCCGATCTGAACACGATCTATCCATGCCGCGCGTGTGGACGAATTCTCTATCTTGAAGATGCCCTGCGCGAAACAATTGGGCCTGCGCCTGCCAAAAAGTAAGTCGTCGAAGTACCTCGATCGTTACGGGTTTCGCTTCGGCGTTGCGGAAACCACAACTCGACCAGCTGGCGTTGCACCGACCTCAGTCGACGTGCCGTCACTCCATCGCACGCGGATCGAATCGACGCTCTTTGCGCCGCCAAGCCCGAACATCGCGACAGGCTCTTGCGCGGTGAGGTAACTCCGCGTGGGACTCACGATCCGGCGCTGAACGCTTCCGCTGCACACGATCTCTACAACTGCACCCGCAGCAAGTCCTGGCATAGCGCCAGCATCGAGCGCAACCACCAGCGATGATTGCTCGCGGGATGCGGGCGTTCCGATCTGCTCAAGCACACGCGGCGCTCCACCGAGTGCTGTGAGCACGAGGTCAACATCTCCATCGCCATCGAGATCTGCAGCAGCAAGTGCGCGACCAACTGCAGGCACTGCAAGCGCGCCCGTTTTCTCTGGTGAAAGTTCACTGAACGCGGGCGCACTTCCCTCGCCGCCTGTGTTCCAAAAAACTTGCGCACGCTGCGCATATGTTTGACCAACCTGCAACTCTGCGATCGTTGGCTCAAGATGGCCGTTCGCTTGGATAAGTTCTTCGCGTCCATCAAGATCGAGATCTGCGAACACTGTTCCGAAGGTGAGGAACGGACGCGACGGCGCACCAACTCCTTCGGTGAGTGATGCGTCGGTCATCGACGCTGACAACGCGGGCAACAGGTAGAGCGCACTTGGTTCTTGCGCGAAGTTGCCGATTGCTACAGCAAGCGTGCCGATGTCCTTGGGCATCGCATGCGCGACATCGATACCCATCGCGCCCGTTGCGATTCCATCGCGATCAAACGCAAATCCGTTAGCTGCTGCGCCGTCTTCGAAGAGAACGCCCTCCGATGGCGTACTTCGATTGAACAGCGCGAACTTTCGCACGCGATCGTTCGCAATGAGTACATCGACTTTGAAATCGTGATTGATGTCCGCGAAGACCAAACCCAAAGATTTCGCAGCTGGCGTTTTCGTGGATGCATTGAAAATCTCGACACCACTCGCTGCACTCTGATTCACAAACTGCGGCGTGCCATTCGCATCGTTGCCGTTGTTCAGATAGAACCGCGCGAGCGTCCCGCCAAATCCGGTCGGCGGTCCATAGGCTCGATGCGTGCCATCGAGCGTGAAGCCCACCGCTTCGTCCACTGCGGGCGACCATTGGACATAATGCAGTTCGAGAAGATCGAGATCGCCGTCGACATCAGGATCGAAAAAACCCGCTGCGGTGCTCCAGGTTGGTTCGTTGGAAAGGCCTGCTTTTCCCGTGCGATTCGTGAACGCAATGGCGCCGCCCTTCACACTCTCGTTCATGAGCAGTTGCGATTGTCCCACTGCAGTCACATAGAGATCAGGCTTCCCGTCTGCGTTGACATCACCGAGCGCGAATCCATTGGCGTACAACCCTGCATCGCCGAACTCTGGAGAAGCGTCGCGCACGAATGCGAGACCGTTCGCGTTGGATGCATTGCGATACACAACGATTCCGCCCTTCGCGTTGCGCGCATCGGTGGGCTCATCATCGAGCGGCTGGCCTTGCGCGAACACGAGATCGGGTTTTCCATCCGCATTCAAGTCCGCGACACTCACGCCGCCGCTTAAACACTCAGGAAGAAGTTTCGCGCCGCGCGCACCGCTGTCGTGCACGAAATCCACGCCCGCTTCGGTCACGCGATCCACGAATGCAAGCGTCGGCGCGCTCGGCGGTGTCACGCGTTGCGGACTCGGTGGAGTGACGGGCTCATCTGAGCCACTCAATAATCGATCGGGGCTTGTGAGTGCGAACCAGATGCCGGTCGACATGACCGCGACAATGACGATCGCGCCGAGCGATTTTCGAAATCCACTCCCGACATCGCTATCGACGCCAACAGCGTCGTCTTCAGGTTGCTGCGGCTCGCTCACTTCGATGCTCCTGATAGTTTCGTCAGCGGCTGGCAAGAGATCACACGCGTGGAATGCGGCGCGATGAAACTCGGATCGCTGCGAAGTTCATAAAAGACCGTTGCTTCAGCAGCATGATCCGCCCACGGATAGCGCTCGCGCGCAAGTCGAACTGCTTCGTCTTTCGCGTTGTCATCGACGCGGCATCGCTCATGCAGCGCACGCTCGCGCATGGCGTTCGGTTCGTCGCCGAGCATGTCATAGAGTCGCGCGAGTAACCAATGCGCGATCGGCTGATCAGGATCGATTTCCACAGAGCGCGTGAGCAAGGCGAGCGCCTGACGCTCATCGTCGCCCGATTCGTCTTGCACCATACTTCGACGATCGAGCAACGTTTGCGCAAGCTCGTTCAACACGCGCACGTCTTTCGCGAAATTAAATCCTCGCTCGCGCGCGCCTGCGAAATCAGTGCGCTCCACGCGTTCAAACAACGCGATCGCCTCATCAAATTGGCCGCGTTGTTTCTCGACAAGTGCAGTGAACCACGCAACCGTCCACGCATTCACGCCGCTGTTGAGATCCTCTGCCGCGCCTGAAGCACTCGTCAAAGATGCCGCAGCCTCGTCGAGTCGCCCCTCTTTGAATTGCACGCGCGCTTGACCGAGCGTTCCACGCGCGTCACCAAGTGCAGCGACGTTGCCGAACGCGCGCTCGGCTTCACGGAGATTTCCACGCCCGCCACCCTTGTCGCCTTCGCGCGCAAGTGCGATGCCGTAGTCATACCAACGCTCCGCCACATTCGGCGCCGTCTTTGGATCGACTTCACGAATCGGCGCAGCGTGCACTGTTCCTGTCGCAGTTCGAACGCCAAAGGTGATGCTCGATTCTGCGAGTACGAGAATCGGCAACTGCGGAATTGGCTCGTCGCCAAACACAAACGCCGAATACGTCGCATCAAACTTTCGATAGAGCACACGCGCGCTCATCGCGATCGGCGCAGCAACATCACTCGGCACTGTGAACTTAATGCGCGTGAGATCGCCCGCGCCTGGTGGAATCTGATTGTTGTACAGCGCTGTGAAGATGTCTTGCGGATTACGTCGGTCAATGCGCTTGCCTTCGCGATCAATCACAAACGCGTTGTAGAAACGGCTCCACGAATCGACCGCGCCTTGCGCATTCATTCCACCCACGCGACCGAGTTCGCGCGTGCCCTCAGACGCTGCGACATCGAGCCACACTTCATTGGAATCCGCTGTGCCTTGCGTGAATTCATGTGCAATGCGATTCGTGCGCACCACCACCTCAAGCACATACGTCTTGCCCGCCTCAAGGATCGGCAGCGTGTCAGAATTCGTGAGCGGCGCGTGCTGCGTTGCGTCAGGCGCCGTGCCTTCGCGAATGCCGAAGAGGTCAAGGCGCAGCGTCTTCTCGTTGAACTTCGCGTGTGCGTTGAGCACACCCTCAAGATCCTGCAACTCACCCTTCTCTGCACGGACCATCGCAAGTGCAGTGTTCGCACTCGGGAAAAGATGCGACAAGATCGTGCGCGTGCCACTGCCATCACGGTCACGCGCGGCAAAGTCATCCGAAGGAACCGCTGTCATGTGGCAATCGTTGCACTGATTGAATGCCTTCTTGGGCGCGTGCCAACTCTGCGCGCCAAAGCCAGACGCACCGCTGAGCAAGAACGAGTCGAGATGATCTTGGCCACGGATGAATCGATAGTCGTTGAGTGCTTCGGGCAAGAACACTTTGTGACAGGCTCCGCAGAACTCGCTCGTGCGATGCACTTCAGGCTTGAGATAGGTGTGCTTGTGAAACGCGGGCTTCGACTTGACCAGTTGTCGATTCACCCACTGCAACAGCGGCGTCTCGCTGAAGGCGAACGGATACTGCGGACTCGCTTCGATCGTGTAGTCGGCGTTGCCTCGATTGGAATTGATACTGACGATGCTGTGGCAACTTGTGCAGCTGATGCTCGCGTTACCCAATGGATCAGCGCTCAGGTCGTAGAGCGGATCATCCCACTTTGTCGCTTCGAAACTTCCAGAAAAGAACGGCACTGGATCATGGCAGCCTGCGCAGAATCGTGCGTCTTGCACGCTGCCTTCGCGCTCGAACGCTTGCTTTCGAGTCTCACGAACGCTGGCTGTGTAGAACGGATTGTTGAACGAACTCGCAGCGTGCGCCGATGACAACCACGATGCGTGAACATCCGCATGGCACTCGATGCAGTACTGATTCATCAGAAGATGCTTCTGGTCGATGAAGCCGCCATCTGAGGTTCGCGCGAGCGATGGCTCGAAATACTTCTCGCCCGCAAGCGGCTGTAGCACCGAGGGGTTCGGCATGAACACATGAATGCCCCACGCAAGAAGCGCGGCTCCGAGCGCGGCAACGCTCCATCGCACACCGATGCGCCATTTGATACGACGACCAGACAGGCGATGCACAATGAAGATCCACACACACAAGAGCGGAAGCACGACGTGCGCCCAGTACACCACCGTGCGCGCATCTGGATCAACAACTCCGATGATCGCGCCGAAGAGTTCAACTCGCGTGAGCGCGATGCCGGTGGCGAGCAACGCAATGGCGAAGATGAGCGTTGCGATACCCGCGGCTTTCGCGCGAGGATTGACGCGCGTGAGCACATTGCGCCAGTGCAGCACACCGAAAACGATCGTTGGAATCACGATCAAACATCCAAGCACAAGGTGCGCAAGGAAGTTCCAGAGATAGAACTGATTTTGATACGTCACCCCGCTCGACCATTCGAGGAACGTGACAGTCGAGAGGTAGACGCTGTTCACCGTCAGCAGCGCGAACAGCAAAAAAACGCCCGCGAGAAGCGACTTCAATCGAGGACCAACAGGCTGTCGTGGAGTCTGCGTCATGGGTCGTACAGCACCCTTGCTGCAACGCGCATCCTATCGACCACCCATCTGACGCGTCCTCGAATCTTCCATGAGCTGTCGTGCGCGCGCGCTGAGCGGAGCCTTGCTCGGCAGTGGTTCGATCGTCTCACCATCGCGCGTGAAAAGATCCATGTCCTTGCACCAACCGTGCGTGGTGAGGATGAATCGACGCGTGACACCGGGCGCTTGAGGCTCTGACGGCTGCGCAAATGCACAAGCGACTTCTTCTCCAGGTCCGAATACGACGAGTGCATCGTCTTCTGCTGCTAGCAGCGGCTGCACGGAACCGAACGCGGTGTAGAGACCTCGCTGAAATCTGCAATCCCACAATGGTTGCGGCGATGCGTGGTCGTAGTACGGTCGTGCTTGCTCGAGCGTTGAACGCGTCGCAAATCCTGGGTTCGAGAGTGTCGCGGTCACCATGTCAAGCTCCACTCGCGCTGCGGGCAGTGCTTCCCGAGCAACAAGTTGCACGCAATCAAAGTACACCTCGATGTTCGTGCGCATCCGCAATGCTGTGCATGAAGGAGGAAGCGCAGATTTTGGAATCGGCAGCGCCATGCGTCGCGGCATGCCTGCTGGATATCCCCACTCCGCGACGAGTTCCTTCCACACACCATCTGCGCCGCGTGCTTCAAGGCTCGGCGCACGAAACTTCGCGCCTGCTTGCCACGCGGCAAACATCGTCTGACAGTAGGGATACTCAACCCAGCCGTCGATGATGAGCCATGGATCATCAATCTGTGTGATGTCGGTCGCGAAGGGAAGTTCGATCGTGTGTTCAGA
>Ga0209553_1001163_pt1 | contig 13323 bp, 5 predicted proteins | sample LauGreFBDMM110DN_2_FD_188217 | JGI IMG/M metagenome (GOLD analysis project Ga0209553, IMG submission 188217) | Freshwater lake microbial communities from Lake Michigan, USA - Fa13.BD.MM110.DN (SPAdes) (version 2) | ecosystem: Environmental > Aquatic > Freshwater > Lake | place: Lake Michigan, USA...
GGTTTTGATTCTGGCAACCCTCCGTTCGTGTTTGACGCCGACGAGGTAAAGAGTCTTTACATCCGCATGATCGGCCAAGATGACAATGACCGCGTTGTCTGGGTCGGGCCTGAAAGTGGCGGCAACTACATCGTCACCGCCGATACGCTATTCACGGACGAACGGGCCGCTCTCCTGTTTCCCAATGAGCTTGAAAACTTTGAGTTTGATGGTGGGCTCGGTGAAGATCGATTCTTTGTCCATTCGACGCACGAGCACGTTGCCATGTCTTTGTTCGGCGGCGGCGGCAGTGATCTCTTCCATATCGGCGGCGACGCCCCTGTCGTCATCACCGATGCGAGCCTGACGCCTCCTACCGTGGGTCCGCACACACTCGATGGATTGATGGGCGTGCTGACAGTGAGCGGCGGGGCGGGTGAATGCTCGCCTGCCGACCTACCCAGCAGCATCGACTTGTTGCATGTCTTCAACGACGACGCTTCGGTCGCTCAAACGGGCACGCTTACCGCAACAATGCTTGACGGACTCGGAATGCTGGCACCGTTGACTTACGCGGACTTTGAATCATTGGAAGTATCGCTCGGCAGCGGCGACGACACATTCGCAGTCGAAGGCACAATGAGCCGCATCGATTACCGCACGGTAACGGTCGTTAATACCGGTGCCGGTGGAGATTATGTCACGATTGATCTGAACGAAGGAACCGACGGTTTCTTCGCACTGAACACGGAAGACGGCAACGACACAGTGGTTGGATCAACGTCAACACTTCCACTCATTGTTTTTGGAGGGGACGGCAAAGACCGGATTACCACAGGCTCAGCGAGCGACATCGTCTTTGGTGACCGAGGCCGGATAGACTATCGCGACGCTCACGGGATATTGGTCACACGACTCGGCGTCGGGACTGCCGAAAGGATTGTGATGGCTCCCGGAGATCCGGAACTAACCCCACTCGATGTTCCGTCCCGACAAACAGATGGAAAAACATATTTTCCTGAGCTGATTGTCAGCCGTGACCCGTCAATCGGTCACGCAGACACAATCATTTCCGGACTTGGAAACGACCTAGTCCTTGCCGGTGCTGGTGATGATACTGTGTGGTCGGGAGGCGGCAACGATTTAATCTTTGGCGACAACGGCTTGGTTATCGGCAGGATTGATCTGAGTTTGCTCCCGTTGAACACCGCCACCCCCGCCTTCACATTCACCTCGACCGCGACCCAGAACAACGAGCATGATGAGGAGCATGATGAGGGTTCTGGCAGCGACGACTTGATTATCGCGGGTGAAGGTGACGACATTGTGGTTGGCGGGCAGGGATTCGACAGGATTCTCGGGGAAGCGGGTGACGACGACCTCATCGGCGGAAATACTATCGCCGATGGCTGCGACACCGGCGACTGGATCGATGGTGGTTCTGGCAACGACTACATCGCTGGTGACAATGCCGAGATCCATCGTGAGCCACGGACAACCGACACCCGATACCGCACTCTGGCTGGAAGTGAAATTCTTGGATCCGACGGCAACGGAGTCGTCACGGCGACAACGCAGCTCGATCCATCCGGCACTGCAAAACGAACGGTCAGACTGTTCAATCATACCGCGACAACTGGCGCTGGAGTGTACGGCAAGGATGCGATCGCTGGCGGCTCAGGCCACGACACCATTTTTGGCCAGCTTGGCGATGATGCCATTCAGGGCGACGGAGCGGTTGTCAACGAGGCCGGTAATATGATCTACAACGTGGCCGTCACGCTGCTTTCAACCGATGACATCGACGGCGTCGGCACGGACGGCGACGACTACATCGAAGGCGGCGGCGGCAACGATGCGATCCTGGGTAATCTTGGTCAGGACGACATCATTGGCGGCAGCAGTCTTTTTGGCACTCCAACGCCCGCAGATCGTCCGGACGGCAGCGACGTTATTTTCGGTGGTTCCGGCACACGCGGAGGTCGGAATGCTCTGGGCGACTTAGCTCCGAACGGCCACGCCCGTGACGCCGACGTGATCCTTGGAGACAACGGAAACATTTTCCGCATTGTTGGCATCAATGGGCTTGCCACCGGCGGCTACCTGACTTTCAATTACGACACTTACGGTACACAGAAGATTGTTCCTCGCACAATCCAGTACCTAGACTACGCCTTTGGCGATGCGAATAATAATGCTTTGAGTGACGTCATACATGGCGAGGCGGGCGACGACATTATTCACGGCATGTCAGGTAATGACGTTCTCTTTGGCGACGGCCAAGATGATGACATTATCGGCGGAGCTGGCAACGATCGCATCTTTGGCGGCAGCGGCGAAGACGGGATCTTGGGTGACGATGGCCGGATCTTTACCAGCCGCAATGGATTGACTGAAAGACTCCATGGCATTAACACACCGAGCGTCCAAGCAGCCGTCAATCTACCCGGTACCTTGATCGGTGCTTGGACAAACATCAATGGTCGCTTGAAGAAAAGTGTCGATCTGGCGGCATATTATATCGGCGGACACGACATCATCTACGGCGGACTCGGCGATGACTTCATTCACGGCGGTGCTGGGGATGATGGGATTTCCGGAGCAGAGGCAACGTCCGCGTGGTTTATCACAACTCTGCTGCCGTACGCCTCGGTGTTGAACTACATCCCGACCACACGAAAGTTTGCAAAATACAATGCTGTTGATGCGTTGCAGAAAATTGGTGATTTTATCCTGAACTTTGATGCCACCGATGCGAATGGCAACAAAATTGACGACGGCATGGACAACATTTTCGGTAACGAAGCAAATGACTGGATCGTTGGCGGCACTATGAACGACCGGATGTTCGGCGGTATGGGCGACGACCTGCTGAACGCCGACGACAATCTGGACACCAATGACGGATGGAATAATAGGCCGGACGCTCCGGAGTTCGCGGATGCAGATTTTGCCTTCGGGGGCGGTGGCTTCGACGTGCTGATTGCGAATACGGGAGCCGATCGACTGATTGACTGGTCGAAGAACTTCAACACGTACGTCATTCCAATCATATCTACTACAGCTAGCGCGAACTCCGCTGCTCCGACGGTGCTGCGTGACCCGACCGCGCAGATTACTAACCTTCTGCTGCAACTTGGTCGCTCAGGTGGCAGCGACGAAGACGTCCACGCGACGGCCAATCAATTCTTTGCGGAACTTGGTCTGGTCACCGTCGAGGACGGTCAAACGTGGCAGGATCAGGTGCAACTGAGTGCGCGGCGTGATCCTGCTCCTAAAAACCTGATTGCAGGCCTCGACACACTCGGCAGCTGCGAAGTGCTTGTGACGATGACAAGCGCTCCGACTGGCGCAGTGGCGGAGAACGCAGCGACCAACACTGTAATCTACACGGCGATTGCTAACTCTCTTGATCAGACCGCCCCAAATAAGACGATCACCTACAGCATTAAGGCTGGTGGCGATGCGGCATTGGTCACAATCAATGCGACAACGGGCGCCGTGACGCTCAAGAACTCCGCTAACTTCGAGATCAAACCGAAGTACGTCTTCACCGTGGTGGCGACTGATGGCGGCACACCAAAGTTATCTGCGGAGAAGGCGATTACAGTCACCGTGACCGATGTCAATGAAGGGCCGACGATCACGAGCGTTGCGACTGGCACAGTGGCGGAAAACTCAGCGATCAAGACTGTGATCTACACGGCCATTGCCACAGATCCCGATACGACCGCCCCGAATAAGACGATCACCTACAGCATTAAGGCTGGTGGCGATGCGGCATTGGTCACAATCAATGCGACAACGGGCGCCGTGACGCTGCTCGCTTCCGCTAACTTCGAGGTCAAGTCGACGTACCTGTTCACCGTAGTGGCGACTGACGGCGGCACACCAATGTTGTTTGCGGAGAAGGCAATTACAGTCACCGTGGTTAATCAGCCCGAAGGCACAACGGGAAATGATGTGTTTCAGCTGACGTACTCTGCTAGTACCGTGACTGTCTTGCTTGGTACTACAGCTTTAGGGTCGTTCCCGCTGACTGCACCACTGACCCTGTTCGGTTTGGGTGGCGCGGATTCTGTCAAGATTATCGGAACCACTGGCAACGATGTGATTGAGGTATTGAGTTCAGGATTGCTTTCGATCAATGGGGCGACGTTGATTTTGAACAGTATCGAAAGCCAACTGCTTGTCGGCGGCGCCGGGAACGATAGTTATCGTTTTGACGCGGATAGCTCGTTGGGGCTGTTTTCAATCGATGAGGTTGGCGGAGGAGTTGACGCGATCGACTTTTCACCAACCTCAGCGGGAATAACGATCAATCTCGGTCTGGCAACGACTCAGGTTGTGAATGTCAATCTAAGCCTGAATCTTAACTCCGCGGTGACTATTGAGAACGGGCTTGGCGGCGACGGAACTGATTTGATCACCGGCAACGCGTTGGACAATATTCTGGTAGGAAATGCAGGGAGTGACATCCTGAATGGGCTTGCTGGCCGTAATATCTTGATTGGTGGCTTGGGAGTTGACACGCTGAATGGCGGTGATGGCGAAGATATCCTGATTGGCGGTCGCACAACCAATGACTCCGTATTGAGTCAGCTGAACGTGCTTCGAGCAGAATGGATTTCAGCGAATTCCTATGCTGATCGACAGACTCATCTTCGAGCGGGAGTTGGAACACCACATGCATCATTAAAAGCCAAGAATACCGTCCTAAACGATGCCCCGAGCGGATCTGCTGACACGCTCACGGGCGGCAACGGTCAGGACTGGTACTTCGGTGCCTTGGACGATGTGATCACGGAGCTGACTACGGGAGAGCTACTCGATGTACTGTGAGTTGCGTAAATTCGCTGAACACTTCCTGTTGAGTGTTGCTGATTCAACTGTTCTTCCCAGCACCCCTATCGCATGTTTTTAAAACGCAAATTGCAGCGGCATCGCCGGTTTGAAAAATCACGGTTCAATTTTTTGGTGATGCTGGGAGCGTCGGTGCGGTAGACAGTGCCATGCACTCGTAGGGACTTGTTAGTAAATTCGGTCGATCGCCCCTCTTCTATAAATCCCTCGAGTTTGGGGGGCTGGCAACTACGCAGCGGCCAGAGCAGGGTCCAATGCGTTCTTTGTCCGCAGCCCTTTACTGCTATTCTCCACACACACTTCGCAGACTTACACTGAACCAATCCACTCGTGGTATTTTAGGAATATTCGTCAACACCGGACCTTTCTTGACGTGGCTGCTCCGGACGTTTATCCTAGCCAGAGGAAAACTAGGATTTATTGGTATTCAGGCGTTTTTTTGACTCAGGATTGAGGGTCGAATACAATTCGAGGTCAAGCTGTCGGTCTTGCGACAGTCGATGATGATTGTGTGCTACTTCAACGACATCAGTGGTTCTCCCCGAATTGCTTCATGATGTTTAGGTTCCTTGCCTCAATGGCCGGAGATTACAAATGCTGACATTACTTGGAAAAGCGACGAAATACTGTGACGGCGTTTCTCGTCGTAGCTTCATGAAGATCGGCGGCCTGTCCATGGGCGCTGTAGGCGGTGTGAATCTCGCCAGTATGTTGCGTGCCGAAGCAACGTTGAGCAACGCCAATTCAGGATCCCAGAAGTCCGTCATCAATATCTTCCTTGGCGGTGGTCCGCCTCACCAAGACATGTGGGAAATCAAGACCGAAGCACCTCGCGAAATTCGCGGGGAGTTCAGCCCAATTGAAACTGCCGTGCCGGGCATTCAGATTGGTGAATGCTTTCCGAAACTTGCGGCGATCATGGATCGGCTTGTTGTGGTACGATCCGTGGTGGGTTGTTCCGGCGCACATGATGCATTTCAGTGTATGACAGGCTGGGACCGGAAGAGCATCGAATCGATTGGCGGCCGGCCGTCGATTGGTGCTGTGCTGTCTAAAATGTATGGCCCACGCGATGCTGGAATTCCTCCTGCCGTAGCATTGGCTGACAAGACGGGACATGGACCGTGGTCAGAACCAGGTTCCGCAGGATTCTTAGGATCGGCCTTTCAGCCGTTTCGACCGAATGGCAATGGCATGGAAGATTTGACATTGAATGGCGTTTCTTTGGATCGCTTGGAAGATCGACGATCGCTCCTGAAGGGATTGGATCAACTCAAACGCTCAGCCGATGTCAGAGGCACGATGAAGGGCATGGATTCATTTACGCAAGCGGCGTTTGGTGTGCTGACGGCGACCCGTCTAGCTGACGCCTTGGACATAACTAAAGAACCTGCTGAAGTTCGTGAACGTTACGGCGACGGCAAACCTTACCAGTACCAATACGATGGGGCTCCAACCTGCAACGAGCATATTTTGCTGGCGCGACGCTTGGTTGAGGCTGGTGTTCGATCGGTAACGCTCTCGTACGGGCGTTGGGACAGTCACGGCGCGAATTTTGACCTTGTGCGTGACCATGGCGCAAAATTGGATCAGGCGGTCAGTGCACTCGTGCTGGATCTGGAAGAACGCGGCATGCTCAACGACGTCACGATTCTGGTCTGGGGTGAATTCGGACGTACGCCGCGTGTCAATGCTGGTGCGGGCCGAGACCACTGGCCTCAAGTCAGTTGCGCTCTGATGGCTGGCGGTGGAATGAAGACTGGTCAGGCCATTGGTGCCACCAATCGGCTGGGGGAATATGCCGTGGTGCGCCCTGTCGATATGCAGGAAATCATCAGTACCGCCTATCACAATCTCGGCATTGATGTAATGAATTCAACCTTATCTGACCCCACCGGACGCCCGCAGTTTCTTGTGGATATCCGTCAACCAATGCGTGAGCTTGTGTAAAGCTTAAAGCCACCGTTAGAATCGAATTTGGCTGTTCAGAATCTCGCTTGACGGGGGGATTTGAGGCGTCGCAAGCAGGCAGTATCTGCCCCGTTCAGCACGTCGATTTGACGTCGAATGCGTTGTAGGCTGTCACAAGTGCATCGGCTACGGTTTCAACGAGTTCGCGGCGGTGGACAGGTTTTTTCAGGACGGAAAACGCTTGAGCCTCGCGAGCGTCGCGTTTGACGTCGTCGCTGGTGTCGGACGTGATTAGAATGCAAGGGCGAGTGAAGTCCATGCGTTTAAGTTCGCGCATCGTCTCAATCCCGGTCATCACATGCATGTGCATGTCGAGCAACACGATGTCGATTCGTCGTCGCTGTACAACGTCTACGGCTTCTTCGCCGGATTCTGCTTCATGCAGGACAAGAAATGGACGATCTTCAAGCACTTCACGCAACACCTGTCGAAAGGCGGCGTTGTCATCGGTGATCAGTAGTTGAAATTCCTGTCGTGTTGAAGTGACCATATTCCAGCACCTATCCCTGATGGTTTTCAAAACGGATCGAAATCCTTCGGCATCCGTGCTCCGGTGTGAACCCACGCACTATCTGTAACCCATCCAACAATTTCCAGTCAACCCCTAAAAATATGCCGCCTGCATTCTCTCTGATAGTTTTGCGGGATGCACTTTCTCAGTGGGCTGGCTCAGCTCCGGGCACCTGTTCACCATCTGGTTTGGCAAGTGGTGTTTCGAACACTTCACAATCGGGATGCCCGATCCGCCATTGCGGCCAGAAAGCGGCAGGCGATGTGTGCCGCCAGTTGGCAAGTGCTTTTCCGACATGCGAATAGAAAGTATAATTAGAATCGATCTCGTCTTGTGGCGTTTTTTCGACGTTGGCAACGAGCCAGTCGGCAGCTTTCAAGATCTGTTCTCGTGGCGGATGCAGTTCAATTGGAGCAATCGACAACCATTCCAGATGATGTCCTGTCGCAATGACACGCCTTGAAATCTTCTCGCTAGGATCAGCCTTCGCTTCCCATTCGGCACCGTCTGTCCAATTCGCCGGCCAAGCACCGTCTGGTCTCTGCGACCCGGTAATGAGATCGCGGACAGAAGTCAAATATGCCATGATCTGCGTACGCGTTGCCGGCGTGATAAGTTGACCGTCGTTTACGTCATCAAGCCGCACGAGCAACATGAGTGAATAGACGCGATGAGTTCCGAGGCAGACGCCATCGTACTTGTGATTTCGCATAAGGCGTGCGGCCAGCATGTCAAATGTGATTCGCCGTCCTTCGCCATTATGCCATGTCGTCGTCTTTTGCTGGGCCAGCCAGAGAGTGAAAGACATCGCGGACCATTCGGTTTCACGTTCGTCCAGACGGAAGTCCCGCAGGGCTTCGGTAACGATGTTCCGAACATGCATTTCACGAGCAGTCGTGAAGACAGAATCATCCAGCGCCAAACCCGCTTCTGTGATCGCAGCAAGAGTGTGATCGTGATGTACCGAAGAGGAGCTACCTTCCGCATAACGCACATGAATTCCATCGTCTTTGGCTGTCATCAAAGGGATAGCGTTCTCACCCCAAGAATCAACAAACCTCGCCATGTCCGTCAGAAATTCTTTCATCTGCGGCCCTGAGATGATATCAGGATTCGAAAACTCAATTTCGGAACCCCACGTTCGCATTGCGTGCTCGACAAGGTTTGGACGCAGGTGATCGCGACTGAAACGCGGCAGGATCTTCTTCAAGACTGCTGCCAGGTCTTCGTCTGAGACGACTTCCGCATCATTGTAAAGCGGTTCCACTGTCGCTGCGTGTTCCGACTTCAACGCGATATCCAGCTCGTAAGGCTTTTGACTGATATCCGCAATCACTTCCCGCTGTTGATCGCCCGACAGGAGAAACCATGCCACCACGAATGCCCCGCTAAAGACCAACTGAACTGATATCCACGCGGTGAAGGTGACAATGTGTTTTGATCGCTTGTTAGGATTCATGGAACATCAATCGCTGAAATGGTGATTTTTAAATTTCTTTGTTTCGTATAAATACAACGGCTTGGCGATCTTCATACTCATTCGTCCAGTCGTCACTCTCACGGATGTGTTTTGTCAGTCCAGGCTGACGATCCTTATCAACAATCGCCATGTTAATTCCATATTCGTTCATGAAACTATTCCAGTCGCTGTGTGCATCCGCAAGGCGAAGGTAGTCGTTCCACACTTCCTCCGGGATCAAATGCACATGCAGATTGACCATGGGCTCCACCGATGTAGAGCCGCGGTTCATCACGTAACCAGCCCATTCTGCAGGAATAAACGAAATCCCGCGTGGCAATTTCTCCTGCGACTCCAGAAAGTTGACGACACCCAACGGTGTTTCTTTGGAGACAATTTTCACGATCTCCGGAGTTCGTCCGTGGATCATTTGCACGCCAAACGACGTGAACGCAAACAGGACCCACACTTGCCCCAGATTTACCACGGTCCATAACCCGGTCGGTTTACCTGGTTGCGGATTTCTGAGCCACGGCGTCGTTTTTCGAATCGCAGCCACTAAGTGTGTCCCAATGACGATTCCTGCAATCGGAGCCCACCAATTCAACATCCGGCTAGACCACATCGCGAGAAGTCCCGTCAACACGAATGCCAGCATCTCGCCACAGTGCATGCGACGGGGGCTGAGTTTAAGCGCCATGAATGCCAGCAGTGCCGCGGCCATCGCAGATTGTCCCTGAGCCGATCGCAATGTTAGGGCTTCCCATTCGAACATAGATTCGATATTGGCATTACCAGCGACATTGAGGACTTCCGGATAAATCGAAAAACCCGCCGGATTGAGTAATGCGGCTGCCGCGCACAGTTGCGTGAGCAACATTGTGCGATGAAATTCTGGATCCAGAAATGCCACGCGCAGCGATTTTGAAATAACCAGCACATCACCCAAGCGACCGATTCCCGCCAATGCCATGAGGAACAATCCCATCGAGAATGAACCATGAATGTTGGCCCACAGAGCGTACATCAAGGGCATCGCGATCCACGTGAGTTTTGAATGTTTTTTTCGGCCAAACATCCACGCAACTACGACGCAGTAGAACAAAAGGCCAGCCAACTGGGGGCGAATTACCAACAGTTGATTGAGGTTTACTCTCAGAAAGACTGCGCATGCGATCAAGCCACCGATCGCAGAATGACTGAGACGCACACATCGCCAGGCAATCACAGCGAGGCACATCGCGATGAGGAGACCATAGCCAAACTGCAGACCAGTAAGTCCAAAACGATTATTGATAGCTGCCATACCAACCTGAGCCAGCCAGGGAATGTTGATCATTCGCACGCCGCGGCTCAGGTTCAGGAGCGGCTCAGTGTCGGAGACCGTGCGTGTCTCGATAATTTTCTGTCCGTAATTCAGGTGATCCCACAGGTCGGTGTGCCACAGGGGACGGTTGGCCATAAGGGCAAACACGACTCCGATTAGCAGCATGAACAGGGCAGACTTTGGCGTCGTTCGAATCCAATCTGGTGTTCGGTCTTCCAACACACTAGCGTCGGGCAGCTGAGGGATGCCACTGGGCTCGGAGACGTGAGGACTTTCAGGCTGTTCAAGCACCGTTGACATACGATTCGGTCCGAATCCGTGAGACTTTGAATTTGGAGAAGTGGTCCATTCAGATTGCGTGTTGCAAAGAGTCTACATTATCGGACAACTCAAAATTTAGTCGATTCTGCGTTCCGTGATTTGGGGCTTGAAGATTTCCGCAGGATGGGCTGAAAGTTCACGAAATCTGGAGAAATCTGAATAGATCAATCCGTCTGTTGGTGTCACATTTAACGAAAATATCGAAGAATCCTGCGAGTCAGGGTTCCCGCCTGCCGTGGTTTAAGGCATGCCAAATCGGCTTACCTGACAGAAGGTTGACTGCATGCTCTCTACAATAATCGTGACACCATGCAGGTGTTTGACGGAGCAACTTTAACATGAGTTCATTGCAATGACTTTCCTTCAGCCTTTGATTTTGTTGGCGCTCCCAGTTATCGCGTTGCCGATGCTGATCCATCTGATTAATCAGAATCGCCATCGTACGATTCCGTGGGCGGCCACGATGTTTCTGCTGCAGGCTAAACGCATGGCGCGAGGCATGGCGCGGCTGAGATACATTCTCATCATGGTTGCTCGGATGCTAGCGATCGCCGGGCTCATCTTTGCGATCAGCCGACCGATGTCAGGCGGATGGCTGGGGTTGACCACAAGTGGAGCACCGGAACTCACCGTTGTCATTCTCGATCGCTCTGTCAGCATGGAAGAGCAGGATCTCAGCACGGGACGATCCAAACGGGAAACCGCTATTGAAAAACTTTCCAGCGTTTTGAAAGACCTTGGACGAAATACCCGCGTCGTCCTTTTCGACAGCGCGACGGGCGAGCGGCACGATTTGGCGACTCCCGATGCGCTGACTCAGTTGCCTGAAACGGCACCCACCTCAACCTCCGCTGACATCCCGGCATTGCTGCAGGAAGCCACGGAATACATTCTCTCTAATGAAACGGGACGCACTGACGTCTGGATTTGTTCTGATCTGCGTCAATCTGACTGGAATCCCAGTGGTGGACGTTGGGAATCTGTCCGCGAACAACTTCGCAACCGTGATGGCGTGCAGCTTTATCTGCTGGCGTATCAAGACCTAGCCCCGGATAATTTGAGCGTGTCTGTCAGTGGAGTTCATCGCCGCGAAACGATCGCGGGTGCAGAATTAGTGATGGATCTCAAGCTTACTCGATCGTCACCGACCAGCGATGCTCTCCGCGTCCCCGTGACCTTTGTCATTGGTGGTGCTCGTTCGACGGTAGATCTGGAACTGACGGGCAGTCAACTCGTGCGCAACGGGCACACGATCCCGATCGATCGTGAATCCAAACGTGGTTGGGGACGAGTGGAATTGCCGCGTGATGTGAATTCGTCGGACAATATCTTTGACTTTGTCTATGCCGAGCCCGCTGTGCAACGGACTGTCATCGTGTCGGACGATTCGCAAGTTGCGGCATTGCTTCGCTTGGCGGCAACCACACCCTCCGACAGGAGTTTAATTTATGAGGCCCAAGTCGTGACCTCGTCGCAGGCGGCCGTCATCGAGTGGGACAATATCGCCTTGGTCCTGTGGCAGGCTCCGCTCCCTACGGATGTGGTGGCGAAGCAGTTAGAGTCTTTTGTAGAGCAAGGTGGATGTGCGATGTTCTTTCCGCCCGAGTCGCCCGACGAGCAGTTGCTATTTGGAACACGCTGGGGTCAATGGCAAGAACCGGAGGGCAGCGATCATTTTGCCCTGTCTCGCTGGCGAACAGATGCTGACCTATTGGGCAACACGCTGAGCGGCACGCCGCTGCCAGTCGGACAGGTGCTCACATATCGTACATGTGATGTGCAGAACGAACAGGGCACAGTGCTTGCTCAACTGGAAAATGGCCCGCCTCTAATTTTGCGGGCAACCACAAATCAGGGTGCCGCTTGGTTCTGCAGCACACTGCCGACCACTGAATGCTCAAATTTTGTTAGCAACGGCATCACGTTTTATGTCATGATTCAGCGCGCCGTCGCCCGTGGAGCCGCCGCCCTCGGAGCGGCTCGACAGTATGACTGCGGGACTCTCAAATCCTCGATCGCACAAACGTGGACCCCGTTGGATGAGATCTCCGATGCTGTCCTGCTCTCTGAACGCACGCTGAATCGTGGTCTGTACGAAACTCCGGAAGCTTCGTTCGCCCTCAATCGCCCGCTAGCAGAAGATAGTGTCGAAGTCCTCGATGATGGAACACTGGACCAAGTGCTCAGTGGTCTGAACTACACTCGCATTGATGACAAAGCGGGGAGCACCATGGCTTTGGCGAGCGAAATCTGGCGCACGTTTCTGATCTTAATGGTCATCGCGCTGATGGCCGAGGCATTGTTGTGTGTGCCCGAGAAATCGCCGCCAAAGCTAGTAGAGAACACTCAGAAACGCGAACTGCCAACACAAAAAACGCCGTTTCCAAAGAAAGTGTCGATGACTTCGTAAGGGCTAGCTCTGCGATCTCCTCGAGGCCACAATCAACAACTTGAAAACGAAACCCATATGACCTTTGTCTGGACATTCACCACACTCATCATCTCCCTGATCGTCTTGATCATGGCGGCAGGGTGTTGTTTTATCAGTTGGCGACGCAGCGGATATTCGCGATCGATGATGTGGCTGGAAATTTTTCGGTTTGGACTCATTGGGCTGGTCCTAATCACGCTCAATCAGCCTGAGTTCACTCAGGTGATCAAGCCTCTGGAGCAACCCACTCTCGTTGTCTTGCACGATGTCTCTGGCAGCATGCAGACTCAGGATGTCATCAACCCGCAAGCACCTGCTGACGCACCCAAAACGCGTGCTGAAGCGGTCGCGCCGGTGATCCTGCCGGAACTCTGGAAGCCTCTCGAAGGCCGTATGAAGATTGTGATTGAACCGTTTTCTTCACAGCCGCCAACAGGAGAAAAAGGCACTGATCTCAGCAC
>Ga0209553_1001165_pt1 | contig 13309 bp, 11 predicted proteins | sample LauGreFBDMM110DN_2_FD_188217 | JGI IMG/M metagenome (GOLD analysis project Ga0209553, IMG submission 188217) | Freshwater lake microbial communities from Lake Michigan, USA - Fa13.BD.MM110.DN (SPAdes) (version 2) | ecosystem: Environmental > Aquatic > Freshwater > Lake | place: Lake Michigan...
CAACGGCCACACCATACAAGTGAATGTTGAGCCCGGCAGCACGCTGACCATCAACAAGGAAAGCTACGACTTGTTGCAATTCCACTTCCACCGACCGTCTGAAGAACAGGTCGACGGCAAAAACGCCTCCATGGTCGCGCACTTTGTGCACAAAAGCAAAGACGGCAAGCTCGCCGTCATCGGTGTGCTGCTGAATGAAGGCAAAGACAACGCTGCCATCAAAACCCTGTGGGCCAATCTGCCGCCCAAAGAAGGCGAAGAGTTTTTACCTGAAAAAGTCAGCTTCAATCCGGGCAATATGCTGCCCAAGGAACTCGGCTTTTACAACTACGAAGGTTCGCTGACCACACCGCCTTGTACCGAAGGTGTTCAGTTCTACATCCTGAAAAAACCCATGGATATGTCCAAGGACCAGGTCGGCAAATTTCCTTACAAGCTCAATGCCCGCCCGGTGCAAAGCCTCAACGGCCGCAAGATCAACGCCGGCGGTTGATAACCTTTTGACACAAAAAAGCCTGCAATGCGTTGCAGGCTTTTTTATGCCCCCGGGACTTACGCTGTTTGCAGGGTTTGCATGAGCGCCTGTTGATCAACGCGGCATACCGGGAAACCCGCCCATGCCTTTCATGCCGCCCAGCTTTTTCATCATCTTCATCAAGCCGCCGCCGCGCATTTTTTTCATCATGTCTTGCATTTGTCCAAATTCATTGAGCAAGCGATTGACTTCTTGCACTTGCACGCCCGCACCGGCGGCGATCCGGCGCTTGCGCGTGGCTTTGATGATGTCCGGCTTGGCACGCTCATAAGGCGTCATGCTGTGGATGATGCCTTGCTTTTTCACCATCTCTTTTTCGGCGCGATTCAAATCCACGTCCTTGGCCTTGGCCGCGATCTGGCCGGGCATTTTGTCCATCAAGCTGGACAAACCGCCCATTTGCTTCATCTGCTGTATCTGCGACAAAAAATCGTTCAGGTCAAAGCCGTCGCCGCTTTTGAGCTTGGCCGCCATTTTTTGCGCAGCTTCCAGGTCCACATTGGCCGTGACCTGCTCGACCAAAGCCAGGATATCGCCCATGCCCAGCATGCGACCGGCGTGACGCTCGGCATCAAAGGCTTCCAGGCCGTCGATTTTTTCACTGGTGCCGGAAAACTTGATCGGCGCGCCGGTGATCTGACGCACGGACAGCGCCGCACCGCCGCGTGAATCGCCATCGGTTTTGGTCAGCACAATGCCGGTCAAGGGCAGCGCCTCCTTGAACGCCTTGGCGGTATTGATCGCGTCCTGACCCAGCATGGCGTCGACCACAAACAAAGTTTCCACCGGATGCACCGCTGCGTGCAATGCCTTGATCTCGTTCATCAAAGCTTCGTCAATCGCTAGGCGACCGGCAGTGTCAATCAGCAGCACATCAAAATAATGGTTGCGCGCATAGTCGAGCGCGGCCAGAGCAATCTGCACCGGTTTTTGCGACGGGTCGCTGGGAAACCATTCGGCGCCCGCTTGCGCCGTCACGCTTTTCAATTGCTCAATCGCCGCCGGGCGGTAGACGTCAGCCGACACCGTCAAGACTTTTTTCTTGCGTTTGGTGATCAGGTGCTTGGCCAGTTTGGCGGTGGTGGTGGTTTTACCGGCACCTTGCAACCCGGCCATGAGGATGACCGCCGGGGGTTGCGCCGCCAGATTGATGTCAGACACGCCCTCGCCCATGGTGGCGCTGAGTTCGCGCTGCACGATGCTGACGAGCACCTGCCCCGGCGTCAATGAACCGATGACTTCCTGACCCAGCGCCTTGTCCTTGACGCGGGCAATGAAATCGCGCACCACAGGCAGCGCCACATCTGCTTCCAACAAAGCCATGCGCACCTCGCGCAACATATCGGCCACATTGGCTTCGGTGATACGGGCCTGGCCGCTGATCTGGCGAACCAGGCGCGAGAGTTTGTCGCTGAGTGTGCTTGCCATCGTCAATGCCTTGCCATGAAACTTGCAAAAGAAAAAACCGGATCCCCGGCGAAACGCTAAACTGTTTACATGATTGTATTCAGCGCATCTCACTTCAGTCTGGTCTGGGGCATGTTGGCCGCTTCGGCTTATGCACTGGGGGCCTTGTTCGGCGGACGTTTGTCGGCGCAGCAAAGCCGCAATTACCTGTGGCTGATTTCCCTGTTCCATGGGCTGAGCGTGATTGCCAGCCTGATTCCTTCCGACGACGAGCTTGCGCATTTCGGCTTTGCTGCCGCACTGTCTGCCACGGCCTGGCTGGTGCTGCTGGTCTACACCATAGAACACCACTGGTTCCCGCAAATGCAAACCCGCTGGCTGATGTCCGCTGTGGGCATGGTGGCCGTCATACTGCCATTGCTGTTTCCCGGTCATGCGCTGCACGGCACATCTTCAGCCTGGCTGCCGTTTCACTGGATGCTGGGCATGGCCTCTTATGCCTTGTTTGCTGCAGCGGTGGTGCACGCCAGTCTGATGAACCGCGCTGAACGGCAAATTCGCCTGGGCGCTATTGATCCCAGCGGACTTCCTTTGTTGACACTTGAGCGTCTGACCTTTCGCTTTGTCAACATAGGCTTTGGCCTGCTGACAGCCACGTTATTGGCCGGTTGGCTGTTCGGCGAACAACTTTACGAAGCTGGCAAGGCCTTTCGGCTTGACCATAAAACCTTGTTCGCCATCTTGGCCTGGCTGGTATTTTTGCTGCTGATCTGGGGCCGCCGCTATCGCGGCTGGCGCGGGGCACCGGCAGTACGCACGCTGTACACAGGCGCTGCCATGCTGTTTTTGTCTTATGCCGGTTCGCGTTTTGTCACTGAAGTTTTTTTACATCGCAACCAATGAAGTACCTGCTTCTGCTGGGCGTGGTGTTCGGGCTGATCTGGTGGATCAAACTTAGTCGTCCTGCATCAACCGATAACAAATCTTCCGGCCAAGGCGTTGGACCGCAAAACATGTTGCGCTGCGCGCACTGCGGATTGCACCTGCCCGACAACGAGGCCGTGATGTCAGGCAACACGGCCTATTGCAGCGATGCCCACCGCGCGCTGGCCGAGTCCTGAGGCATGAGCAGCCTTCCTGCCTGGAACCGGGGCTGGTACCGCTTTGCCCACGCGATGGCGTCTCCTAACTTCGGTCCCCGCCCGCCTGACACCGGCATTGATCTGGTGGTGATACACGCCATCAGCCTGCCTCCAGGCACGTATGGCGGCGCGCACGTGCAGGATTTTTTTACCAACTGTTTGAACCACGACGCGCACCCCTACTTTGAGACATTGCGGAACCTGAAGGTATCGGCTCACTTTTTTATAAAACGCGGCGGCGAGTTAATGCAGTTTGTCAGCTGCGATGAGCGCGCATGGCATGCTGGCGAATCCAAGCATGCAGGCCGCAGCAATTGCAATGACTTCTCCATCGGTATTGAACTCGAAGGATTGGACGGTGACCGCTTCACTGATGATCAATACGAAAGTTTAAATGCGCTGTTGCCCATGCTCGCGCAGCAATACCCACTCAAACATATCTGCGGTCACGAACATATTGCGCCCGGTAGAAAAAAAGACCCGGGAGACGGTTTTTCTTGGGCTTTTTTAAAGACATCGACGGGTTGGGATGATGAATTTTTTTCTGTTAAGTGACAAAATTCAACATTCTTCGCAAAAAAAATTAACGCTAAATGCAGCAGATTTCCAGTGAATTGCACAATACCTCTCATATTTTGAAAAAATTCACTAAACACTACGCGTAGTGTGTTGAAAAGAGTTTCGACCCCATATATAGTGTGGGCTGTGCACATACGGAACGCGTCGGCGTTCATGCTTGCAAGCAAATCATTAGAAGTTAACCAAAGCATTCACGCCCTACAGGATCACAATAAGATGCAAATTGCCGCCAACCCGACGAATGTCGCCGCATTCCTCAAACCTGCTGATGCCCAAATCTCCAGCGCCTCATCACTGAACTCGATTCTCAGCCAATACCAGATCATCCGCCGCAACGGCGCTGTTGTTCCTTTCGAACCCGCCAAGATAGCCGTGGCCATGATGAAAGCTTTTCTGGCAGTGCATGGTGCTCAAGGCGCGGCCTCGTCCAGCGTGCGCGAAACCGTGGACCAACTCACCCAGGCCGTGGTGCGCGCACTCATGCGTTCACGCCCGGGTGGCGGCACCTTCCATATTGAAGATGTGCAAGACCAGGTCGAACTCGGTCTCATGCGTGGCAGTCACCACGAAGTGGCACGCGCCTATGTGCTGTACCGCGAACGCCGTTCGCAAGAACGCGCAGCGCAAAAGGAAACACTGGTCAGCAACGACCCCGTATTGCATGTGCTGCTCGATGGCGCGCGCGTCGCGCTTGACACAGCGCGCCTGCGTCAATTGATAGAAGCCGCCTGCGAAAACCTCGGACCCGATGTATCAGCCGCGCCTATCCTGAATGAAACCATGCGCAACCTGTACGACGGCATCCCCATGGAAGAAGTGCACAAGGCTTCGGTGCTGGCAGCGCGCACCATGATTGAAAAAGAACCCGGCTATACCTTTGCCACTGCACGTTTGCTGATGTATTCCATCACCAAGGAAGTGCTGGGTCAGGAAGCCACCCATGCTGAAATGGGCCAGCATTACCTGAATACCTTCGCTGGTTTTATGAAAAAAGGCGTAGACCACGAATTGCTGGATCCCAAGCTGCTGCAATTTGATTTGACGCGTCTTGCCCAAGCCATCAAACCCGAAAGAGATTTTCAGTTCGATTACCTGGGCCTTCAAACCTTGTACGACCGCTATTTCCTGCACGTGAACAAGCAGCGCATCGAAATGCCGCAGTCGTTTTTCATGCGCGTGGCCATGGGTCTGTCGCTGAACGAAGTCAACCGCGAAGAACGTGCCATCGAGTTCTACGAGGTGCTGTCCTCATTCGACTTCATGTCCAGCACGCCGACGCTATTCAACAGCGGCACCACGCGTCCGCAGCTCTCCAGTTGCTACCTGACTACCGTGCCGGACGACTTGGACGGCATTTACGAATCCATCAAAGAAAACGCTTTACTGTCCAAATTCGCCGGCGGCCTAGGCAACGACTGGACACGCGTGCGTGCACTGGGCAGCCATATTAAAGGCACCAACGGCGAATCGCAAGGTGTTGTGCCTTTCCTCAAAGTGGTCAATGACACGGCTGTCGCGGTCAACCAGGGCGGTAAGCGCAAGGGCGCGGTTTGCACTTATCTGGAAACCTGGCACCTGGACATTGAAGAATTCCTGGAGCTGCGCAAAAACACCGGCGACGACCGCCGCCGCACCCACGACATGAACACGGCCAATTGGATACCCGATTTATTCATGCGCCGCGTCATGGAAAAAGGCGAATGGACTTTGTTCTCACCGTCCAACACACCCGACCTCCACGACAAGTTCGGCGCCGATTTTGAAAAGGCATACACCGCCTACGAAGCACAGGCACGCCAAGGCTTGATTAAGCCGAGCAAAACCGTGCAGGCCACCGACCTGTGGCGCAAGATGCTGACCATGTTGTTTGAAACTGGCCATCCTTGGATCACCTTCAAAGATGCCTGCAACGTGCGCTCGCCTCAGCAGCACTCGGGTGTGGTGCACTCATCCAACCTGTGTACTGAAATCACGCTCAACACCAGCGACACCGAGACTGCCGTTTGCAACCTCGGTTCGGTCAATCTGGTGCGCCATCTCAAAGACGGCGCCGCCGGCAAAGAACTTGACCACGACAAACTCAAGCGCACCATAAACACCGCCATGCGCATGTTGGACAACGTGATCGACATCAACTATTACGCCGTCAAAAAAGCACGCGACTCCAACCTGCGTCACCGCCCTGTAGGTCTGGGCATCATGGCCTTCCAGGATAGTTTGTACGAGCAGCAAATCCCTTACGCCTCACAGGCGGCGGTGGAGTTTGCCGACCGTTCCATGGAAGCGATTTGCTATTACGCCTACTGGGCGTCGACCGAACTGGCGCGCGAACGCGGTCGTTATTCCACCTACAAAGGCTCGCTGTGGGAGCAAGGTATTCTTCCGTTGGACACGCTCAATCTGCTGGAAAAATCGCGCGGCGGCTATATTGAAGTCGACCGCAGCGTCACCTTGGATTGGGAAGCCTTGCGCCGCAAAATCACCACCGACGGCATGCGCAACTCCAATTGCGTGGCCATTGCGCCTACCGCCACTATTTCCAACATCGTCGGTGTGGACGCTTCCATCGAACCGTGCTTTGGCAACCTGTCGGTCAAATCCAACCTGTCCGGCGAATTCACCATCATCAATGCCTATCTGGTGCGCGATCTCAAGCGTCTCGGTTTGTGGGACGATGTCATGGTTATGGACCTCAAGCATTTCGACGGTTCACTGCGCCCTATCGACCGCGTGCCGCAAGACCTCAAGTCCATGTACGCCACGGCCTTCGAAGTTGAAACACATTGGCTGGTAGAAGCTGCTGCACGTCGCCAGAAATGGATTGACCAGGCGCAGTCACTCAACATCTACATGGCAGGCGCCTCCGGCAAAAAGCTTGACGAGACCTACAAACTCGCTTGGCTGCGTGGCCTCAAGACCACTTACTACCTGCGCACCAGCAGTGCCACACAAGCCGAGAAGTCCACTGTCAATGCCGGTTCGCACAACGCAGTGTCATCCGGCAGCGCAAGCGGCGGGCTGAGCGCCATGGAGATGGCTGCGGCTGCTGCGCGTGCGCAAATGTTGTCTGATACACCGGCTACCGATGTGAAGTTTTGCGGTGTTGATGACCCGACCTGCGAAGCCTGTCAATAAAAACCCGCACAGACAGCCATGCGTGTTGTCTGTGTATTCGATGCAATTCAACAACAATCAAAGGCGCGCTTGTGAATGAACACTTTGCGTTTCACTCGCAAGCGGCCATAATACGAAGAATGGAATTAACTATATGTTGACCTGGGAAGAAGAAGCTAAACCCCAAACGCCAGCCAGCGTAAACCTCGGTGACCTACAGAGTCACCTGCTCCCGCCACCCTCATCACAAACAACACCGACGCGCATGCTCAATGACGGCGCTGTACTTGCATCAGCCATGCCGGTCGACTCTCGTGCCTTCACTTCAGGCACAGGCCGTCGCGTCAATGCCGCCGACAAGCGCATCATCAATGGACAGACTGACGTCAATCAACTGGTGCCGTTTAAATACAAATGGGCCTGGGAAAAATACCTGGCCACCTGCGCCAACCACTGGATGCCGCAGGAAGTCAATATGACGCGCGATATCGCGCTGTGGAAAGACCCCAACGGACTGACCGAAGATGAGCGCCGTATCGTCAAGCGTAACCTCGGCTTCTTCGTGACGGCAGATTCACTCGCCGCCAACAACATCGTGCTGGGCACGTACCGCCACATCACTGCGCCCGAGTGCCGCCAGTTTTTGTTGCGCCAGGCTTTTGAAGAAGCCATTCACACCCACGCCTACCAGTACATCGTCGAATCACTGGGGCTCGATGAAGGCGAAATTTTCAGTGCCTACAACGAAGTCAAGTCGATCCGTGACAAGGACGAGTTTCTGATTCCGTTTATCGAAGCGATCATGGATCCGCATTTCCATACCGGAACACCGGAAACGGATCAGACCTTGCTCAAGTCGCTGATTGTGTTCGCCTGCCTGATGGAAGGTTTGTTCTTCTACGTCGGCTTCACCCAGATTCTGGCACTGGGCCGCCAGAACAAAATGACCGGCGCCGCTGAACAGTACCAGTACATATTGCGCGACGAGTCCATGCATTGCAACTTCGGCATCGACCTGATCAACCAGCTCAAGCTGGAAAACCCGCATTTGTGGACTGCCGAGTTCAAGGCCGAAATCAAAGTCTTGTTTGAAAAAGCAGTTGAGCTCGAATACCGGTATGCCGAAGACACCATGCCGCGCGGCGTGCTCGGCATGAACGCATCGATGTTCAAGGGCTATTTGCGCTACATCGCCAACCGCCGCGCCACGCAAATCGGCTTGGAAGCCTTGTTCCCTCATGAAGAGAACCCTTTCCCCTGGATGAGCGAAATGATTGACCTCAAGAAGGAGCGTAACTTCTTTGAGACCCGCGTTATCGAATACCAGACCGGCGGCGCGCTGTCCTGGGATTGATACTCAGATGACCTGTATTTGTTCTTCTCCTGCGCGTTCATTGCCATCTGCAATGACCGGCCTGGGCGGAACACACCGTGTTCATGGTGTTGAACCCCGGTTCAGCACCATGAATCACTTGGGCTGCAAAGACCAAGTGTTTTTGAACCAACGATCTAAGATCTTGATCTAGGAGAGTATCTAATGGCAACTGCAAAAAAATCCGCTGCAAAAAAACCAGCAGCAAAAAAACCGGCAGCTAAAAAAGCAGCCGCCAAGAAACCTGTCGCTAAAAAAGCAGCAGCTAAAAAGCCCGTAGCTAAGAAAGCCGCAGCCAAAAAGCCTGTCGCTAAAAAAGCAGCAGCTAAAAAAAAAGTAGTTAGTGCCCCACCGGCAGTAGCAACAAAACCGGCAGCCAAGCCGGTTGCTAAAAAACCTGCCAGCAAACCTGCGGCCAAACCGCACACAAGCGCTTCTGCGCCAGCGGCTTCGCATGTGGCTCAAACCACATTGAATCCTCAGGCTGCATGGCCGTTCCCCACGGGCTCCAAGCCCTGAGCGAACGACCTGCGTTTGCCTCAAACCCGGTGTCTTAACGCACCGGGTTTTTTTATGTCAGCGCATAATTTTGCGGACCGCGACTGGCAATTTTGATGGCACCGATTTTGTTGCCCAACTCAGCACAACGCACCAAGTCCCAACCTTGATCCAATCCGAATAACAAGGCGCTGCGCCAGGCGTCGCCGCAACCGGTAGGGTCGACGACTGCCTCTGCTTTCACCGGCGCCACCACTTGTTTGCGGCCTTGTTGCCAGACTTCGCAACCGTGCTCGCCCAGCGTCACCACCAGTCCCTGCACCTTGGCGGAAATCGCTGCACTGTCCATGCCGGTCCGGTCTGACAGCATTTTTCCCTCGTAGTCATTGACCGTCACCCAGGTGGCCAGTTCAATGAAATGGCGCAGATCAGCGCCGTCAAACATGGGCAATCCCTGGCCCGGATCAAACACAAACGGAATGCCTGCGGCGGCAAACTGTTCGGCGTGCTGCAACATGGCGTCACGGCCATCCGGCGACACAATGCCCAACGTAATATCGGCACGTTTTTCGATACGGATGGTGTGCGCCTGCATCATGGCGCCAGGGTGAAATGCGGTGATCTGGTTATTGTCCAGATCGGTCATGATCATGGCTTGCGCGGTGTAGTCATTCTCGACCATCTTCACAAAATCGGTAGGAATGCCCAAGTGCTTGAGACGGTTGAAATAGTTTTCTCCGTCATTGCCCAGCGTGGCCATGGGCAAAGCGTGTCCGCCCAGCAGCTTCAATCCATAAGCGATATTGCCGGCGCAGCCGCCGAATTCACGCTGCAAACGCGGCACCAGAAATGAAACATTCAGAATATGCAATTGTTCGGGCAGGATTTGCTCTTTAAAGCGCCCCTCGAAATGCATGATGGTGTCAAACGCCAGCGATCCGCAAATTACTACTGCCATGGTCTTTCCAATCTTTTAAAAAAAATTCAAGGGTAAAAAAGCAAGGCTTTGAAGCCGTCTATGTCAGCAGACACAGCAGGCTCAAGGCTGAAGGTAAATGAAAAATTCTGAGTGCGCCGTGCCGGCAAAATATCCGTCAAGCCGAGTTGAGCCGCGGGGACCACCTTGCGCACTCTGACTTCACCGCTGCTGGTCAAACTCAGTTCCAGCGCAGGCGTAGCAAGCTCTGCATCCCCGAGGTTGCGAACCGCACCTTCAAACACAAGACGGTTATCTGCCAGTCGTTTGAAACTGCTGGACTCTATAGATACTTGGTCAGGATCTTTAAAGGGCTGCACATCACAAGCCAAGGGCTGGCACAGCCAAGTCAAAACGGGTCTGAGTTCAGGCACACGCGCAGCCAGCCAATGTCGCTGATACATGGTGAGTTGAAGTAAAAAAACCGCGACAAGTAACCATTGCATCCACAGCCACAGCGGCGATGGCGTTTTTCTGTCAGGCGTTGCGCTTTGACGATGCTGGGAAGGACGAGACAGCGGTTGTGTGAATTCCTGCACAGCTCTGGGATCGTCCATTTCATACAAATGCTGATCGACGGCGAACATATGTGCGCAACGGCCGCAGCGCACCCACCCGTCAGCCACACTCAAATGTTCAGGCAGCACAGTGAAGCCGGTTTGGCATTGCGGACAAAGAGTGACGATGGCCATGCGCTATGCCTTTTAATACAACGGCTGCCGTTTCATGCCGCCGCTACGCCGTGCATCAGCACCCAACCGTCTTGGCGGTCAGCCACTTGCAGCGTCATATGAGTTTGGTAAGCGGCTTGAATCTCTTCCACCTGCCGCTCCAGAATGCCGGCCAGCAACAATTGTCCGCCTTGATGTACATGGGCACAAAGCAGAGGTGCCAGTACTTTCAACGGTGCTGCCAGTATGTTGGCAAGCACCAGCGCGTAGGTGCCCAGCACCTTGTCGGGCAAGCCTGTGTTCACGCTGACACGGTTGTCTTTTGCATTGGCAAGCGTCGCCATGACAGCATCAGTATCGATATCGACAGCGTCGACATGGGCCGCGCCCATCATCGCCGCGCCTATGGCCAGAATGCCGGAACCGCAACCGTAATCCAGCACGCGCTGACCCAGTGGCGGGTGCGTGGCGATCCAGCGCAAACACATGCGCGTTGTGGGATGCGTGCCAGTGCCGAAGGCCAGCCCGGGGTCGAGTCGCAACACCCATTTGGCTTGTGCGGGTGGCTGGTGCCAGCTGGGCACCACCCAGAATTCATCAGTGATAGGCACAGGTTCAAACTGCGATTGCGTCAAGCGCACCCAGTCCTGCTCTTCAACGGTATGTATGCCAAGCAGGCTGGCGTCAGCGAAAAAGTCCTGCAGCGCAAGCAATTGACTCGCATCCAGCGCGGCGGCTTCGTTATCAAACAATGCCACGACTTGTGAGCGAAGCCAACCGGCAGCGGGTGGCGGCATACCAGGTTCACCAAACAACGCCTGCTCCTGGTCGGTGTGAGCGTCAGCGTCTTCGACCGACACACTGAGCGCATCCAATGCCATCAAGGCATCGCTGATCTGCTCGACCTGGTCTTGCGGACATTGCAGGCGCAACTCAACCATCAACTGCGCCGCACTGCCAACCATTCTTCCAGGTAGTGGATATTGGTACCACCACCGACGAAGCCGGGATCGTTCATCAACTCGCGATGCAAGGCGATGTTGGTGCTGATGCCCTCGACTACCGTTTCACCCAGCGCGGTACGCATTCGCGCCAAAGCGTGTTCACGCGTATCGCCGTGCACAATGATTTTGCCTATCATCGAGTCGTAATTCGAAGGGACGAAGTAATTGGTATAGACGTGCGAATCGACGCGCACGCCCGGACCACCCGGCGGATGCCACATGGTGATGCGACCGGGTGAAGGTGTGAACTTGAACGGATCTTCGGCATTCACACGACACTCAATGGCATGACCTTTGATCTCTATCTGCCGCTGCGTGTAAGGCAGTTTCATGCCGGACGCGGTCAAGATCTGGGTTTTGACAATGTCCACGCCGGTGATGAATTCGGTGACCGGATGCTCCACTTGAACCCGGGTGTTCATTTCAATGAAATAAAACTCGCCGTTTTCGTACAAAAACTCAAACGTACCGGCGCCTCGATAACCCATTTTTTTACAGGCTGCTACACAGCGTTCGCCGATGCGCTCAATCAGCTTGCGCGCAATACCCGGGGCCGGCGCTTCTTCAATCACCTTTTGGTGGCGGCGTTGCATAGAGCAATCGCGCTCGCCCAGGTAAATGGCATTCTTGAAGTTGTCCGCCAGAATTTGAATTTCTATGTGCCTGGGGTTTTGCAGGAATTTCTCCATATAAACCGCAGGGTTGCCGAAGGCCGCACCGGCCTCGGCCTTGGTGGTTTGCACCGCATGGATCAGCGCCGCCTCGTTGTGTACCACCCGCATGCCACGCCCGCCGCCGCCGCCCGCCGCCTTGATGATGACCGGGTAACCGACCGCCTTGCCTATGCGCCGGATTTGCGCCGGGTCGTCGGGCAACTCGCCTTCGGAGCCAGGCACACAAGGCACGCCGGCCTTGATCATGGCCTGCTTGGCTGAGACTTTGTCGCCCATCATGCGGATGCACTCGGGCGTGGGCCCGATGAACACAAAACCGCTTTTCTCGACACGTTCGGCGAAATCAGCGTTTTCGCTCAAAAAACCGTAACCGGGGTGAATCGCCTGGGCATCGGTAACTTCAGCCGCCGAAATAATGGCTGGCATGTTGAGATAACTTTGGGCGGAAGGTGCCGGGCCTATGCAAACCGCTTCCTCAGCCAGCTTGACGTACTTGGCTTCGCGGTCGGCTTCGGAATACACCACCACAGCTTCAACGCCGAGCTCCTTACAGGCGCGCTGTATGCGCAGCGCTATTTCGCCCCGGTTGGCGATCAAAATCTTTTTAAACATGTCCGGGGATCACTCAATCATGAACATGGGTTGGCCGTACTCAACCGCCTGTCCGTTGTCCACCAGGATACGGGTGACAGTGCCACTTTTATCTGCCTCGATTTCATTGAGTATTTTCATGGCCTCGATGATGCAAATGGTTTCGCCTTCCTTGACCACGCTGCCGACCTGCACAAAAGGTTTGGAATCGGGGCTGGACGAGGTGTAAAAAGTGCCGACCATAGGTGACTTGACCACATGGCCGCTTGGCACTGGGGCTTCGACAGCTGCATCCGGTGCCGCAGGCGCGAAGCTCGCAGGCGCAGCCACCGGGGCAGCCACCATGACCGGGGCGGCCATCGCCAGGGGCGCGCCGACCGGACCTTTGACAATGCGAACCTTACCTTCAGCCTCGGTGATTTCCAACTCAGACACATTGGACTCGGAGACCAGATCGATCAGGGTTTTGAGTTTTCTTAAATCCATGTAATTGCAGTCAATTGCTGTTAACAAGCAAGTAATTTACACCATTTGCAGAAAGTAGCCAAATACGCAGGGGGGCGTCAGACGCTCAAAGCCAGTCGTTGATATCGGCCTGAGTCAGTTTACCCAGTTTGCGAAAGCGCAAACCGCCTTGTGCATCAATCACCAAAGTAAAGGGTAAACCACCGGCCTGGTTGCCCAGCGCAGTCATCAAATCGGTACCGTTCAACCCAGCCATGGCTATGGGATATTCTACTGGATAC
>Ga0209553_1001169_pt1 | contig 13295 bp, 8 predicted proteins | sample LauGreFBDMM110DN_2_FD_188217 | JGI IMG/M metagenome (GOLD analysis project Ga0209553, IMG submission 188217) | Freshwater lake microbial communities from Lake Michigan, USA - Fa13.BD.MM110.DN (SPAdes) (version 2) | ecosystem: Environmental > Aquatic > Freshwater > Lake | place: Lake Michigan, USA...
ATGTATCACAAATATGATGCGACGCGATTGTCCGCCCGTGTCGCGGGAAGATGCCGCGACGGACTCGCGCAGCCTTAGGCGCTGAACGCGCGGACGACAGCCGCTCGGACCACGTCATCGCTGACGTCGAAGTCGATCGTGCCCTCATCCTCTCCCGTGATTCGCCAGACGGCATCTGCCGTGGGGCCGTAGAGCGAGTCATCGGCTGATCCGCCAGCAACAGTCAGAATGTTGGTCACACTACCGCTGCCAGTCGCCGTGTGCAGGCGAAGATCGACAACGATCGGCGACGTGTAGTCGTCGTAATCGAGGCCGTTCTCGCCACCGGCTCCATCGATCGCACCACTGACCGAACCGCCGTCGATGAATTTGAATGCGTCGGTCCCCGAGCCGCCTGTCAGGTTCTCGATGGACCGGAAGACGATCTTCTCGTCCAGCGAGCCGGCATCGGCAAGGTTGTCGTCGAAACCGATGCTCCACTGCGTGTTGAGCTTGCCACTGCGGATGGTGTCGGACGCACCGCCACCGTCTACCGTGACCGACGGAATCGTCACATCGCCGAACGTAAACATGTTGGACGACACGCCGCCGGTTAGTTCCGCCCGTTCAAACCCGGCGAGCGTGAACGTCGTCGAGCCCACAGTGAGGGTCGAGCCGGTCAGCGTGAAATTCGCATCGGCGGTCACGGCCACGGCGTCGTCGCCGGCCCCCACGAACGTGATCGATGCCGTCGAGCCCGCCAGCGAAAGCGACGCTGTGTCGAGTCGCAGAATGTCGGCATCGCTTGTGCCAGTCACGCGAATGCCGCCGGACAATGCGCTGGCCGCAGGGGCAGACGAGACGACTGCAAGATTGCTGTCCAGCAGACGGTACTGGCTGCTGGACGAATCAAACGAAAGCGTAACCTCGGAGTTGCTTCCCACGATGGCGCTGGGATACGCAAGCTCGGCTGTCAGCAAAATTCGATCTTCCAGACCTTCTGTGCGAACCATCGCGTGCACATGCTGCGCAATATCCCGCACAGCCTGATTGAACGAAGTCCCTCCCCCGGAACGCCGTCCCAACAAAGATTTACTTCGAAGGGGAGCTAACCACGTCGAAACAACCCCAAGTAGCGAAAGCCACCACAGACGAAATGCAAGCCCCGCGTGTTTAAATGCGTTGCGACGCCGTTCTAAAACTTGTGAGGCCCGCACGCGACGCGCCAAGACTTGTCGTTCAAAACGCAAGGCGCGCGACCGCACCCGCTCCGCCCGACTTAACGAATGACGAATCTGCAAGCCCGAGGACACGTTTTTCCGTGTGAACCAGTTCATAGAAGATAACAATCTCAGTAGATGATGATTTAACCAACGATCCCCATCACTGCTCGTAAACGCAGCATGAAACGCTCCCAAAGCCCAAACACAGCCGCATGTTCAATATCCGAACAGCAGCGCATCGATGGTGGCGGATGGGCTCTTGGGACGTTGTTCAAAAAATATATTGTCTGTCTTTAAAAGGGCCGCCACCAACCGGAGATGGATACAGACGATCGAGGGTGCAGGCAAGGAATTTATCGTTCATTTTCAACAATGCTGAGCAAACACTATTTTACTGATTGAAGGCCGTATTTCTGTGACAAGTATCCAAAGGTATATGTATCCAAAGGTATATGTATACCAGTGCGTATTTCGCGGAGGGAGGCCATAGCGAAGATTAGGTCGCATCGCGTTCCGGAGAACCCAGCGGATTCGAGGAATTCTCATTGTCCTAGGGCTCGGGAGGCCTGTGGTCGTTTATGTCTGCTTAGTTCCGCGGTCACATCGACTTGGATCGAGTGGCAGGAATATCGCGAGAGTGTGGCTGGGTGATTTCAGACAAAGACATCGAGTAACACGTCTGACGGAAGTACTAACGGCAAGCGTGAATTCGGACTCGTCTGCCTTGGGGAATCTATGTTGGTGACCGGGTTTCAACCGAGCGTTACGGTAACTCATGAAAATCCGGAAGAGTTATTGAACGCGTGGGATATTCCTCCAGCTCGTTCCGAAAGTTTTCGGTTTACGTGCAAGACTCTCCGGGAACCGGTGACTAACTGAAGGACAGTTTAATGAACGGCACGTTCGCAAGGGACATGGAAGCGTCAACCCTGAACTGATTTTCAAGTGCTGATTTTGAATCGGCGTCAAAATCCGCGACTCCGCCCGCTGCGACAGTCGCTGTACTGGATGGGTGGCATGTTGCTGTCGTGCTGGCTATGATCACGGCGCGATCGTTGAATTTTGGGGGCACTCTCGGAATCCGGTCGGCCTTCCTCTGTATCCGCTCCCAAAATCTAAAGTGAAATGGCATCTGTACCTACACGCATTGATGGTCCCGTGGCCGTAATTGGCGATGTGCATGGTCAAACTACGCAACTTCGAGAAATCATTGCGCAGCTGGCAAAACTGCCAGATATTCACAAACGGTGGATCGTGTTTATTGGTGACCTTGTGGACCGTGGGCCGGATCCTGCTGGAACTGTGCAGCTTTTCTGTGATCTTGTGAAGCAGCACGAAAAGGTCACCTGGCTTTGCGGAAATCATGAACTGGCGATGGCTGGGACACTTGGTCTAATTGACGCTCCGGACTACGTCGATTTTCGAGGCCGCTGGACTCATCATTATAGTTCGGAGACCACGTTTGAATCGTACGGTGTTGCACACAATGATGTGGACGGACTCAAAGCGGCGTTGCCAGAAGAGCATCTTCGGCTGCTGTCCGATCTGCCATGGAGAATCGAACATCGGGATTATCTGTTTGTGCATGCAGGCTTGGACCGCAACATGCCCTTTGACACTCAGCTTCGCATTCTCCGCGAACGCGACTATTCGCTCAGTCATCCCCCGTGGCTCTATTCCAAAGATTTCATCCTGATGGGGCCACCGCCCGATTGCCCGGTGCCGGTTGTGATCGGCCATGTGCCCGTGCCGAAGGTTCAGTTCGGCAACGGCACAATTGCGATCGATACAACTGGCGGTGTCGGCGGAGCGCTCAGTTGCGTTCTGTTGCCAGAAAACATTGTCCTGCAATCTAGTTTCAGCGGACCAACCCCCGGAGAACCGCCTGTCAAAAAACGCTCATGGTGGTAACGCAGTCTGCCGCATTACCTCGTGTTGATCCCTATTTCACGCTGAACAATACACGGCATTCGCCGCGACAATCGCAGCACCGGGAGCAGGGCGGATTCCCTGTCGATTCAGACATTGTTCCAACGCGGCCAGAAACAACAGGACGTTCGACTTCTTAGCGGCTTCACCCATCAGGCCGATGCGCCAGGTCTTGCCTTTCATCGGTCCTAGGCCGCCGCCGATTTCAATTCCGAATTCGTTAAGCAATTGACTTCGGACGGAGGCATCGTCTGCACCCTCAGGAATCAGCACGGCATTCAACATCGGCAGTGAATTTTCAGCGGCGACCGAGTAACGAATCCCCATCGCTTCTAGTCCCGCCTTCAGCGCTGTGTGATGCAACTGATGCCTCGTAAATCGAGCTTCAAGACCTTCCTGCAGTACCAGCCGCAGAGCCTGATGCAAAGCGTAATTCATATTGATCGGCGCCGTATGGTGATACGCTCGATTTTGGCCCCAGTAGTTGCGGAGCAAACCGATATCTAGATACCAGCTGGAAACTTTTTTCTTCCGTTGATCCATAACTTCGAGAGCCTTTGGACCAAACGTCACGGGCGCCAGTCCGGGCGGACAACCCAGACATTTTTGAGACCCGCTGTAAGCGGCGTCGATTCCTAGTTTGTCGATTTCGACAGGAATGCCGGCCAGCGAAGTTACGCAATCCACCAAGAACAAAGCTCCGGCGTCGTGCACAATTTTTGCAATCTCATCCAGCGGTTGCCTCGCCCCGGTCGAAGTTTCGGCATGAACGATACCCACGACTTTGGGTCGGACTTTTGCGACGACTGCGGCGACTTCGTCTGGAGTGAAGACTTCTCCGAACGGACGTTCAATTTTCGTGACCTCGGCCCCAGCTCGCTCTGCCACATCGGCCATCCGACCGCCAAAAACACCGTTCACACCCACGATCATCCGATCGCCCGGTTCAATCAAATTCACGACACATGTTTCCATGCCGGCGCTGCCGGTGCCGCTGATGGCCATGGTCATCTGGTTCGTCGTCTGAAACACTTCGCGCAGCATCGACTGCACTTCGTCCATCACCTTCAGAAAGTACGGGTCTAGATGCCCGACGGTTGGTGCGGCCAACGCAGCCAATACACTAGGATGAATATCACTGGGACCGGGCCCCATGAGGATACGTTGCGGCGGAGAAATCTGAGGTACGTTCATGAAAAAGCAGCCTTGGTACAAATCTGAATATCTGTGTTGAACGGCCAGCGGGCGTTCTAAATGGGTAAAATACGACTCAGCGAGTCAATTGTCACGGCTGGGAGTTCTCAATTCATCTGAAACTCTGTTGCGAAGTGAACTCCGGAATTCTCCTACCTACTTGGGTGCAAAACATTCGTCATTCTCATGCGGTGCAGCAAAGTCCGCAGGAACAGCACGGAATAGTTCCGGAGAGGCGTGTAACATGCCAATTAGGCAGCATGTCAGCCGAAAATCCTTCGATACTAAGCTTGTTCGGAGAGTGGATCGATTTCTCTGCACGAGCGGTAATTCTCGTGCTGGATGGATTTGGGGCACAGTTTAATGAGAACGGTCACTCATCGCGGGCTGGATCGGTCCTCAACAACTGCAGGTTTACTATGAGTGAAATTGATTTTTCGAAATACGCACGCTTGCCGTCGCTGCCGACGGTTGCAATTGATGCCGTGAAGTTATTTCACGACCCGCACAGTTCCAATGAAGCGTTAATTGCGATTGTACGGAAAGATCCGGCGATCGTCGTACGGTTGCTCAAGACTGCAAATTCCCCGCGTTACGGCAGCCGAAATCAAGTGACGGATCTGATGCGGGCCGTCAACATGTTGGGCCGTGCCACAACAGCTTCGCTGGTCTTGAGTTTTTCGCTCGCCCGGCAATCCATGGAAGCATCAGGCTATCTCGAGTACTTTCGTCAACTCTGGTTGCGAAGTTTTGTGCAGGCTACGGCTGCCGAAGTTCTGGCAGCGCAGTTTGGATCTCCCGCGTTTCTAGGTGACTGCTACACCACAAATTTGCTTGCGGGCTTGGGCAAACTGGCGTTACTGCGAGCAGAACCCGAGAAGTACGTGCAGATCCTGAAAACGGCGGCAGAGAAGAACGCTCCGCTGACGCGCATCGAACAGGAAGTTCTCGGCTTTACACACTGCACGCTGTCGTCATTACTGCTCCAGCAGATGGGTTTGCCAGAAAGATGTCACAATGCGATTCGAGGTATCAGCGATCCGTTCATTACGGATTCTGAAGCAGATGCGAAAATGAGTCCATTAGTGCAGATTACGCGTGTCGCCGACGCTACAGCCAGCCTGATTTGTGACGACGCGGTGGCCGTCGCCATCGTCGAGCTGCGTGGAACCTTTGGGGAACTCAAGCTTCCCAATCTGTTTTCACTGGAACAGCTGATCGATCAGGTGAAGCAACAGTTGGAAAGCTCGGCGAACATGTTCGACATTAATCCGCCAAAAATGCCGTCTGCCAGCGATGTGTTACAAGATGCTCTCGATCAATTATCCCGCTATGCGATCATGGTCAACGACGTTGAACAAGCGGTAGATGTACCGTCAGAACTACTTGAAGAAAACGGTCGACTCAAGCGGCGGGTAACCGATCTTTTGCAGGTTTCACGGATGGATGCCCTGACGGGCGTCTGCAATCGAGCCTTCTTCGCCCAGAGATTGCAGGAGCAAATAGCCTTACATCGTATTCGCGGTCAGTCCATCGGACTCGCGGTAGTCGATATTGATCACTTTAAGCAAGTCAATGATGCACATGGCCATCAGGCGGGTGACGCTGCCCTCAAATTGATCGCGGAAACACTGACGTGCCTGATGCGCGAGACCGACTTAGTGGGACGCTACGGCGGTGAAGAGTTTGTCGTTCTTTTAGAAGATGCCACTCCCGAGGGAATGGCGATCGTTGGGGAACGAATTCGAGCTGGAATTGAAGCAACTGTCGTCTCATTTGAGGGTCAGCAGATCCCCGTGACAGCGAGTGTTGGGCTTGCCGAGGGATGCGTGCAGGGCATTGAAGATGAGTTCGGAAGACGACTGTTCGCACTTGCTGACGCGGCGATGTATCGCGCAAAGAATTCGGGACGCAATTGCTTCGTCGTGGAGACGATGCACCGCAGGGCTGGCGGCATACAACTTGGGGCACTCAGCATGGCGAATTGCGACGTTGACGAATGAAGTGTCCACATCCTAGACCGTGGGCTCGCCAATTCATTCAGGTCGCTTGAGCACAATCATCAAGGCTCCTCGATTCCGGTCGTCTTGGCCAAACTGAAAAATGGTTCCGTGCGATTGCATGACACGCAGTTCTTGCAACGCAGCGTGCCGGATACGATCGCCCCCCACCACAACCCGCAGGAACTGCGTCGTGCTCCGTTGATGCTGTGCGACGGCTGACCGAAGCTGTTCGATCGCCTCGTGAATTCGCTGTTTGCCGTGTGCGATGTCAAATGTCGTGGTGGATCCGTCCGTCTGAAGTAGCAGTTGCGCGTCACACTTCGGACAGACTCGGTCAGACTCCGTCACGGAAAAACCGCATTGTAGACAACACCGACGCACCGCGAACTCCAGATAAAAACAATCAGCCGATGCGGCCATCGCCCCAGAACCAGATGGGAACCAATTCGCCAGCAGAATATAAGCCGTGAGCGGAAGACATCAGTGCCATGCCGTTGGCTTCAACCGTCGCTTTGAGATCTGAGGAACCGTTCCATGCGACCGGACGAACATGGAGTTGCCCTTCGTGGACAGAAATTACTGCAGGCTGGTACACAGGGCGACTGCCTTTGACGGCGTACGCTTGACTGAGCCGCGCTGCTAGACCTGCTGGGTTTTGATGAGCAATGCCGGACATTTTTCTCAGAGCAGGCCGCACGAAAAGTTCAAAGCAGACGAGGCTACTCACGGGATTTCCCGGCAATCCGAATACCAGCGTCGTGCGTGATGCACCACGTCGTATTCCAAACCACAGCGGTTTTCCAGGCTTCATATCAACACCGTGAAAAATCTGCTCAACCCCGGCCGCTGCCAGTTGCTGAGGGACCAGATCCAATGTGCCTGCCGAAACCCCGCCGCTCAGTAATAACACATCCTGTTCCAGCCCTTGCTGAATTCCTCGGGACAGGTCGGCAACAGTGTCCGGTGCAACACCCAGCGCGACGGGACAGGCGCCGCACGTTGCAGCCTGCGCCAGCAACATCGGTTCGTTTGAATTCCGAATTGCGCCGGGTCGCAGAGGCTGATCGCAGGCAATCAATTCATCGCCAGTCGCAAGGACTGCGACTGTCGGTCGCAGGTACACCGAAACACGCGCCTGCCCAAACTCAGCCAACGCCGCAATCTGCTGCGGTTGAAGTTGTGTCCCTGCAGCCAGTAATTGAGAACCTTGTCGAGCGGCACTGCCCTGACGCATGAGATTGGCCTCTGCGAAAATGGCGTCACGCGGAATGTCAACGTGATCCGGGGCCGCTTCATTAAACCGAACCCGCTCGATCGGGACAACGCAGTCGCAATTGGCAGGCAGAGTGGCTCCCGTCATGATTCGCACGGCGTTATTTATCGTCACGGCTTTTGACGGCACCATTCCGGCCGTGATTGTCTCCACAACCGCAAGTCGGACCATTTCCTGATCATGAGCCGCTGAAGTGGTGACGGCGAAGCCATCCATGAGAGATTTATGAAAAGGCGGCGAATCGTGCGGCGTCAGCAGATCCACCGCAAGCACCCGATGCAACGCGGTCGAAAGTTGCACGGTCTCTGAAGCACCGAGGAGTGCTTTGGAGAGCACGAATGCGAGTGCATCACTTACGGACAGCATGGCACAGACTCAACGGTAAAATTGTTAGGGATATTCGTGACAAACGTCTTTTTCCATGGCACCGTCCTAGCTTTTGAAAGCAAATGCGGTCGGTGAACAACAGAGAGGCTAGGCATTTGATTCCAAGATCACAAGGCACGCCACGGAGAGACAAGCTTTTAGCGGCTGTCACGGCAGGGTCGGGTTTATCGGCTAGGCTGAATCCGTGTCGTGGATGAGTTACAGCAAAATCCGAGGCAAGATTTTTCCAGAACCCCTCAAGTCAGGTGGAGAACGTTTCCTATTTACCCAAATCCGTGTATTATTGGGAACATGGAGGCATTACTGCGAGAGGGAACCCTTGGTGTAAGCCGAAGTTTGCGTAATTACGCGAACTGGCACAACTGAATTAACGAGAGGTTGGCTCTCGAGTTGTGTGATCAGTCTTCAGCAGGGAACATCAGAGCGGGCGGCTACTCCGAATCCAATAATTCGATCGAAGAAAGCAAGACATGCAACGTTATTTTTCTTACTGGCAGCGTCTGGCTGCCACCTCAATGCTGGCGCTGTTTGGGATCCAAGCAGTGGCTCAGGAACCGCCGAAGCCCGACTATCCGCCATCAGACAAGGTGCTTGAGGGCTATGAAAAAGTCGTGACAAAAGCCAACATTAAGCCGATGTATACGCTGTGGACACGGCAAAAAGATGGTCAGATGTTCGCGGAACTTCCCCGCGGGTTTGCGCAGAAGAAATACTTTATTGCCACGACGGTTGCCAGCGGAGAAACTTACGCTGGCTTGCAGGCGGGCGATGTGTACGTTTACTGGCGACAATACGACAAGCATCTGGCGTTGATGACGCCCATGATCGAGTATCGTGCGGCTGGCGATAAGGAAGCAGAATCGTCCGTCAAGCGTCTGTTTACGGATCGCGTGCTGATGGAAGTGCCGATTGTCACCATGGGACCAAACGGTGGCCCGGTGATCGATGTTGATGCGATGCTTGTGAATAATCCGTCGTTAAGTTTTTCGCCTGCGGCAATCAACTATGGTTTGACGCGCAGTGGTGTTTACTCAATTCATACCGCAAAGGCCTTTGAAAACAATGTTGAGATCGCGTTTGAAGTGCCTGACAATTCAGGTGTCCTCAAGATTCTGCACTATTCGATCAGTGACATTCCGGACAGCACGGGTTACCAACCACGCGTCGCCGACAGTCGCATCGGATACTTCACGACGACGTTTACGGATCTCGCGAAGTATGACGACCGTGAAACCCACATTCGTTATATCAATCGCTGGTATTTAGAAAAAGCAGATCCGAAGCTGCAGCTAAGCCCACCGAAGAACCCGATCGTGTTTTACATCGAACACTCTACGCCCGTCCGCTATCGGCGTTGGGTGCGTGAAGGCATTTTGGCGTGGAACAAAGCCTACGAGAAAATTGGCATCTCTGACGCGATCGAAGTTTACTACCAAGACGCAGCTTCCGGCGCCCACATGGATAAAGATCCGGAAGATGTGAACTACAACTTTGTGCGCTGGCTGAATAACGACGTTGGAACGGCAATCGGTCCGAGCCGCGTGCATCCGCTCACCGGCCAGATTTTAGACGCTGACATTATCCTGACGGACGGCTGGATTCGACATTATCAGAAGCAGTTTACTGAATCCCTGCCCGCAGTCGCCATGGAAGGCTACGGCCCTGATACTTTGGCATGGCTGGCCGATCATCCTGAATGGGATCCTCGGATTCGCTTGGCTCCACCTTCAATGCGGAAGTCCATTTCACGCGAGATTGCTTTGCAATCTGAGTTGCCGTATGCCGGCCACCCAATGTCCAATGTCGATTCCAAGATGCTGGGTGATGACGAATTTGATGGACTGGTCGGACGATCCAGCCAAGTCAATGGGATGTGTCTTGCTGGCGAAGGAATCTCTTTCGACCTGGCTGTGATGCGGATGACATTCGATATGCTGCAAGCCGAGGCTTCCGACGACGTTGTTAAGACTGAAGAAAAGCCAGCGGAGAAAAAGGAAGAACCGAAAAAGGAAGAGCCCAAGGAGCAAATGTTGGACGGGATGCCCGAATCGTTCGTCGGACCTCTGGTCGCGCATTTGGTCGCTCACGAAGTGGGACACACCCTCGGCCTGCGACACAACTTCAAAGCCTCGAGTGTGCATACGCTCGCAGAAATCAACAGCGATGCTGTCAAAGGTAAGCAGCAACTGGCTGGATCTGTGATGGACTATATTGGTGCAAACATCCGGCTAGATTCCGGGGCGTTGCAAGGCGATTACTGCATGAGTGGCGTTGGTCCGTACGACATGTGGGCCATCGAATACGGCTACACATTCGCAGACCTGAAACCCATTTTGGCTCGAGTTGCCGAACCGCAACTTGTCTTCGCGACCGATGAAGACACCGGAGGCCCTGATCCGCTGGCACGCCGCTACGACTTCACAAAAGACCCCCTAGATTTTGCGGAAGAACAGATGCGACTGGCAAAGCACCACCGCGAACGCCTGTTGACAACCTTTATTAAAGATGGTGACAGCTGGGATCGGATTCGGTATGGCTATGAATTGGTACTGTCACTGCAAACGCGATCGCTGTCGATGATGTCCAATTGGGTCGGCGGAGCATTTGTAAATCGAGACAAGAAAGGCGACCCAAATGGGCGCAATCCGATCGTGGTTGTGCCCGTCGAACAGCAGCGGAAGGCCCTAAACTTTGTGACCTCCAACGCTTTTAAAGATGATTCGTTCGGTCTGACACCAGAATTGACAACCGCGATGGGTCTGGACAAATGGTCGGACGTTTCGTCATCCATGATGGAAGAGTCAACGTGGCCGATTCATGATCGGATTATGGGCATTCAGGCATCAGTGCTGACCGGCCTGATGAATCCGACTACGTTGAAAAGAGTCTATGACAATGAAACCCGTGTCCCAGCCGATCAGGATTGTATGACGCTGCCCGAGATGCTAAACGCGGTGACCGGTTCGATCTGGACCGAATTGGATGCCAAGGCCGAAGGCGAATACTCCGCCCGCAAGCCACTGATTTCCAGTCTGCGGCGTAATCTCCAACGGGAACACGTGGAACGTCTGATCGACCTGACTCTGCCCGGAGGATCCTCCGGTGCGGCTGGTCGAGCGATCTCAAGTCTTTCCGCTGAACAGCTGCGAAGCGTTGTCAAAAAGATCGAAGCTGCTCAAGCGGCATCCGCCGACAAGCACGATCCGTACACAACAGCTCACTTGGCTCAGGTTAAAGAACGCATCACAAAAGCGTTGGATGCGGACTATATCCTGAACCCAAGCAGGCAGTCGAGCAGTTTCGGCGGCGGATCAATTCGGTTCATTCTTGAGGACCACGAGTCTGGTCAGATTATCCAAGACCAAGTTGTTCCAATCGAACCGTAACGTGGTTGTCATGGTTCTCTCCAAAGCCCTTCGAAGTGCATCCACATCGAAGGGCTTTTGTTGTTCTGGAGGGTTGGATCAGCGAACGTTGGCCCCCTGACGTTGTAAGTTGCGCATGGCGGCTAGTCGCTGCGAATTCCGGTAAGCTACCGAGAAGGAAACTGGATGCACGTTGCTGGTGGAAAAAGGTTTTTCTGATGCCCTGCCGTCTCCTCATCCTATTTTCCGCGGTCATCGGAGCAGCGTTGCTGCTGGCACCATGGCCACCGTTGGGAGTAGCGGGTGAGTGGGTATGGCCACGGCATGCTTTGCCAGCGGACGTCGTTGAGGCGTTGGACCGAGTGATCTGGCCGCTGATTTGTGGCAGTGTGATCGTCGCCTTCTGTGTCACGGGCCTACGGCGGATTAACAAAGTCGGAAATCTGCAGCGGGGACTACTGCTGCTTGGTCTAACGGGCCTTAGTTTTCTCTGGCTCAACGCTGTGCGGCAAGCAGCTCCATCGCCTCATCGTGAACTTCGCCCAATCTGGATTCTGTATGACAAATACGCGTCCGGCTATTTCTATGAAGCGGCGTTCAATGTGACATCGACACGGCAGATGTTGGCTGATTATGAATCGCGCCTTGCCAAAGGCGACGTGTTGCACGAAGGCACACACCCACCGGGTTTATTGCTGCTCAATCGCGGTTTGCTGACATTGACTGCGCAATACCCTGTCGTCGTCCGATTTTCGGAAGCACTTCAGGATCGTGAATCGGTCCGCATGTTTCGTGACGTCGAAACCGCAGGCATGATCGCGCGACCACTGTCAAAATCTGAATTTGCGGCATTGCATCTCTCATCATTGCTTTCGACGCTATTTGCGGCAATGACCGTCATTCCGGTATTTGGGTTGACCAGCCGACTCACGGATTCAACGACCGCATGGCGTGCCGCAGCGTTGATGATCACGGTACCCACGATTGGCATTTTTGTGCCGCGTTCTGATGTGCTCTACACATGCAGCGGCATGATCCTAGCGTGGGTGACTGTCGCTGCTATCCTCACGGAGCGGAGGAGAATGCGTTGGCTGCTGGCAATCCTCTCGGGATTCATTCTGGCCGGATGTTTGCTGTTGAGTTTGGCGCATGTGCCGGTGCTCGTGATGCTGACGTTATTCGCCGCAAGTTTCGGATTGATGGGTATAAAAGACCGATGTGGCAGGACGCTAGAAACGACACTCGTGGCTGCCGTATCATTCGGAATCACCTGCGAAGCATGGCAACACTGGACCGACTGCAACCTGTTCAATGTGTGGCGTCTCAACCTCGAAAATCACGCAGGGTTCTATGCACAATCCGTTCGCACATGGTCCGCATGGTTTGCCGTCAGTCCACTTGAACTTGCCATGGCTGTCGGTCTGCCTCTGGCAGCGATCGCCATCGTCACGCTCGTGCAAGCAATGAACAGCATTCGTGTCTCGAACCCGAAAAGTGTAACCAATGGCCGCCTGTTCGCGCTCGCCTGTGCCTTGACTTGGATCTGCTTGTGGCTGTCTGGGAAAAATATGGGTGAAGCGGCTCGGCTCTGGTGTTTCCTTACTCCGTGGTGTGCCATTATCGCGGCGCAGGTAGTTAATGCCGATGCGGTCAACTCACAAAAAACATGGCTCGTGTTGCTGGTAGCGCAATTGGTGATTGCGACAATCACAGTCGGACGTGTCAGCGGCTTTCTGGAGTTCTGAGATTCTGCATGAACCATCTGAACAGCAGGCAGAATGCCGGCGAAAAATCATGAGGTGATCGTGTCATCCACGCTTGAATTCTCGTAACGGGCAGCCACTGCACTGCGGCAATTTCTTCGGGATCCGGCGTGACAACCGCGTCTGAGGAGCAGCCATACAGCACTGTGAACTCCTGTGATGTATCATCGCAAGCCGTA
>Ga0209553_1001170_pt1 | contig 13289 bp, 8 predicted proteins | sample LauGreFBDMM110DN_2_FD_188217 | JGI IMG/M metagenome (GOLD analysis project Ga0209553, IMG submission 188217) | Freshwater lake microbial communities from Lake Michigan, USA - Fa13.BD.MM110.DN (SPAdes) (version 2) | ecosystem: Environmental > Aquatic > Freshwater > Lake | place: Lake Michigan, USA...
GTTGGCTTCACCGAGCGCGCGCACCATTGTTCGAGCGAACAGCACTGCTGCGAGCGGCACGAATGCTGCGGCAATCCACCATAACGTTGATCCGCCCTCGTGTGCGATTGGCACGAAGAGCACTGTCGCAGCAACGACGAGAATGAGGAAGATCGCCGGAGTAAGTGGAACGAACGCGACGCGACCGAATCCATAGGAACGCATGATGCGCGCCACTGCAGCAATCACCATGCTGCATGCTGACATCGTGAGGACCAACGCAATGGTCGTGAAGGATGCATCGTGATTCGCGTTTTCCACTGTTGCGCACACGATGTAGCTGCAGATCGCGGTCGCAGTCAGCGCGACGATGCCGTCGATCCAAAGACGGCGCTCTGGTGCGTACAAGCCGCGAAGGACGAGCAGCCCCGCGCAAGAAATCCCTGCGGTCAACGCGGTCCATGCGTGATGCACGCTGCCATCGGGATACACCGACCATGCGTAGATCGCGCCTCCCCACCACGCGAAGTGACCGAGTGCAGCGAACAGGATTGCGAGGCACATGCGCGGCGTCGCAGTCAATCGCGGCGTGACTTGCGGTAGTAAGACGAGGATGAAGACAAATGCAGCGCACAGCGCGCTTCCCATCCATGGTCCACACATCGTGACCATGAGCAAAACAACGAGAAGACTTGCAGTCGCGGCCATCGCGCTCGCGAGCAATCTTGGCCACGTGCCAAAGAAGAGCGGAAGGAACAAGAGCACTGCTGCCACAGCCGCGCCAATCTGCGGCGTGAAGAATCGCAATGCGAGAAGATCACGCAGTGCACCAGTGATGGAAGATATCTCGCTCGGCCACATGCTCGCGCTTGCACCACCAAAGAACCCCATCAAGAATTCAACAACCGTGGCGATGGCCGCGACGAGTGTCGTGATCATGCATGCAGGAATGAGCGCGTAAGCGCGGAGCCTTGACGTCGAGAATGCGAGAAGCGCCGCTCCGCCTGCTGCGGCGATGGCAATTGCTGCGCCGTCAAGAAAGACACCGAGTGCAGTGAGGAACGCAATCGGCGCAGCGCCAAATGCCGCGATACCCAGCATTCTGCACGCAGCAGCGCCAGAGTCCACGATGTGTTCGCCTGACGCGTTCTCATCGTCGCTGCCTGCACCAATCGCGCGCAACTGCACCGCTGCGACCGCGAGTCCAGCGCCGATGAGGAGCGGCAGATACGCGAGCGGATCGGAAAGATCTGATCCTCCGCCGGTTGCGCCGATCGATCCAATCAGTGCCGCAGCGCTCACTGCGGCAAGTGTGATTGCGTTGTCCTTTGCACTCCGTCCACGAATCGCTTCGAACACACAACTGCCTGCGAAGATCCCCCACCACAGCACGATGAAGATCGCGCGTTCGATGGGTGAAGCGTGGGATTCGATCGACCACGCCAAAAGAATCGGCGTTCCTCCGAGAAGTGCCGCATCACGAATGCGCGCAAATCGCAGCGGGCCAAGTGCGGTCATCATGACGGCGAGCAGCAGCACCGTCGTCAACTCGATGCCGCTGAGTACTGCGCCTTCGTCGAAGCCATTCACGACGCTAAGCGCAAGTCCACCGATGAGGGCGAGCACACCGACCATCGCGGACGTGCTCCGCACCGCAATCGCTGCACCCACCAGCGCGGTGCCAGTCACCATGAGCACTGCGCTCATGGGTCCGAAAAGTTGCAGGACGAACACGCCGCCGAAGACTGCGCCGAAGAGTGAAACAACGCCCGCGCTATAGAGTGCGATGGATGCATCAAGGCCGCGTCGCACACGAACCCGTTCAGCAACAACGAGGAAGAGTGCGGCGAGCGCGAGACTCAATCCGAACTTCACTTCAGGCGCAAGTCGCCCGAAAAGACCTGTATCAATTGCGAATTTGATGAAGTACCCAATCGCGCCGAGGACCGCGAGTGCGCCCGCAACTGCTGCGATCTTCACGCCGATGAATCGCTCAACAACATCGGTCGCAATCTCTGGAGTTTGCGCCAACTCCACCGTGGGGGTGCGCCGTTCGATGGGTGGCGGCGGCGCGACGAGTGGCGCGTCCGGAGGCAGAGGTATGCCATTCGCTCGAAGCAGTGCTTCAAGCTCTCGCACACGATGGCGTAACGCGATGGGATCGGTGTGTTGAAACGTCGACTGCGGTGGGAGCGATGGATCGTCGTTCATGTTGTCACCCAATCTGCGTGCGTGTCTCTGCTTACAACCTCGTGCGGATCGCCCAAAGATCTGGAAACAATGGGTTGAACAGCGTGGAACGCAAGTACGCGGCGCCAGGACTTCCGCCGGTGCCCTGCTTGAATCCGATCGTGCGCTCAACCATCTTCACATGGCGATAGCGCCACTCTTGAATGCCTTCGTCAAGGTCGACGAGCAACTCGCAGACTTGTCGCTCGACAGGATTTCCGTGGTAGAGCGTCAAGAGCAGATCCTGCATCGCTGGCCACTCTTGTGGCGGCTGCGTGACATCGCGATCAAGCAACTCTTGCGGCACTGCGTGTCCGAGCTTCGCGAGGAAACGCGCGAACGCGTCATAGAGCGTGGGCTCCGCAAACTGCGCCAAGATGACAGCGTGCTCAGGCGTGCCTTCTGGGTTGTGCTGCAACACGCGTGGGTTCTTGTTGCCGAGGACGAACTCGAACTCTCGGAACTGCGCGCTCTGGAAGCCACTGGAATTCGCGAGGAAACTGCGGAAACTCAGAAAGGACACCGGCGTCATCGTTTCAAGCACATCAATCTGCTGGACCATCGTCTTGAGAATCGTCAGCATGCGCTTGAGTGTGGAAGACGCTTGCACAGCATCGCCCGCGCGCAGCGATCGCGCGACGAGACGCGCTTCATGGAGTTGCTGTTTGAACCAGAGTTCATACACCTGATGGATAATGATGAAGAGCGTTTCGTCGTGCTCAGGAATCCCGTTGGCATCTTTCGATACAGGGACTTGCAGCGCGAGCAGTTCAGGAATTTTGAGATACGAGGCGTACGTGATGTTCATAAAGAGAATGCCTATCGAGCCGCTGCGCCGGACGCGCGTTGGACGGTGAGTCGTCCATTGCGAAGATCCCACACGACGCTTTCGGCGCGAATCGGTGTGGGAGATTCCTTCGTGAGAATTGTGACCATGCGACCTTCGCGTGCACGAAGTCGCGCCACGCCTGTGTCGATGGAGTAATCAAACTCCTCGCACTCCACGTCGTACTGCGGCGTGCGCACGAAAACTTGGCCTGTGGCTTTGATCGAGAGGAGCTGCGCGGGTCCACCGAGATCCACGCCCTGCTCTGGCGTTTCGTCGCCGGTCGTCGCTGCCTTCTGCGCAACTTGCGGTCGATCCATCACCGCTTCGAGTACTGCTGCGCGCAGCGAGAGCGTGTCATCTGCGCGGGTGCCTGCATGCAGCACTTCCACGCCATCATCCATCGTCACGATGAACCGATCATCGAACTGATGCCGCAATTCCATGCGCTTCGCCCAGCGAAAGCGAGTCGTGCCATCTGCGCCGAGTGCGACACCTGAAGCGGGAAGTTCGATCGGTTTCGCAGAAGGCGCGTCCACGCGTGAAGGGATATTGACGAGCAAGGTGCCGTCGCCGACGACAAGTCCTTCGCGCGTTCGAAGGTCGTATTCGATGTGCTCACCCGTCACGCGGAACACACGCGGATCACCGGAGCGCGCAGCATCGAGCCATGTTCGACTCTCCAGTCGCGCCGTCCCCTTCGCAACAACATGCTGCACATCGCGATTGCCGCTGGCGCCCGTTGCTCCCTTCGCGCCCTTCACTTGTGGACCTTCGTCTTGACCAACCAATTCAAGCTGCAGCACATTCCCGTCAACTGCGTCAGATCGCTCTGCAGTCGGCTTCGAGCGAACATTCACACCGCCACGAAGTTCAAGCGTCGATTTCGATGCATCACTCTCGCCATACAAGAGCGACTCCGACCAACGCGCTTCCATTGCGGGCTTGCCATCCGCTGTTGGTCGTGGCGCACGACCATCGCGCATCACGATAGGTTCCTTGAATGCACGGAAGCGACCTGGGCCTTCGCTGCGTGCGGTGCGCGTTGCATCATCAAACGTCACGACTTTCAATCCATCCGCGATCACGGTGCCGCGCACGAATGCCACATCATCACCCGCGAGTCGAAGCGTGCGCTGTGCGGCGTTGCCTTCAAGCACATCAGCGTAGACACGCGCGCCTTCTTTGAGCAGCACTTCAACGCCGCGATTGGCGACGAATGCAGTCACTTCCACTTCGCCAAGATCCGCGCCGAGCGCGTTCGCGTCCGCAGGCTTTGAGGCAATTGCATCGGCGGGCGCAGCCTTTTCCGCGAACGACACATCGAGTGACTCTGCCCAAATTGTTTGCCGCGCGTCCGAGGCTTCGATCGCGCCGAGCGCAACGAGTCGCGTAGGAATCGCGTCGCCAGTTTTCGATTGCGCGAGGAACAATTCAACGCGTTGACTCGTGAGCCCACCGCCGCCAAGTCGTTTCACAACCGCGCCACCATCCGCGATGATCGATTCAATCTGCTCTTCGTGCTCAGCATCAAAGCGCACATCGAGCGCACCAGCATCGAGAGTGAACTCGCGACCTGTCACGACGACACTGCCAACAAACTTCGCGCCCGAGAGTCGTGGCGAATCTGCGCTGCCTGCGAAAGAGAGATCCACTCCATCCTTCCACTGAATTTCTAACTGCTGCGATGCATGCTCAAACAGCACAGGCGCTCGGACTGGCGGAGCGATGCTTGTCGATTGCACGATCACGGCTGCGGATGGATCCGCCGAGGCAACCATGCAGAGAAGATTTGGAACTTGCCCGAGCCAAGAGAATGCTGTGTGCATGTCAGATTCACTCGTCCCAAACTCTATGGAAACGCTTGAGCTCCTCGCCGCCGGCCGCGCAAATCGCAATCGTCCCGCGCCTTCGATGCGACCGGTCTTCGTTTTCTGATTCATCCAGAATTGCTCGCCATCGAGCGACATGCGCGCGCTTCGTACGCGCAATGGTTGTTCCGCATCCCCGATCGCATCGAGGCGCTCGGACGCGAGTTCGTAGCGAAGTTTTCGACAAACGATTTCGGTGCTCGTGCCTGCGTCGAAACACTCCACTCGGCGACCGATCACTTCGAAACGAATGTCTTCGTGACTTGCGAGCATGACATCCTTCGCAGGCGTCATCACAAGTCGCCCGCCGAAACTCACGGTGACGAGATCGGCAACCGAAACATCGCTCGCTTGCGCGAATGCGATCGCGGTGATCGCCGACGCGGGGCTACTCATGAAAGGCGACGGCGCAACTTCTGCACGCACCGCCGGCGGCTTCGAATCAAGCGAGTCGGAGTCGAGACTGAAGTATGCGTTGAGTTCATCGCCACGAATCGTGCTGCGAAGCCCTTCTTTCGTTCGCACGATTTCCACGCCACCTTCGAGCACAAGTTTGTACGCACGAATTGCTGTTTCGGAAGTGACGGCGGCTGGAGTCGGGGTTACTGCAATCGCTGATGGAGTCGTTGGCGCTGGCGTTGGGTTCGGCAGAATTGCAATCGCGGGTTCGGGTTGCGTCGTCACCACTGGCGCAGCAACCCTCGCCTCGCGTCGTGACGAAAGAACTTTCGCCGCGCGATCAATGCGAATCGGTTCGGTTGCGCGCGCAACTTCAAGTCGCTCAAGCCCATCGCCATCACCATCAAGCACGAGCGAGAGCCCTTCACCCGCGAATGTGCCCATGTCCGTTGTCACGCGCACGGCACGATCACAGCGCACTTCACCGAGCACGCTGTCAAACTGCGCTTCGGTTGCTTCGATCGTTACTGCAGGCACATCGCGCGTTGGGTCGACGCTGGCGCCTTCCACTGGGCGAAACAATCGCACGACAACATCATCTTTGAACGTGCCACTATTGAGTGCGCGCTGCGGCACTGAAGCAACACCACTGCGCGATTCCATCGTGATGACGCGGCCATCGCGCAAGAACATCATCACGCGCGGTTCGGTCAACGCAAGTTGCGACGCAGGTAGTGGCTCTAAACGCTGCGCGCTGTATTGCTGCGCGAGTCGTCCATCTTCATCCGCGACTTGAATCCATGCGCCGTCGGAAAGTTGTAGCGACGCCTGCTCGCCAATATTCGCGCTCGATCGCTGCAATTCAGCATCGGTCGGCGCAGACGGACGCAAGATGTCCACCGCGCCATCGAGTCGATTGCCTCTCGCTCGCACAGGATCGATTTCGCCCGCATTCACAGCGATCAACACGACAACGAGCGCGACCGCTCCAGCAGGAACGCCGAACGCGAGGCTTGGCGAGCGCCGCGCGAAATCTCGCCAGCGATTCGCCATCGTGGCTCGTTGTTCCGCAAGCGCGCGCTGCTCGCGACTGGTACTCATGATCGAGCCCCCACACGCGCTGCGTCATGCTTCGGATCGAACACGCGCACCGCGTCATCCCAACGATTTTGCGCACGAAGCAGATGTTCGATGACCTCGCGCACGGCGCCATTGCCGCCACATAACTGCGTCACCATGTGCGCCGCTGCCAGCACTTCCGCGCTCGCGTCGTTGACCGCGATGGCAAATCCACACTCGCGCATCACGCAAAGATCCGGCAAGTCGTCGCCGAGCATCGCTGCTTCCTTCGGCGCGATCTGCAACTTCGTGCACAGCGCCAAGAATGCCGCGCCCTTGTCCTTCGATCCACTCACAACATGCGCGATGCCAAGTTCACGCGCGCGGTGATGCACCACCATGCCGTTGCGGCCGGTGATGATCGCAACTTCAAGACCAAGCTTGAGCCACATGTGAATGCCTGCGCCGTCGCGAACATGAAATCGCTTCGTCTCGCGGCCGAGGTCATCAATCGAGATTCCGCCATCCGTCAGCACACCGTCAACATCAAGGACGAGCAGCCGGATGGGGACGAGCGGCGAAGGTGAAGTCACGCCGCGAATTGTACGGATTCGCGACCTCTTGCGTCACATCCCACAACTCGTCACGCAGCGTTCACGCGGCCTTCGTCGTGCATGGATTGCAACCCGAGTGCAGCTACTTCGAAGTCCTGTGCAACCGTTCGCATCTGTGCAGGTCGTGATTCAGGCGCGGCGTGCAAACATCGCGCAAGAATCGGCGTCAAGCTCGCGGGCAATCCAGCGCGCGTGAGCGACGAGATGTCGTCACGCACATCCGCAGCGCGTTCAAGCGAACCGAGGAAGAGTGCTTTCGCCGTTGCCGCGAGGTTGTAAATATCCGTCTGGCGCAGGATCGGTCCGCGCTGCACTTGCTCGGGTGCCATGAACGCGGGCGTGCCCTGAATGCGCTCTTTGCGCGTACCAAGAAGACACGCTTGACCGAGATCGATGATGCGAAGTCGTCGGCCATCCGCGAGATCTTCGACGAGCAAGTTCCCTGGCTTGAGATCCGCGTGTGCGTAGCCCGCTTCGTGCATCGAATCCAACGCGCGCGCAGCTGTAGCAAGTGCGAGCAGAATGTCGCGGCGCGAGAGTTGCGCTTGATCGAGCGGCACACCGTCGACGAATTCCAAAACCTCAGTGATCGCGACGGTGCGGAAATACTCGCGCTCGCGTTCGAGTCGAATACTTCGACGAAATGCAGGGTGCGCGAACTTCGAGGCGACCTCGTGCTCATTCTCGACCTGCGAGATCTGGCGCGCATCCTGATTCGCAGGACGGCGCACATGCTTGAGCGCGAACAACTCGCCTGTCTTGAGCTGTTGCCCGAGCCAGACTTCGCTTGCTGCGCCAGCACCGAGCTTCGTCATGAGGCGGCATCCAGCCAGCGTCACGCCTCGTTTGAGATTCGATCCACGATCTTGTTCTTGCATAACCTCTGGACTCCACACTGCGGTCCTAGTGATCAACGCCGCTGCGCGACGACAATCAGACTCATCTGAAACTCCGGACGTGAAGTTTCAACAAGACAACCTTCGATTTGAAAACGACAACGAAGGGATTGTCATGCCGCATTGCTGCGGTCAAGTGAACTCCGCGTTCAGTCTGTGTGGGTTATGACAATTGCGGAAGGCTTTCAAGGGACGCTGCACGCGTTCGCTCGACGCTCAGGCCTCTATCGAGGAGGAATCCAACAGGCTCGCGGCGACGTCGTAGAGCATGTGCGAACCCGCAGCGATGCCGAATCCGCGCCAGAGAAACAACAGCGCCCAGAACAGTCCTGCACCGAGGAGAAACACGAATCGCGCCATGCGTGCGTTGCCCACCTCTGCCGGATCGACGGGATGGTAGATCGCGAAGAGGCATGCGCTCGCCGTCACAGCGACAATCGTCGCGGCGCGGTCTGGCACTGCAAGCGCGTCCTTCAACAGCGCGTGGAGGGCGAGAATCAACATCATGCGGAAGACGAGTTCTTCGTAGAGCCCAGCGCCAATCGACACTGCAATCTGCGCTGGAAGCGTCAATGCATCCCAACCTTCTACACTTGCTGCAGCCGATTCACTCGCGCTGTACACGCCGATCACACTCGATAACACCAACACAGGCACCGCGAGTGCTGCGGATTCCAACCACATGCGCGCGATGATGGAGAGATCCACTTTCCAATCCGCACGCAAGAGTGTGTGCCACAACAACAAGCACACGATGAGCAACATCGCAGGGAGCGACAGCGCGAGATCGCCAGATCCGAACGCAGAGAGAAATCTCAGCAACCCCAGATGCGCAGCATTCGTGATTACTCCATCATCCACACGAAGTGCACGCGTGAGTTCGTACTCATAGAACGCGATGAACGGCAGCAAAAAAAGCAACATCTCGAGCGGCCGCTTGGACCGTGCGAGATAGCCATCATCGTTGGATGTTTCTGAGGATGCGAGGGAACGTGCCTTCACCAAGCACGCAGCGTAACGGCAAGAACGCACGACGAGCCGTTCATCGTTGTCCAGCAACGACGCGCGTGCGCGATCGAGAATTACTTCTTGACGGTCTTGAGTGCCTTGAGCTTCGCGTTGAGGCGGCTCTTGCGGCGCGCGGCGAGGTTCTTGTGCACGGTGCCCTTTTCGGCAACCTTGTCGAGTGTGCGCACGGCTACCTTGAAGGCAACTTCCGCTGCAGCAACATCATGGCCTTGGATAGCCTTCATGAATTCGCCAACGGCAGCCTTCACCTTTGACTTGCGCCAACGGTTACGGGCATTGCGCTCTTGACCTTGACGTACACGCTTCTTTGCTGATTCGGTATTGGGCACTGTGCTTGTCCTTGGAACCTAACTCGGGGGGATCGCGGAGTATGCCACTTTCCCGATCCTGATGCAAGCCGCTCGTGGGCTCGATCCCCGTGAATAGTTTTCGGGAATTGGGAATTTTATCGTCTTCTCGTTCGGAAATGCTGCTTAAGAGTGAATCCGTCGCCATCGACCTAATGACGATCGGCGAAATTTCCAGGGTATGAGAGCGCAGATCACCCCAAAAACTACGACACCTTGGATCACTGAGACCATTTTCTCCCTTAGGCCTTTGGTGCGCCTGCGTGAACTTCTGCAATAACTCAAACTTGCTGCTCGGATTGAGCGCCCTATCTCTTACGCTCGACGATTCATGGCGCTCGGAAGCATTCTCGTCGCACGCGGAATCCTCTCTCCCGAGCAACTCACGCTCGCGGAAGCGGAGCGTCGTGCGACTGGCGAACGCATTGAGCACACCATCGCTCGACTAGGACTTGCGCCCTCGCATCGCGTGCTCGAAGTGCTTGCGGATGAACTCTCGTTGCCGTTCGTGCGACTCAACGATTGGAATCCCGATCCCGAGACTATTCAAGCTCTTCCTTCGCGACTAGTTTTCAAACTTCGTGCTGTGCCCTATCGCGTCGGCAACGGTCGACTCGAACTTGCGACGAGTGATCCACTTCGTCTCGACAGTTTCGACGAAGTGCGCACCGCCACCGGATTGCAGGTCGATCTCGTGCTCGCCGATGAGCGTGATATTGCGGACTTCATCCGCACGCATTACGGCGTTGCGGGTGATGTGCTTGAAGCACTCGGTGCGCATGCGACTGCGGATGGACAGAGTGCGTCGTCGGCGAGTGATGCTGAGAGTGATCGCAACAACGGCGATGCAAGTGAAGCGAGTGTCGTGCGACTCGTGAACGATCTTCTCGCGGAGGCTGTGCGCGAACGAGCAACGGACATTCACATCGAACCCTATGAGAAGGCGCTCGATGTTCGCTACCGCATCGACGGTGTGCTTGTGGATGCTGGCGTGCCTGCGACGATTCATCAATTCCGCAACGCGATCACGAGCCGCCTGAAAATCATGGCGAATATGAACATCGCCGAGCGTCGGCGTGCGCAAGACGGTCGCATTTCGCTGCGCATCAAGGGGCAAGAATATGATTTGCGTGTGAGCGTCATTCCGATGCTGCACGGCGAGGGCGTGGTGCTTCGCGTGCTCTCGAAAAAGGCTGTGCTTGTGGGTCTCGATGAACTAGGCATGCCGCCCGAGTTACTCTCGCGCTGGGACACATTGGTGCAACGACCGCACGGGATCCTGCTCGTCACGGGACCGACGGGAAGTGGAAAATCGACCACGCTCTACGCATCACTGCGCCGCATCGTGAAGGGCGACACGAAGGCGATCACGGTTGAAGATCCGGTGGAATACAACGTCCCTGGCGTGAATCAGATTCAAGTGAACCACAGCGTTGGTTTGGATTTCGCCGCTGGGCTTCGCGCAATTCTTCGCCACGATCCTGACATCATCATGATCGGTGAAATTCGCGATCGAGAGACCGCCGAAGCTGCGGTGCAAGCGTCGCTCACTGGCCACCTCGTGTTCTCCACCTTGCACACCAACGATGCCGCGGGCGCTGCGACGCGATTACTCGACATGGGGATCGAACCGTTCCTCATCACGAGTACCCTCGAAGGCATCATCGCGCAGCGGTTGCTGCGTCGGACCTGTCGTGCGTGCATGATCGTCCGCGAGCCGCTGCACGGCGAATGTCCTCCAGACTGGATTCATGGCAGCAACGGCGTCGCTCCACTTGCGTTCGTCGCGGAAGCTGTGGGATGCCGTGAATGTCGCGGGACTGGCTACTCTGGTCGCATCGGCGCGTATGAACTCATGATGATGACGGATGCCGCGCGTGACGAAATCATGCGTCGATCGAGTGCAAGTTCACTCGCTAAAGTGGCGCAATCTGAAGGCGCGCTGCTGAGCCTGCGAGCGGCTGCCCTCGAACTCGTGCGTTCGCAGATCACCACGCCGAGCGAAGCGCTCGCGTCGATCAGACTGTGAGCACCTCTCGATCCGAGGGTCGAACGCGCTTCATGCACCGCCGTTGACGGAATCTGCGTCTTGCGCGATACTCCCCCGCTCAGAGTTTGTTGTCTAGTTATCCGTCTCTCGTCCACTGGCTTGGACCTGGTCCAACGCCGCACAGGAGTTTCTCTGCAATGGCTTCTCGCTCTGCCCCTACTGGCATGCTCGTCGGACTCGTCGTCTTTGTGCTGATGAGTGTCGTCTTCCTCGCACTCACCATCATCTTCTTCGTTGGCAAGACCAACGAGCAAGAGAAGGCAGTCGCAGCAGAGCAGGCACTCGCGACCTTCATTCGCAGCGAAGAGCGCGGCCGCGACAACGCGAAAGTTCTTGAAGAAGCAGCCACAGGCAATCAACGCAGCGTGTTTGGCGAAATGGCTGAGCGCGCGCAAGCAGTGCAGCAGTTCATGGGTTCGGATGACGCTGATCTTGCAGCGACACGCACTGCACTCAATCTCACAGAGACCGACACCGTGCGGGGCGCGCTGAGTGATCTTCGCCAGCAAGTGAAGGCACGAAGCGATGAAGCGGGCTCGCTGCGCACACGCCTCGCGGATGCGACCAAACAAGCCGAAGCACTTCGCGCATCGGGTGCAGCATCGGACAAGCAACATCAGGCAGCACTCGCAAAGGTTGACGGCACGATTGGTGATTTCCGCGCGGCTGTAGAAGACGCACAGAATCGCCTCAACGCCGCGATCACCGCATTCGAAACATTCCGCGTTGAACTCGAAGAATCACAGCGCAACACGCTCGCAGAGAAAGATCGCGAACTCAATGAGTCGCGCGAAGAAGTTTCTGTACTCAGCGAGAAAGTCGCTGCACTCCAGAGCAAGGTTGAACTTGCATCAGGACGCGCAACAAATCCAGCAGATCTCGTCGACGCCTCCGTCGCAGGCATCGATCCAACCAGCGGCAACATCTTCATCTCGATCGGCAGCCAGAGCCGCGTGACGCCGGGCATGACCTTCGAAGTGTTCGACAATGCAGCAAGCATCGTCGCAAGCGCAGAGCAAGGAAGCGGTGGCAAGGCGAGCATTCAGATTCTCAAAGTCGGCGACCGCACTTCAACCTGCCGCGTCCTGCGCTCGACGAAGGGTCAGCCTGTCATCAAGGGTGACGTCGTCGCCAACGCGGTGTTTGATCCAAACTACCGATTCAAGTTCCTCGTGCACGGCGCATTTGACGTGAACAAAGATGGTCGTGCAACGCCAGCCGAATCAGACTTCCTCCGCGAGCGCATTCGCTCATGGGGCGGCGAAGTTATCGATGGCAGTGACCTCACTGGCGATCTCGATTTCATCGTGCTCGGTAGCGAGCCCTCACTTCCTGCACCGCTTCCAGCGGATGCGACTGAATCACAAACCACTGCGTATGTCGCGGCGCGTGAAGCACGTGAGAAGTACGAGACGCTCTTCAAGGAAGCGCGCGACGCACAGATCCCAGTTCTGAACTGGAATCGATTCTCCACGCTCACCGGCGGCGGCGTCGGCTAAACGCGATGGAGCGTGACTTCAAGACCACACTCAAGTTGTATGCGCAGTACGCGGCGGCCCGAACGGCCGCCGCTCTGCTTTCCGCGTTCCCTCCGGAACAGAATCTCGTCACCGCGAAACTTGTCGCGCGTCTCTCGATTTTCCTGAGTCCGAAGCGACTCGCTCGCGCGGTGCAACATGTCGCGCTTGCATTCCCTGAACGCGATGCTGCGTTTCATCAGACGACTGCGATGCGATCGATCGAGCACATGCTCGGCCTATTCATGGTGGACGCGCTCGTCATGCCCCGCCTGATTACGCGACGAACATGGACTCAACGCGTCACACTCGCGCCAGGCTTTGAACGCGCCTTGCCGTATCTTCAGAGTGAGAAGCCCTGCCTCTTCGTCACGGGCCATGTGGGCAATTGGGAAATCCTTGGCTACGTGCTTGCGCTTGTCGGCGTGAAGATGACCGCGCTCGCGCGACCGCTCGACAACCCCTACATCTCC
>Ga0209553_1001171_pt1 | contig 13288 bp, 13 predicted proteins | sample LauGreFBDMM110DN_2_FD_188217 | JGI IMG/M metagenome (GOLD analysis project Ga0209553, IMG submission 188217) | Freshwater lake microbial communities from Lake Michigan, USA - Fa13.BD.MM110.DN (SPAdes) (version 2) | ecosystem: Environmental > Aquatic > Freshwater > Lake | place: Lake Michigan...
ATTATTCTTGGCGGCTGGATCTTGCTCAGTTCCAGCATCGTGATGAATCACTCCGAGAACATTAGCGTCAAGAATACCGAAATCAAAGATGCGCGCATGGGCTACGAGCAATTGCTCGCCCAGGTTACGATTTACAAAGAACGTATTGCCGAGCTGACCAAAGATCTTGATACCAGCTACATCCAATCAATGCAGTTGGTTGAAAAAGAATCTCAGCTGCTGAAACAAAAGGCCCAGAAACTCGGACAAGTTCCTGGGGCCAAAGCCAAACTGGCTGATCGCATCAAAAGGAAGGCCAAAGAGGTTTTGACCTCGCCGGGCTCAGTGCTCAAAGGCGAAGAAAACGTTGAGTTGGCGCTCGACAAAGCAAAGTTGGAGCGCAAGCAGTTTGATCAAGCACGCAATGGCATTCTGTCTGAGTTGAGTGAACTCGAAAACTCCATGGTCGACGTAGTTGGTCATCACAGCAAAACCTCGTTTATTGCTGCTGAAGGGTTGGAACTGCGCCAAGTTGTGCTTGAGCGCGATATGGCCGTTGCTGATCGTGAGTCGCTTGCTCAGCGTGTGGCGTTGATGGACGATCAAATTCGCGAGATGGAGAGCAATCAGTTGCTGCTTTATCACCGCTTCTCAGAACTAGCAGAAACGAAAATCGCCAATATCGAATCCTCGATCAGCATTACGGGCTTAGATATCGACTTGATGGTCCGGAAGAAAAATAGCAATAATCGCGGCGGGCAGGGTGGTCCGTTCATTCCGCTGGACGAAAAACCGACCATGGACAATTCTGGCCCGGTCGAAGAGTCATTCTTCCGACTGAATGGGCATATGAGTCGTCTCAGTGACTTGCAAAATTTGCTGGTGGGATTGCCAATTGATGCGCCGCTTAAAAAATTCGAGCTGAACTCTGGCTTCGGCGTTCGCAAAGACCCTTTTACTGGTGGTTACGCCCAGCATTTGGGGCTGGACATGGCGGCGGATTTCAAGTCACCGGTGATCGCTACGGGCGATGGTAAGATCGTTTACGCCGGTTGGGAGGGACGCTTTGGTCGCATGGTTGAGATTGACCATGGGGTGGGGCTGACCACACGATATGCCCACCTAGCCCGTATCATGGTGAAAGTGGGCGACAACGTGTCGCGTGGAACGACGATTGGTCAACTGGGCTGTAGCGGTCGCTGCTCTGGCCCCCATCTGCATTACGAAGTGCTGAATAACGGCAAGCCGATTAATCCGTTGAAATTTTTAAAGGCCGGAAGCGATGTTTTCAAAGGCTAACAGCACCCCGCCGCGTGAAACGACCGGTCCCCGCGCTGATTTGAACAAGTCGGTTCCCTCGATTATCAGTGCCAATTTGTCCATTGATGGGCATTTGGCTTCTTCCGGTGAAGTGCAAGTCGATGGCACCGTAAATGGCGACATCCGCTGCAAAGCGTTGATTGTTGGCGTGAAGGGCTCTGTCTTTGGCGAAATCGTGGCGCAGACCGTGCGTATGCATGGTTCGGTCAAAGGCATGATCCGCGCAAAAAGCGTATTCTTGGCCTCAACGGCGCATATGTCGGGCGATGTGGAACACGAAAGCTTGGCGATTGAGCCCGGAGCCTTCATGGAAGGTCATTGCCAACGAATTTCGGAAGCCAACCTCACGCCGATCATGGAAGAGCGCCGTCCCACCACGCGCCCCGAGGTTGTCTCCTCGTCGAACAGCGGACCGAGGCTAGCCAGCCCGCCTAAGCCCGCGATTATTGCAATGTGATTTAGAGATCGTGTGATTTAAAAAAGGCGACCACAGAGGTCGCCTTTTTATTTGTCCTCGCATGTGTTGAGCTTTTATCTTGGCCTCGCGACCTTAAGTTCTTTATCCAAGGTTTGGGGCACAGTCAGGACCTCTCCCAAAATCGCGCGATAGACCATCACATTCTCCATCACGCGTTGCACGTAGTTGCGCGTTTCTGAGAAGGGAATGGCTTCCACCCAATCCACCGCATCAACGTTGGGCAGGCGAGGATCCCCGAACGTGCGCGCCCACTGCTTGGCGCGGCTGGGGCCGGCGTTGTACCCAGCGGCAGCCATAATGTACGATCCGTCGAATTCCGCCACGAGTGAGTTCAGGTACACGCTGCCTAAGCGCACGTTATAAGCAGGGTCTGATTTCAATTTGCTTATGTTGTAGGGTTGCTTTGTCAGTTTCGCCATCGCGCGCGCGGTCGGCGGCATGAGTTGCATGAGTCCAAGTGCGCCCGCGGGGCTTTGTGCGCCGGAATCGAAGTTGCTCTCTTGGCGCATGATGGCCAACTGCAACGCGCGCTCTGGGCTCGATGGCAGGCTAAAGGGCGGCACCGGAAACCCGTGGGTGATGATAATGATCCGGTCGCGGCCCGCTTGCCGTGCAATCCACACGCCGAGGTCAATACGGCCCAAACGATTGGCTAACTCGGCTGCCATGTGCCGGTCCATAGCAAAGTCAGACGAATCTGCCAGCGCCAACAGGAACGGCCGCAAATGCGGCGTGCCCGTCACGTCAGCTAATGCGCGCACAGCTTTGGTGAGATCTTTGTTCTCAAAGGCTGTTCGCTCTTGTGCCGACGGGTTGGGATCGAGCGGGAGCTGCGGCAAGGTCGGATCGCTCAGGCGACCTAAGGCCAACTGACCATAGTATGTTGTGATATGCGCTGCCGCCCTGCGGTACCAATCGGTGGCGATGTCGGGCCGATTGAGATCATCGGCCGCACGACCCGCCCAATACGCACCACGCGAGAGATTCGCCGCCAACTGCACCGTGTCATAAACTTTTTGGAAGTGTTGCAACGCGGCGTTGGGGTCTTTTAAAAAACGTAACGCTAACCATCCGGCATACCATTCTGCCTCGGAGATGCTGACTGCATCCAAGGCCCCGTGATTTTGGATGATGGTATAGGCCTCACGCGCATTGCCTTTTTCAAGCGAATCACGCGCCAGCAATTGTCGCTCGCGCCACCATAGGTCGGGGCGAGGGGCGGTATCGGGGGTTGTTGGCAGAAGGGCGCGTGCTTCATCTTCGCGGTTACGCGCGCGCTGCCATTTAATGCGATCGTAGATCAAGCCTGGGTCGCTGGCGAAATTCGGTGGTAATTTTTCGATTAAGCGTTCGACGTTGCTTGTTTTCTCAATCAGTGACATGCGCACCGCGGCGACCACGGCTTTAGGCGTGTCAACGCGATCTAGCATACGTTGGGCGGCAGGGCGCTGTTCGGCATACAACAGTTCTTCCAGCCGCGCGCGATGATCCTCGGGCGTAATAAATCGCCCAAAGCGATTCATGAACTCGCGCTCTTCGCTGGCATCAAAGCGACCACTAATCCAGCTTGCGCGTGCGAGCTTCTCGGCCAAAGGTAGGTCGCCTGCGGCCAATGCGGCGTCGGCATGGGCAACTTTGCCTGGCGTAGTGACGGGTGGTTCCTTGGCGAACCAGCGCAAACGTTCGTCGGGGCCACCGCTGTATTGGGCAATGCTCTCGGTGATGCGTTTGATTTCGGCCATGGATGGCCATTGAGGGTGAGTTTCAATGAAAGAAATCCGGTCACTGAAACTTAAAATCGCGCCAGAGGTGCGCAGCGCTACCCATTGTGTAATGTCGAGCAGCACAGGATTATTGGTGCGCTGCGCGATATCGCGCGCAGTTGGCCAGCGCGCTGAAGATGCTCCTTGCATGGCCCGCGTCAGCAACTCGCGATCGCGCGCGGACAGATGCTCAGGCTCGGCACGCGCTACAAGCCTTGGGGCAGGAACCGCCGGTTCTCGCGCTGCCGTACCTGGTTTACGCTTTGGCCGGGTTGGCGTTTTTGCCGCAGGCTGCTTTTTGACGTCGGGCTTTTTAGCTGTGACGGGCTTGCGCGCTTCAGCTTTCTGTTTAGTGGGCTTCGTGATCTGGGCGGGGGACGGTTTGTCCGTCGACCAGCTGGGCGAGGCCAAACCGGTGCCAAAGATCACCACTGCAGACAACAGGATCCCTACCTTGCGGTTCATACCACTCTCATAAAAAACTTTCGGGTCTGTACGCAAGCCCTTGATACACCAATATGAATAGCACATTGCGAGGCTTGCCGCCCTGGGACTGTATGCTATGGTCTCTTCTCTTTTTGAGCGAGGCCTTGAGAGCCTCACATTGTTGGAGTTCCGCTGCCATGGGGCACGCTGCTTTTCGTGGATCAATCACCGCCCTGATTACGCCCTTCAATGGCTATGCCGTTGATGAAAAGGCCTTCCAGAGCTTTGTCGAATGGCAGATTAAAGAAGGCTCCCATGGTGTCGTCCCCTGTGGAACGACGGGTGAATCGCCGACCCTCTCGCATGAAGAACATCGCCGCGTGGTCGAACTCTGCATTGAAGTGGCCAAAGGCCGCGTGCCGGTGATTGCGGGGACGGGCTCGAATTCTACCACTGAAGCCATTGAGCTGACTAAGCATGCCAAGGATGCCGGTGCCGATGCCGCGTTGATCGTGGCGCCCTATTACAACAAGCCGACGCAAGAGGGACTAAAGTTGCATTTCCGCGCCATTGCGGATGCGGTCGATTTACCAATTATTCTTTACAACGTGCCCGCGCGTACGGTTGTGGACATTTCTGTCGAGACGGTTATCGACTTAGCCAAGCATCCTAATATTGCGGGCATTAAGGAAGCTACCGGTGATGTGTCCCGCGCGACAGCCATCAAACTCGGAGCACCTGAAGGCTTTTGCTTGCTCTCCGGCGATGACGGAACGGCTCTGGGTTTCCTGGCGCATGGCGGCACGGGCTGTATCTCAGTGACCTCGAACATTGCGCCGCGCTTGTGCGCACAGATGCAAGATAACTGGACGCTGGAAAGCACCGATGACATTGCACGCATTCGCGATATTTTGCATCCGCTGCATGGCGTTTTGTTTTGTGAGCCCAGCCCTGCGCCAGCCAAGTACGCTGCCCACTTGTTGGGCCTGTGCGAACCCGACACCAGACTGCCGATTGGACCGCTGACCGCCAAGAGCAAAGCCCGGATTGAGGAGGCGATGCGCGGAGCAGGTTTGTTGGCCGGCTAGACAATTATGGCGAAATCAACGCTCATCTCTCATGGGCGGGTTGCAGAGAACCGCAAGGCCCGCTTCAACTATTCTATCGAAGACACCATCGAGGCGGGCATTGCGCTGGTCGGAACCGAGGTGAAATCGTTGCGGCTGGGCCGTGCCACCATTTCCGATGCCTTTGCGCAGCCTGAGGGCAGCGAGTTTTTCCTGATCAATTGCCACATTCCCATGTATCCGGGCGGCGGTAAGGTTCAACACGAGGAAACCCGCAAACGCCGTCTTTTGTTGCACAAAAAGCAAATCGGCCAATTGGCCGCCTCGATTCAGCGTGAGGGTATGACGGTGGTGCCGCTGTCGCTGTTTTTTAATGATAAGGGGATTGCGAAGGTGTCGTTGGGATTAGCCAAGGGTCGCAAGCACCAGGACCGCCGTGAAGCTATTAAAACCCGCGAATGGAACCGGCAGAAATCACGGATCATGCGCGATAAAGGATAGGAGCATTTTTCCGAGAAGTGGACTTCACTTGGTGTGGAAAAATGCGACCTGCAAAGAATCTTATGAACGACGAACCAGAATTTCTGGGCAAGGTGAAGGATAAGCTGATCCGCACCAAGGAGCAGTGGGCCAAAGAAGGGCGCGGCCTTACAGGCCAAACCGCGCGCTCTGAAACCGAGCGGTTGCCACCGGGTCAGCGCCTGACCAAAGATTTTCCAGTACTCGACTTGGGCTTGCAGCCTAACCTGACGCAAAAGGACTGGAGCCTCAGCGTCGGCGGTCAGGTGAAGAATACCATCAAATGGTCGTGGGCCGATTTCATGGCCCAGCTGCAGCAAACTTTTCGAAACGATATTCACTGCGTCACCACTTGGTCGCGCTATGACAATGATTGGGTGGGGGTGCCCATGCGCGCGTTCCTCGCCGCAGTTCAGCCATTGTCCAGCGCAAAATTCCTGATGATCAAAAGCTTCGATGGCTACGCGACTAACTTGCCCTTGGCCGATGTGGATCGGGAAGATGTGTTCCTGGGCCATACCTGGAACGGGGCAGGCTTAACGTGCGATCATGGGGGGCCGGTGCGACTGGTGGTTCCGCATTTGTATTTCTGGAAGAGTGCTAAGTGGATCCGGCACATTACGTTCATGGACAAAGATCAGCCGGGTTACTGGGAAGCGCGCGGCTATCACATGCGCGGCAATCCGTGGCCTGAAGAACGATATAGCTGATTAGGCAATCACGCCTTCCACCAAGCTCATAGTTGAGGGAGCTGCGGTTGCGACAATACGGGTGAGCCTGAGGCCCGCAGCCTCATAAAGCCGCGTAAAATCCTTTTCTGTGCGCTCGCGACCTTTCAGCAAAGCCATAATGCCCACATCCAAGGCCTTGTTGGGATCGGGGTCGTTGCCGGGTTTGATGACGGCATCAACAGCAATGATTCGTGCCGTAAAACTCATGGCGGCGGCGCAGTTTTTCAGAATACGAATCGCCGTGTTATCATCCCAGTCGTGCAAAATGCGTTTGAGCACATACACATCGCCGCCTTTAGGGACGGATTCAAAGAAATCACCAGCCACGAAATCGCAACGGTACTTCAGACCGGCCTCTTTCACGTGGTTGGGCTGCGCAAGCACATAGGTTTGATCGAACAGCACGCCGCGAATGGTGGGATACGCTTTCAGGAGTGCTGCCATGAAGCCACCGCGCCCGCCCGCCACATCAACCACAACATTGGCTTGCTCGAAAGCATAGGCAGCTGCAACGCTGGCATTTTCGGGGCCTGATTGCATGGCCATGGCCGCGTCGAATTTCAGCCCCATGTCGGGATTGGCCGCGAGGTGATCAAAAAAATCTGCGCCATAGGTTTGGTTGAATGCGGGCTCGCCGGTGGCGATGGTGTGTGGAAAGGCCTTGTACACATCCCACATTACGTCTTGCCACGATTGACTCACCGATTCGCGCATGGAACCTGGCACGCCGGTCCTGAGTAATTTCGAGATGTCTGTGTTTTGGAATTTGCCCTCAGCATCTTCGTTGAAAATGCCGTTGGCGGCCATGTAACGCATCATGCGATACAATGCCTGTTCATGGCTGCCCGTGAGTTTTGCGAGCGCTGATGTGGTTAGGCGGCCATGGCCCGTTTCGATGGCATCGGCCACGCCAATTTCGGCGGCAATGCCAATGCACCGGGCCAGCATCACATTGCCGGTGATCCGAAGAAGGGCCAGGTGAGGCGCGATTTCAGACATCTCGTAGCCTTTCGGACACTGGGTAAAGGCAATTCTTCCATTATTTCAATGGGTTTTGTTGCCACTTGCAAGCCTGCTCAAGTTGCCGGAAAATATCTAGTGGTTTTCATGATTCTGACATTCGCCTCTCAGCCCTGTGTTAAAATGGGTAGCAAATGTAAGATCCGCTCCACTAAACAGTCATAATTGTTTGTCCACATAAAGGATCGCCACATGAAACGTACCCTTACTCTGCTCGCCGCCGCCCTCACACTATCCATCGGAGCAACCGCCATGGCCGATAGCGCTTACGACTATGCCTTTAAAACCATCGACGGAAAGCCCATGCCCATGAGCGCCTACAAAGGCAAGGCCGTGTTAGTCGTCAATACCGCGTCGTTCTGTGGCTACACGCCCCAATACACCGGCCTCCAAAGCCTGTGGGAAGACTACAAAGATAAGGGCTTGGTCGTGGTCGGCATTCCCGCCAACGATTTTGGTAAGCAAGAACCCGGCACGGCCGCCGAGATCAAAGATTTCTGCGAAAGCAAATATGACGTGTCGTTCCCGCTGGCCGACAAAGAAGTCGTGAAGGGCGATGAAGCCCATCCTTTCTATAAATGGGCTGCAGCTAAAATGGGCCCTGAAAACACGCCGAAGTGGAACTTCCACAAGTACCTGATCGATGCGAAAGGCAACCTAGTTGCAGCTTTCCCCAGCAAAGTGGAGCCGAAAAGTGCTGAACTGGTTGCGGCGGTTGATAAAGCTTTAGCCAAGTAATTTTTTGAGGGTCTATATTTTGAAGCGGGCCGGCGGGCAACCTCCGGCCCGTTTTGTTAAACCGCTCAGTGCCTTGATGACGCTCACAGGATCGCGGGCGATGGCCAGAAGCAAAGCGCGGGCAGGGCCACGTGGGGCGCGGCGGCCTTGCTCCCAATTGCGCAACGTATGCACGCTGATGCCGCAGGCTTTCACGAACGCATGCTGCGAGAGCCCCGTGATCGCGCGGATGGCGGCGACATCGACGGGGCGCACCTTGCTGCCGCGTGTGCGAAAATATGCACCGAGATCGGTTTTAGTTTTTTTGCGCAGCGCCATTTAGGCCGCCAGCGATTTGACTTGGGCCATAACTGCCTCGAACATCGTGGTCGTCAGCCGTCGTGTATTCACGTTATAGCGCGAGCAATGATAGCTGTCGGCTAGCGTTAGGCCATTGGGCAGTTGGTGCAGCGCGCCGTGTTTGAAGGGGAACGATGCTTTGCGCACCCCCAAGGTTGATAGCACAGCATTATGTGAAATTTGGCCTAAGGAAAAAATTGCTTTCAACTTCGGTAAGGCTGCAATTTCATCAACCAAAAAATTACGACATATGGTTTGTTCGGCTGGCGTGGGTTTATTTTCGGGCGGCACACAGCGAACGGCATTTGTAATGCGGCATCCAAGCAGCTCCACGCCGTCATCTGGGCTAGCTTTGTACGTTCCCTTGGCCAAGCCCGCCTTGAGCAATGTGGGATAAAGCAATTCTCCCGCATAATCGCCGGTGAACGGCCGCCCCGTTCGGTTGGCACCTTTCAGGCCCGGCGCAAGGCCGACGATCAGCAGCCATGGGTTGTCCGAACCAAACGCAGGCACAGCGCCGTTAAAAAAATCGGGGTAAAGATTTTCGTTTCTCTGCCGAAACGCAACCAAGCGCGGGCAGAGTGTGCAGCTTTTGGCCGGGCCTTTGAGGTTAGTGGAGCGGATTTGACATTCGCTACCCTTGTTGCGGTTAGACTGAGAAGCGAATGTCAAATCTAAAGCTCCATTAAAATCCAATGTTTTCTAGTGGTCCTCATGATTCTAACATTCGCAAGATCGCAATCCGAAATGGAATGCGAATGTTAGAATCTGACCACTAGTACTCATGGCGCGCGGTCGGGCGTTGTTGTGACCGGGCGCTCAGCGCGCGCGAGAACGTCCTTCATATCGGCAAGTTCGATAAAGTTGTCGGCTTGGCGGCGTAACTCATCGGCAATCATGGGCGGCGAGGTGCGAATGGACGAGACCACCGATACACGCACCCCGCGCTTTTGCACTGCTTCGACGAGGCGGCGGAAATCACCATCGCCTGAAAATAAAACAATGTGTTCCACGTGGTTAGCCATTTCCAGCATATCAATGGCCAGTTCGATATCCATGTTGCCTTTAATGCGGCGGCGGCCTTGGGCGTCGGTGAATTCCTTCACCGGCTTGGTCACCATGGTGTAGCCGTTATAGTCTAGCCAATCGACCAGGGGGCGCAGGGGCGAATACTCTTCGTTTTCCATCAAAGCTGTATAGTAGAAGGCACGTAACAGCCTGCCTTTGGCGGCAAACAACTGCAACATCCGGCGGTAGTCGATGTCAAAGCCCAGCGAGCGGGCGGCGCCGAAGAGGTTGGGGCCATCAATAAACATCGCCAAACGTTCTTCAGGATAGAAGATCATGCATCGCTCCTATAATTCAAATATGATTAAATCAAATCTAATGTCCTCAAATTAGCGGTTTGGGTTTCAACGTGCAAGCAACACAGAAGCGAAGTTCAAAGTGATTCTCGTTGCCATCGGATCAAACTTATCCTCGTGCGTTGGCTCGCCTTTGGCGACAGGCCAAGCTGCCGTGCGCGAGATGGGTGCGCGCGGCTTCTCTATTCGAGCCATCTCGACGTGGTATGAAACCGCACCCGTACCTGCATCGGACCAGCCGTGGTATGTGAATGGCGTGGTGCGCGTCGACAGCACATTGTCCCCCCACGCGCTGTTGGCGGTGCTGCACGATATCGAACACGCCTATGACCGTTCTCGCGGCATGACCAATGCGGCCCGCACGCTTGATCTTGATTTACTGGCCCATGGACGTGAGGTGATCGGGCAGGGGCCGCTGATTTTGCCCCATCCCCGTTTGCCCGAACGGGCATTTGTGCTTTATCCCCTGCGTGACGTGGCCGCCCAATGGCAGCATCCTGTGAGCGGGCAATCTCCCGCACAGATGATTTCATGCCTGGCCCAAACCCCCGAAAATCAAGGGATTCGGCCTATCTCCTTGGGGTCTTGAGGTTCGGGGGCTTTCCGTTTACAAAGCGCCACGTTTAACCTCCTGGGAAACCGGGATAAGATGCGGGCTTGGTCTACTTTTCAAGGACTTACGCGGGGTATTGATTGACCCCGAAATAAAAGCCACGCACTCTGTTAACCAAGACGAGATGAGGATATAGCCATGGCACGCGTAACCGTCGAAGATTGCGTTCAAAAAGTTCCCAACCGGTTTGAACTGGTGATGGTTGCTGCCCAGCGTTCGCGCGAAATTTCATCGGGCGGTGAGCTGCGCGTTTCACGTGATAACGATAAAAACCCCGTCGTGTCGCTGCGTGAAATCGCCGACAACAAAGCCATTCCAGCCGATCTTTACGAATCCATCATTCAAGGCCTTCAGAAGCACGTTGAAGTTGACGAGCCCGAAGAAGACGGCTTTGACGCCATGGCCGCTAACCCAGAATTTGCTGCGATTGCTGGCCAAGTAGGCGAGCAAATGGTTGCCGGTACGGGCATGAGCATCGAAGAACTCGACGAAGATGAAGCCGATGGCGTGCCTCGTTCCAATTCAGATCATCCCAGTGTGAATTATGGGGACTCGGGCGAAACCGGCCGAAACGATTAGTACACAGCCGCTCCCCTTCCGTCACACGAAGGGCTGCGCCCGCACGCGCATCTGCATTTTGACTCCCCAAAGTTCAGCGGTTTGCTGTGATGGCAAAGGTTGGATGTCATGATGCGTCAATTTGAATTGATCGAACGCGTCAAAGCCTACGACCCCAAGGCTGATGAAGACGCGATTAACCGCGCATACGTTTACGCCATGAAGATGCATGGCTCGCAAAGGCGGGCCTCGGGAGATCCGTATTTCTCGCACCCGATTGAGGTTGCGGGCATCCTGACGAACTACAAACTCGATACCGCGTCCATCGTTACGGCGTTGCTGCACGACATCGTCGAAGACACGCTGGCGACGCTTGAAGATATTCAAAAATTGTTTGGTGACGAAGTCGCGCGGTTGGTAGATGGCGTGACCAAGCTTGCCAAAATTCAAATCCAAAACATCGAGGCCAAGCAGGCTGAAAACTTCCGCAAGTTTCTGCTGGCCATGTCGACAGATATCCGGGTGCTGTTGGTCAAACTGGCCGACCGGCTACACAACATGCGCACGCTGCATTTTATCAAGGACCCAGCCAAGCGCCGCTCGATTGCGCTGGAGACGATGGAAATTTATGCGCCCTTAGCCGAGCGCATTGGGATGCAAGAGATCAAGACCGAGCTGGAAGATTTGGCGTTTGCCGAAGTGAATGCTGACGCGCGGACATCGATTTTAACGCGGCTACGCTTTCTGGAACTGCATGGTGGCGATTTGGTCGGCAAGATTATGGATGAACTTGATCAAGTCATCTCGAAGGCAGGCATCAAAGGATATATCTCAGGGCGTGAAAAAACAGCCTATTCGATCTGGCGTAAGATGCAGGTGAAGGAAGTCAGCTTCGAACAACTTTCAGATATTATGGCATTTCGCATTCTCCTGGACTCGGTCGACGATTGCTACCGTGTGCTGGGTATTATGCACACGACATTCCGAATGGTGCCTGCGCGATTCAAAGATTACATCTCGACACCCAAGCGCAACGGGTATCGGTCATTGCATACCGCTGTCATCGGCCCCCAGAAGCAACGCATTGAATTGCAAATTCGTACACATACGATGCATCAAATTGCCGAGCTGGGTGTAGCTGCCCACTGGCACTACAAAGATGGTGAGGAGGGCGGTGACGATAAAGTTGCCGTCATTGATGGCCGTCAGTATTCGTGGCTGCGCGAGCTACTCGACATCCTTGAGCATGCCCAGAACCCTGAAGAGTTTCTGGAGCACACCAAGCTTGAGATGTTTCAAGATCAGGTGTTTTGCTTCTCGCCGAAGGGCGATTTGATTGCACTGCCGCGGGGGGCTAGCACCGTGGACTTCGCTTACGCGGTGCACTCTGAGGTGGGTGATACGTGCGTGGGCGTGAAGGTGAATGGACGCATTGTGCCGTTGCGCACCAAGTTGCAAAACGGCGACCAAGTCGAAATTGTCACCTCAAAAGCCCAAAAGCCTGCGCCCGAGTGGGAAAGCTTTGTTGTCACGGGCAAGGCGCGCGCACATATACGGCGGCGTGTCAGGTCGGACGCGCGTGGCGAGTACATTCGATTCGGTAAAAGTATTTTGGAAAAGGTCTTCCAGAAAGATGGCTATGAACTCACTCAAAAAGGCCTCCTCGGCTCGCTTGAAAAACTGAGTGTCGCCAATGTCGATGATATTTATGTAAAAGTCGGCGAGGGGCGCTTATTTGGCCGAGAAGTGCTGCTAGCGATTTATCCCGGCGCACGTACCGAGGCCGACGATAACGTTGTCAACTTATCGCAGGTCCGCGCACGTCAAGCCGGTGAGGCCACGGGCGTTTCGATCCGGGGGCTGACCTCGGGCATGGCGGTGCATATTTCTGAGTGTTGCCATCCGTTGCCGGGCGACCGCATTGTTGGCATTCGCGAGCCCGGTAAGGGTGTGGCTGTGCATACCATCGATTGTGTATCCTTGCGCGAATTTGGCGATTCATCAGACAGGTGGGTCGACCTGTCGTGGGACATGGATCGCGATAAGGATGCGCATATCGGGCGTTTGATTCTCACGGTCACAAATGAGCCCGGTGCCTTGGGCGTTGTGACCACCGTGATTGCCAAAAACAATGGCAACATCAGCAATTTGCGGTTTACAAAACGCTCGGCAGATTTTTATGAAATGATCGTGGATGTTGAGGTGAACGGCGTGAAACACCTAACCAACATCATCGCGGGCCTGCGCGCCATGCCCGCCATCAACGCGGTTGATCGCGCGCGGGGCTGACGAACACCGATGCTATGGTGCTGATCTGTTCGCGGCCATGGCTGCGCGCTGGGTTTGGCGCAGTTCGCTGTCTTTTTCACCGGC
>Ga0209553_1001172_pt1 | contig 13287 bp, 12 predicted proteins | sample LauGreFBDMM110DN_2_FD_188217 | JGI IMG/M metagenome (GOLD analysis project Ga0209553, IMG submission 188217) | Freshwater lake microbial communities from Lake Michigan, USA - Fa13.BD.MM110.DN (SPAdes) (version 2) | ecosystem: Environmental > Aquatic > Freshwater > Lake | place: Lake Michigan...
TGCTTAAGTTTAGGTGCCTACCCGAGCACGCTGAGAATCAAACCGATCAGCGTGAATTGCACCGTGAAGTAACCGCCGTTGATCAAAAACAGGCCTAACGGTTTACGCTCGAACAAATAGTTGATCCCCAAACCTGTGGCCACCCAGCACAGTCCTGCCGACGAGCCTGCGCCCAGGGCAAAGCCCAGTTCGGGCTTGGGCCCTAAGAACATCGAGAAGACGGCTGCGGCGATGACTGATAACGCAAATGCACCACCGAAGATCATGGGTATCGATCCAGACTTAGCCTGTTCTTCCGTCAAGCCCGCTAAGGCCATCCATTTCTTGCCAAACACGGGTGGGACGTACCAAATTGCCCCGAGCACGAGTGATGATGCCCCAGCGACCACGACGGCTAATCAATTGAGTTCCATTTCCGTCTCCCCTTTGTTGACTAAACTTTCACCAGTTCCGCTTGGGCTTGCGCCTTGAGCATGTCGATGTGTTGACGCAGCATTGCAATATTCCTGTCGAAGTGACCGATATCGCGAAATGACCGCGCTTGCATGACGGCCCCCTCCATGATGGTCAGAATATACTCTGCCAAGGCGCGCCGATCTAAGCTGCGGGGAAGACGGTCTGGATCAGAATCGAGGCAACCCACAATCGCCGTTGTCTAATTTGCAAAATTGGCAGCCAATAACTCGCGCACTTTTGGGTCGGGCTCGTGTAGTTCCAGAGCCAAATTGTCAATCGGGCACGCTGACGATGAGCCTCAAGTCCGATCCGGCGGGTGGGACGGTGATCGACTTTAGTTATGTTGTCTCCGGTGTAGCGCGTTTGGATCTCTCGGAAATGTCCTCAGCGGTCGATATGGTGATCGGCGAACAGCACAAGCGGCTTGGGGGCTTGATCACGACAGGCAAGGCCGATTGATGGGCTAGATTGGTTCTGGGTTGGTGGTATAAATTCAACTATTAGTAGATTAAAGCTTAGTTTCTCACCAGTTTCAGAGGGCTACTGGCCGGTGGAAGTGGCTGGGTTGGATGGGGGCTCGATGACTGGTAATTCCGGGCCTGCGGGGCTATATCACGCCTCACTTTTCCTAACGAAACCAGAGGGTCCCATGGCCACGACGTTTAAGTGGAACAGAGATAGTTGGCGAGCCAAGCCCATCCAGCAGGTCCCGGAGTATCCGGATAAGGCCGGGTTGGAGACTGCCGAAAAGACTCTTCGTAATTATCCGCCGCTGGTGTTTGCGGGCGAGGCGCGCCGCTTGAAAGCAGCCCTCGGCCGCGTGGCCGAGGGCAATGCTTTTCTGCTTCAGGGCGGGGACTGCGCCGAAAGCTTTGCCGAGTTCCACCCCGACAACATCCGCGACACGTTCCGCGTCTTGCTGCAAATGGCTGTGGTGATGACCTTCGGCGCCGCCATGCCCATCGTGAAGGTTGGGCGTTTGGCTGGTCAGTTCGCCAAGCCGCGCTCATCGGGCACTGAGATCATTGATGGCGTTGAGTTGCCCTCGTACCGGGGTGACAACATCAATGGTATGGAGTTCACGCCCGAGGCGCGCACACCCGATCCGCAGCGCATGGTGCAGTCCTACAATCAATCGGCGGCGACATTGAATTTGCTGCGTGCTTTTGCGCAAGGCGGCTATGCCGATTTGCACAAAGTGCATCAATGGACGCTGGGCTTCGTGAAAGACGAAGTGCAAATCGAAAAATACCGCCGTTTTGCGGATCGTATTCAAGAAACGCTAGCCTTCATGGAAGCCTGTGGCCTCACGGGCGAGACCGTGCCGCAGATCCGCGAGACCGAGTTCTACACTTCGCACGAAGCTTTGTTGCTGCCCTATGAAGAAGCACTCACGCGCATCGATTCTACCACTGGCCAATGGTACGCTTGCTCGGCGCACATGGTGTGGATTGGCGAACGCACGCGTCAGTTGGACGGTGCGCACGTCGAGTACTTCAAGGGCATCAATAACCCCATCGGCGTGAAGATCGGTCCGAGCGTAAAGCCCGATGACTTGTTGGCGCTGTGCGACGCGCTGAACCCGAAGAACGAAGCAGGCCGCCTCACGCTCATCAGCCGCATGGGCGCTGAGAAAGTGGCCGAGAACCTGCCTGCGTTGATTCGTGCTGTGAAGCGTGAAGGCCGTAACGTGGTGTGGGTCTGCGACCCGATGCATGCCAACACTGTCAAAAGTGCGACGGGCTACAAAACGCGCCAGTTCGACCGCATTCTAGCCGAGGTGAAAGCGTTTTTTGGGGTTCATGGTGCCGAGGGCACACATGGTGGTGGTGTCCACTTCGAACTGACCGGCAAGGACGTGACAGAATGCACTGGCGGCGCGCAGGCCATTACCGATGCACGCTTGGGTGATCGTTATCACACACACTGCGATCCGCGGCTCAACGCGTCGCAGGCGTTGGAGTTGGCGTTCCTGATCGCGGAAATGCTGAAAGATGAGCGGGCGCGCGTGTTGCAAGCGCGCAAAGATCAAGTTGTGGCGCCGCAGTAGCGCTGGTTGCGTTACCGTCTGCTTGGCATGACCACATCCCTCATCATTGCGCTGGCGCAAATTGACCCGACGGTCGGCGATATTGCTGGCAACGTCGAGCTGATCCGCGCCGCACGTTCAGAGGCTGCAAAATCAAAAGCCGATCTGGTGGTGTTCCCTGAACTGACGATCAGCGGCTATCCGCCCGAGGATTTGGTTTATCGCCCTGCGTTTCTCGATGCCGTACTGAAAGCGGCCAACGATTTGGCGAAGGACACGGCTGATGGCGGTCCGGCCTTGATCGTCGGCGCCCCATGGCGCGGTGAAGGTAAGGAGGCTGGCAAAACATTCAATGCCGGTTTGGTTCTGGATGGCGGGGCGATCTCGGCTATTCGCTATAAGCATCATTTGCCCAACTATGGCGTCTTCGATGAGCAGCGTGTGTTCGCTCAAGGCCCAGCACCCGGCCCTGTGATGCTGCGTGGCGTGCGGCTGGGTCTGATGATCTGCGAGGATATGTGGTTTGAGGATACGGCTGAGACGCTGGCGGAATCGGGCGCTGAGATATTGGTGATCCCCAATGGCTCGCCGTTCGATGTGGAAAAGCCCGATGTGCGGCTCAATCATGCTGTCGCGCGTGTAACCGAGACCAACCTACCACTCATTTATGTGAACCAAATTGGCGGCCAAGATGACTTGGTGTTCGACGGAGCATCGTTTGTGCTGAATGCCGATTGTAGCCTGGCAATTCAAATGCCTCCATGGCGCACGGCTTTAACAGTTGCCACCTGGACCAAAGGTGCAAACGGTTGGGCCTGTGCGGTTCAAAGCCCAGCCAAGCCCATGTCGAAGATGGAGAACATCTATCACGCCCTCATGCTGGGCTTGGGCGACTACGTGCGCAAAAACAAATTCCCAGGTGTTGTGCTGGGACTGTCGGGTGGAATTGATAGTGCGATTTGCGCCGCCATTGCCGCCGATGCGCTGGGTCTAGACAAAGTGCATTGCGTCATGATGCCGTCGCCCTACACCAGCCAGGAAAGTTTGGACGATGCAGCAGCTGTGGCCAAATTTTTGGGCGTGCGGTTGGATACTATCAACATCGGCCCCGCGATGACTGCCTACGACGCGATGCTGAAGCCTTTGTTCACGGGCACCAAAGCCGACGCGACCGAGGAAAACTTGCAATCGCGCGCACGCGGCATGGCGCTGATGGCGCTGTCCAACAAGTTTGGCAAAATGGTGCTGTCCACGGGCAACAAAAGCGAGATGTCGACGGGCTATGCCACGTTGTATGGAGATATGTGCGGCGGCTATGCGGTGCTTAAGGACGTTTACAAAACCACAGTCTTTGCTCTTTCCAAATGGCGCAACACCCATAAGCCGCTCGGCGCATTGGGGCCTATTGGCATGGTCATGCCCGTGAACGTCATCACCAAGCCGCCCACGGCAGAACTCAAGCCCGATCAAAAAGACCAAGACACGCTGCCGCCCTATGATGTGCTCGATGCCATTCTTCATGGCTTGATCGAGGATGCCGAAGGCGTGAACGCCGTGGCCGCGCGTGGCTTCGATGGGGCTGTCGTGCGCCGCGTTTATAAAATGCTCAAAACTGCCGAGTACAAGCGCCGCCAAGCGCCCCCCGGCGTTAAAATTACGCATCTCGCCTTCGGACGCGATTACCGCTATCCGATCACCAATGGTTTTCAGGATGATGGAGCACCGCTTTGACGCCCACGTTTAGGTTCGCGCCAAGCCCCACAGGGCTGCTGCATATCGGCAACGCACGGCCAGCGGTGATCAATTGGCTCTATGCGCGCAAATTGGGTGGTCGCTTTATTTTGCGTATCGACGACACTGACACGGCGCGCTCGAAACCTGAATTTGCCGTCGCCATTGAGCGTGACCTCGCATGGCTGGGTCTGAACTGGGACGGGGAAGAATTTCAATCGGCCCGCATCGCCTCGTATGTTGCCGCCACCGACAAGCTCAAATCGCTGGGCCGTTTGTATGCGTGCTACGAGACGCCCGACGAATTGGAAATGAAGCGCAAGCTGCAACTCAAAGCGGGCAAGCCGCCGCTGTATAAGCGCGCTGGGCAAAAAACTTCCGAGGCCGATCAAGCCAAGTTCGAAGCCGAAGGCCGCATCGCCCATTGGCGCTTCGAAATATCGCCCGGCGAAATCGCCTGGGATGATGCCGTGCGCGGACGCTGCAGCTATAACGGCGACAACCTCAGTGATCCGGTGCTGGTGCGCGCCGATGGCACGTTCCTGTATATAATGCCTAGCGTGGTCGATGACATCGACATGGGCATGACCCATATCGTGCGCGGCGAGGATCACGTCACCAACACCGCCATCCAATCGCAAATCTGGCAGGCGCTCTCGACGCTCCCCATGCCGCAGTTTGGGCATTTGCCACTGCTGGTGGACGCGCAAGGCAAGGGCCTGTCCAAACGCATGGGCTCGTTATCGCTGCAAGATCTGCGCGAAAGCGGACTGGAACCCATGTCCATCAACAGTCTGGTCGCGAAACTCGGTTCATCCGATGCCATCGAAGCGCGCGGCAGTATGGATCAATTGATCGTCGAGTTCGATATCGCGCACTTTGGACGCGCCACGCCCAAGTTTGATCCGCATGATCTCGAGGTTCTCAACGCCAAAGTCCTGCACGACATGCCTTTTGCAACCGTGCGTTCGCGTCTGGTCACGCTCGGTCTGCCGTCCAACGAGTTGGATGCGCACGGCGAAGCCTTCTGGGTCGCGGTGCGTGGCAACCTGCAAAAGTTTTCCGAAGTGGCTGGATGGTGGGCTATTTGTTTTGCGCCCCACGCACCGACAATTGAGGACGCAGCGTTCATCGACCAAGCCAAGCCGCTGTTGCCCGAAGGCCCCTGGGACGAGACCACTTGGCATACCTGGACCGAACTGGTGAAAGCCGCATCAAGCCGTAAAGGCAAGGCGCTTTACTTGCCCCTGCGCATGGCACTGACAGGCTTGCCGCATGGCCCGGAATTGAAACTGCTGCTGCCACTCATGGGTCGCGAGCGCGTGCTGAAACGGCTGAGTGGGGTGGTGGGTTAGGTCATCGTTCTTCGACGCCCCAACACCCACATCACTAATCCGGTCACGAACAACACCGGAAAGCAAAGCCCGGCGATAAACATCACCACCCGCCCGGAAAATCCCAAGATCGCGCCGGAGTGAATGTTAGCCGCGAAGTCGGCTTGCAGTACCGACTGCGCGGTAAATTTTTGTGGGCTTTGTGTGCGCATCACACGCCCTGAGCTGATGGCCACGAACACGTTGGTCATCTTCGACACACTGGTCTCGCCCGGTGGCCAGAACCGCACCATGTAGATGCCACGCGGACCTGGATTGCGCAGGATGAAGCCGACGTATTGGTTCGGCACCTCCTTGGCGGCGATCTCGGCGGCAGCCTGCCAAGCGATTTCGGTCGGCGGAGTTTCAGTTGTCGTTGGTGCAGGGGGGCCGCCTTGCGCCGAAGGGCCGCCCGCCGCGCGAGGTGGTCCGCCCGCGGGAGGACCGCCGCCCTCGCCAGGAGAATTAAACTTCCACACCAGCGGTGGCACCGTCAGCGATGCAATGACAAAAAAGACAGCCAGCCATGCGCCGAAGACATTGTGAAGTTCGCGCATCAGGCGTTTGGGTTCGGAGTTGCTGCCACTCAGCGTCAGTGCACGTCGAAACCCACCTTTGGCTGGCCACCACAGCACGATGCCTGCGATGAAAAAGCCCAAGCACAGTAACGACAACACACCGACAATATTTTCGCCTGGCTCACCTAACACCAAGTCACCATGGATGCGACGGACGATGGCTATCGGCGAAAGACCGGAGCGTTCACCCAACACGGCGCCGGTGTAGGGGTTCACGAAAACCTGTTTTTCCGCGAGGGACGCATCTCTGATGATGACTTTAAAGGATGCGGTGGGGTCGTCGCTGAGGCGTTCAAAGTAACGGGGCGTCCAGCCGGGGTATGCATCGGCCGCTGCTTGAACGATAGCATCAAAGCTCAGTCGCGTTGCCCCGGGCTGAGCCTGAAGTAGCTGCGGATTCAGGCTTGAGTCGATTTCGGATTCGAACACCAGGATCGAGCCCGTCACCCCCAGCACAGCAATGATCAGGCCAATCACGATGCCGATCCAGCGGTGAAACACGAGCCAAATCTTGCGATGCTTGATCACCATAACCAGCCCCCCAACTTGAGTATGGTTCAGTTTGCGACGGGTTAGAGGTCCGGTGCAAGTCGAACCTCCTCCCCAGTAGCGCCTAGCCTCGCGGGTTGCTAGTTTGCGTCCATGACCCGAAGCCCTGCCGCACCGTTACATCAAGACAAAGGCCGCCTGATCGCCAAGGTTGCGGCCAATAGCCCGTGTGTGATTTTGGTCGAGCCGCGGTTGGCTGAGAACATTGGCACCACGTCGCGCGCTATGCGCAACTGCGGGCTGACGGATATGCGCCTGGTCGACCCGAAAGTGGATTGGCTGAACGATAAAGCCTTGGCAGCGGCATCAGGGGGCGAGAAAATCCTGGAACGCGCGCAAAAGTTCGACACCTTTGCCGACGCCATCGCCGACCTTGAGCGTGTGTACGCCACTACGGCGCGGCGTCGCGAAATGGTGAAGCCCATTTTCACTGCCAAGGGTGCGGCCATCGATATGCGCGGCCATGCCGACGCGGGCAAGAAAATCGGCATCGTGTTCGGGCGCGAGCGTCACGGGCTGACCAGCGAAGAAGTGGCGCACTGCGATGCCATTGTCGAAATCCCCATGAACCCCGAGCATAGCTCGCTGAACTTGGCGCAGGCTGTGTTGGTCGTCGCCTACGAATGGTTCCAGGCGGGCTACGATGGTCCGCAAGCAGCCATCACCTATAACCGCACCCAACCCGCCGCCAAGAAAGACATTATGGATCTATTCGTGCACTTGGAGCGCGAGTTGATCGAGTGCGGATTCCTGCGCGACCCCGAACGCAACGAACTGATGGTCATTAATATCCGCAATATGCTGCAGCGGGCGGAGCTGACCGAGCAGGAAGTGCGCACCTTCCATGGCATTATTAAGGAGCTGCGCTATGGCCGGCGGGATGATCGGCCCCCGCGTCAACCTGGTGTGAAGCCCGAAGCGGCACCTAAACCATTGAAAGAACGCGTAAAATCAGATAAATCCGCTGATTGACTTAGGCGGGCGCGCCTCTATGATCCGCCCCCTTAACGCCCGAGTCAGTGGGCATGGAAGAGACCGGCAACGACCAGTCTGATTTCCAATGCCACGGCCGCGGCGACATCCCCTTAAAGCAGATGTCGAGCGCGTGTCCAACCGGGACCACAAGAAGAAATAGGATGCTACAATGACGAAACGTGCAGAGAGTAAGTTTAAAATTGATCGGCGTATGCAGGTCAATATGTGGGGCCGGGCCAAGAGCCCGATCAATAAGCGCGAATACGGCCCCGGACAACACGGCCAACGCCGCAAGAAGCCGACCGATTACGGCGTGCAGTTGATGGCCAAACAGAAACTCAAAGGTTATTACGGCAACGTCTCCGAGCGCCAGTTCCGTCGTTATTACGACGAAGCCATGCGCCGTAAAGGGGATTCGTCGCAGAACCTCATCGGCATTCTCGAAAGCCGTATTGACGCGATCATCTATCGCATGAAATTCGTGCCGACCGTTTTTGCCGCGCGCCAAATGGTCAGCCATGGGCACGTCAAAGTTAACGGTAAACGCATTACGGTGGCGTCGTATCTCGTGAAAGTCGGCGACCAAATCGAGCTGCGCCAAAAGGCGCGCGACATGGCCGTGACCAAAGATGCCATTGAATCGCCCGAGCGCGATGTGCCCGAGTACATCGACGTCGATCACAAGAAGTACACCGGCAGCTTGAAGCGCATCCCCGGTTTGACCGACGTTCCCTATCCGGTTCAGATGGAACCCAACCTCGTGATCGAGTTCTATTCACGCTAATTATAGGTTGATATCAAATTTACAAAGCCCCGTAGTTGTCCTGCGGGGCTTTTGCTTTGGGGGCCATTAGCATAGCCTGAGCCAATCGATTTGGGGAGGCTGTCATGACTCACGATATCGCGGGCGAGGAGTTCTTTGGCTCGTGCTTTGTTTGTAGTTCAGCCAAAAGCCAGGGTACCACCCGGCGCACTATGTTGCGCGCCGTGGCTGTCGCCCCCGTAGCTGCCGTTGCCTTGTCGTCTGCGGCTTCTGCGAAAACCAAAACTGCGCCGCGCCCGCCTGTAGGTGCGTTTGTCATTCAGGCCGGTTGGGCATTGGTGGAAAAAAGCGACAAGTTAGAGTTGGTGCGCGGCGCGCACATTCTCGTCCGCAATGGCGTGATCGAGGAGATTGCCAATAGCCCCATCAAAGGCAAATTCCCAGTGGTGGATGCCAAGCAACACCTAGTCGTGCCGGGGTTTATCTCGGGCCATACGCACGTATGCAGCGCTACACCGACGCGCGGTATTATCGAGCAAGGGCGCTTCTACAAATACCCGCTGGAACTTGTCGAGCGGCTTTCAGATGCTGATCAAGATGCGCTAACGGCTTTTAATTTGGCCGAATTGTTGCGCTCGGGTTGCACCACGCAAATTGAAATGTCGCTGACATTGCGTCAAGCCGAGTCCTACGTGCGCGTCGCCGACAAGTGGGGTGTGCGTGGTTATCCGGGCCCGATGATACCCAACACCACGCGGCTGTTTGATGTCTGGTTCCGCAAAAACGATGCGCCGTTGTTTGCCTCTGAAGCCGAGACCTTAAGGGAAATCGAACTGGCACGCGCCTTCGGCAAGAAGAACATGAACCGAGGCGAGGGGCGTATTCGCCCCATGATGAGCGCACACGCCACCGACACGCACACCGAAAAAACCATGCAGGCCATGAAAGCTGCGTGTGACGATTTAGGCACTGGTTTTCATCTCCATCTGTCGCAGTCACGCGAGGAAGCCACGCGCGTCAAGAATTTGTGGCAAGTCTCGCCAACCGAATGGTTGGAAAAACTAGGCATGCTGGATCAGCCGGTGTTCGGCGCGCATATGACGGCCATTGATTGGGCCAATGAAGGGCCGATTCTGAAAAAGCACGGGACCGTGTTCTCGCATTGCCCATCTGCAGGTGGCGCAGGTGGCCCTTCGATGCCATACCCTGATGCGCTGGGCGCAGGCGTTGCCACCAACATCGGCATCGATACGCATTCCAACGATTACCTCGAAAATCTCAAACTCGCGGTGCTAATTGGCCAGGTGCGCTATTGGCATTTGCGCAGCGACAAGGCTCGCGCCGTGAAAGAGCCCGGCATTTGGGATGCCATTGAGGGCGCAACGCGCGTGCCTGCCGATGCACTGAAACGCAAAGATTTGGGGCGCATCGCCGTTGGTGCGCGCGCAGATCTTGTGAGCGTGGATGTGTCGGGCTTTCTGGCAGGCTCAGGCGCATTACCGCCCGAGCCATTGAATAATTTACTCTATTGCAACGGCATGATGGTGCGTCACGTCATGACTGACGGGCGCATCCAGATTTATGATGGGCATCTGGCGGTGGAGGATGAGGCTAAAGTCGTGGCCGAGGGCGGGCGCGTGGTGCAGGGCATCTGGGACCAATTGCAAAAAGAAGACTGGTTCAACAAACCGCTAGCACGGGGTGGGTAAAAGAAAACGGGGCCGAAAGGCCCCGTTTGTTTAAGCCGCTGTCGCCACAGCTTTATCTTTGAACAGTTGTTCCAACTCGCCCGACTGTGCCATTTCGCGCACGATATCGCAGCCGCCAACGAATTCGCCCTTCACATAAAGCTGGGGAATGGTCGGCCAGTTGGTAAATTCTTTGATGCTGTTGCGCACGCCGTCATCGGCCAAAACATTGACGCCTTTGAATTTGACGCCTGCTTGGCTGAGCACTTGGACAACGGTTGCGGAGAAGCCGCACTGCGGGAACATGGGCGTGCCCTTCATGAACAGCACCACATCGTTTTCGGTAATGTCTTTCTTGATGGCGTCGATGGCCGGATTATCGGACATAGCGGTCTCTTTCCTGAAAAAGCCTGAACTCTATATTGTATTGCCCATTCTAACGCACAACGGGCGGCAAGACAAAGGTTTGAGGATTAAGCTGGAGCGCTGGTTTGCAGGGCGAGCGCATGCAACTGGCCGCCCATTTTACCCTTCAACGCGGCGTAGACCATTTGGTGCTGTTGGACCCGGCTTTTGCCCGTAAAGGCCGACGCAATGACCGTCGCGGCATAGTGGTCTCCGTCACCCCGCAAGTCCTCGATTGTCACTTGGGCGTCAGGAAACGACTCTTTGATCATGGATTCAATGTCAGCAGCGCTCATGGCCATAGCGGAAACTCCAACTTATTTCAGGCGGCCATATAGGCCGGGAACCAGCCCTCGTGCAATGCGCGTAAGTCTTTCAGCGAAACATTTCCAGCCCCAGCAATGCTCAGGGCGTCTCCGCCCGTTGAGCCAATCACTTTGACGGCGATGCCCATTGCATCGACGGCCGCCATGATGGCTTTAACGTTGCGCGCCCGTGCGGTGACGACATATCGCCCCTGGTCTTCGCCGAACAGCAAGCCGTGGCGTGGTGCGCCCGGATCAGTGAGCGTGCAACCAATATCGGCGGCCAGCGCCATTTCGCAAAGTGCCACCATCAAGCCCCCGTCCGAAAGATCGTGGCAAGCTGTGACGAGGCCATTGGTAATCAGCCCGCGCACAGCATCGCCTGCGTATTTTTCTTTTTCGAGGTCCACAGGCGGCGGTGCGCCTTCTTCCAGGCCGCAGACTTCGCGCAAATACAGCGATTGCCCCAGCCAGCCGCTAGCTGAGTCTTTTTGGCCGATCAAAAAGATCACTTCATCTGCCCGTTTGAAGGCCAAGGTCATCATCTTGCTCAGGTCGCCGATCAGGCCAACACCGCCAATCGCAGGTGTGGGCAGAATTGGTTTGCCATCAGTCTCGTTGTACAGCGACACGTTGCCAGACACGACGGGGTAAGACAGGCGGTTGCAGGCCTCGCCGATGCCCTGAATCGCACCGACGATCTGGCCCATAATCTCGGGCTTCTCCGGGTTACCAAAATTCAGGTTGTCGGTGATGGCCAAGGGTTTGCCACCCACAGCCGTAATGTTGCGCCAGGTTTCGGCCACCGCTTGCTTACCGCCTTCGACCGGATCGGCTTTCACGTAACGCGGCGTACAGTCGGTGGAAATGGCCAGCCCTTTGTTGGTGCCATGGACGCGCACGACGGCTGCATCGCCGCCTGGGCGCTGCACCGTATCGGCCATGACAGTGTGGTCATACTGCTCCCATACCCATCGACGGCTGACGAGGTCTGGGCAGCCCATGAGTGTTTTAAGCGCCACTTTCCAGTCGACTTCCTTGACATCGCTCGCCGCGATCACGGCTTGTTTGGGCGAGGGTGTCCAGGCCCGGTCATATTCGGGCGATGCTTTGGCCAGCGGATCAATCGGCAAATCACCGACAATTTTACCGCGATGCTTCAGCACCATGCGGCCGGTCTTGGTCAGCTTGCCGATAATGGCGAAATCAAGCTCCCATTTTTTGAAAATCTTCTCGGCCAGTTTTTCTTTGCCGGGCTTCAAGATTATCAACATGCGCTCTTGGCTTTCCGACAACATCATCTCGTACGCGGTCATGTTGGCTTCACGCTGCGGCACGTTGTCGAGATTCAGCTCAACGCCCAAGCCACCCTTTGATGCCATCTCGAACGATGAACTGGTCAGGCCTGCCGCGCCCATGTCTTGAATGGCAACGATGGCGTCGGTCGCCATCAATTCCATACAGGCTTCGATCAGTAGTTTTTCGGTGAACGGATCACCAACTTGCACGGTAGGGCGTTTGTCTTCCGACGCCTCATCAAACTCAGCCGATGCCATAGTGGCCCCATGGATTCCATCGCGCCCGGTTTTCGACCCCACATACACCACCGAGTTTCCAGCACCCGAGGCAGCGGAGTAAAAGATTTTATCGGTCGCAGCCAGGCCCACGGTCATGGCGTTGACCAGGATGTTGCCATTGTAAGAGGCGTGAAAATTCACCTCACCGCCCACGGTCGGTACGCCCACGCAGTTACCGTAGCCACCGATGCCCGACACAACGCCTGATAACAAATGCTTGGTCTTGGGGTGCTTCGGGTCGCCAAAGCGCAGCGCATTCATGTTGGCAATGGGCCGTGCACCCATAGTGAACACATCGCGCAAAATGCCGCCCACGCCGGTGGCAGCGCCCTGATAGGGTTCGATGAACGAGGGATGGTTATGGCTTTCCATCTTGAAGATGGCCGCTAAACCATCGCCGATATCAATCACACCTGCATTCTCGCCAGGCCCGCAAATGACGCAAGGGCCAGTGGTCGGCAGGGTCTTCAGCCAGCGCTTTGAGGACTTGTACGAGCAGTGCTCGGACCACATCACCGAAAAAATCCCCAGTTCCACAAGGTTCGGCTCGCGGCCCATGATCTTTTTGACGCGCACGTATTCTTCCGTCGTTAGCCCATGTGACTTAATGTCAGCAGGCGTGATTTTTGCTTTGGCTTTTTTCACGCCACAGACTCCACCATGCCGTCAAACAATCGCCGGGCATCATTGCAGCCCAGCATCGGATCACACATCACTTCGGGGTGCGGCATGAGGCCGAGGACATTACGCTTGACGTTAAAAATACCAGCAATGTGATTCTTCGCGCCGTTGGGATTGCCAGCGTTGCTGACCTTGCCGCTGGCCTCGCAGTAACGGAACGCAACTTGGCCTTTGTCT
>Ga0209553_1001173_pt1 | contig 13272 bp, 10 predicted proteins | sample LauGreFBDMM110DN_2_FD_188217 | JGI IMG/M metagenome (GOLD analysis project Ga0209553, IMG submission 188217) | Freshwater lake microbial communities from Lake Michigan, USA - Fa13.BD.MM110.DN (SPAdes) (version 2) | ecosystem: Environmental > Aquatic > Freshwater > Lake | place: Lake Michigan...
CCTTGAGGCGGTGATGGAAATGAAGATTATATTATCAATTCCAAGGACAATTTCTAAAAAAGTAAGGGTCAGTAAACTGATGAGGTTATCGAGGCTAAGAAGTTGATCCATGGCTTATTATATGTGTCTACAAAGATGCGTTCTTTCGGTCAAAAAATCAAAAGAATGCGTTAAGGTTCAAAAATATCCATTTTTTTCTGGGCTCCACTTGGAAAAAAATAAATAATTTCGGATATTTGCAATCCCATTCAGCGGAATGGTCCTATAGCTCAGCTGGTTCAGAGCACCTGCCTTACAAGCAGGGGGTCCTAGGTTCGAATCCTAGTGGGACCACCAGAATCCACCTCAAAAGGGTGGATTCTTTTATTTTACGGAAGTGGTAGCAAAACAGGTAGCACGAGATGGGTTTTCAGGTGAAATAAAACTTTGTTTAAATTTAAACGAAGTTGGAAATATTTTAGGTTTAGAGATATCCACAATCACAAAGCTTTACGAAAACATTTTTATTTAAGATGAGTATCAACAACTATAATGTAATTGTTATTTAACATAAAATATATGACAACGAATGATATGTTTGCATAATTGTGAAATCATTTATCTTTAATCACTTCTCTTTCAAAATCGCTTTCGTTGACCCAACCCAATTTGAATTTCTCTCCTTTCATAAATCGCTCATAAAAACCGTTTATTTCAGCCCCAGGATATTGTTCATAAAGGTGTCCGTAGCCTTGCATACGGAGGTCACCTTGTGCCAATAGTTTAGCTTCCATTTCTTTCTCTAATGATTTTTTAATTGCTTGATATTTAGAATTTTGAGCCAAATTATTAACACAATCAGGGTCTTTTGATAAATCATACAATTCTTCGCCGGGTCGTTTGCCAAAAGACAGTTGCCAATAATATTTATCGAGGCCATTACGTCTATGGTCCAAAAGCAGGGATTTAACAGGCCCACCGTCGCAATTCAAATAGCCAGTTTCGGGATTGCAGGCAGGCCAACGGTCAGGCTCATAGTTTTTTAGGTACAAAAATCCATTTTTGTGCATTCCCCTTACAGGATATCCCACATCTTTTGGACGACCAAAGTCGTGGCGTTCTTGTCCTACCAATTGAAAGTCTCGTGCAGCTTCAATTTGTCCGGATTTTGTGGAATTAAAAATAGAAACTAAACTTTTTCCAGTTATCGGTCGCATACCCGATTTTTGAGGTGTGATGCCTGCAACCTCCAAAAACGTGGGGGCAAGGTCGGTCATATTTACATAATCGGTTACAATTCTACCAGCATTTTTGATGCCATTTTTCCACATGACAGCAAAAGGAATATGATTTGAATTGAGATATTGATTGCCCTTGACTCTTGGAAATGGCATTCCATGGTCTGAGGTAAAAACGATGAGTGTATTTTTCAATTGCCCCGATTCTTCAAGTATTTTCAGTACCCTTGCTACGTGACTATCCATATATTCAATTTCCATGGCATAGTCAAGTAAATCGTTGCGGGTGGTGTCTGAGTCGGGGTAGTATTTAGGGATACGGTCTATCATATCTACCTTTTTGCCTGCCTTGGCCACACCACTTCCGTATTCGTAAGCCCTATGAGGCTCTGTGAAACCCAACCAAAAAGCCCAAGGCTTATTACTATCCGAGGCTTTCAAAAACGCACCAAAATTACCTGCGTAATCATTGTTAGAGATTTCTTTTGTAGGCGGGATTATTTTTAAGGTAGAAAATTCTTTAATCAACATATCTCGTTTGCTGCCATCTTCTTTGAAAGCTTTGCCAGGCGCATAACCTTTGCCCGTATATCCCACAAAATAGCCGTTTTCGTTCAGTACTTCAGGGTAGGTTCTGAAGTAATTGGGGAAAAAAATCGAGTGATTCATGGCGGCATCCAACTGCCAAGGATTCCTGCCAGTGAGCATACAAGCGCGCGAAGGGGCACATTTGGCGTTGGGCGTATAGGCGTTTTGGAATAAAATTCCTTCTTTTGCAATTCTGTCGAAGGCAGGTGTGTTTACCCATTTTCTACCGTAAGCGCTCATATCAAGCCCCGCATCGTCAGCAACAATATATAGAATATTGGGTTTTTGAGCAAAGCCTGTGGTCAAAATACCAATGAGTGCAATTAACGAAAATAAGACTTTTTTTGTCAGGTTGTAGTCGAGCTTAATGTAGCAAAGATTCTTATTGATTTCACCACCTTTAAAATAAAAAATATCTGTATTCATCACCTTTTTAAAAGTAGCATAAAAAACGCCGACAAGATTCGAGAATTTCGTCAGTTTTGAGAGAAAAGATAAGATATTAATCATTACAATTGGTCTATTTTCCAAGTGAGTTTCTGGCCCATACCTGATTGACGAATTGTCCTTGGCCACCCAACCATTTGCTTTGCCCCCGTTTTGGTGACATCGGCAAACCTATCCCAGCACTCAAAAGTAATGCTTTTTGCTTTTTTATTAAATCGGACAAGCCCAAACCCATCGCTTAGTTTATTCTCGTCTTCGATATTTGCATAGGCATGCATAGTCAGTTTGTTGCCCAAACCATCCAGATAATCGCCAGTAAACTGGAGTGGATTTTTTCCGTCTTTGTTTTTACCTGATTGTTCATCCAACGGGTGCCACCATCGCTTGTAATAGTTATTTACCAATGCAGGCCCTACAAATGCAAAAGGGCCATCCCGGAAATTATCAATGCCATGCTGAATTAATGTAGGTAGGTGCTGGTCTCCTGCCAAATGAATTGCTCCTGCTTCTTTAATAGCCCTAAGTGCATCATTTCTGCCTTTTTGTGGCCAGCCATTACAGTCTAGATCTGCATGTAAATAATTATCAAATGTACCATGTCTATGAGCTCCACCACAAAATCCTGTTTGAGATAAAACTGCTCGCATCGAAACGCCCTCAGACTGCTTACCCCAATGCTTTAAAAATGTCATTTGGCGGGTACCAAGTAACTCTAAACCAGCTAAATCAATTGATTTGGGATCATATTGAGTATTGAGAATATGGTCGGGACGGGGGCCTTGTTGGGGTATTTTCCCAGCAGGACCCGTCTTAAACTTACGATCCTCGATAATCGCAAAATCTATTCCGCCAATGTTAAGGTTGGTATAATAAACACCAATGCCTTGTTCAATCGGAGTCGGGTCAAAAGCATCAGGTAAATGGGCAGTCTGGCAACGCTCGACCATTTTTACGTATTCATGATGAAAAAAATAACCACCGTCGTCACCTGCTGGCGTATTTGATTTTTTACCATTTTCACCCCAAAGATTACCATGACCAATATCGTGGTCGTCAGGAATAGTCACACAAGGGCGATTGCGAAACAACTCACGAAATTGCATTCCAAAGAGCAACCACGCCGCTGTGTGTTCTTTGTGATCGTAACTTTGATCTCCCGCAAAAAAAACTAAATCCGGATTTAAGTGATTGACATTTCGGGTAAATTCTTCTCGCATGCCCCTATCTTTATTTGAATTACAGCTAAACATGGCTACGACTATTTCGTTTTTGTCAACTATCTTTTTTCTAATTAGCCCTTCAAAAATCGCTTTTGGGCCATGTCGCAAGCGGTAGGGTGTATCTTTAGTTTCGTCCCAATTTTCAATCCTAAATAAAGCAGACCATCCAAAATCATTCACCGTTGCTTGGGCTACCTCGTTCCATTTTCCGTTCTTTTTTAGCTCCAAGCGCACTTCTCTAGTCTCACTTGGGTAAAGCGGGAAAAGTTGAGCTGTCATTTTCATGACTTTGTTTTGGGTAGTATAAATACCAAAACATATTGCCTGATCTCGTGGCACATCTACATTAATTATTTTATTAGGATCGTCTTTGATCGTTCGTGCGTGGTTCCACCAGTCATTTGTACAATAAACATCAATGCCTTCAAATGGGGCTTTTATTGGTGGTTCACTCGTTTGGGCTCTAGAGGTTGAAAATAGGCATAATAAGATAAGAATCGAGCATAGGATTTTCATTTTTGAATTGTTATAAAATTTGGATACTAGATTAAGACTATTAATCGAATTTTAAATGATTATTACTATGTAAATTTTACTTAAAGAATTCTATTTGTCATTAGAATAATCAAAATGAATCCTGTGAAAATAAATGCAGTAAAAAATTACTTCTTATTTAATGGCCACATATTGGATACGATTCTGTTGTCGGCAAAAGCTTTTTCTGCTTTTGCCACGATGTTAGGATATTTAGCCGCCACATCATTTTCTTCGCCTACGTCATCTTTAAGGTTATAGAGCTCTAACTTACCTCCTTTTGCGCTTAACTTTACAGCTTTCCACTCATCTCCTAATCTTACAGCTTGATCAAAACCGCGCTCATAAAACTCCCAATAAAGCGATTCATGTTTCTTCTTTAATGGTTTTCCTTTGAGTGAATTGGCAAAAGAAAGACCAACTTGTTTTCCTTTTATAACTTTGTTAAAGTTTTTTGAATCAAGCTGGGCGCAATTATTAAGGTTAGGTTTGTTTTGACTAAATGCGTTTATAGACAATAAAAAAGTAACTGCTAATAATAATTTGATTACTTTATTCATTATTATTTAAGTTCTATTTTCTCTACATTTTGATAAAGATCTCCACGTATGGCTCCAAAATCTTTAAGCATAGCTTTTAAAATATCAGGTTTTAATTTAGCTAGGTCAGTTTGCTGTCCAATATCATTCTTTAAATTATATAGTTGATAATCTTTTGAATTCCCTAACTCTATATTAACCTCTTGAAGTATCGCATCGCCTAAGTAAGGAGGTATTAATAACCAATCTCCTTGTCGAAATGCTGTTTTGGTATTGGCTTCAATTACTAAATTATCTCGTCCCTTGTTGCTTTCGCCCATAAAAACAGACAATAAATCTTGACTGTCTGTTTTTTCTATTGTTGTGCCAAACATTTTAGCTAAAGAAGCCAAAATATCAATCTGGCAAACCAAAGCATCAGAAATTTGTGGTTTAATTTTATCTTTCCAATACACAAAAAATGGAACCCTAGTACCAGCTTCTAATAAACTATATTTCCCACCTCTTAATGGTCCATTAGGCCTATGATTACCCAATTTCTCTACTGCGTCATCATTATAACCATCATTTAAAACCGGACCATTATCACTTGAAAATATAATTAATGTATTCTCTAATAAACCTTCTTCTTTTAAAGTTTTAACCAATTCTCCAACACACCAATCTGCTTCAATAATGGCATCGCCACGAGGTCCCATACCAGATTTACCTACAAATCTTTTATTAGGAGTTCGAGGAACGTGAGGTTGATTCATCGCATGGTATAAAAAGAAGGGTTTTTCTTTATGACTTATAATATAAGATTGAGCTTTATCTAAAAAATGATCGGCTAAATCTACATCGCTCCAATTTGCACTTTTACCTCCTTTTACAAAACCAATACGTGGAATTCCGTTAACAATAGATCCATTATGTCCATGATGCCAAGTCATTGATAATAATTCTGGATTTTCCTTTCCGGTAGGTTCTCCCTCAAAATTTTGATCATAATTAACAGAAATAGGATCACTTTGGTCTAATTTATCTACTTTGCCGTTATCAATATAAACGGTTGGCACTCGATCTTGTGTAGCTGCCATAATGTAAGAATAATCGAAACCTACTTGTTTTGGACCAGAAATTACATCTTTGTTCCAATCAACAACACCTGTTCCTAAACCTAAATGCCATTTACCCACTACAGCTGTTTGATAGCCTTGTTCTCTTAGTAATTTAGGGACAGTTAATTGGTTAGTATCAATTAATAATGGTGCTGAGCCAGGTAGAATTTTAGCATCTGCATTTCGCCAAGGATAAACCCCAGTTAATAATGCATATCTACTAGGCGTGCAAGTTGCAGAGGTTGCATAACCATTGGTAAATCTTACTCCTCCATTTGCTAATGCATCAATATTAGGAGTGTTAATCCCTAAAGAGTTATAAGAGCTTAAATCTCCATAACCTAAGTCATCCAAGTAAATGACTACAATATTTGGTTTAGATTGACTTTGTTTAACTTCAGTACACCCTATAGCAAGAAAAATAATTAACAAACTAGAGAAATAATTAATGAACTTAATGTTATTCTTCTGCATTTTTAGTTTTTTTATTCTTTTTAATTAACGGGAAAAGATCTGATTCAACCCTAGCTGTAGATGCTAATTTTAAAAATTCTTTTTTTAATACTGGCAAAGAATCAGCTAAATTATTTTTTTCAAAAGGATCAACAGATAAATTATAAATCTCTATAATTTGTTTTTGATTGCCTTTATTGTAGAAAATATTAGCTTTCATGTTTCCTTTTCTAATCGCTTGAGATTGATTACGTTCCCAATAAAGATAGTCGTGTAATTTTTGTTGACTTGAATTACCTAATAGGGTTGGCAAATATGAAATTCCATCAATTTTATCAGGAGCTTTAACGTTCACTAAATCTGCACAGGTAGGTAAAAAATCCCAGAAAGCAGAAACTAAATTGCTCTTAGATCCTGGTTCAATTTTACCTTTCCAATAAGCAATTAAAGGTGTTTTAACACCACCTTCATATACTTCAGTTTTTCTACCTCTTAAATCTCCACCTGTACGCAAATAGCTATCTTGATCTGGACGAAGTGCGGATCCATTATCACTAGCAAAAATAATTAGCGTGTTTTCTAGTATTCCTAATTCTTTCAATTTGGCTACTAATTCTCCAATTTCTTTATCTAATCTGGATGTTAAAGATGCGTATTTAGGTACAGAAAAATCTTCTGAATGTGCATCACCCTTGGGGAATCCAGTTTTTTTAGTGTAATAATCTAGGATTTCATCATTAGGTTGATGATATGGGCCGTGAGGTAAAGTTGGACAAAAATATAAGAAGAAAGGATTTTTCTTATTAGCCTCCATAAACTTTAATGCTTGATTATGTATAAGATCTGCACTATAATCTGAAAAAGGAGTTTCTTGGTTCTTATTTAAAACAGGAATATCATTAGCTCTTAAGTAAGGAGAGAAATAATCATGCGCATGGCGTTGGCAATTGTATCCATAAAACTCATCGAACCCTTGATTATTTGGAGAACCTTCTGAAGCCATGTAACCTAAGCCCCATTTTCCAAATGCACCTGTAGTATATCCTGCAGATTTAAGTAGTTCTGCTACGGTTATTTCGCTAGCGGGTATAGGTTCGTTTCCTTCATATGGAAGCGCTCTATTATCTCTAATGTAAGCATGCCCCGTATGTTTCCCTGTCATTAGAGATCCTCTAGATGGTGCGCAAATATTTGAACCACAATAATGGTCAGAAAACATCATACCCTCTTTTGCTAAAAGATCTAGATTTGGAGTTTCAATAACTTTACCACCATAACTTCCTAACTCATTATAGCCCATATCATCGGCTAAAATAAATACAATATTAGGCTTGCTATTTTTCTTAGCCTTACTATTGGTGTTTTGTGCATTTACATTAAATGCATTTAAAATAATAACTAGAGCTAGTAACTTTTTCACTTGTTTCATCATTTTATAAAATATTAATTTTCACCGCCTTTTTCCACCCAATTTTCTGGCATTGAGACTGTTTTCTTACCAAAAATTTGAAAGAATTTATCAAACATATTATAGTATTTTTCTTTATACATGGCTTTCATTTTTTCTTCCCTAGCTTGTGGATAATAATCAAATATATCTCCATTCCCTAACACTCTGGGGTCTTTTTGCTTTCTTAACTCTTTGTCCATTTGTAAAGCTAATTGTTTAATAACTTCATCATATTGGGGATCTAAAGCTAGGTTGTTTATGCAATCTGGATCTTTAAAAATATCAAAAAGCTCATCTTGTGGTCTTTTACCAAAAGACATTTCATAATACTTGTAGTCTTTATCGGCAGCGTTTAGCCCAATTAAATAGCTTTTAGTAGGAGAATCATCAACATTGTTATAACCATACTCAGGATCACCGGCAGGCCATCTATTCGGTTTGTAATTATGAGAATAAAGGTATTTGTCTGTTCTGATTGCTCTTACCGGATAACCTACATTAATTTGCTCCCCCTCAATGGTTCCCATATCATGGCGTTCTTTACCTACCAAAGCATAAGAGCGTTTTTGGTCTATTCTACCTGATTTTTGTGATATTAAAATATCATAAAAACTTTTACCCGTCATTTGAGGGTGAGGCTTTAAACCAGCGGCTTCCATTATTGTTGGTGCAACGTCTGGAAAACTGATAAAATCTGTAACCACTCTTCCAGGAATAATTTTATCACCCCATCTTACCACAAAAGCTTCATGGAAATCTTCATCGTAAATTTGACCTTTTATGCGAGGAAAAGACATGCCTTGATCTGAAGTAGCAATAATGATGGTATTGTTTAACAAGCCTTGTTTTTCAAGTAATGCAAGTGCTTTTCCAATTTGCTTGTCGTGGTATTCTACTTCAACGGCATAATCAGCCAAATCTCCTTTAACCAACTTGTTATCGGGTAAAAATCCTTGAACTGTAACCTTACTCAAATCCTTATTTTCTTTTTTGTAAGAGTCTTTCTCATATTTACGGTGTGCCTCATGGGTACCTAACCAAAAGCAAAACGGTTTAACGGTATCTCTTTTCGATAAAAACTGATCAAAGTTTGAGGCATAATCCTTTTTGCTAATTCCTTTATAGGGTGGGATCAAAGAAATGTCGTTATACTCCCTTCCAGCAGGATTATTCTCACCATAATATACACCCGGGCCCCATCCTTTTCCTGTAAAACCTACTGAATAACCACCTTTTTCAAGTAATTCTGGATAAAATCGCCATTTCTCTGGCATTACAGGGATATGATTTGTAGCTTCCTCTAATTGCCAAGAATAGCGTCCTGTAAGAAAACAAGCTCTAGAAGGCGAACATTTAGGATTAGTAACATATGCATTTGTAAATAAAACTCCTTCATTAGCTATTCTATCAAAATTAGGAGTTCTAATGTATTTAGATCCATAAACGCCCATACTGTTTCGTGAAATGTCATCACCCATAATCACCAATATATTAGGTCTTTTATTTTGAGCAATACTTTTATTAGGCCCCAGGATACAGGATATAATAATGGTAATCAGGAATATTAGATTAATCGTTTTTTTCATTTTATAATATGCTTTATATAAAGTTTATCTTTCAATATCTACTTCAATACCATTAAAAATATCGTCTATTTTATCAGTATTCACTGATACAAAATCTGATTTAAGTTCTCCCATATTATTTAAAACTTCTATTCCCAACACAAATTTGTTTTAAGATCGAAATAACATCAGCAACACCGCCAAGGTCCCAAGTACCATATGAGCTAATTGGAACGGCTACTTTTTGAGCTTTTAGTCTTTGGCTAACATTAAAAGATACGAATACTAATAAAATATATTTGATAAGTCTATTCATCACTTTTAACTTTTTTACTCTTACCATATGAAATAACATCTGAAGGCAATGGAAGAAAATCATGGTCTTTTATCATTTTCATTTCCATCTCTTTTATGAGCATTTTTTCAATTTCAAAATATTCTTTTTGTCCAGAAATGTTATTTAACTCAAAAGGATCTTTGCTGATATCATATAATTCGAAAATTGGGCGTTCATCATAAAAATACAATCTGTTAAATAAATTACCTAGTGTATTAGCTGCATGTGATTTAAGCAACTCCTCCCAAGCTAAAGTTTTCACCATATCTACTTGTGCAAACTCCTGTTTTGGTAATGCATTATAAACAAAATGGTATTGCTTTGAAGTAACCGATCTTGAAAGATCTAATCCATCAGTTCTAGTCAATGGGCCAGCATGATATCCACGTTCTGCAAAAACATATTGACGGCTGTTATTATTTTCAACACCTTTTAAAGTATTTAGAAAGCTCACGCCTGAAACTTCAGTTTTAAAATTTAACCCTAAGGCTTCCAACAATGTGGGACCTATATCTTCTCCACTTACCAATGCAGAAGTAGATACATTATTTTTGATTACTCCCGGCCATTTAATAATTAAAGGAACATGAATTCCTCTGCTGACGAGCGTTCCTTTACCTCTTAATAATGATTCCCCATTGTCTCCAATAAAAATAACAATGGTGTTTTTATCTATTTTTCTATCAACTAATACTTTCAATAAAGAACCAAAACCTTTATCCAAATCTCTAATATCAGAAAGGTAGCGAGCATAATCTTTTCTTACTTCTGGTAAATCCGGAAAGTCTGGTGGTAGTACTAAATCATTAGGGTTAATTTCTTCAAAATCATCATCAAATATTCGGTGCGGCTGATTGAACCCGAAATAAAGGAAAAAGGGCTTATCTTTTGGAACCTCATCTAAAATTGAATTAATCCTTTGTGGTATTTTGGTTAGATTTTCGCCTTTGGTATTATATTTTGCAACATGGTCAAATCGCTTCTCCAAATATTTCATTCCCTCTTTTTGAAGGGTTTCATTGAGGGTTGGGTTCTTACTTTCTAAACCACCATCTAAATGATGATTTCGACCGTCAAGTCCTACCCAATAACTATTATCTCTTAAAATATCTGTAAAAAATGGAACCTCTTTTCTAGAGGGTTCTCCAAATCTGGTAACATCAATACTAACAGGACTACATGCTGTAAATATGGAAATTCTTGATGGTGCGCATTGAGGAGCTGTAGTATATGCTCTTTCAAAACGCATTCCTTGTTTAGCAAAAGCATCTAAATTTGGTGTAATATTATACTTTAACACATTAGCATCACCATAGCTGCCCACATGAGGGAAACTGTGATCATCAGACAATACAAGAATAATGTTTGGCTTTTTTGGGTTTGACTGAGCTTTAACTAGATTAATATTTAAAATTAATACTAGAAACCAAATGTATAAAAGCCAAATATTCTTTATTTTTTTGTGCATCAATGTTTTATTTAAAAAATCAAACCAATGTCAACTAATCTTACTTTTTAACGAATTCTATCACTTTAACAGAGTGAGCTGGTTGCGTTAAAGTAATTTTACCAACACTATTTTTAACTTCTTGCTTATTCCACAATTCGGTTAATTTATAGTCGGTGTCTTTTAGTTCAAAATCTGTTTTAAAATTGTAAGTTTTTGTAGCGTCAGTATCCATCCAATTAAAAATGGTAATGATCAATCGATTCGCAGTTTCGGTTTTCCAAACGGTTGGAATGTCTACTCCTGTAAATAAATCTAGCGGCACAGCATGAATACCTAGTTGATTAATCGCAATGATGTCTTTATTTTTTAAAAGCTCTAATCTTTCTGCTGGTAAAGATTCAACCTTATCTCCAAAGAAAAATAAACCTCCTATAATGGCATCTAAAGTCATGTGTGATTTAGCTTCATCCAAAGTGTAATTTGGATTAACGAAAAACGCATCAGGATCACAAATGGCTATGTTTTTATGGATATAATAGTTTTGTGAAACTTGGCGAGCCAAACGAATCAATCCTTGTTCAACTATATTATCTTCTATTGTTCCTAAAGTTTTACCATAGGTTATGTTAGTGTATGGTTCGGCTTCTGATTTATAACCGGGATGATTGATATCGTTTCCAATTCTGATTGCATCAAAACTCTCTAAAGCCCCAAATACATAGCCCATACTTCTTGTTACGGCTAAGTCCTCAGGTAAGGCACTTCTTATGGCTCTAATGGTTTTATTATGTGCTTGCATAAAGGTCTTTGTAGGATCAAATCTAAATCCTTCTTCTAAGCCTCCATATTGATGATCCCATTTCATAAAAGATGGCTTATAATCTTCTACCATTTGCTGATATCTTGAGGCAGAAAATGCAGGTACTTCTGGATGACTTCCATCAACATACACGGTTCCAATGGTAGTTACCATTTCATCATCATTTACATCAATTTTAGAAGCTTTAATAGGTTTTAAAACATATTCTGGATGATTTTTAATGTATACATCGTTATTATTGGTTCTTAATGGGCTTACATGCAAACCAAAATCTAAACCTTTTTTCTTTACATAATCGGAAATGTAACGTATGCCATTGGGGAATGAATCATTTACGGTGTAAAGACCAGGTTTATCCCACCAACCTCCATCTAGTTGAATCATTTTCCATCCATATTCCTTTAAATTTTTATCAATAAAATCTGCAGTGGTAAGAAATTGCTTTTCGGTAATACTTCTAGAGTAGGTATGCCAAGAGCTCCAGCCCATATCGGTAGTGTGCATTGGTTTCCCTTTACGAACATTCTCACCCATAATAACTCCATTTTCTAATAACACTTTAGTAGGTTTTTCATTTTCCCAAAAACCAATTAAAAATGCGTCTGTAGTTATTAATTTTCCAGCAGTAACTATAATTTTTTCTCTTTCGAAAATGGCCCCACTGCGGGCAGATACTTTTAACTTATTAAAATTATCCTTTACAGGCAATTCCCATTTAAAATTATTTGGCCATAATTCACCAACAATACTGGCAAATGAAAATGAATAATTTTGTTTGTTATTCACTAACATGCTTAACCAAACTCCTGTATGAGCTTTTGAATAAGTACCCTGATTAGCTTTCTTCGTGTTTAATTGATTAGGATACATTAAAGCTCCAGCATGTGGGGCGGCTGCACTCTCATTAAAAATAATCCAATCTTTACTATTTCCTGGTAAAATAATATTTTCTTGAGCAGAGTTAAAAAGCTTAATACCGCCAAGTTTAAATTCTTTAGAGGCTTTCAATGTAGAATTCATCACTAAATACGGACGACCTTCCATCAATTCAAAAGTTATTGTGAAATTAGAGATGTATGGATGACCCTCGCAGATTAAGTTTAGGTACTCTACTTTACCATTGTATTTATTTTCTACACTTAATCTAGTTATATTACTTTTCTCCCATTTAATAGATGTGAATTCCTTTGTTGAAATCCATTTATCATTAATTTCTATTTCTGGAATAAGATTATTAATCTGAGCAAGTTTGTTCTCCCATTGAATGCTATACTCTGAACTGCCATCTTTAAATTTAATTGATGGTGCTGCCGCAATATTCGCACCCGGAATAGTGAACCTCTTTTCGTCGATACCTACACCCCTGATTATTGTTTTTTGGGCGTATGAAAAATGACACATAAAAATGGTCATAAACATGAATAAATTTGTTTTTTTATATTTTTTCATTAAATAAATTGGTTATTGTTTTATTTTGTTAAATGGTTGGGTTAACTTTTATTTTTTTTATCTATTTACTTTTTTTCACTTGTAGTTTCTTGAACAACATTTT
>Ga0209553_1001175_pt1 | contig 13241 bp, 15 predicted proteins | sample LauGreFBDMM110DN_2_FD_188217 | JGI IMG/M metagenome (GOLD analysis project Ga0209553, IMG submission 188217) | Freshwater lake microbial communities from Lake Michigan, USA - Fa13.BD.MM110.DN (SPAdes) (version 2) | ecosystem: Environmental > Aquatic > Freshwater > Lake | place: Lake Michigan...
CTGAAGGTTTGGAGTGGGAAGTTCCTTCTCCAGCACCTTTCCACACCTTTGAAAACCCACCCAAGCTGGATGTCACCGCAACCCGCGTGATTGGTTAAGGGGAGCATTACAACATCATGGCCACAACCTCTGAACAAAAGAAAAGCAACGCACGCTTGGGCCTTATTTTGGCCTCAGTGGCTGTGGTTTTCTTTGTGGGATTCTTGGTCAAGATGCTCTTGCTGACTTCCCGCTAACAACCCACACTACTAAAAGCAATATGAGCCTCTACCGCGAAAACATCAAAATGGTGAGCAAGTTGGCCATTGTTGCTGCAGGTATGTTCGCTTTTGGGTATGCGCTTATTCCCATTTATAAACACATCTGTGAGATGACTGGGATCAACATTTTGTCGCTTTCAGAGCGTCAAGTGCCGGGCAATGGCGCTGCAGGCAAAGACGTCAAGACAGGCAACACGCAAGTTGATTATTCGCGCACCATTACCGTCGAGTTTGATGCCAACGCACGTGGGCCTTGGGACTTCAAGCCAGCTCAGCGTTCAGTGCAAGTCCACCCTGGTGAACTCACCACGGTCATGTATCAATTCCAAAATGTACAAAACCGCCGCATGGCTGCCCAAGCCATTCCCAGTTATGCGCCCAATCAAGCGGCAGCGCACTTCAATAAGTTGGAGTGCTTTTGCTTTAACCAGTACACCTTGGAGCCTGGTGAAAAGAAAGAATGGCCGGTTGCCTTTGTGATTGACCCTAAGCTTTCCAAAGACGTCACCACCATTACCTTGTCGTACACATTTTTTGAAGTGGGTGGCAAAACGCCCCCTGCGCCAAGCTCTACGCCAGTGGCTGCAGTTCCAGCCGCGTTGATCTCGCCAAAGGTGGGTTCATGAGCGGTGGTGAGATGTCAATTTTTCGTGCCGTGCAAGCGGTGCTTTGGTCTTTCATCGGCATCAGAAAAAACAGCGATGGTCAAGAAGACATGGCCAAGCTCAACCCTTTTCATGTGATTGTGGTTGGCCTGTGTTTGGCACTGATTTTTGTTTTGGGCTTAATTGCCTTGGTCAATTGGGTGGTGGCACAGCCCATCACTTTGTAAATTTTTGAGACAGATTTGGTTTAAGAGAGAGCAGGAGCAAGTATGAGTTCTACAGCACACGGCACAACGCCTTATTACTATGTGCCCCATCCATCACGCCATCCAGCCATGGCTGCGTTTGGTTTGTTCTTGGTCATCTTGGGCGCAGGCCAATGGATCAATGGCGAGGAGTGGGGTAAATATTCTCTGTTCGCTGGTTTGGCTTGGTTCTTGGTTGTTCTGTTTCAGTGGTTCAGTGACGCAATCCACGAAAGCGAAAGCGGGCAGTTTGGTCACAAGATTGATTTGTCTTTCCGCTGGAGCATGGCCTGGTTCATCTTCTCTGAAGTGATGTTCTTCGGTGCCTTCTTCACCGCTTTGTGGTGGGCTCGCTCTCACTCCTTGCCTGAATTGGGCAGCTTAGAAAACGCACTCTTGTGGCCCGACTTCAAAGCGGTTTGGCCCTCAGCTGTTGCTGGCGCAACGGCCTCTCCTGCTGGCATTGTCGAGCCTTTCCAAACTATGGGCCCTTTCTGGTTGCCCACCATCAACACCGCTTTATTGTTGACTTCGGGTGTCACTTTGACCATCGCGCACCACGCTTTACAGCATGGCGACCGCAGCAAAACCATCAAGTTCATGTGGATGACAGTTATTTTGGGCTTGGTGTTCTTGTTCGTTCAAGGCTACGAATATGCCCACGCTTGGGGCGACTTGAATTTGAAGTTGAGTTCTGGCGTGTACGGCTCTACTTTCTACATGCTCACAGGCTTCCACGGCTTCCACGTGTTCATCGGTATGCTTATGCTGTTGTTCATCACTTTGCGTTTGCAAAAAGGCCACTTCACCAAAGACCGTCATTTCGGTTTTGAAGGTGCGGCTTGGTACTGGCACTTCGTGGACGTGGTCTGGCTTGGTTTGTACATCTTGGTTTACTGGCTGTAATTTGGTTTTGCTTCGCAACAGAAAAGCGCCCATGGGCGCTTTTTTTGTGAATAGCCAGTGTGACTCAGTTGCTAAGTCAATTAAGCGCCTGATGGAATGCCTGATGGCTGGATGTAGCCCAATTTCCAAGCAATCAAGATGCAGATGAAGAGAACAATGGAGAGACCCACGCGAAAGGCCAGAGCCTTCACCATGTTGCCTTTAGGGGCCAGCGGTGTGGCCCCTGCAGAGGTATCTTTGACGCCGCCGCGCATCATGTAAAAGAGGGCGGAGGCTAGGCTGGCCAAAATGGCAAGGAATGCAAGTGCAACAAGTATTTTCATGAGTGGAATTATCGGATGAGTTGGTCGACATTTTCAGCGCTTTTGAAAAAGAACTCACGCCTTCACTCGGTGATGTGGTTCTTATTGGCGCTTGTGTGCGTCGGCATCACTTCCTCGTTGGGTTTTTGGCAGTTGGGCCGAGCCCAGACCAAACTCAATTGGCAGGCTGAAATCACTCAAAAGGGCCAAATGCCAGTTCTTGAAGGATCATTTCTGGGGAGCCCCCAAGACACAGAAGGGAATCGCGCTGGCTTGTTGCATCGGCCCATTCAGTTGGAAGGCGAGTGGTTAGACAAATACAGCGTCTATTTGGACAACCGCCAAATGAACGCGCGCCCTGGTTTTTACGTCATGACGCCCTTCAAAGTGCAAGCCACTGGCGCCGTGGTCTTGGTGCAACGCGGCTGGGTCGGCCGAGACTTTACCGATCGCACGCGTTTGCCAGCCATTCAAACGTCCTCAGGTGCGGTTGTACTGAATGGTTTGATAGCCTTGCCGCCATCCAAGCTTTATGCGCTTGGCGAGGAAGCCAAGACGGTAATACGGCAAAATCTAGATCTGCAAGATTTTCGAGTTGAGACTGGCTTGCCCTTGTTGGAAATCTCAGTCATTCAAATGGGTGCAGCCTCTGAAGGCTTGCTGCGTGAATGGCCACAAGCCGCAACAGGTGTTGAGAAACACTACGGTTATGCCTTCCAATGGTTTGGATTGGCGCTTTTGATTGCATTGCTTTATGTCTGGTTCCAAATTGTCCGACCCCGTTTCAAATCCAAAGTCACTGTCGCCAGCTGAGCGCACCCAATGGGAAGACGCTCCCTTGGGCATGACGGTTCACACCCTGCCCAACCCGAATGAAGTCGTGTTGGTGGATGAGAAGCGCACGCGCGCAGGGCGCTGGAAAATGTTGGCCGTGTTGTTGGTGTGCGCATCGCCGGTCATTGCGTCTTACTTTACTTATTACGTCATTCGCCCAGAAGGCCGTCGCAATCATGGTGAACTCATTAATCTGCAGCGCACCCTGCCTACCTTGGAAGTTTCAAAACTCAGTGGCGAGAAAGTGTCCTTGACTTCACTCAAAGGCCAATGGCTGCTGATCAGCATGGCCGATGCGGCATGCGACGAAGCTTGTCAAAAGCATTTGTATTTCCAGCGCCAATTGCGCGAGTCTTTGGGGAAAGAAAAAGATCGCATCGATTGGGTGTGGTTGGCCACGGGAGATGCGCCTGTCGATGACAAGCTCATGCCTGCCTTGTCACAAGCCACTGTCTTGAGAGTCAAGCAGCAAAATATTTCTGAGTGGTTGCAACCTGCGGCAGGTCGTCAATTGCCAGAGCACTTGTATGTCATCGATCCGATGGGCAATTGGATGATGCGCTTTCCACCTGGTATCGATTTGGCTTCTGCTGCCAAAGCCAAAAAAGACCTGGACAGGCTCTTGCGCGCCTCTGCCTTTTGGGACACACCAGGCCGTTAATCAAATGACCGAAGTCGACTTGTATAACCTCTCACCCACTCTGCGATTGCTGGGCATGAGCGTGCTCATTGCACTGCTACCCTTGGCGTGGACCTTGTATCGCCATCGACACAATCCGGTCAATTCCAAATTGCGCGCCATGACAGTGCTTACTTTGTTTCTCACATTTGATCTGGTGTTGTTTGGATCCTTCACGCGGCTCACCGATTCTGGTTTGGGATGCCCCGATTGGCCAGGTTGTTATGGCAGTGCCAGTCCCATTGGGGCTGTAGCTCACATTGATGCCGCACAAACTGCCATGCCCACAGGCCCTGTGACGCACAACAAAGCTTGGATCGAAATGATTCATCGCTATTTGGCCATGGCGGTGGGATTTCTAATTTTAGTCTTGGCCATCAGCAGCACTTGGCAAAGATGGAAGGGGCATTTTTCTTTTCAGGGTTCATGGCAAGTCAAACCCTTTTGGGCATGGCTCACCTTGCTTTGGGTGTGCATGCAGGGCGCATTTGGCGCACTCACTGTCACCCTGAAACTCTCTCCGGCCATTGTCACTTTGCACCTGTTGGGCGGTATTGGATTGCTGGTGTTGCTGTCTGCGCAAGTGGCTTGGAAGCCGGCATCGCAGCGCCAGACCATTGGCAAATTCCACCGCCAACTCATTTGGGCCGCTGCTGTTTTCCTCACACTTCAAATTGCTTTTGGCGCATGGGTTAGCACCAATTACGCCGTGCTGGCATGCACTGGCTTTCCAGATTGCAATGGCCAGTGGTGGCCTGCTTGGAACTTACAAGGATTTGAAATTTGGCGAGGCTTAGGCATGGACTCTAAGGGACAATACTTGCCCATGGAAGCCTTGGTTTCAATTCACTTTGTGCACAGGCTCATGGCGCTGTTCGTGTTTTCTTTTGCTGCCATCATGTTGTGGCAGTTTAAAAAATCCGACATCTTGCCTGGCCTCACGCGCGTTCTATTTGCCTTGTTAACGCTTCAACTGATCACCGGCTTGTCCAACGTCGTGTTGGATTGGCCCTTGCTAGCAGCTGTTGCGCACACCGGCGGCGCGGGTGCTCTCATGATGACACTCACTTACATGCTGAGCCGAAGCAAAATTCAAAGATGATCATGAATAATTTTTTAAGAAGGCCTGCTGTATGAGCACCGCTGCCGAATTACAAGCTGGCTCACCTTGGCGCCAGTACTACGCGCTCATGAAGCCGCGCGTGGTACAACTCATTGTGTTTTGCGCGCTCATTGGCATGGTCTTGGCTGTACCGGGTGTGCCCACATGGAAAGAAGTGCAATTGGGCTTCATTGCTTGTGTAGGTATTTGGTTGGTGGCAGGCGCTGCTGCTGCTTTCAATTGCTTGGTTGAAAAGACCATTGATGCTCAAATGAAACGCACCTCTTGGCGACCCACGGCCAAGGGTCAATTGAGCGACATGCAAGCCCTGTTGTTTTCTGCCGTGCTGTGCAGCATAGGCTCGGTTATTTTGTACTATTCAGTCAACCCGCTCACCATGTGGCTCACCTTTGCCACCTTTGTGGGCTACGCCATTATTTACACCGTCATTTTGAAGCCACTTACGCCGCAAAATATTGTGATTGGCGGCGCATCAGGTGCCATGCCACCCGTGCTGGGATGGGCCGCCATGACAAACGATGTGGGCCCTGAAGCGCTGATTCTTTTCTTGATTATTTTCTTGTGGACGCCACCGCATTTTTGGGCACTGGCTTTGTACCGTGTAGAAGACTATCGCAAGTCGGGCTTGCCCATGTTGCCCGTAACGCACGGCAATGAATTTACGCGACTTCAAGTTTTGCTTTACACCATTGTGCTCATGGCTTCATGCCTCATGCCCTTTGTTTATGGCATGAGTTCTTGGTTGTACCTTGCTGCGGCTGTCATTTTGAGCGTCATGTTCATTGGCTATGCCTGGGCCTTGTGGCGCAATTACTCTGACGAGCTGGCGCGCAAGACCTTCAAATTTTCACTTATTCATTTGAGTGTCTTGTTTGCAGCTTTGTTAGTCGATCACTATTTGTTTTAAATTAATCAAAGTTTTTCATGATCAACAACACACATTTCTCTGCGCCTTGGTTTAGGATCTTTGGCGCCTTGGCTTTGGCGTTATCTTTGTTGGGTCTGAGTGCTTGTTCAGGTCCTAAGCCCGCTTTCAAAGGCGTTGACATTACCGGTGCCGATTACGCCAAAGAGTTGAACCTGACTGATCAAAATGGCCAGGTGCGCAAGCTGAAAGACTTTTCAGGCAAGTTGGTGGTGGTGTTCTTTGGCTACACCCAATGCCCCGACGTGTGTCCTACCACCATGCAAGAGTTTGCTGAAGTGAAGCGCTTGTTGGGCCCTGATGGCGACAAACTGCAAGCCGTGTTTGTCACAGTTGACCCCGAGCGCGACACTACCGAATTGTTGAAGGCTTATGTTGAGAATTTTGATGCAAGCTTTGTGGCCTTAAGGCCTACGCAAGAGCAACTGCCGACCATTGCCAAAGAGTTCAAAATTTATTTCAAGCGGGTGGAAGGTAAAACACCTACCAGCTACACCATGGACCACTCTGCGGGCAGCTACACCTTTGATACACAGGGCAGGGTGAGATTGTTCAACCGCTATGGCACGGACGCGCAGGCGCTGGCAGACGATTTCAAATTGTTGCTGAAAAAATAATTTAAGCCTCTGCGTATTCCGTCAGCGCCGCTTTCATCTTCTTCATGGCCGTCACTTCAATTTGGCGAATGCGCTCGGCGCTTACGCCAAACTCATCGGCTAAGTCATGCAGGGTCAAGCCGCCAGAGCCATCGTCGTTCACTTTGAGCCAACGCTCTTCCACAATTCTGCGGCTGCGTTCGTCAAGCGATGCAAGGGCCGTGGCAATGCCATCGCTGGCCATCAGGTCGCGCTGATGCGCTTCAATCATGGCGGTGGGTTCGTGGTGAGCATCGGCCAAATAGGCGATGGGGCCATAGGCCACTTCACCGTCGTCGGAGGGCGAAGGATCTAGCAGCACATCGCCGCCCGACATGCGGGTTTCCATTTCCATCACTTCTTCGCGTTTGACATTGAGGTTTTTGGCCATGCTGTCAATTTGAGAAGCAGTCAGGGTATCGCGGTGTGTGCCTGTGGCTTCATCGGCTTCGGCTTTCAGGCCTTGCTTCATGGAGCGCAGGTTAAAAAATAATTTTCGCTGTGCCTTGGTGGTGGCCACCTTGACCATGCGCCAGTTCTTCAAGATGTATTCGTGAATTTCAGCCTTGATCCAGTGCATGGCATAGCTGACTAAGCGCACGCCTTGATCGGGGTCGAAGCGTTTGACGGCTTTCATTAAGCCAATGTTGCCTTCTTGAATGAGGTCTGCATGGGGCAGCCCATAGCCCAAGTATTGACGAGCCACTGAAACCACCACACGAAGGTGCGAGAGCACCAACTTACCGGCGGCTTCGAGGTCGTTTTCGTTTTTCAGTTTGCGCGCAAACTCTTGCTCTTGCTCGAGGGTGAGCATGGGCATGCGGTTGACCGCAGAAATATAAGCATCGAGATGTCCCAGCGATGGCACTACGGCCCATGGATTCTTCAGGGCGAGTGCAGTGTCGAGGGATCCAGCTAGGTTTGTCATACCAGAACTCCTTTCCATAATGGATCGGATTTTAGCACTCTCTTGGGGGGAGTGCCAAGTTTATAACTTATTGATTTTGTTGATATTTATCAATGACTGGCATCAAGAATCAGGCTTCCTTATGAGTCGTTTATCTGACCATGGCTGGCATTTTGGGGTTGAAGGTCCAGCCAGGTATCAAATATTGCATGGCCATGGCATCGTTGCGCGCGCCCAAACCGTGTTGCAAATATAGTTGGTGCGCCGCTTCCACTGCGTCCATGTCCAGCCTGACGCCCAAACCTGGTGCCGTGGGGACATCGATCATGCCGCCCTTGATTTGCAGCGGCTCTTGTGTGAGGTACTGCCCATCTTGCCAAATCCAATGCGTGTCAATGGCTGTGACTTTGCCAGGCGCTGCCGCAGCGCAGTGCGTGAACATGGCCAAAGAAACATCAAAGTGGTTGTTGGAATGTGAACCCCAGGTAAGGTCGTACATTTGGCACAACTGAGCCACACGAACAGAGCCTTGAAGCGTCCAGAAGTGAGGATCGGCCAAAGGAATGTCGACCGACTGTAATTGAATGCTGTGCGCCATTTCGCGCCAGTCTGTGGCCACCATGTTGGTGGCCGTTGGCAGCCCTGTAGCCCGTTTGAATTCGGCCATCACTTCGCGACCAGAAAACACGCCCTCAGCGCCACAGGGGTCTTCGGCATAGGCCATGGTGTTGCGATGATCGCGCAGCAAACGGATGGCGTCTTTGAGCAACCAACCACCGTTGGGGTCCAGCGTGATGCGCGCCTCTGGGAATTTTTCATGCAGGGCCACAATGGCTTCGACTTCTTCTTCAGCGCGTATGGCGCCGCCTTTAAGTTTGAAGTCTTGAAAGCCATAGCGGTCTTGTGCAGCTTGCGCCAAGCGCACGATGGCTTCGGGTGTAAGAGCCGCTTCGTGGCGCAGGCGTTGCCAATCGTTGTTGGCATTGGGCTCGGCGTTGTAAGGCAGGTCTGTTTTTTGTCGATCTGCAATGTAGAACAAATAGCCTAAAACCTGAACTTGAGCGCGTTGTTGCCCTTCACCCAACAAGGCGGCTACTGGCACGCCCAAATGCTGACCCAGCAAATCGAGCAAGGCACTTTCGATGGCCGTGACTGCATGGATAGCTACGCGCAAGTCAAATGTTTGATTGCCACGCCCACCGGCATCTCGGTCTGCAAATTTCTGTTGCAGGCTGTTGAGCAAGTTCTTGGCGTTGCCAATGCTTTGACCTTCAACCCACTGGCAAGCGTCTTCCAGTGTTTTGCGAATTTTCTCACCACCCGGTACTTCGCCTATGCCGGTGTTGCCGCTAGAGTCGGTCAGGATCAGGATGTTGCGTGTGAAGAAGGGGCCATGAGCGCCGCTGAGGTTCAACAGCATGCTGTCCCTGCCTGCGACGGGGATGACTTGCAGTTTCACTACGGTAGGGGTGTGGTGGGTGAAGGTCATAGGGTTTGTTCGGGTTAGCCTGTGTCATTCTATGAGGACGACACGCTATCATTGATCTCGTGAGCCCTGACATTTATTCCAGCATTGTGATGCACCCTGCAGACAACGTGGCCATTGTGGTCACGGCGGGAGGCTTGAAGCCGGGAGATCGTATTCGAAAAGCTTTGTCCCAAGACAGCCTGGTCTTATTGAGTGCTGTGCCTCAGGGACACAAAATTGCCTTAAGTGCCATCGCGGCGGGCCAAGCTGTGATTCGCTACAACGTCAAGATTGGCAATGCCAAAGTCGACATTCCAGCGGGCAGCTGGGTGCATGAACGCTTGCTCGACATTCCTGCAGCCAGAGACTTTCAAAATTTACCCATGGCCACCGCGCCACAAACTCCCATAGAACCGCTCACGGGCTTTACCTTTGAGGGCTTCCGAAACTCAGACGGCTCGGTGGGAACGCGCAACATTCTGGCCGTGACCACCACCGTTCAATGTGTGGCGGGTGTTGTTTCTATTGCGGTACAAAAAATCAAAGAAGAGTTGTTGCCTTTGTATCCCAACGTGGACGATGTGGTGGGCATTGAGCACACTTATGGCTGCGGTGTGGCCATCGATGCGCCTGATGCCGTCATTCCTATTCGCACACTGCGCAACATCAGCCTCAATCCCAACTTTGGCAACGAAGTGTTCGTGATCAGTTTGGGCTGTGAAAAATTACCCCCTCAGCGCTTGTTACCGCCAGGAAGTTTTACATTGGTCGACGAACGAACGGCTGCTGACGGACCCGATACCATTTGTTTGCAAGACGACCAGCATGTGGGCTTCATGTCCATGTTGCAGCACATTGTGGAAGGCGCCAAGCCACACTTGGCGCGCCTGAATGCCAGACGCCGTCAGACAGTGCCTGCCAGCGAGCTGGTGGTGGGCGTGCAATGTGGTGGCAGCGATGCATTCTCTGGCGTCACTGCCAACCCCGTTGTGGGCTATGCGGCCGATCTGCTGGTTCGCGCGGGCGCCACCATCATGTTCAGTGAAAACACCGAGGTGCGTGATGCCGTTGAACAACTGACACACAGGGCCAGCAGCCTTGAAGTGGCGCAAAGCATTGTGCGAGAACTTGATTGGTACGACCGCTACTTGGAAAGAGGCCACGCAGATCGCAGTGCCAACACCACGCCGGGCAACAAAGCCGGCGGCTTGTCCAACATTGTAGAAAAGGCCATGGGCTCCATTGTGAAGAGCGGCAGCTCACCCATTCAACATGTGCTGTCGCCTGGTGAAAAACTCAAGCTAAGTCAAAAAGGCTTGGTCTTTGCAGCCACGCCTGCGAGTGATTTCATTTGTGGCACCTTGCAATTGGCAGCGGGCATGAACTTGCATGTTTTCACCACGGGCAGAGGCACACCCTATGGCTTGCAAGCCTGCCCAGTCGTGAAAATTGCGACTCGAACAGAATTGGCAAAGCGCTGGCACGACTTGATGGACCTGAACGCAGGCCGTGTGGCCGATGGTGACATCAGCATTGAAGAGGGTGGTTGGGAGCTGTTCAAGTTGTTGTTAGAAGTGGCCAGCGGCCAAAAAACTTGGGCGGAGCATTGGAAATTGCACAATGCCTTGGTGTTGTTCAATCCTGCCCCGATTACTTGAGATGACCTTCTGACATCAGGGCCAACTCGCCAGATCAATTCTCGGCCTATCGAGTGTCTGACACTAGATTTCTTTAAGCGTTGCGGCCCACCAAGCTGTAAGCACTGGTGTTGTTTTGCAGCCATTGCTCTGACAACTCAGCGCTCTGCTGTGCAGGATGGAAGTCGGCTTTTTTGTAGGCCTTCCAGTGGCCAATATTGCTTCTGAACAAGCCGTCTTTGGATAACAACAGCTGGTAGCCGCTTTTCCAAGTATTGAGTTTGAACAAGCTGCCATCGCGCCACAGGTTGTGCATGGTTTGGAGCATCACATCGCCAATGAATGTCACGGTCACGTAGTGAAAAATACGAATGCGCCATTCTTCGTTGCCGCCCAAGGCTTTGTAAACGTCAAAGGCCGTGCAGCGGTGCTCGGCTTCTTCGGCAGCATGCCATTGCCACATGGTTCTAAGACGTGGCTCTGTGCCTTCAAAAATTTCAGAGTGGCTTAACAGCCAGTCGGCAAAAATGTCTGTGAAGTGTTCGGTGGCTGCTGTGGCCGCCAATTGTTGGCGTATGTTTTGATGGGCATTGGCTTTGATGCGTTTAGCTGAGCGCTCTGCAATTTTGTTGGCGAAGCCTTGCAATTCGATATGACCATTGAAGAGAGCATGGATGCGGCGGTGGGTAGCCTCTTGTCCAATAAAGCCTTTCACTTCCTCCGCAAATTTTTCCAGTGTGGCGTCGTCCATTTGCTTGGCGCCTTCGCGGACTGAATCGATGAAAAACTGCTCGCCCACAGGAAAGCTCATGGACAAAGCATTGAAGAACGCTGACTTGAAAGCGTCACCACCACACCAGCGCTTTTCAAAAGGCGTGGTGAGGTCAACCAATAGTTTTCTAACAGCAAGTTCAGACATGAAAATCTTCCAATAGGACCGAGGGTTTTGGAGAGCTACTCGGTAAAGCAATATTTTGCTATATTTTCCATACATTGATGTATGTTTTTATGACATCCTTGTTTTAAAAGGGTTTTTTCTCTGAATTAGAGCAAGAGTTTGGAGGTTTATCATCCAAACTTTTAAAACCCGCCTCTATGGGCCAATTATGCTGAAGAAAATTGTCATTGCTTTTGGATTGTTAATTTCAGCCGTCGTGCTGGTTGTTGGGGGGCTTTATGTCAAAGGCGGCCAAGCAGAAGTGCTTCTTTGGGTGGTCAAAATCTTTATCAGAGTTGAGCATGAACCCAACAGAGAGGTGACTTGGGCCATTCCTAAAGGCCCTTCAGCCAGTACTGAAGCCAGTGCGGGTGCCAAACCACCCAATGTCGTTCTGATTGTGGCCGACGACTTGGGCTACAACGACATCACCTTGAACGGTGGTGGTCTGGCCAAAGGCACTGTGCCCACCCCCTTTATCAACAGTCTGGCGCAACAAGGCGCCAATTTTGAAACCAGTTATTCGGGCAATGCCACCTGTGCGCCTTCACGTGCCGCCATCATGACCGGGCGCTATCCCACTCGCTTTGGCTATGAGTTCACACCAACCCCCAAACAATTCATGAAAGTCATTGGCCATTACAAGGGCTCCAACCAAGTGCATGACGCCATTTATCACGCTGATCGTGAAAAAGATCTCATTCCTTATGAAACCATGGGACTGCCGCGTTCAGAAATCACGCTGGCCAAGTTGCTCAAGGGGCAAGGTTATAGAACGCTGCATGTGGGAAAGTGGCATTTGGGCGATGCACCTCAATTTAGAGCTTACGAGCATGGCTTTGATGAGTCTTTGTCTTTTCCCCATGCCAGCTCTCTTTACTTGCCAGAGAGCGATCCCAATGTGGTGAACTCAAAACAAGACTTCGACGTCATTGATAGATTTCAATGGGCTGCTGGTAGTTTTGGCATGCGCTTTAACAACAGTGAACTTTTCAAGCCCAAACGTTTTGTGACCGATTACCTCACGGACGAAGCCGAAAAAGCCATTGAGGCCAATCGCAATCAACCCTTCTTCCTTTACTTGGCCTACACCGCGCCGCACACGCCACTGCAAGCCACCAAAGAAGACTACGCAGCACTGTCGCACATTGAAAATCACACATTGCGTGTTTATGCCGCCATGGTTCGCAACCTCGACCGCAACATTGGCCGTGTGCTGCAAACACTTAAGGAAAAGGGCTTAGACGACAACACCATTGTGATTTTTACCAGCGACAATGGCGGAGCACATTATGTCGGCCTCGATGGTTTGAACAGCCCCTACCGTGGCTGGAAGGCCACGTTTTTTGAAGGTGGCATTCGAGTTCCGATGTTCATGCGTTGGCCAGCAGGCATTCCCAAAGGTGTGAAGCCGCAATTACCTGTCAACCACATGGACATCTTCACCACGGTTGCTGCTGCCACGGGCGCCAAGATACCCACCGACAGACCCATGGATGGCATTAACTTATTGCCCCAAATAGCCAAGCCTGCCGACAAGGGACCAGATCGTTCGTTGTTCTGGCGGACCGACACGTATCGGGTGATTCGAAAAGGTGATTGGAAATTGCAAGTCACGCAAAATCCCAGAAAAGACTGGCTTTACCACCTAGCCACAGACCCGACCGAAAAAGTCAATTTGGCCACGCAAGAGCCTGCCAGAGTGACCAGCATGAAGAAAGAATTAGAAGCTTTCAATGCGACGCAAGTTAAGCCTAACTGGCCTTCTATGGCGGAGG
>Ga0209553_1001176_pt1 | contig 13239 bp, 9 predicted proteins | sample LauGreFBDMM110DN_2_FD_188217 | JGI IMG/M metagenome (GOLD analysis project Ga0209553, IMG submission 188217) | Freshwater lake microbial communities from Lake Michigan, USA - Fa13.BD.MM110.DN (SPAdes) (version 2) | ecosystem: Environmental > Aquatic > Freshwater > Lake | place: Lake Michigan, USA...
CACCCCCGCCGGCAGCCCACACCACCAGCGGATACTCATGGTCAGTGATTGCATATTCAAGCAGCCCACAGGCTCGGCTTAGTTGGCGCTGGGTGTGATGTGAAAGAATGCCGTCCAATCCTGCGTTACCGGCCGTATGCCGCGCCACCACAAGGTTAGCTGCAGCGCCTAGCTGCCCGTTGGCAATGCGTCGATGCGACAGCCAATCAGCTCAAGCTCACCAGTTCAGCCCGGGCATCGATGATCAATGACGGAATCCCAAACCAAACCAAACCGAGCCGTGATGGTTGCGCAACGCTGCGGATGGGGGCGATGATAGAAGAACGGGGCAAAGCCGAGTTTGGCCCGCTACCTTTCCGAAACTAGAAAACATGACACATTAGAATTCTCCTTTCACCATCTCTAGGAAGTGCCTAAGCCCCTAATTGAACTCCTCGGGCAACTCCCTCAACATAGAATGTTTTCCCGAGATGAAATTTTCAGCGTGTGGCGCATGTTTTGCCAGTCACGCTTCTCCTATCGTAGCCTGATCTTCACTCAAAATGTTGAGTACTGGAGTCTTGCCATCAAGGCTAATCGCCTCCGCGCAATAGTCTGCAAAGGAGCCATCAACGGCGAGCAGCGCAGCTGCATAGTTGGGCGACTTCAACAATTGATCCACCGTCCAATCTAGCTCTACAGGCGTCATTGAGCGTTTCGTCATCCGCGTAATTAGCTCTTTGAGTAGCCCACCGTAGTCATAGACAATGGCGTTGATAAATCTCCCTACGACTGCGTGATCTGGGAAATCACTCCAGTCATCCGCTTGCGTCACAATGGCGCGTGGCCCTTCATCAATAAAGGTGCATGCGATGAGATTATTGGTGCCGAACAAAGGCACATAGGGGTAGATGTCCAAGCATCCCCATAAGTGCGCCACCAGCACAAAATTTTTGAAATTGAAGGCATCAATAAAAGCTTTCAGATCTTTGCCATGTTGGTTGTAATGATTGTTCTCAAGAGTTCTACAGGTTCGTCCTTGGCTTCTGGGGTCATAAGTGATTGCATGATACTTTTTGGCAAAATGCGCCATTTGATATTCTAAACACTCGGTTTTGCCCGCCCAGCAAGGAATGAAGATGGTCGTAGTGCCATTACCTGCCGCTTCATAGTAGATCTCAAAGTCAGGACACACGCGAATGTAGTGCTTTGTATTCACATTGATTTCCCTTTCTGACATCCATGCATAACGCGCTCAATAGACTGCAAAAGAGGTCGTCTGCGGTCAGAGTGACCGCAGACGACGGGAAATTTTTTTCCGAGTTCAAAGGCATAGGAAAATCGAGCCCAAATCCACACCCACACAATCCCCTATCAACCCACTCCAGTCAAGCACCACTTTGTGGTAACCCCCACCAACCATTAACTTCAGGTCAAAGAACGCTTTTTGGGGTGTTCGCAGAGATTTGATACGCCTACCAGGCGGAAATAGCACACTGCCTACAATCTGGTTTTGGCAGCCCGCAGCAGTCTCTACACCACGCCAGTGCCTGATCCACACCAATCCGCGCTCCGCCGCAAGTGCCATCTCTACAGCGCAGGATTACAACCCAATGCATGGTCGAACTCCAGTTCCGGGCTCGGCTCATCGATATCGGCGTCGTGCAACAATCGCTCATGCCCGGCTTCCGATCTCAGGTTTGCCGTCTGGTCAAGCTCAATTTCAGGGATTGCCTCAATCACCGCTTCTGGACCAGCCAGCTCCTGCCCAATCATCATCTCCAGCGGCGGTTTGCGAGCTGGGGCGATTGCTGGAGCACTGGTTGGCTCACTTACATGTTCCAGTATCTGCCGCACCGTCGCCGGCTCTGTGATGAACCCAACCAAGCGCATCCGCCCAACGCACCCGCTACACTTGAGTGATATACCCCGTAGATGCGCGCCAGCAACTGTGCCCACAAATATCGCACCGGGTGTCCTGCCCGCGTGGCGCCAAAATCTGTGCGCACTGTCGTTGGGCGGGGTGCCTTACTCCCCGCCCCCAACTTCCGGCCAGCATTTGCCGCCACTAGCGCCCCCCACGGCGAGTTAGGCGCCAGCACCCCAAAGTAGCGGTGCCGATGCTTGCGCAGCGGTGGTATCAATGCCGCAACCCGATCCAGAAACTCGCTTGCGCTCAGCCGCAGTTCAATAGATCTTTGTTGTTGCTGCTCTGGCCTGTGCCCCTGCAACGCCGCCCACGGCAGCCGGTAGCGCACCTGTGCCCCGCCTACCGCCCATACCAGCCGCTCGACAGCGCCTGTCGAATCATGATTACTAAGACCGTACCCGCAGTGCGCGCGCAGATCGTACGAAACACGTGAGGTCCAGCCTTAGCTACGATGTTGATCGTCAGCACTTCGTAGTTGTTGGGTACAGATTTCGGAGCCAGGCATAGATTTTGCCCTTCCTGCAAGTCTCAGCACCAGCAGCAAATAGGTATAATGGTGTTGGTAGTGGAGATTTCCAGATCACGATAGCATCCAGATCAACTTGTAAACAGTCGCCTCTTTCCCTTTTTTTACGGAGAACAAATGCCTGAACACTATCAACACTTAGGCGTCTATAGCGATTGGGTAGATGCAGCGCAGCGCCAGGCACCGGTTTTTCCCGTTGCTCCGCCGGGCTCGGACACCCAGCGGCGCGTGCGCGAGATGCTGGGCTTCGTAAACGGCGCCGAGATCCCGCTCAACGTGCAGGTGGAGCGCCGCTGGACGCAGGATGGCGTAGCCGGCGAGGAAGTTTCGTGGTCAGTAGGGTTTGGACCGCGCACCCATGCCTATGTACTCAAACCAATGGACGCACATGGTCCGCTGCCTGGTATCGTGGCGCTCCACGATCACGGCGGCTTCAAGTACTACGGCAAGGAGAAGATCGCCGATGGACCTGCCTGCGCCGCGCCTGGCATTGGCCAGATGCGTGAGCTGTACTATGGCGGACGCGCCTTTGCCAATGCGCTCGCGCGAGAATGCTTCGTCGTCCTCGTGCCTGACTGTTTCCTGTGGGGCAGCCGCCGCTTCCCGCTGGAGACGATGATCGACGGTGTGGGCGACCAGCCACCAACACTTTCGCCCTATTCAGAACTCTCCCCTGCCATCACGCACTACAACACCGTAGCTGGTATTCACGAGCACCTGGTCGCAAAGTACTGCAACCTCTTGGGCACGAGCCTCGCCGGTGTTGTAAGCTACGAAGACCGAATTGCGCTCAACTACCTTCTCGGGCGTCCTGATGTGCTGACGACCCGCGTCGGATGCATCGGGCTTTCCGGCGGAGGTAATCGGGCCGCGCTGCTGAATGCCACCCATGACCGAATCGCCGCAGCCGCAATCGTGGGCCTCATGAGTACCTACGACGGGCTGCTGGATCACAACGTCTCCCACTCGTGGCTGCTTTTTCCGTATGGCTGGGCGCGTGCGGGCGACTGGCCCGATCTGGCGGCCTGCCGTGCGCCGTCGCCACTGCTCGTTCAATATGACCTTGAAGATGAGCTGTTCACGCCGCCCGGTATGCGAGATGCCCACACCCGCCTAGCATCCCACTACCAGCGCGCTGGCCAGCCGACAGCGTACACAGGCGAGTTCTACCCCGGGCCCCACAAGTTCGATCTAGAGATGCAGAAAGCTGCCTTTGCTTGGTTGCAGGCGAGATTGGGATAAGTATGTCAAATCAACCCATTGAGCTCAGGATCGCTTATCTCGGCGGCGGCAGCCGGGGGTGGGCCCACAACCTAATGCGCGACTTAGCAGGCTGCGCCGACTTGACTGGCGTGGTGTGGCTATATGACATCGACTATGAAGCCGCGCAAGTGAACGCGACGCTGGGTAACTGGCTGGCGACCCAGCCCGGCGTGCAGTCAGCGTGGCGCTACGAAGCAGTCTCTAGCCTGGACGAAGCGCTGCGCGGTGCCGATTTTGTTTTCATCTCCATCCAGCCGGGCGATTTGGGTCTGATGGGCCACGAGATCGCGGTCTCCGAGCAATATGGGCTCTTCTTCCCGGTGGGAGACACCACGGGCATTCCTGGCCTCATGCGTGGCGTCCGTGCGGCCATGATCTACGCAGAATTTGCCCACTCCATCTCAAAGTACTGCCCCCACGCCTGGGTGGTCAACTACTCCAACCCTATGACCATCTGCACCCGCACGCTCACCAAAGTGGCACCAGGGTTGAAGGTTTTCGGTTGCTGCCACGAAGTATTCGGCACTCAACAAATATTTGCTGAGCTGGCGCAGGGCTGGCTAGGTTTGCCGGCTCAGCCCCTGCGCGCCGAGATCTGCGTCAACGTGCTTGGTATCAACCATTTCACCTGGCTCGACCGGGCGACTTACGCCGGCCATGACCTGCTGGCGCTACTACGCGACTATCTGGCGAAACCCGGCGTGATGCGACCCTACACCCAGGCCGAGGTCGAAGCGCAGAACAACTGGTTCTTCGACGGGCGGCAGGTTAAGTTCGAGCTCTTCCGCCGCTATGGCATACTCCCTGCGGCTGGCGACCGGCACCTGTGTGAATTCGTCCCCGGCTTCACTCGCTCGCCGACGGAGCTCTTCCGCTGGGGCATCAACCGCACGCCGATCTCCTATCGCGTCGAACGTTGGCGGCTGGGTACACAGTTGGCCCGAAATCTAGTTGCAGGGCGCGCGCCCCTGCAATTGCATCCTTCCGGCGAAGAGATGGTGCAGCAATTGCGCGCGTTAGTGGGCTTGGGCGACTTCATCACTAATGTCAACCTCCCCAACAGTGGCCAGGTGGCGAACTTGCCTTTGGGCGCCGTCGTGGAGACCAACGCCCGCTTCAGCCGCGACGAGGTGCAGCCGCTAGCGGCCGGAAGCCTGCCTCCAGGAGTCTGTGCATTGGTCGCGCGACATGTGGCGAACCAAGAGCTGATTGTGGCGGGCACACTGGCGCGGGACAAGGACTTGATTTTTCAGGCGCTCTTCTCCGACCCCACCACGAACCTGCCCATTGATCAGGCTTGGCGGCTGTTCGAAGAGATCGGTTTGCCGGCGGAGTTCTGAGGGCAATCATCTATGCTAGGAAAGTTTATTCTGCCAAATCGTAAACCTTGGGATTACCATTTGGCAGAATAATCCTCAATCTTCTCGCTAAAGATGCCCATTCAGATGAGCTGTTCAAAATGTCACAGTAGCGAGATACCCCCAGTGTATCTATATTCCGTGACCAACGGGGCGACCACGACCTGGGAGTGCTGGGACGGTTGAAACGAGGAGAACGGCTTTCCGAATGAAGCGATGAAGTCGTTCAACCACTACGCTTATGGCGCGATCGGTGTATGGATGTCCGCGGTCGTAGCAGGGATCGACGTCGATCCGGACCGACTGAGCTACAAGCACTCAGTGCTGCGCCACCAGCCAAGCGGTGGCTCGACGCAGGTGAGCGAGCGACTGAACAACCTGCTCCATAGACTGATCTCGCAGCGTCGCATGAACTATGGCGCCTTCGTATGGCGCATATGGTCCCGGCCAATGCCACGGCGACAATGCATGTGCCTGAAGAAATTCGTCAACATCATACTGGACAGCCAAGTGGTCGCGGCCCCGCTGAACGAACTTGGAGCGGGCGAGCAATGGTTGGTGGCGAGCCAAGACGACAGTGACCGGATCGCAAAAGCGATCCGGTCACTGTCGTCTTGGTCACAACCTTATCGCCGCCGCGTGCCGGCCGAAGAATGGCATCACGATAGGCCACCCGAGCAAGGCATAGATAATGCCAACAATCCAAGACACGGCGCCGACGATGTAGGCCATGATTACCAACGCGAACGATGCCGAGCTGGCGATCATGCCGAATGGCAGCCAGGCGGCCACCCAACTGAACGCAAGCCAAACCAAGATAATGGCGAGCAAGAAAAGAAAGAGCCCGATCGATTGGCGCAGGTGAAACATGGCGAATCTGTCCTGTCGCCGAACCAGCAGGACGACCAGCCAGCCCAAGGCCGGAATGTAACTTAGAGCCGCGAAGACGCATGAGACCATATCCATCGCGCTCAGCATCCAGCCCCGCGCAGGTGAAGTTCCCTGGCAAAGTGACAGGCCACGAAGTGGCCCGGCTCGACTTCTTCGAGGCCGGGGGTTTCCTGATTGCAACGATCCGTGGCGTAACCACAGCGCGGGTGGAAAATGCAGCCCGAGGGCGGATTGGCCGGGCTCGGAACCTCGCCCTGCAGCTTGATGCGCTCAACCTTGTTATCCGGATCCGCCGGCGGGATTGCCGAAAGCAATGCCTCAGTGTAGGGATGCAGCGGGTGCTGCAGCAATTCTTCCGTGGCCGCTAGTTCGACGATCCGTCCGACGTACATCACCGCGATGCGGTCAGAGATGTGCTCGACCACTGACAGGTCATGTGCCACGAAGATCAAGGTTAGGCCGAGCCTGACCTTTAACTCCTCCAGCAGGTTGAGCACCTGTGCCTGAACTGAGACGTCTAGGGCGGACACGGGCTCGTCGGCGATGATCAGCCGAGGATTGAGCGACAGCGTGCGTGCCAGGCCGATGCGCTGGCGTTGCCCGCCGGAGAACTCGTGCGGGTAGCGGCGCATGTAGTTCGGGTCGAGCCCCACCGATAGCATGAGATCGCTCACCCGGTTGTCAACGTCTTTGCCTCGCGCAACGCCATGGATCTCGATGGGCTCGGCGATCAGGTCTCGCACGGTCATACGCGGGTTTAGCGAGCTAAACGGATCCTGAAAGATCATGCGCATCTCCTGACGCAGTGGTTTCATGTCCCTCTGGCTGATTCGAGCGATGTCTACCCAATTGCCGGCCTTGGTCCGAAATCGCACCTCCCCAGAGGTTGGGTCGTACAGTCGCAGGATGGTTCGGCCCACCGTGGTCTTGCCGCAGCCGCTCTCGCCCACCAGACCTAACACCTCCCGCTCGCGCAGGAAGAAGCTCACGCCATCGACGGCCTTGACGTGGCCGATGATACGCTGCGCGATACCCTGATAGATCGGAAAGTACATGCGCAGGTCTTTTACCTCCAAGATGATTTCATCATTGACTAAAGACGCGTTGTCCATTATGTACACTCAATTCTCCACAGACAGGATGCTCTCGGCCATCACAATATCGGGATCACTCCAGCCTTTCTGCTGGGCGAGCTTCTCGAAAGCGCGCCGATAGACCAGCTTAGCCTTGATCGTGCCCAATGCGCCGGCGGGCAGTTCGAAACGATAGACGGTCTGGTCAGCAGCAAATGGGAACAGGCGCGTGTCAGCGATCTCCGTCGTCGGTCGCCAAAACGCGGTGGCAGGCACCTCGCCGCTCCAATTGTCCCTAAGGATGCGCGCGTAAGCTTTCCCAGCCTGACCGCTGTAATTACCCGTCCATTCCGGCAGCTCTGGGCCATCAAGCAGCTTCAATGGTTTGCCATTGGCATCCTGCGCCTCAATCACTAACATGACCGAGCGCATCGGTGCGTCGGTTGGGACAGCGTGCCCGGTCTTGTCGTTGATGACCTCGACATTAACGGTGACACTGGTGCCGTCGCGCGTTAGCGTAGGCGTCATCGTCACGGCATTCTGAAGCAGATCAATGCTCGAGGAGCCAGGCATCAAGTGATTGTTATAGGTCACGTAGTCCCGCGCTACGCCACCCTGATCGGGGAAGACAGAGTACAGCGTTTCCTTGCGCGGCATGTGGCAATCCTGGCAAGTCTGGCCGGTATTTGGATCGCTGTACGGGCTGGCCAGCCACTCGCCATATGAGTTGTAGATCACGGTGCCGCCTGTCATTTTCATGTTGCTAACCACGCCGCCGAACTTGCCAAAGTGACACGCAGCACAGAACACGCTTTCGGATTGCAAGGGCAGGTAGCTGTCGCGATCGCGCGCGACATCGGTGATCGTACCGAAGAAGACCTGGTTGTCGCCCTGCGGCCGGGCAAGCTTCAACGACATAATGCCAGGCATAGCGGCCGGCGGCAGGCCTGTGCCAGGATCGATGATGACCTCGCGCACTTTGTGGCAGAACTCACACGAGATGCCTTCCAGACCGATGCCTTCAATGCCGACGGGCGTGACCCCGTGCAAGTAGATCTTCTGGGTCTCGGCGCGTTCGGCAGTGGTGCTGCTGTGGCACCCCGACCACGCGCAGGAGTTGGTCGTAGGAATCTTGGCCGCCATTGGTGCATGGCAGGCCGCGCACGCGCCGGCGCTATCCGGGTTATCCAGTCGGAAGCCAGGGCCTGTGTCAGGCAGGGTGGGGTCAGGGGGCAGCGCCTTGCCATCGCTGGTGAACAGGGTCGGCTGACCCTTCTGCCCATACACGTCCGTGCCGCGGAACATCATCACGAAGCGCGGGTCGATTGCCGACTGCGAGTGCGCGTCCTGCTTCCACTCGGGGTATTCACGGTGGCACAATCCGCACGCTGCAGCGCCAACCAGGCCATTTTCGGTGAACCAGGCATACTCGTGGTTATCACCCTCGAACAGCGGGCGCAACGTCACGTCGACACCTTCGCCTTTGGCGCCCCAGAACGGCTTGCTCGCATCCAGGCTGGTGAAGCCAATGAAGTGGCCACCCGACCACGCCGTCACCGTCACCGCGCCGGTCCCGCCCAGGCCCTGGCCGTGCAGCCGGTAACTGCCGTCGGCGGCTGTGGTGGTCTGGTTCGGCGTGCCTTGCACCTGCACGATCGCGCCGCCAACCGGGCCGTTAGGGCCCTTGACCGTGCCCGTGACTGTGAAGGGGAGCGGCGGCGAAGGTTGAACATCTAGCTTATCCCCGCATGCTGCAAGGGCGACCGCGAACGCCGGCAGAAGGACTAGGGCGACCAACGCTCGTGTCATCCCTGAACGAGCACGAAGAGAAGCGATCACCTTGCTGTCCACGAAAAAGCTGAAAGTTGCACAAAGGGAAAGACAAGAACTGAGTATACTATTCTTGCACATTCGTAAATACCCATCCATGTCTATCCGCGGTCAGTCAACAGCCTAAAGCGAAGCATATGGATCCGCAGCATCTCGCAGCCCGTCGCCGAGGAAGTTAAAGCCGAGCACAGCCGCGATAATAAACAGCGCTGGAGTGAGAACCCACACCTGCTGGCCGAGTGTCTGTAGATTTTGCCCATTGCGCATCATCAGGCCCCAACTTATAAGCGGCTCCTGGATCCCGATGCCGAGAAAACTCAGGAACGACTCGGCCAAGATGACGCCGGGGATGGAGAGTGTAAGAATCACAATCACATGGCTCAACGTGTTGGGGTACAAGTGTCGAAAGATAATGCGAAAGTCAGAAGCCCCCATCTCCTTGGCGGCGAGCACAAAATCGGTCTGCCGCATGGCCAGCACCTTGCCGCGCACCTCACGCGCCAGCGTGGTCCACGACAGCAACGCGAAGATGAAGCACATGACGACGAATACGGTGAACGAGTCGGCTGTCTTGGGGATGATGGCAGCAAGCGCCATCCACAGTGGCAGCTGTGGGAAGGCGTTGACAAACTCAACGAAGCGCTGAATGATATTGTCCGTCCGCCCACCGTAGTAGCCTGAGGTGACACCGATGATCGATCCGACCGCAATGCTGATCAGCGCAGCGAACATGCTCATAGTCAGCGAGATGCGCCCAGCCTGGCAGGCCTTGCCCCACATGTCGCGCCCAAGCTTGTCGGTGCCCAGCATGTACAGCCTCCCAGGTTCCTCGACCACGAACAGATGCCGGTCGGTAGGGAAGATGCCTAGCAATCGATAGGACCAGCCTTGCGCAAAAAAGCTCAAATAGTACTTCTTGGTGTTGTCCTCCACGAAGGTCATCTGGAAGGTCTTGGGGTCCATGGTACTGGCTATGCCATACACGAACGGTCGAATGCTGAAGTTGCCACCGGAATCAACAAAATGGACCTGGTTGGGCGGAAGAAAGGCGTCGGCAAGGTTGTCGCCGTAGATCCGGTTGAACGAGAAGAAGTCCGCAAACGCCGCTAACACCATCATTGTCAGCACGATCACCCCGCCGAAGATCGAACTCCGGTTGCGCCTAAATCGACGCCATATCAGCTGGATGTAGCTCTCATTCACATTGGTGTGAACGAGCGGAGGATCCTCGAACTGAGATGCGGAAGTAGTCAGGCTTGCGCTGGTCATGAATGCAACTAGCTGTAGCGAATGCGCGGGTCAAGCACAGCGAGCGCAAGGTCCGAAATCAAGTTGCCGGCGATGATGAGCGCGCCGTAGATGACCAGCAACGAGCCGGCGATGTAGATGTCTTGGCCGACCAGCGATGCATAGAACAATGGGCCGAGCGTGGGCAGATTGAGCACGATTGCAACTTCCATTTCGCCCTGCATCATGTAGGGCAGAACGGTGCCTTGGTAGGCCACAATCGGGTGCAGCGCGTTGGGGACAGCGTGGCGCGTCATCACGAGATTCTCGCGGAGACCCTTCGAACGCGCTGTCGTGACGTACTGTGCGCCCAGGACATCCAGCAGATTACCTCGCATGACGCGCATGTTGTAGGCAATGCCCCCGAGCCCGGCGACCACCAGCACAGGCCAGATGTTTGTGAACATGTCCAGCACGCGATTGAAGCTCCAAGGCGCCATCACATACTCTGGTGAGAAGAAACCTTGGATGCTGGGCTGCTTGAACGTGAATACAAGCAAGAATAGGAACACCAGAGCCAGGGCGAAGCGCGGGATGGATGTGAAGATGAACGCCAAAATCGCTGTGACGTTGTCCGCGATGCCGTACTTGCGAGTGGCGACGTAAATGCCCAAGCTTACCCCGACCACGGTCGATATCAGGTGGCACATTAACGCCAGCGCGATCGTCTTCGGCAATCGCTCGGCGATCAATTCGCCCACATCCTTCCGATAGGCAAATGACCAACCGAACTTGCCCTCGGTCACCATGCCCTTGATCCAAGTCACGAATTGGATCGGCAGCGGCTGGTCGAGGCCGTACCGCTCGCGTACCAAATCAGCCTGGCGCTCGGCATCTTCCTCCTTGACACCCGGTTGCAACAGTAGGAACGCCTTGTAATTCGTGGCCACATCACCTGGTGGCAACTGGATCACCACGAACGACACGAATGCGATGCCGATCAGCATGAATAAAGCGATGATTACCCGACGGATGATATAGTTGATCACAGCGTTGCAGCCCTACGATCCCCCCTCCCACCATGGGAGGGGGGATTGTAGTCACTTACCCGCCAAAGGTTGGGATGGTGTCCGGCCGATTCTGCTTCATTTGGTCCGCCTTGGGCGTCCACAACTGATCAAGCAGGATAGCATCCTCCACCCAGGTGTACAGGAACGTCGGCGTATTCACAGGGATGTTCTTCACGCGCTTGGCCAAGCCCAGGCCGTAGCGCCCGCTGAACACGCCCAGGTGATAGACGTTCTCTGTGAACGTCTTCTGGTAATCCGAGATGAGTTTCTGTCTTTCGGCGCTGTCGAACGTCACACGGAACTTCTCTATGCCGTCGATCAGCTTCTGCTCGAAGTCCATCAGGTTGCGCGGCGTGTCACCTTCGCGGTGGATGCCGAATGCCTTGGTGATCGGCGCCAATATGGAGGGGTTCACCGACGGCAGCCCGAACGCTGCCACGCCGCGGTAGACACGCAGATCAAAGTTTCCCGTGGCGTTGATGTCGGTCGAGGTGGTACTGTTGACCACGCGCGTGTTGAGCTTGATGCCAACCTTGCCCCACTGGTTGACCAGAGCCTCGGCCACGCTCTGCGTCTCCGCGGCATCCTCGGACGACAACAACTGCATCACGATCGGCTGGCCCTTCTGCGTACCGTCGGCCCACTCGCGCACGCCGTCGCCGTCGGTGTCCTTAAGGCCCATCTCATCGAGCAAGATGTTGGCCGAGGCCGGGTCGTACGGGTAGTAGACCACGTCCTCCTTCTTGAAGTAGGGCGAGCCGGGGTACATACCGCCGGCGTACCCGCGCAGGAACGGGCCGCGCATGATGGCCTGGGCGATACCGTCGCGGTCGGTGGCATAGCTCAGCGCCTTGCGGAAGCGCAGGTCGCGGTTGAGCTGGCGCACGGCCTTGTCACGATCATCTTGTGCGCCGACTTCCTCGGCGAAGTTGAACTCGACGCCGTAGCCGAGCAGCTCGGGCCCCCAGTTCACGGCGAACTTGGCGTCCGGCTCCTGGGCCTTGGTCATCGTGTTGACGTACGAGCTCGGGTTCTCCAGATTGGTATGATCACAGTCGCCGGCCATCGTGCACAGGTCGCGCCCAATTCCGCTGGGGCCCTTGCGGTACTGGACCTCGTCAAAGTACGGCAGCTGCTTGCCGGTCTCATCGACCTTCCAGTAGTACGGGTTGCGGCGCAGGATCATCAACTCGTCCGTCTTGTACTCGGTCGGCACCCACGGACCCATCGAAACGACCGGCAGGTCGTCCGGCGGCATCGCGTTCTCAAAGTCCTTGTAGCTCGGCTTCGGGTCCTTGGTGCTGAATTTAGGATGGAAATCGGCGAGTATGTGCTTCGGAGATATCACTAAGGCGCCGTCGGCCAGGTCATAGTACACGCCCAGCGGCTTGGGGATGCCGAAGGTGAACTTGACAGAGTAATCGTCGACCTTCTCCAGCTTGGCGTCCTCGTCGCCGTACTTGAACGAATCAAGCCCGCGCATCGAGTTCACATTGGGGTCGCTGATGAAGGCTTCCCAAGTGAAGATCATGTCATCAGCGGTGAAAGGCTGGCCGTCCGACCACTTCGCGCCCTCGATCAGGTTGACCGTGAGCGACTTGCCGTCTGTCGACCACGACCAGCTCTTGGCCAGATTCGGAAGAGGTTCGATGTCCTGGTCGGTGCGGAAGAGCGGACCGACCTTGAACAACGACTGGTTCTGCGTGCTGTACGACTCGATGCCGAACCAGCCCGCGCTCACGCCGGCCATGCGGTTGTAGCCCGCGGTCGGGCAGGCCGAGAAGCCACGCCACAGGTCGCCGTACTCGCCGGGACCGTCCTGCATGCCGCTGCTGAGCAATACCTGCGGCTCCTTTGGCAGGCGATCCTTGACCGGCGGCAACTTGCCCTCGTCCACCAGCTTCTTGACGAAATCGGGCTCGGAATATTCGGGCAACGCCTTGTAGGCCACAATCTCGCTGATCGGTTGCCGCCTGGCCACGCTACCGCCCAGATCGAGTGGGGGCGGATCTGGGTAGGGGATGGGCGGCTTGACAGTGCCGGCGGGCGCCGCGGCTACTGGCGCAACTGGCGCTTTCGTCGCAACGGGGGC
>Ga0209553_1001178_pt1 | contig 13225 bp, 11 predicted proteins | sample LauGreFBDMM110DN_2_FD_188217 | JGI IMG/M metagenome (GOLD analysis project Ga0209553, IMG submission 188217) | Freshwater lake microbial communities from Lake Michigan, USA - Fa13.BD.MM110.DN (SPAdes) (version 2) | ecosystem: Environmental > Aquatic > Freshwater > Lake | place: Lake Michigan...
GTCATGATGGCAACTTTTATGGCTGCATTGTTGCCGAGAGCGACTGTGAGTGCAGAGCGAATTCAAGAAGTCCTCAACACGCCGATATCGATCCTGGTAGCCAAAGACCCCATCACGCAAGTGTCAGAGATCGCGTCACTCGAACTCAAACACGTCGGATTTAGTTATCCGGGGGCTGCTCAACCAGTGCTACATGACGTCAGTGTCACGTGTCGTGCTGGCGAAGTTTTGGCAATTATCGGAAGCACCGGGTCAGGCAAGACAACGTTGATGAACTTGATTCCCCGCTTGACAGACGCCACGACGGGAGTCGTATACGTAGATGGTGTTGATGTACGCAAACTTGCTCCGCATGTGTTGTGGTCGCGAGTGGGAGTTGTTCCGCAAAAGCCGTATCTGTTCTCCGGAACAGTTGCCTCAAACCTTCGTTATGGCAAACCCGATGCAACGCAAGAAGAGATGTGGGAGGCATTGCGCATTGCCCAGGCAGCGGAGTTCGTCGAGCAGATGCCAGGCGCACTGAACGCAGCAATTTCTCAAGGTGGGGCCAACGTCTCTGGAGGGCAGCGACAGCGTCTGGCAATTGCACGAGCTCTTGTACATCGTCCAGAAATCTATCTATTTGACGATTCATTTTCAGCTCTTGACCTAGCGACTGATGCTCGTTTGCGTTCTGCAATGATTCCTCATGTTTCTGAGTCAATTGTGGTTGTGGTGGCGCAGCGTGTGTCAACAATTCGCAATGCACAACAGATCATGGTTCTAGAAGACGGTCTCGTGATGGGGCTTGGCTCTCATGATGAACTACTCGTCACATGTCAGACCTATCAAGAAATTGTTGCGTCCCAATTAAGCATTGATGAGGGGGCAGCATGAAAGAGTCGCCCGACTCAACCCAAGCACAAGAGGATATGCATCGACCACCTGTATCTGAAACTCGAGGTGGCCCAGGCACCGGGAGGATGACCAGTGTTGGCGTGCCGATGGAACGTTCGAAAGACTTTGGTACAACGTCGCGACGTTTGATGCGCCGAATGTCCCAAGAGGGTGTTCTCGTGTTATCAGTCCTGGTGCTGGCTGTCACCAGTGTGACGCTCGTCGTGCTTGGGCCTCGGATCTTGGGTCATGCAACAGACGTTGTGTTTGACGGACTACTGCGTCGAAACGGTGTTAATGAAATAGATTTCTCAAAACTTCATAATATTTTATGGTTAGCGCTCTTGCTCTATGTCTCGTCGTTTTGTCTGGCGTATCTGCAGTCCTACATCATGTCTGGCGTGGTGCAGCGAACCATGTATCAATTACGCCAAGATGTCGAAGCGAAGTTGCATCGTCTACCGCTTAGTTATGTAGATAAGAATTCGCGCGGAGATCTATTGAGTCGCGTAACAAACGACATTGACAACATTGCCCAAAGCCTGCAGCAATCATTAAGCGGATTACTGACATCCTTGCTCACAATCGTCGGGGTGATTGTGATGATGTTTCTTATTTCGCCTACTTTGGCTTTGATTGCCATGCTTATGGTGCCGAGTTCACTATTTACCATGAAGCAGATTGCCTCACGATCCAAAAAACGCTTCATAGCCCAGTGGACGCACACCGGAAAACTCAACGGCCTTGTTGAAGAGGCGTTTACCGGCCACGCAATCGTTAAAGCATTTGGTCGACAAGGAGAAGTCGAAGATCGCTTTGCCACTATCAATGAAGAATTACATGATGCCAGTTTTGGTGCGCAGTTTATGTCTGGTGCGATTCAGCCAGCAATGATGTTTATTGGCAATCTCAACTACGTCGCGATTGCGGTTGTCGGTGGAGTTCGCGTTGCTTCAGGATCGCTGGGGCTCGGAGACATTCAGGCATTTATCCAGTACTCACGTTTGTTTACCGCACCTTTAACGCAAACTGCCTCAATGATGAATGTGCTGCAGTCCGGAATTGCGTCAGCAGAAAGAGTCTTTGAGTTACTTGACGCGAAAGAACAATCACCCGATGTCGAGTCTCATCTCGATGATGCTCTCGTCACCGGACGAGTCGAGTTCGTCAATGTCGGATTTTCCTACAGCAAAGAGACGCTGCTGATTGAAGATTTGTCTCTCATCGCAGAACCCGGAACAACGGTGGCAATAGTCGGACCAACAGGGGCCGGCAAGACGACGCTTGTCAATTTGCTGATGCGTTTTTATGAGCTAGACAGTGGCTGCATTACGTTGGACGGTCGCGATATTGCCAAGATGCCGAGGCGTGATCTGCGATCCAATATTGGGATGGTGCTGCAAGACACGTGGCTGTTTGGCGGAACCATACGAGAAAACATTGCATACGGCAATCCGAGTGCCTCAGAAGAACAGATCATGGCAGTGGCAAAAGCGACCTATGTCGATCGTTTTGTGCACTCACTTCCGGATGGATACGACACGATCTTGAGCGACGAAGGGGGGAGCGTGAGCGCAGGAGAAAAGCAATTGCTCACTATCGCGCGAGCCTTTCTTGCTGATCCAACAATTCTGATTCTTGATGAAGCGACCAGCTCTGTTGATACGCGCACTGAAGTGCTGATTCAAAAGGCAATGTCGGCGCTGCGTTCGAAGCGCACCAGTTTTGTCATTGCGCACCGACTTTCAACTATTCGTGATGCGGATATTATTTTGATGATGGAAAAAGGTCGTATTGTTGAGCAGGGTTCTCACGAGGTCTTGCTTGCGCGCAAGGGGCCCTATTATGAGTTGTATCAGTCACAGTTTTTGGCCCCAGCCGAAGAGATTATTTAAAGGAAGACTAAAATGACAAAGGTTTTTGTACACGGCAACCCAGAGACCAGCGCAATCTGGAGCCTCGTTGTGGCTGAGTTGGCCCGTCGCGACATCGATGATGTTGTTTTGCTTTCGCCACCGGGATTTGGTGCACCAACACCAACCGGCTGGGACGCAACTCAAACGAGTTACACCCAATGGCTCATTCAACAACTTGAAAATATCGGTGGTCCCATTGATCTTGTCGGACATGACTGGGGTGCTGGCCATACCTATGGCGTGGTAGCAACGCGACCCGATCTTCTTCGCAGTTGGGCGGCGGATTGCGGCGGATTGCTTGATCCCGAGTACATCTGGCATGACAACGCTCGCGTGTGGCAAACCCTAGGAGCAGGAGAAGAAGCAATTGATGGTTTCATCAACATGACAGCATCGGACAAGGTGGCTGTATTGATGAGTCTGGGAATGACGCACGACATTGCACACGATGTCGGGTCGGCTCTCAATACGGAGATGGCTCGTTGCATCTTGGCTCTCTATCGCTCCGCTGCACAGCCCGCGATGAAGTCTCTTGGTGAACGCCTAAGCACCACTCAACAACCGCGTGGCCTTGTCATTATTCCGACAGAAGACCATTTTCCCGGAACTCCCCAGATGGCAGCCAACACGGCCGACGCGTGTGGTGCTAAAACGGTGACACTTCAAGGCCTTGGGCACTGGTGGATGATTGCTGATCCGATTCTTGCTGCTGATGTACTTACGCAGCACTGGCAAAAATGATTTTGCTAGCGAGAAGTACGCACTAGGTCACGCGTAATTTCAGAAATAGTACGAACGCCACTGAGTGCCATCGTTCGCATCAGTTCATCTTGGAGCATCTCGATTGCCCGCACAACTCCTTGTTCGCCAGCGGCGCCGAGTCCGTAGAAGTGGGCTCGACCGATTGCACAGATATCTGCACCGAGCGCAAGCGCTTTGAAAATATCAGACCCACGACGAATGCCGCCCTCACAAATAATTGTGAGTTGACCCTGTACGAGTTGAGCGATTGGTTCAATGAGATCTATTGGCGCAGGTGAACCATCTAGTTGGCGTCCACCATGATTTGACACCATGATTCCAGCGACTCCCATCTTGGCGGCTATCACAGCATCTTGCGTGTCTTGGATGCCTTTGATAAAGAGGGGACCGTTCCACTCAGCCTGTAACCATTCGACTGCATCCCACGTGATTGATGGATCAAACTGTTCGTTGATATATGTGGAGAGCGAGACTGCTGATCCACCAGATCCGCGTGAGTCCGTAGCGACATTTGCAAACGTAATGGGTTCATTTCGAATAAAGTCCCATGTCCATGCCGGATGACGAATACCGTCAACAATTGTGTCGAGTCCTATCTTGGGTGGCAGAGTGAATCCCCGACGCACGTCTCGTTCACGACGCCCAAGCACTGCGGTGTCCACGGTGAGTGCAAGTGCGGTATATCCGCAGGCACGAAGACGTTGCAAGATGTCACGCAGCATGCCCCGATCTCTCCACATGTAGACCTGAAACCATTGCTCACCACTTGAAACAGCAGCGACTTCTTCGATCGATCGCGTTGCCAGTGTTGAGTGGCAATACACCAACCCAAACTTGTCTGCTGTTCTCGCAACAGCAAGTTCTCCTTGTGAGTGAGCAATGCGTGAAAAACCAGTTGGAGCAAGAATAAAAGGGAGTGGCATCTTTTTTTTGAGAAGCACTGTGCTGGTGTCAATCACACTGACGTCGCGAAGGATGCGCGGGCGAAGTTCGATACGAGAATATGCCGCGACGTTGTTGCGCGCAGACCACTCATCTTGTGCTGCACCATCGATGTAATCAAATATTCCACCAGGTAGGCGCCTTTGAGCAATCGCTCTTAAGTCATCAATATTGGCAGCACGAGCAAATCTGCGCCGACTACGGGAGAATTCAGGTTTTCGAAAGCGAATTACGCTTTGCAGATTGCGAAAAATTCCCACGAAGAGAAACTATCGCATAGCGCTTTTCATTCACTAGATGACAGCAATCGCCTTCACAACTGAGGCAAACTCGCCATCATGGGCTGGGTCAGACGGCGGTTGCACCAACACTCCGTCGAGCAGACCGGAGAACCACGACGAAAGCACAGATGCAAGGTCAGCCCATGTGGCTTGAGGGACCAAAGTTTCAAAGATGTCATCGGTGATGAGTTCGCTCAGTTGCGCCCAATCATTTTTTCGGGTCATGTGCTGAAGTTTTTCGCCGAGTTCTTGCCAGCCGAATAGTTCAAGTGTTCGTCGGTATGCGGGTGTCGAATACAAAAAAGCGAGTACGGCGCGTTGATGCCCACGACTGTCTTCGAGGTCATCAGGTGTGCGACCAGTCACGATCGGAATTGCACCAACAAGTGGGACAGAGTCAATTGCACGACCAACGGATTGCTGTCCCTTGCGTAATGCAGGTAGACATCGCTCTCGAAGGTATCGCGGATGCGAGTTTGTCGGATGAGTCACAAACCCATCGGCAATAGCGCCACCCAATTCGCAGGCTTTGTCATTGACGCCGCCTAACCAGATATGGGGAGGATCATGGGGTAGTGGTCCAGGATTAAAAAATGGTTGCAGACGGGTGAGCGTGTAGTTGTCGGTATGCACATTGAGTGGTTCGCCAGTGCTAAAAGAATTCCAGCAAGCGCGTACTGCTGCAACGTAATCACCCATGCGCTCTGCAGGAGAACTCCAAGGCACGCCAAAGCGGCCTTCGATATTTTGTTTGATTTGCGTGGCAAGTCCGAGATCAAATCGCCCTCCACTCATCAGCGACAAGTCCCATGCTTGTAATGCCAAGAGCATTGGGCTTCGCGGAAATGCGAGCGTCAGGCTTGTTTGTACACGCAGTGTTGTGGTGTGCTCGAGTGCAAGCAGCGCCACCGCCATGGAGTCATGAATTGTTTCAGGCACATGCAACACGTCATAGCCGAGTGCTTCGATTCGTTGCGCGTAGCGACCCGTATCGCCAAGAGCTATTCGATCACTCATGCCCGCGATAACGCGCATGGTTTGTCCTATTGAACGCGAGCTGGGCGGGGAGAAGATCGTTCTCCGCCACCTTCACGACGTGGACCATCAGAACGTCCACCTGAGCGACCGCCACCGTATCCGCCGCCGCCTTCACGACGTGGACCATCAGAACGTCCACCAGAGCGACCGCCACCCGAACGACCGCCACCGTAGCCACCGCCGCCTTCACGACGTGGACCAGAGCGACCGCCACCCGAACGACCACCGCCTGAGCGACCGCCACCTTCGCGACGAGGCCCGCGTGGGTCTTCGATGATTGGCATTTCGCGGAACACTCGCTCACCAGGAGCAAGTGTTTGCAAGAACGTATCGTCTGGAGCAACTTTGGTTGTTGTAGCAGTGATGCCGGCTTCTTGTGTGAGTTTTTTTACGGAGCGACGTTGCTGATCGGTCATCATGGTGACGACTGTGCCAGATGCTCCAGCACGCGCTGTTCGACCAGAGCGATGCAAGAAAGCCTTGTGTTCTTCTGGTGGATCAGCATGAATAACGATGGCGATGTCGTCAACGTGAATTCCGCGTGCAGCGATGTCTGTGGCAACCAGTGTCTCAACCTTGCCGGCGGAATACGCAGCAAGATTCTTGGCACGCACTGCTTGTGACAAGTTGCCGTGCAGTTCAAGGGTAGGAACGCCCGCTTTGATGAGCTGTTCTGTCAGGCGCTTGGCACCATGCTTGGTGCGAGTGAAGACGAGTGATTTTCCGGGGGCAGCACACAGATCTGCAATGACAGCAACGCGAGTATCGGTATTGACGTGCAATACGTGATGCTCCATTTCATCAATCTGGTATTGATCTGAGTCAACTTCGTGTGTGACTGGATTGTTGAGGTAGGTCTTGACAAGTCCTGCGATTCCGCGATCAAGAGTTGCAGAGAACAGAAGTCGCTGGCAATCTTTTGGAGTGTCATCAAGAATCTGCTTGACGTGTTGCAAGAATCCAAGATCAGCCATGTGGTCGGCTTCGTCGAGCACTGTCACTTCAGCATCATCCATGCGAACATGTCCTGATTCCATGAGGTCGACAAGTCGACCTGGGCAAGCAACGACAACGTCTACTCCGTCACGCATGGCTTGAATTTGGCCGTTGTAAGCAACGCCGCCATACACAGTGGTGAAACGCATGTGTAATGCGCGAGCAAATGGCGCGAGTACGTCGCGCACTTGATTGGCTAGTTCACGCGTTGGGACCAAGATCACCGCACGCGGTGAGTTGGGGCGGCGTTCAAAATTTGATTCGTCAAGACGGGCAAGCATTGGCAGAACGAAAGAAAGCGTTTTGCCTGAACCTGTACGTCCGCGACCCAATGTGTCGCGACCAGCAAGCGCGTCAGGAATTGCCGCGATCTGGATGGGAAATGGTGCTGTAATTCCTTGTTCGTCAAGTACGGCGACTAAGGGCGCAGGCAAACCGAGGTCTGCAAAAGTGAGGGGACGTTCGTCCACCATAATATTCTCCAATGATAAGGGGATAAAGCCACAGATACCGGTGTGTACCAATGGGCGCACCGAAGTGCACCTAGCACACTAACGCCCCTTTTTCCAAAAAACTCAAAGACGATGAGATTAATTCTGGAGAACAAATTTTATAGCTGTATTACTGGCCCGTTTGGATGGTCTCAACACCCCTACGACGGAGTCGTATAAATGAAGCAGGCGTCCTAATACGAAATATTTGGTGCGAATTGCTCGAGCGACTTGCTCGGATGATATTTCATCCAGCACACATGATGTTCCGTGGTAGATCGTTGCATCGGGCTTGACTGCGCCACTGCGATCGCACACGCAAACAGTGATGTTGGGGTTCTTGGCGATGCGTTTGATTTTAAATGATGAAGCACCGGTGGTGAAGCCGTAACCGTCTGCAAATGGCACGACCCACACAGCGGTTGAGACCGGTGTTCCGTTGCTCTTCAGCGAGGAAAACGCAATGTATTTCGCTGAATCTATTTCATTAATCACGTCGGGGAGGGGGGACTCGAACCCCCGGCCTCCTGGTCCCAAACCAGGCGCGCTACCAAGCTGCGCCACTCCCCGGTATCAGAGAATCTACCGTTTAAAGTGCGCGTTTTGCTGCGCGATCGAGACGACGCGCAGTTTTTCCGATTGGAGCGAGATGACGGTGATCAAGGTCACCACGTTCGTGACCCGTCACAAAGAGCACGCGATAGCGCTGCCAGTTAAAGCCATTGGCAAGAACCACCTTTCCGTGGGTGCCGAGTTCGACACCATCTAGGTCAACGGTGCTCATCACGGTGTCGCCGAGTTTGAGATTAATTTGTCCTTCGTGGGGATGGGCAAGTGCATGGGGTTTCCAGAGCGGCATGTTCTTAGTCTTGCTCATGACACCCCCGAACAGCGAAGCAATCGGACAAGTACGCACCCTGAGCGTGACGCCGATACACTTCTGAGCCTGTGAAAAGTACGATCGAGGCCCTCGAAGGCAACAAAGTCAAGTTATCCATCGAACTAGAAGAAGCTGAGTTTGATCGCGAAATCGATGCGGCCTTTCGAAAGATCGCCAAAGAAATCCGTCTCCCCGGATTTCGTCCCGGCAAGGCACCCCGCCAAGTGGTGGAGGCTCGCATCGGTAAAGATGCCGCACGAACGCAAGCAATTCAAGATGCCATTCCGGAATACCTCAGTCGTGCTGTGCGCGAACACGATGTGGACATTATTGCCACGCCAGATGTTGAACTAAAAGAAGGTCAAGAAGCAGGAGTCGTAAAATTTGATGCGACCTGTGAAATTCGCCCAGAAATAACTGTGCCGGGATACACGGGGTTGCGCATTGAATTGCCGTCTCCAGAAGTAACAGATGAAAACCTTGAAGAAGTCATTATCGGAGAGCGACGTCGTCATGGTGTTTTGACTGACGTCGATCGTGCTGCTGCGACAGGTGATTACGTCATTGTCGATCTTGCTGGTTTGCGAGACGGAGAACCAGTCGTTGGCCTCAATACCGAGGATTGGACATACGAGATCGGTCGTGGGTGGGTTGCTCCTGGCTTTGATGATCAACTCATAGGTGCAGCGGCAGGAGCAGAACTGACATTTACAGCCACTCCGAACGGAACCGAAATACCGGCGGACTTTGTTGTGAAGGTACAAAAAGTGCAAACACTTGATTTGCCAGAACTCACTGACGAGTGGATACAAAACACTATTCCTGAATTTGATTCTGTTGCCGCATGGAAAGATTCAACTCTTGAACGGCTCACGACAGGCCGACTGAATCAGATGCGAAACTCTGTTGTTGACAAAGTCACTGATGGCTTGGCCGAACTTGTTGATATTGAAGCGCCCGAGTCAATGGTCAATGGTGATCTTCAGGGGCGTGTTCAAAATACGATTTCGCAGTTTCAACAGCAAGGAATTGCCCTTGACCAATGGCTGTCGGCGACTGGTCAAGACCCTGAGTCGTTTATCGAGGGTCTCAAGGCGCAGTCACAAAAGGCCGTCAAAGTAGATCTTGCGCTTCGAGCAGTTGGCGTTGCTCAAAAGATAGAAGTGACTGATGAAGACATTGAGTCTGAGTACGAAATGATCGCTGTGCGCGTGCAACAATCACCTGACCAAGTGCGCAAGGCATACGAACAAAACGATGCGGTGCAGGACTTGACAACCCAGATACGTAAATCCAAGACTCTGGATTGGCTGCTCCATAACGTGGAGTTTGTCGATGCCGACGGCAACACCCTTGAGCGTGACACAGTGTTAGGGCACAGCGACCACGACCACGACAACGACAACGACAACGACAAAGACAACGACCACGACCACGACACAAAGGATGCAGAGTGAATTTTCAAAACTATTACGTACCAAGTGTGACCGAACAGACCAGTCGTGGCGAGCGCGTCTATGACCTCTACAGCAAGTTGCTCAAAGAAAACATTATTTTCTTGGGAACACCCATCGACGACACCATTGCCAACTTGATGTGTGCACAACTCATTCATCTTGAGAGCGAAAACCCAGATCGTGATATCAACATTTACATCAACAGCCCAGGTGGTGACATCACAGCGCTGTTCGCAATCTACGACACGATGCAGTTCATTAAAAATGACATCGCCACGATTTGTTTGGGACAGGCAGCCTCAGCCGCAGCGGTGCTGCTAGCAGCCGGAACCAAGGGTAAACGCCTCGCGTTGCCCCACAGCCGAGTGATGTTGCATCAGCCCTATGGCCAGGTCGGATACGGTCAGGTCACCGATCTTGAGATCGCCGCTCGTGAAATTATGCGCATGAGGGACCTCCTGGAAGAGGTTTTGGCCTTTCATACGGGCCAGACCACAGAACGGGTTCATGCCGATACTGACCGAGATTTCGTAATGGAAGCAAATGAGGCCCTCGCGTATGGCATTATCGATGATGTGATTTCATCGCGTCAGTTAACGGACCGTTCCGGCCCAATTCGCTGACCACAACCGAGAGGCGCCTCGTGGCAAAATTTGGAGACTCAGGAGAGATTCTGAAGTGCTCGTTCTGCGGTAAATCGCAGAAGCAGGTCAAAAAACTTATTGCTGGACCAGGTGTCTATATCTGCGATGAGTGTGTCGATCTCTGCAACGAAATCATCGAAGAAGAATTCGCCGAAAAAGGTGATGTGCGCTTTGAGGTGCTTCCGACCCCGCAAGAGACTCGAGAATTTCTTGATCAGTATGTTGTAGGTCAAGATCAAGCAAAAAAGGTTTTAGCAGTTGCTGTCTTTCATCATTATCGCCGCTTGCAATATCAACAGCAAAACAGCGGAGTACGCCGCGACGAAGTTGAACTCGCAAAAAGTAATATTTTGCTGCTCGGCCCAACTGGTTGCGGTAAAACACACATGGCTCAGACATTGGCACGTCTACTGAATGTGCCGTTCGCCATCGCAGATGCAACTGCTCTTACTGAAGCCGGATACGTCGGTGAAGACGTCGAGAACATTTTGCTGAAGTTGCTCCAGGCCGCCGACTTTGACGTAAAAAAGGCTGAGGCCGGAATTGTTTATATCGATGAAATCGACAAGGTTGCCCGTAAGTCAGAGAACCCCAGCATCACGCGAGATGTATCAGGAGAAGGCGTACAACAAGCGTTGCTAAAAATCCTCGAAGGAACGGTTGCTTCTGTGCCGCCTCAAGGAGGCCGAAAGCACCCCCATCAAGAATTTATTCAGATCGATACGACGAACGTATTATTCATCTGCGGCGGAGCGTTTGCTGGCCTCGAACAAATTATCGAGCAGCGAATCGGTCACAAAGGTGTCGGTTTTCACGGAACAGTGAAATCCAAAGCAGAAAAAGATCCAGGTGATCTGTTTGCGCAAGTTCTTCCAGAAGACCTTTTAAAGTTTGGCATGATTCCAGAATTCGTTGGTCGATTGCCGATGGTGGGGGCGGTCAACGCTCTAGACCGTTCGTCTCTGATTCAGATCCTGACCGAGCCAAAGAATTCGCTTGTGAAGCAGTACCAGAAACTTTTTGAGTTTGAAGATGTCGAACTCGAATTCACCACTGCTGCGCTGGGAGCAATTGCAGATTTGGCACTGAAGCGAGGCACTGGTGCTCGAGGACTGCGTTCAATTTTAGAAGAAATACTGCTTGACACGATGTATGAACTGCCAAGCCGCACAGATATCGCCAAAGTCATTATGGACGTCGAGAACGTGCTTCAAAAAACGAAGCCCGAACTAGTTCCACGAGCGCCGAATCGCGTTGCGCGTCCGCGGCGTGCTGCTTCGTAGCTGTGACTTTTGCTGACGCGCTGCGTTATCTGGATGAGCACGCATCGTATGACAAGACGGGTCGAATTGAGTCACCATCTCTTGACAAAACGATACGTTTATTATCTGTTCTAGATGATCCGCAGAATTTGTTTAGGGTCGTTCATGTCACGGGCACAAATGGCAAAGGGTCGACCAGTCAGATAATTACGCAATTATTAATCGCTCATGGTCTGCGTGTCGGAACGTACTCAAGTCCACATCTTGAAAAAATTAATGAACGTCTCATGATCGATGGCGAACCAATATCTGATGAAGAATTTGGGATTGCGATTGCGGCGGTAGCCGACGCCGAGGTTTTGGCTGGCGTGCGGCCTAGTTATTTCGAGATTGTCACTGCCGCGGCTTTTCGTTGGTTTGCTGATAATTCTGTAGATGTCGCTGTTGTTGAAGTTGGCATGCTCGGTAGGTGGGATGCCACAAACGTAGTGAACGCCGATGTCGCAGTTATTACCAATATTGCTCTTGACCACACTGAGTTTGCTGGTCCTGAATTATCTGATATTGCTCGCGAGAAGGCAGGAATTATTAAGGGCAATTCATCCGTGGTTGTTGGCGAGACTCGACCACACCTTGTTGAAATTTTTCGATCTGAACCGAGCGACCAAGTAGCCCTCAAGGGTGAAGATTTTAGCGTTGTCGATAATCAATTGGCGTTAGGCGGCCGACTGCTGCATCTCCGCACTCCGCGTGGTGATTTTGCAGAATTGTATTTGCCTTTACACGGCGCCCATCAGGGCGAAAATGCTGTGGTGGCACTGATGGCAGTAGAGGAGTTTTTTCGTGCTCCACTTTATTTTGACACCGTAGAAGAAGCATTTGGCAATGTAAAAATGCCAGGTCGTTTCGAGATTGTGGGATATCAGCCACTTATTATTCTTGACGGTGCGCACAACCCTGCTGGCGCTGACGTCTGCGCGCAAGTATTTTTTGAAGATTTTGATCCGCCCGGACGACGAATTTTGACAGTCGGTGCACTGCAGGGCAGAGACGTGCACGACACATTGTCAGCGCTTCGTGCTGATGAGTTTGATCTTGTCATTTGTTGTACGGCTCCCTCGCCAAGAGCACGAAGCAGCCAAGAAATCGCTGAAGCGGCGCAGAAACTCGGCTGCACCGAAGTAGTGGCTTTACGTTCGGTAGAAGAAGCATGCGATCGGGCAGTGCAGAATGCGTCGTCCGACGATGCCATTTTGATTGCAGGTTCGCTCTATGTCGTCGGTGCGGCACGACCGTATCTGCGTCGAATCCTTCCCTGAGGCTGTCAAAAATACGATATTTTCCAATAGCCTGTGACTCATGTCGAACCGCACACTTGTATTGCTCAAACCCGATGCTGTCGAGCGTGGTCTCGTCGGAGACATCGTTAGCCGTTTTGAAAAAAAAGGTCTTGCGATTGTTGCGATGGAATTGCGAGTTCTTGACGGGGCGATCTTGGGACGCCATTACGAAGAACATCAGGGAAAAGGTTTCTATGCCGATCTTGTGGCATTTATGTCCAGAGGGCCTGTTGTGGCGATGGCGCTTCAGGGCCCCGATGACACATGGGAGATCGTGCGCCAAATGATGGGAGCAACAAATCCTCGCGGTGCTGCATCTGGCACAATTCGAGGCGATCTC
>Ga0209553_1001180_pt1 | contig 13213 bp, 12 predicted proteins | sample LauGreFBDMM110DN_2_FD_188217 | JGI IMG/M metagenome (GOLD analysis project Ga0209553, IMG submission 188217) | Freshwater lake microbial communities from Lake Michigan, USA - Fa13.BD.MM110.DN (SPAdes) (version 2) | ecosystem: Environmental > Aquatic > Freshwater > Lake | place: Lake Michigan...
CGAGTATGTCTTGTCCATCGGTGAGGTGCGCATGCTCGCAGGTCGCGCCAAGGGCGGCCGCTTCGGCTTCGTCCAGCGACGCCACGCCGCTGGGCCACCAGCCCGAGCTGTACTTGCGGTGCGCCCCCAATGCATGGCCGAAAAATGCAACAGGCACCTCGTAGTGCTGCGCATTGGCTTTGTCAGGAACCAGCGCGACTGGCGCCGTGCACATATCCGTCACGAAGGCTTCAGCAACAATCGCGGCAGCAGTGGCATTGTCCGAGCAAATGTCGTTTAACCGCTCTTTAATTAAGAGCCGAATGCCGGCACGAATGGCCGCATCAGGGATGTATCCCTGTTCAGCCCAATGTATCACTTTTGCGGCTACTTTGCTCATGAGGCATTCCCCGGAATGCTTTCGCGGTGCGGTCATATGATGCGTACGCACATCATTCGCCTGGCCTGGTGTAACCGGCGTGTTGCTTGCGCCATAACGCTAGCGCCGCCGCAATAGCGTTGAGCGAGGCTATCACCGTCACGCCGGGTGCTGTGTTACGCACACAGTCTGACCATCTTAATACCATTTTTCTGTTCTTTCAATGTCACGATCTGTTTTGCTACTGGCGATTGACTCTCTAAGGAGACGGATCGCTTCTGCACGACAGTGTGTATAGGAAGGAAGGTTCCCTTCCCCACAATGGGTGGGGTGCTAGAGTTGGTGAGAATGTATGATAGGGTGGAGAGGAAATACGCTGATTCAGTGCTAGATGATACGGGTAAGAAAATTTAATTTGGGGTATAATTAGGGGTATGTCTAAAAATCGAATAATCATTAAAGCATTTAATCAAATAGATATGTTAACTATTCGATCCCGCTTATCCCACCAACACATTTTATTAAGCGTTCCTGAATAGCCCACAAATCCCATTAAACCCAAGTTACACCCCACCCAGCTACTTATTCCCTATGGGTCTAGGCACACGGACCTAGATACTTGTCGATCTTTTGTACGAATCACCTCAGCCTTCTATCCAGAACTTGAGACTTGCTATGAACAAGCAATTGAAGATTGGTATCAATGCTGTTCAGAAGAACTCTTGGCAGATTAAAACCAATAGAATGGAAGTCTGTTAGGATGAATTTCACAGCTTGAATGAATGAAAGCATAGGAGAGTGAAATGAGTGTATTGAACAAAGGTCAACGATGTATCGTGATCGCTGGTTGCCCAAAGAACATTGGAATATTAGTCGAGGTACTCGATCATCTTGGTGAGGTTAAAAATTACCAAGACTGCTACGAGATAGTGACGATTAGCGGGCGTCCTTTTCCAGAATTGTGGGCTGATGACACACATACGAGGACGGTACTGGGTGTTTCATCGAATGCCCTGACAGAAAGGTACAAGATCCGCCCATTAATTGATTTGCCGAGTAACGCTGATGCGAATCAAACGAAACAGGAAATAGTTGAAATTAACTAACCTATGAGTATCTTCTCTATATTATTTAGCGATTGAAGACACTGCCAAGCTAATGGGTGAAAGTACAAGGGTGCTGGTTAGTTACTAGAACAAACTGCGAAATGATAGAAAAGCCTGTGTCATGGAACTCTCGATGACAACCCTCAAACGATTACTACTTGCCGTCAGTATGAGCTGTTTGGTGGCTACTGCTAATGCAACGCCAATAGATGATGCTTTTGTCGCTCATGGCAGAGGTGACTACGCAGAAGCACTTAAGATATTTCGATCATTAGCAGAGCAAGGGAATGCAAAAGCACAATCCAACCTCGGTGTTATGTATAACAACGGCCAGGGGGTTACTCAGGATTATAAAGAAGCAGTTAAGTGGTACGGGTTAGCTGCAGCACAGGGGGATGCAAGTGCACAGCACTTGCTCGGTACTATGTATGACAACGGTCAGGGGGTTACTCAGGACTTCAAGGAAGCAGTTAAATGGTACAGGTTAGCTGCAGCAGAGGGGGTTGCAATTGCACAATTCGACCTCGGTCTTATGCATGCCATAGGTGAGGGGATTACTCAGGACTACGCCAGCGCCTACATGTGGTTCGACTTGGCGAGTGCGGCAGGTCATGCTGATCCCCTGGCCGTTGTTGGGGCTAAAAACAGAGACATGGTTGCAAAGGAAATGACTCCTCAGCAGATAGAGAAAGCACAGGAGATGGCAAGGGCTTGTCAGGCACGTAACTTTAAGGGGTGTTAATGAAACAATTGCTCTAATAACTGGGATAAAGATTGTTAATCGGTAGTAATTAAAGGGGATAGTGTTCTCGCCGACCGAATATTGACCCGGACTGTCGATTAAAGTGGACCCATGAGTCAAGACAGAAATGCCCTTAGTTTATAGCTCCTTGCAAAACTAATTTTAAAATAGAGCATAACGGCATTCGATACTCAAATTTTGGCATCTAAGTGGTTACTTCCGCCTTACTTGCAGCAATCTTTTTGATTTACCGCATTTCCCCGCCCTTGAGGGCGAGTACCATCACCGACTAGTTCGGTTTAGGAATTTTTACTTCCCTCTTTCGGACTTACGTCATCTAGCTGAGAAGATGATCTGCCGTCAACGCTAGCACCACAAACATCAGGTGCGATATTACCTTTGCATTTCCCCTGTCCTGCTATGCTTGACAAATCACCATTACCCGCACTGACTATCGCCGCACTCTACAAAAGCCGCTTGCAAGTTGAGCCGTTTTTCAAGTGGATCAAGCAACATCTGCGCTTCAAACGTTTCATCGGCAACAGCTAGAACGCGGTGAAGACGAATATCTGGTGGGCGTCTTCACTTACGTGCTGATCGCTATTGTCAAAAAAGAGCTTCAACTTAATGCCTTTCTTTACTCTTTGTTACAGATTTTATTTGTGTCTGTTTTTGAGAAAACCCAGCTATCTCAAGCCTTCGCTGGCAGTGAACTGCTCCAAAATCAAACCAACTTTTATAACCAACTGAATTTATTCGACTCTTAATCGGACACTACGATTTTTTTTAAAAAATACCATTGACATTAATAGATAGTTAGAGGAGATTTGTGTGTATATTAGGATATACGAATAATAATATTTACATTAAAGAAAACTATTAACTGACTGAGGGAAAATTAAATAGGTAGATCCGCGGGGCTGTAAATGTCAAATTATTTCTTTATCAATTCTATAGGAGCTGATGAATATGGAAAATATATTTGAGGAAGAGGTTCAAACTGCACAACCGGATACAGAGAAATTCTGGACCGATGTTTCAGATGAGATCTCAGGTGAAGAAGTTGACTTAGCGCCCCTGCAAAAGGATGGTTTACTCATGACTGAGGAACCCATTTATAAAAACCTCATCCAAATATATCTCAAGGAAATTGGATGTTATCCTTTGCTGACTCGTGACGAGGAGGCGGAACTCACTCAAAAGGTCAAGCAGGGGGACCCTGAGGCATGGCAAAGAATGATCAAGTGCAACCTCAGGCTGGTTGTAAATATCGCTAAGAAATATAGCAGTAGACACTACTCGATCACATTATCCGACCTGATCGAGGAGGGGAATATAGGGATGATGCATGCTCTCGATAAGTTTGAACCGGACTGCGGGTTCCGTTTCTCAACATATGCGACCTGGTGGATCCGACAGCATATCGAGCGGGCGATCATTAACCAGTCACGGACCATACGAATCCCGGTTCATATCGTCAAGGGGATAAATACCATTCTGCAGGGGTTCCGTCATCTTGAGAGACATCTCGGGAGGGATCCCAAGGCCGAGGATGTGGCATACCTGCTAGAGATCCCCTTAGCAAAGGTATGGGAGGCGCTATCCCTTAATCTAGGCACAGTCTCACTCGATACCCCCCTTGATATCGATCCCATGCTAACAATCTGTGATGGTGTAGTTGATGAAAATAACCCTAACCCGGACGTGAAGTTTGAAGAGTCTGAGATCCATCAGTGGGTGCATAAATGGATGAGTCATTTAAGTGCGAGACAGATCACTATCATGGAGGGGAGGTATGGCCTGAATGGTCATGAGATTAAAACGCTTACACAGCTGAGTAAGGAGCTAAAACTTACCCCAGAACGTATCCGTCAGATTCAGATGGAGACACTTGAAAAGCTACATACCATATTTCAAAAAGATGGTATATGCGTGAGCGATGTCCTTTAGAGAGAGCGTAAGGGCCGGTCGGATGCTAAACCTGCAACCAGGATATGCATATGTCTGACAAAAGGATTAGGACATTACTGGCCGATGACCACTTGATCATTCCTCATGATTTACGGGCTGCGATCGATACAGTCGATGGGGTCGGATGGAGGTGGTGCAATCACTGATCTCGGCTCAGGTCGATATTATTGCCAAGGCGGGCGATGGAATCACGGCACTACTCATCGCATCCGAAAAAAGTGAGCAGAGGATAGTTCAGACTCTGATCGCAGCGAGTGCTGATGTTAATGCCAGGATGAGAGAGGGTGTACCGCGCTACTCGCTGCCTCGAAGAAGGGGCACCAGTTTGTCGTTCACGAACTGCTTGATGCTAAGGTCGCGGTGAGTACTAGTACGAGTAATGGCACCACCCCACTGATTGCAGCCTCTGAGGATGCACACTGCTATCTGCTGGAGCTGATGTGAGTATTCGGTCGACTCATAACGGCACTGAGATGACGATGGCATCTAAGAATGGTCATCAGAGAATAATCAAGCTTCTTAAGGAGGCGGGTGAGAAGGAGCAGTCCTTCTCAGAAAGTTCTATCTTGAGGATTGTTAATTTAAGAGGGGTCGAGATGATCTCATTACCCTCGCGATTCTGTCGACTCAGCCACCCTCGAAGATTTGAACTTCAGCTGCATCAATGACTGTGACCAGAACAGGGATTCCTAAGCTTACGCTGGAGGAGACTGTGCAGAAGTCTCTAAACTGTTTAGAGATCCTATCAAGATACTCTAGCTTGGCAGCATCAACCCCTAGTTTTAGCTCAACTCGTATTCTGATCACCCTGAGATGATTCTCAGGGTTTCGACCGAGTTCACAGCTCGCACTGGCCTAGATCGGATCGGCTGATTGTTTCAACTTCCTCAAAGAAAATAGCAACGAATCAGAGAGGTAGTTTGCAACTGCGGCTGCGAGTAACTGGATTGGTGATATACCTTCAGACTTGTCCAGTGGTGGTGGTTCATCGCCAGTAATCGGGGGTATTTCATCGTTGAACTGAATTTCAAATCGGTAGTTTTCCTGCTGTATAAGACGAAGAGATAGATTATCCATTGTATGACCCCTTAGTTTAGGTGCTTGAGAGGTCTTAAATCAGATCACTTCTTTCGGGGTGTCGAGATTGATGATCAGGTTTGCATTATTTTTGTGGGAAGAGCCATCAATGGTGGTAATTACAAGGATTGTGATCTCTTCTAATACTGAGACGATCTCAATCATTTGTTAGGTTCAGACTACAGTATTGTCATGAATCATCTGTCATTGGACAGGGCTAACAATTGAGATGTTTTGTGAATTTAAGTATACTGCCGCGGTTGGTTGGTTTAATGCATTGTTAGTTTGGTGCTTAACTACTAACAAATGACGGTACATTTAGCGGTATATAAAACACGTCGAGAAGTTAGAAAGGCTGCTGGTGCGACTCTTGTGGTGAGATGTGAGCATGATATCCAGACCAAACTCCAGTAGCAGAGGTAGCGTAAAAATCTTTTAGTCCCCATCGTCTAGAGGCCTAGGACATCACCCTTTCACGGTGAGTACGCGGGTTCGAATCCCGCTGGGGACGCCAATACAACAAAGGCGTTATGAAATAAAGTCACGGGCATGTTGCCTTCGTGTCGCGCCCATGTCGCACAAACATCACGGAAATTAAGGGGCAGCAGCGGTCGTGCAATACTGGCACCAGATGGCTCATATGTAGGTGGCAGCAGATGTCGGCTTATGCCCGATGGTTTTTCTCACCATCCGACTGAAAAGGGACGATCACTCGGTTCAGTTGAATAGTTCTACAGAATTTCTACTGATGAAGGCCCACCTTAAAAGGTAGCATTCTCTCGCTCTCTCTGAATGAGCTCGATAAAGATCGCCCTCCGTCGGCGCAACTTTTCTAATTCATCTACGAAGTCCTTCGCATGTAACCGGTGTATGAATAAACAAGTACTTTTCGGGAAATTGCTGCAGTAGCTGACAAAGTCGACCCACTCGACCCCACTCACTTCGAGATGATTCATCAGTTGCCAGTGGTACTTACGGTCGTAACGCTTGCTCGTCATTGTGGCCCAGTGCTGCTTCTCTCCGACAGATTTGATCTCGATACACCCCTCTGACCCGACTAGACCATCTGGACTGGTTCCATGGGTATCACAATCGAACCATCCCCCATTCGTAACAGTCGAGGAGACGATCTTTGAGTACATCTCCCGTGCAATGGGCTCCTCTCTGTGACCGCGCTCCATATGGATTGAACGGTATCCATCCGGTGCCCTGCTGCCGGTCAAGATCTCATCTGCTAGGGTCTGTGCATACCTGACCGCAGGCCTTCCGAAATCTTTTCCCTCATGGGCCATGTATATCGATGCACCGCTCCCACCAGGCTTACCCAATTTATGTCTCCACCAGTCATCGGTATTCTGGCCCACATCGATCCAGATCATAATAATCTCTCATCATTGAGATGACCTTGATCCGGCTGTAAGATCTGCATCAACATAAGCATTACTGCCGGAGTCACATTACGGTTAGAGATCATTAACCTGAACTGATCTCCTCCGGGTGTGCCGTTGATTAGATTTGGTGGCCCTTTTATCATTTGACTCCGGTAGTATTGGGTCACAACAGACTCAGTAACATTAAAAAATGAAAATGCTAACACGGCCAGCAACCGATTGTTCGGTACAGACCGAGTTTTCCACAGAGTGCCGACGGTGTGACCGTTTAGCCCATTTCCTAGATGACGTCAAATTGCGTCATCCGGACTATCACTCACTCCCGGTCCCATCCTTCGGTGCAACTGATGCAACCCTTCTCATCATCGGACTCGCCCCAGGAATGCACGGAGCGAACCGAACCGGTCGACCCTTCACAGGAGATTATGCAGGACTCCTTCTGTACCAGACACTGCATAAATTCGGACTGGCGAGCAGTGACCAATCAATCTCATCCGGTGATGGATTACAGCTATTGGGGTGCAGAATCACCAACGCGGTTAAGTGCCTACCACCTGCGAATAAACCCGATTATTCAGAGATCTGTCAGTGTAATGGCTACCTCGCGACCGAGATTGTCGACTTTGCAGCACTCGGGGGCAAGGGATTGCTCAGTTTGGGTAGGGTCGCTCACCAGGCAGGATTGATGGCATTGGGACTGAAGGAGCGTGATTATCCATTCTCTCATGGAGCTTCTCATGAACTGCCAAACGGGTTGACGCTCTATGACAGCTACCACTGCAGCCGCTACAATACACAGACCAAGCGCCTGACCACAGAGATGTTTGAGAGGGTATTCAGCAGAATCTGTGCGGACCTGGCGCTCAACTAAAGGATGGAGGAATGATGCCCTACGTTAATATTTGGATTGCAGGCACTCTTAGCCGCGAACAAAAGAAAAAGATTGCAGAAGAGATCACAGATACGCTCGAGAGGGTGGCACACAAGCCAAGATCTTATACCGCTATCGCGTTCGATGAGCTCCCCAATGAGAACTGGGCGATCGCGGGTGAGCTATTAGGTGAGGAGTAATATTTTTGCTGGTAGTTCCCATCTTTGACGGAAAGTCCTTCGCATCACAACTCCCGCCCCAGCCTGGGGTCTATCGGATGGTGAATGCAGCAGGCCAGGTGATCTATGTTGGCAAGGCAATTGATCTAAAGAAACGCGTCTCATCCTACTTCCAGAAGTCCGGTCTAGCCCCACGAATACAGCTGATGGTCTCTCACATCACTGCGATCGAGACCACTGTCACACGGTCTGAGGCCGAGGCACTGATCCTTGAAAATAATCTGATCAAGGCCCTATCCCCTAAGTACAACATACTCTTCAGGGATGATAAGTCGTACCCGTATGTCCTCCTGACAGATCATCAGTACCCAAGACTTGGTTTTTATAGAGGCTCATTAGATAAGAAGAACCGCTACTTCGGACCCTTCCCCAATGCGGGGATGGTCAGAGAGAGTATCCATCTCCTGCAGAAGGTATTCCGCATCCGTACCTGCGAGGATAGCGTCTTTAGCAACCGTACACGTCCCTGCCTTCTGTACCAGATCAAGCGGTGTAGCGGTCCGTGCGTACATCTGATCGATGAACACGTATACCAAGAGGATGTGAGGAATGCAGAGCTCTTTCTGCAGGGCAAGCAGACCGAGGCCATTGAAGGCGTCGCTCTCAAGATGAGACAGTCTGCCGACAGTCTGGACTATGAGCAGGCGGCATTATTTCGTGATCAGATTCAATCGTTACGTAAGATCCGAGAGAAGCAGTTTGTTGATAGCGGTAGAGCGCTCGATGCAGATATCATTGCATGCGCTGTTCAGGAGGGGGGAGGGAGGATCTGCGTCAATCTCGCGATGGTGAGGGGGGGGCGCCACCTCGGTGATAAGAGCTTCTTTCCACAGAATGCGGAGGGGTACGATTCGGTCTCAGCGATTGATGCCTTCCTTGCGCAGCATTATCTCAATAGAAGTGTTCCACAGTTCATCATCGTTGGAGAGAAGGTCCACCGTGAGGCGTTGCAATTACTACTGACCGAGCAGTGTGGACATAAGGTCACTATCATCACCAATCCCATTAAAGACCGCAAGGTCTGGCTTGAGATGGCGGCAATGAATGCACGTCTCGCTTTAAAGCAGATGCTTGAACGGCAGGCCAGTCAGGAGGGCCGACTCAGATCCCTTCAAGAGGTACTCGATATGCCGGGCCTTGCTCGGATAGAATGCTTCGATATCAGCCATACTCAGGGTGAATCGACCGTGGCTTCTTGTGTGGTCTACGATAACTTTTCGATGCGTAATTCTGAGTATCGACGATACAATATCACTGGCATCACTCCGGGTGATGACTATGCGGCAATGAGGGATGCCCTTTCAAGGAGATACCACAAGGTTGCTGAAGGGGAGGGCAGGTTGCCCGATCTGATCTTGATCGATGGCGGCAAGGGTCAAGTCAGCACCGCCGAGGAGATACTGATAGAGCTCGGTCTGAGCGGTGCTAACATCCTGGGTGTTGCGAAGGGTGAGGAGCGTAAGCCCGGGTTGGAACAATTGATCATTCCCGGTATGAAAAAGCCGCTACAATTACCTAAGGATCATCCGGGCCTGCATCTGATCCAGCAAATTCGAGATGAGGCACACCGTTTTGCAATCCAGGGTCACCGAGCCCGGCGTGGGAAGACCCGTACCAGTTCAAGCCTTGAGCAAATTCAGGGTATCGGTGCGAAGCGTCGACAGAATCTGCTCTCACGTTTTGGTGGATTGAAGAGTGTTCTGACTGCGAGCATCGAGGAGTTACAACAGACGGAAGGGATTAGCCGCTCTCTGGCAGAAAAAATTTATAAGGAACTGCATTGATTCTTGCTCTATTAGGTGAATTTCTGAACTGTATTTCAGCGGCATATCCGTCATCTCATGCCATTTAATCTACCCAATATTCTGACCTGGTTGAGGATATTTGCGATCCCATTATTCGTTGGGATCTTTTATTTTCCACCGTCATGGTTATCATATCCGGAGCAGAACCTGATCGCCGCGGCTATTTTTGCGGGTGCAGCCATCACTGACTGGTTAGATGGTTATCTTGCAAGGGTACTAAACCAGACCTCAGCATTTGGTGCATTCCTCGATCCGGTTGCAGACAAGCTGATGGTTGCAGCTGCACTGGTGGTTCTGGTTCAGCTGGAACGCCTTGATGCACTGGTCGCGTTCATCATCATCGGTCGTGAGATCACCATCTCAGCATTACGCGAGTGGATGGCACAGATCGGTAAGAGCAAGAGTGTCGGTGTCTCATTCATGGGAAAAATAAAAACGGCTTCGCAAATGCTCGCAATCCCGTTGCTCCTCTATCATGATCCAGTGGGTCAAAATCTTAACCCGCAAGAGGTGGGGACATGGCTTATCTATCTTGCCGCGGTACTGACCTTATGGTCCATGGCCTATTACTTGAAGGTTGCAATTCCACAGGCATTAAAGCACGGCTAGCGTATTTGAAGAACGCGTTGCTGCGCGCCTTTCCTTGACAAAAACAGCAGCATCTCTATAATGCCTGCTTTGTTTTCGAGCGGTCTCAGGAAATATTTAAGTAGTTCATTTGCGGGAATAGCTCAGTGGTAGAGCACAACCTTGCCAAGGTTGGGGTCGCGAGTTCGAGCCTCGTTTCCCGCTCCAACTTTCAGGAGCAATGGATTTTTTGGCATGAGACTCTACGCACACAGTCTGCGTGCTCATCACTGAAAGATTAGCTTCTGTTTTCAGTTCTAAATGTAGCATTGTTACGTAGCATACTTCCCTGGTTGAACAGCAAGGGCGGGGTGGCAGAGTGGTCATGCAGCGGCCTGCAAAGCCGTGGACGCCGGTTCGATTCCGACCCCCGCCTCCATTACCTAATTCTAGGTAGTTTTGAAATGCCCTTATAAGCCATATGAATAAACGGCATCATTAAATTAATAGTTAAGTCTACATGCCCCGATGGTGAAATTGGTAGACACAAGGGACTTAAAATCCCTCGGCTGGAAACGGCTGTGCCGGTTCGACTCCGGCTCGGGGCACCAAACAGTAGTTTGAAAGTTCCGCCTAATCCCCTGAGAACATAATTCCCATGAAAGACTTTACACGGGTTGTCCTATACACATCCCCTGACGGGAGTGCTAAATTTCGTGAAGAGAAATTAGATTTTCCTGAGGGGGGACCTGATGCCATGCTATCAAGGCTCCAACCCTCGTCTGGTTATCAGGTTCGATTCAGTCCGGTTGGATTTCGGAGTCAATTTCACTGCACCACAATCCCTCAGTACGTCTTCATTCTTTCAGGTGAAATGGAGATCGGATTGCATGACGGTACATCGAGGATATTCTGCCCGGGTCAGCACTTCTACTCTGCAGATACATTACCCACCGGGGCAGTATTCGATTCGAGTATTCACGGGCACTGGAGCCGTCAGACCGGTACCAATGCGCTAGTCACTCTATTCTTAAGATCCGATGAACCACTGAATTGATTGTGCTGTGGGTGATGTCACCGAGACGGGTATCGACATCTGGCTTGATATCACAACTCCTGATCGCAATACCTGATTAAAGAACGGACTCATTCTCGGCGATACCGAGATTACTGTTGCTTGGCCCGCTTCTCAAAGTATTCGTCGTAGCGGAAGATGTAATCCTTCTCTGTGAGCGGTAAGTGGCAGGCACGGCAGGCCCCGGTATTGTCAGGTGCCGTGGTCTTAGCATCTGCCAGATAGATTGAATATATCCAGTCGCCATTCTTCAATTCAGCCGGGGTGACGCTGTCGCCCCATCCAGCCCCTTTCCCCATCACGGCAATCTTCAGTAGCTCTCCCTTGATGAAGTTTCCATCTGAGCTCTTAAGAGGGGACCCATCTGAAGATTCAAGAGCCTTATAGATCTCCATGACGGTCAGTGTCCCATTCGGGAAGGACTCACCCATCTTGGTCCGGTGCCCGATCGGGTTGATATAAATCTCTCGTACCTGTTTGACCTCTGGGCGTTGTACCGCCGATAGGAACTTCGGCCAACTCTCATAGCCCGTAGGGACAGGCAACTCTCCATCCTTATAGCTCGTGACGAGCGGTGTGGGTGGAATGTGCGAGCATGCAACCATCGTGATGGCGACTACACCGATGGTGATAATAGACTTGATGTGTTTCATATCCTTCTCTCCTGTGTTCGTGCGAGTTTAATTCTTGGGTTCTGGAGTGATGCCCATTAATTTAAATACGGTTCATAAGGTCTGACCGTATCATGCTAGCTTTGGAAGGGCGTGGTTGCAAGGGCTATTGTATCATCCAGATGGGATATCCGAAGACCGGTCCTGTTTATTTTAAGGTATCATCATCCGGATGATTCTCTTCTGTAAGATAGAGATCTCCAGCCATTTAAAGAATAGAACTCACCTCTACACTAGGACAAGATTATGCAGATCGGCGTACCGAAAGAAGTGGTGGATCAGGAGTATCGGGTCGGGCTGACGCCATCCTCGGTACGCGAATTAATTTATCAGGGTCATCGGGTACTGGTCGAGACGAATGCCGGTGCCGGGGTCGGCTTGAGCGATAAGGACTACAAGTCGGTTGGTGCATCCATCGCTAAGAGTCCGGGCAGGGTATTTTCTGACTCTGAGCTAATTGTGAAGGTCAAGGAGCCTCAGCCAAACGAGTGCAAGATGCTTAGCCTCGGTCAGACAATCTTCACCTACCTTCACTTAGCATCCGATCCAAAGCAGGCTAATGGATTACTTGATTCTGGTTGTGCTGCGATCGCGTACGAGACTGTGACAGACAAGAATGGTGGACTGCCACTACTCGCGCCCATGTCTGAGGTTGCGGGCCGTATGTCGGTTCAGATTGGTGCTCATTATTTAGAAAAGGCTCAGGGTGGTTCAGGTGTCTTGATCGGTGGCGTGCCCGGGGTTAAGGCTGCTAATGTGGTCATTATTGGTGGGGGTATCGCTGGCACACAGGCGGTCCGTATTGCGCTCGGCATGAGGGCCATGGTCACCGTGATCGATAAAAACCCAGACCGGTTACGAGAACTGGATGAGATGTTTGGTGACTCACTCAATACCATCCAGTCAACGACCGACTCGATTGAACATTATGTGATCGATGCTGATCTGGTCATCGGGGCGGTATTGGTAACAGGATCTACCGCGCCCAAGCTTGTCAGTCGCAAGATGATCAGAATGATGAGACCGGGTTCAGTCGTTCTTGATATTGCGATCGATCAGGGGGGATGTTTTGAGACCAGTCGTGCCACCACTCATACCGACCCGGTCTATCTGGTCGATGGTGTCATACACTACTGTGTTGCGAATATGCCAGGATCAGTTGCGCGGACGTCGACATTTGCACTCAATAATGCGACCCTGCCATTTGCAGTTGTACTCGCTAATAAAGGTACCCAAAAGGCCTGTTCGGATAATCCACACCTCAGGAGTGGTCTTAACATCTATTCAGGTCAAGTGACCCACCGTGCTGTTGCCATGGCTCTCAGACTTAAATACCAGGA
>Ga0209553_1001181_pt1 | contig 13212 bp, 11 predicted proteins | sample LauGreFBDMM110DN_2_FD_188217 | JGI IMG/M metagenome (GOLD analysis project Ga0209553, IMG submission 188217) | Freshwater lake microbial communities from Lake Michigan, USA - Fa13.BD.MM110.DN (SPAdes) (version 2) | ecosystem: Environmental > Aquatic > Freshwater > Lake | place: Lake Michigan...
GAGCCGGCGCCGATTTGGAAGGCGACGCACCGATCGTACAGCCCAATGGCGCGCAGGTGGGCAATGAAGTCACGCAGCAGTTGGTTGACGAGCTGCCGCCAGCGGGCCGAGGCAAAACTGGCGCTGCGCTGGACGCCGTTGGAGAGCAGCTCAACCTCGTCGGGATAGGCCTCGTTGAACCAGTTGCTGGGCACCCAGCCGGTGTCGACGCCCACGCGCATGAGGAACAGCGCGTTGGGGTTAGCCTCCAAGAACGTGCGCATGCGCTGCTCGACCAGGGTAAAGTCATAGGGGGTAGGGCTACCGGGGCGCGGGCCGACCCATTCATGCGTAAAGTTGTCGACCGAGTGGATGGTGACGCCCGCGTTGGCATACTGCTTGGCAAACGGGATGTGCTGCTTGAGGTTGTCGGCCACCATATAGCCGACAAGGTGGCATCCGAAAAACACCGGCTGGTCGTCGAAGAACACCGTGGGCGTGCCGTTGTGGAGCTTAAGTTGGGCTTTCATTCAGTGGGAGCCTTGAATTGGTCGATCTCAAACCGATCGGTTTGGGGGTGATAACCGAAAGCGCAGATACTGGATGGGAGATCTGCGAAGTGGCGTGCACGATGGAGTAGGGGATGTGCGACTCTAGGCAGTCCACTATCAACTGGTTTAGTTCGTCGGGGTTGATGTAGGCCTTCATTTCGTGCTCAGACAGCTGAACATTCATGTCGAGCGGGATGCACGGGCCGATGCGCAGGCAGATCGTGGGCAGCCCGGCGGTCAGCGCAAAGTATTTGCCCACGTTTTCGCTGTAGAAGTTGGACACGCCGTACAAGTTTTTCGGCCAGGTGAGGATTTCGGGGAACACCAGCACAGCTTCGGGGTCGCCGTCGATCGCGTGCATGCTGCTGGCGAAGATCAGGCGCATTGCTCCGGCGTCGTGCGCCGCCTAGAAACATCCTGTAGGTGGTGATGAAGTTGTTGGGCAGCAGGTACGAAAACGGCGCGTCGGGGTGCGGGTCGGCCACTAGGTGAATAGTACGAAAACGGCGCGTCGGGGTGCGGGTCGGCCGCTAGGTGAATAACCGCGTCCATGCCGTCACACAGTCGACGGCAGGTGTCGAAGTCCGACAGGTCTTGCACGCTGTGGCTCTCGCCGGGGAACGGGCCGTTTTTGGCGGTATCCCATTCCACGCGGTCGACCATGCGAATGGCGTAGTGCTGGGCGTGCGGCTTAATGAAGTATGAGCCAATGCGCTCAGCGCCGCCGGTGACCAACAGGCGGTTGAGTTTTGCAGGTTCTTGGTCCATGCGGTTGCCCCTCCTACCAGTCCACGATGCTGTTGTCGTCTGGGTGGTAATACTCCCCGCCCAGCTCTTCTTCATAGGGGACGTTCTGCTGCGCCTCGGCTTCGTTGATTGTGAAGCCCAGGCCCGGCGCGGTGGGCAGCTCGATGTGGCCGTTGACTACCTGCAGGTCGATTTCCAGCAGGCCAGCGCCCAGCCCGGGGTCAACCTGCTCCTGCGCCAGGAAATTCGGGATCACGGCGTCGACCTGCAGGCAGGCGGCGAACGCCACCGGCCCAATGGCGCAATGCGGCGCGATGTGCACATAGTACACCTCGGCCATGTTGGCGATCTTCTTTAGCTCGGTGATGCCACCGGCATGCGAGCAGTCGGGCTGAATGAAGGCGGCGGCCTGCTTTTCGAGAACTTGGCGAAACTCCCAGCGCGAGAGCAAGCGCTCACCCGTGGCAATGGGAAAAGGAACGTGGTCGGCCACTAGCTTGAGCGCGTCCACGTTCTCTTGCGGCACCGGCTCCTCCACGAACATGGGCCGCATGCCCTTCAATTCGTGGCAGATCTCAATAGCCAGAGCTGGGGCAAACTTGCCATGGAAGTCGAAAGCCAGCTCCACGCCGTCGCCGACCCACTCGCGCATCATGTAGGCTTGCTTAATGAAAATATCAATCGTCTTGGGGGACTCGTGGCCGCGATACTTCACCCACGGGCCCATCTTGTAAGCGGTGTAACCCATGGGCTGTAAGTAGTCGAGCCGCTTGCGGGCTGCTGCGAGCGCCTCATCATCCAGGCTCGGGATGCCCCAATGCGCGTACACGCGAATGCGGTCGCGCACTTCGCCGCCCAGCAGCTTGTAGGTAGGCACGCCATAAAACTTGCCTGCAATGTCCCAGAGCGCTTGGTCAAGGCCCGACAAAGCCGACATCGCCACCGCCCCGCCTCGAAAGAACGAAGAGCGGTAAAGAAACTGCCAATGTCTTTCGATGAGCAACGGGTCTTTACCGATTAGATATTCGGCCATTTCCTCGACTGCCGCGCTCGTACTCTTGGGCTTAGCTTCGAGCGTAGTCTCGCCCCAGCCGACTAAGCCGTTATCAGTGGTGATCTTTACCAGCCGAGTGCGCTGGCGCGGTGCGAATTGCTCAATTCGTACAATCTTCATGAAGGCTCCATGCTCTGCGAATTAATCCATACCCGTCGCTATTAATACTGGCATTTGTCATTTACGAGGTTGTGTTAACACTTTGCACTGCATTGCGACTGTTGGGTACATATATTTACATTATCCACCACATATTACTCTACGCCTAATGCATAACTATTACCGCTCTGTCTAGTGGCTAAACTCGGGAAGACATCGGCGAATTTCTAGAAAACCGCTGGCTGACAATTGTACTGAATTTGATTGGTTCGGCGCAAGGCATTGCTCGAATACTTACTTTTGATTATCTAATAGATGCGGGAGCTTTTACTTTGCTTTAGGTTGGTTGGCCATAAACGTGGACGGTCGCTTTTTATGCTCTTCACGCCATCAACACTAAAATTGGAACCGCCGACGAAGCTCGCCTGGTCAGATGCAAGAAATAAGAAAACGTTGGCGACTTCTTGTATTGTGCCTACTCTGCGGCGGGGTTGAATGTCATCAAAAGCTTGCCGCGTTGTGCGGGGATTATGTGCGGCAGCGACCGCTGCGCTTAGCATAGGCGAGTCGACAGTACCCGGCGAAATACTAATCCCCCGAATATTCTCAGGAGCATGTTCGATTGCCATTGCGCATGTGAGAACAATCAGGGCTCCCGGGGTCGCGGAATATGCAGCGAGACCTGACAGTCAACGAACACCTGTGATTGATGCCATCAGAAGAATTACACTATCGGCCGCTTCTTGCACATAGGGCACAACCGCATGACTAGTGAGGAAAGCACTTTTGAAATTGACTGCAGACGCGGAGTCCCAGTTATCTTTCTACATATTAGGCGATTGTTCGGCTGGGCATTACAGCTGCGGTATGTACCGATATAGTAGGCGGACCGACGGCGTCCGCAAATTGCAATACGACTTAATGCATGGCAGATGATAGCGCAACGTCGGATAGCGATGCCATCGCCCGACCACCGGATCTCACGATTTTGGATTCCACGTGCAAACATTCGAACGTATTCACATCCAAGATATCAATAGAAGCACCTTCCTTTGCAAGTCAGAGTGCGATGCCCCGCTCAATTCCTTGCCCTGCGCCTGCAATTAGTGTGGAGTTGCCATGAAAAATTTCATTGCATGATCCTTGAATAATATTATTACGAGTTTAGTCAGCGGTGTCAGAGTGGCTTTTATGCCGACAGTGGCACCAGTCAGGACCGTGGTGCAGCTGTAGTTTTCATTTTTTGATCCGCAGTTTGCAGCCCTTTGCCACCTTGTTTTTTCCGTGGTTTCGTGGCGTAGGTTTGGCGAACTAATCATTTCATCAGTCCAATTAGTCAAGAAACCACCCAAGCATTGAGAAAATCACGTATTGTCCAACCATTCTGATGCATGGTAAATTACGTTCGAAATTAGCTCTCGAGTTAACCAGGTATCTAAATGACAATTGTAGGCTTTCATTCGCTGCAGTTTTACGTCTCATTTGTAGTACGTGATAACTGGCTAGCACCAGCATCTTTACTCAGTTCACCTCCGAATGTTTGCGAGTGGTGTTGCGTCGAATAGCATAGTTCTCTGATTTCTGGCTTTTGCCAAGGATGTCTTTTCATCAAAACTGGAACACATTGTTGTTTATCGCCGAGTGGACCAGCAAATTGGCAAGAGCGAGCTTTTGGTGGGCTAGCAGTAATTTGTCCTTTCGCGGCAGATCGAGCAGACTTCAGGTGTTACATACCAGTGTTTTAGGAGCCCTGCGAGTGAAAATTCATTAGAATGCTTTAGCGCTGTTCGGGAGCATCGACGGAGAGACCACCACACTCATTTATATGAAGTGCTGTTACCCGGCTACAGCCAACGCCATGTTCTGCGACGACTGCTGTGATTAAATCGTGCTAGCTGGGGGCAGATGGCAACACTGTCCTAAGACCAGGTTGACGATTCAGCAGCAACTGCAACTCGGCAGCGGTAGCGCCAGTCGCTGCCGTGCTTGGTTCATCACGGCTTGAAAAACTCCTCACCGGAAGTTTGTCTACCCACCGTCGAAGTAGTTGCGTCTCGGTCTTAGCGCGCAATTCTGCACCTGGTTTCCTGTCCGCCAGGCCGCTTCAATAATCTCGAGCCCCAAAACAATTCGGCAGAATCCGACGCCAGTCAAGTTCAATTGTTGAATAGTGGCGCGGGCATAAACATGACTTATGCTCCCAAGGAGCAGGTCTGTGCGGGAATTATTGTGGGAAATGAAGTTGATCGGGCTTTTATGGTTCCTTAATCTGACACCCCAAATATAGACTAAACATAATATAGTTATCAAACGCTTCATTGTAGATCAATTTACAAACCATATTGTCGTTGAGTTCCATCTCGACCAAGCATGCCGGATGGTCACGTAGATTTCTACCAGCACATGGTAGCCTGTTTACTAGGGCTACCGCAATCGCCTTAAGTTTGGTGTCTGATCCCAGCCCTGAGTACAGGAAGAGGCGTGCACAACCATGCAGATGCGGCAGGTCAAATTGTTTTGGCTATGACCCACTGCGACCCACCTAATCGGTTTACAACGACTTCGGTTCCAGGGTAGAAAAGTATTTCAATATGATGGGTGTGCGTTCACCATCTAGTTTGCATGTTGAGACTTACCGACACCGACGGGCGATATGTGTGAAATATGGTATTGAAAGACTCTAGTGGATTTGACCGTCCTGATTAGTGGAATTGTCCTCCAACCAAGGCCTAGTTGTCCTGTGGTCTGGATCCCCGCCATATCCTTAGGCGAAGCAGCTATTACGTATACAGCATGATCTTCTACTAGTTTGAAATTTCTCAACACCTATTTTGGAATCGGCAATTCATCTCGAAGGCTTGGTAGGCGGCTTTGAGTATAGGTCAGTCGAATCCGGTCTCTGCAATAAAGCCCCGAGCCTTAATATACTCGGGCAGCCTGCAAAAAAAGCTCATCGTCGGCTAAATCAGATTCCCCACTAAAAATTTGCGCACCAATCCTATTTCTCCGTATTGTTAGGTTGCAGTCGCAGGACAGCCCTGATCAAGATCACAGAGGTTTTGCGCGATCGAGCTATTGCCAAAACCACAGTGTTCTGGGTAAGAAAATGTATTGGTGTGGAGAGCTTTGGCCTTATTCGAACATTACGACTTGGCGAGCCGGATCCTCGAAAGAACGTGATGGCATTACACATGTCGCACCGTCACTGATAACTAGCACTTCTGTTCGGGCAGCAGATTCATTCATACCGCGCTGCACCAACCGAACTTTTGGGCGATTGGTACCACGAATTAGCACACTGGATTTGTGCACTTTATAGTTGTTTAGCTACGGAGTTAAACGGGGGGTATAATTATTTGTACAAACTTGGTCGTTCGTACTATAATAGCTGCCTTGACAATCCAAAGATAAAACCTTGTGATTTTCCGCGTGCAGTGAATAACAACAAATCTAATCCGCCAGCTGCAAGAATAGCAGTAGTGGGCACAGGCTGGTGGGCTACCGAAATTCATATTCCGTCGATTAGGCAGCGCAAAGACGCCCAACTTATATCGCTTTGCGACACCGACAGCGACCGTCTTACAGCTGCTAGTATCAAGTACGGCGTGAGCCGCATCTACACCAATCTGCCTGCAATGCTTGCCCAAGAGGAGCTTGATGGAGTAGTTGTTGCCACCTCTAATAGCAGTCACTATACAGTTACCAGAGCGTGTTTGAACGCAGGCCTGCACGTGATGCTGGAAAAGCCAATGACCCTTTTAGCACAGGAGGCAGAGTCTCTCACAGAGCTTGCCGCGGCTAAATCCCGAGCGCTAATAGTCGGTTACCCCTTTAATTTTACCCCTTACGCCACTCGCTCGCGGGAAGTCATCTTATCGGGCGCGATTGGTGCCGTGCAATACATCAACCTTGTCTATAATTCAAATATGACTCCATTGTTCAGTGGCACTTTTGTTTCTAACTTCGCGGTGCATGGACCTGATCAGTACACAAAATCTAATTTACTTGGCGGGGGACACGGGCAAGTTCAATTGACTCACGCGATTGGGCTCCTCTGCTTTGTAACCGGCGTGCGGGCGCGGCGTGTTAACGCACTTATGCGCAACTTTAGCCCGCATGTGGATTGGATTGATGCCTTGACGGTAGAGTTTACCAATGGAGCTATCGGAACTGTATCCGGCTCAGGAAATTGGGAGGGATTTTCCTTCCGGTTAGAAGTGGGGTGTCAGCGGGGGTGGGTAATGTTAGATGCGGGTTGTGGTACGGCCACCATCCATGTCAACGGTATTGCGGAAAACGAGGTTGTGCCGGACATCGACCGGGGTGCTGTTTCACTAGGGCATGTCACCGCGCACAATCTTGTGGATGCAGTGTTGGGTATTTCACCAAATGGTTCGCCGCCTGAGCAAGGCTGCTATGCTGTTGAGATATTAGAAGCAGCCTACCGGTCCGCGGCCGAAAATGGCCGGACCGTCACAATATTGGAGCTCTACTAATGATGCTCCCAAGGCCCACGACAAACTACCCAAAGTCAGTTAGCCTTATGGAGGTGTGAGATGCCGAACACTGCCACCCTGGTTACTAAATTCTCAATCCAAGTCCAAGTCCAAGACATCACACTGCACTACTATTTTTGCGAAAAACTTGAATGGGATCCCGCTAAATAGCTGTGCGGCACCTGACACAATGTAGGAAGTGTTATGAAGCGAATTAGTTCTTTGTTTAATGTTAAGCAGGGTAAAATCGAGGAGTACAAGGGTCGTTATGCCTCTGTGCGGCCGGAGATGCAAAGCGCCCTGCGGCGTTTGGGCTGGCACAACTACCCTCTATTTATGCTCCCCGATGGATTGCTGTTTGGCTAGTTTGAAACGGGCAACAGTTTGGCGGCTGAAGTTGACGCAATGTTAAGGGAGGAAATTGATGGTCGCTTGCAGAGTTTTATGCTTCCAAGTTTTGAAGATATCGGCGACATGTATCCAAGCAAATCGCTATTTACGCTGGAAGAAGTTTTTCCGCTTGGATTAAGGAAGTAATTCCGGAATGACCACCAAAACCGAAAGTGTTGTAGGTGTATTTGGAATCGGCCTGGCAGCTTATTGGCTGCAGTTTGATGGACTAAAACAACGGCTGATCGGCTACCAGGAAGAGGTGGAGCTCAAACTTATGGCGTTGGGTGCACGGGTAGTCTCCGCCGGCCTGGTTGACACAGCACCCGCAGCCCAAATTGCATCAAATGTCTTTGCTCGCGAGCGCGTCGATCTAATTGTCTGTTATGTGGGGACTTATTCGACATCATCTCAAGTTCTGCCAGTCGTACAGCGCAATAAAGCCCCTGTACTAGTACTAAATTTGCAGCCTGGTCCCACTTTGAATTATGCAGAAACTGATACTGGCGAGTGGCTTGCAAACTGCTGTGCTTGTTGTGTGCCGGAAATTTCAAACGCCTTTGCCCGCAGTGGCATCACCTTTAATGTTGTGTCGGGGTTGTTATTTCCCGCTTCGGGCAGTGCAAACCGCTACTATGAGCAGGCATGGAAAGAGATTGGCGAGTGGGTGCGGGCGGCGTCAGTAATGCGTCACCTCAACTCCAGTCGCGTAGGCTTTCTCGGCCACACCTACCCGGGAATGTTGGATATGTATTCCGATTTCACCATGCATCATGCCCAGCTTGGCTTGCACGTTGAGATCTTAGAAATTGACGATTTGCAACGATGCGTTGATAAAGTAACCAATGCAGAAATTGATGCTAAGGTAGCCGAAATCAGGCGTACTTTCGAGATATTGGGCTCAGGGACCGAAAGTGATTCCAAGCTAGCAAGAAGTGATGCCTTGGTTTGGTCAGCACGCGTTGCTTGCGGACTTGACCGCATAGCGACCGACCATTCTCTGAATGGCTTAGCATATTACTATCGAGGTTTGGATGGCAATCAAAATGAGCTTCTGGGAGCGAGCTTGATAGTGGGTAATTCTCTCTTGACTGCGCGGGGAATTCCGGCTGCTGGAGAGGGAGACTTAAAGACCTGCATTGCAATGATGATAATGGATCGGTTAAATGCCGGGGGTTCTTTCACTGAGTTCTACGCCATGGATTTCAACGAAGACTTTGTCCTTATGGGACACGACGGTCCGGGGCATGTTGCCATCAGTGACGGTGTGCCAGTTTTGCGAGAGTTGGATGTCTATCATGGTAAGCGCGGAAACGGCCTTTCTGTGGAATTTAAGGTTAAATACGGTCCTATCACCATACTCGGTCTAACGCAGACTTCAGAGGGTCGGCTAAAACTTCTGGTTGCCGAAGGTGAATCGAAACCGGGCCCAACACTAAAGATAGGCAATACCAATTCACGAATTAGTTTTAGTTTGGACCCAGCAGAATTCCTAAACCGCTGGTCTGAAGCAGGTGCAACTCATCATTGTGCACTTGGCATGGGACAACACAGCGGCAGTATCAAAAAACTCGCCCGGTTACTTAATCTGGAACTTGTGGTTATTGGTAAATAGAGTGTCGTATGTCGCGGCGATGACTTCTGGAGCATAATTGTCAATTTGGCGTCGCGCGAGTTCCTGAGATAAGGCAATGCAAGAAAAGGGTAGCGGGCTAAAGTTCAAAATATGGGTCCATTTGTGTGTATTTCGCAGACCTTGGTGGATATAACTGTGCTGATAGGCTAAAAATGGGTGTTGATTTCGATTGGGTGACAATTCCGGCCGGCTCGTTTTTAATGGGAAGCGTGACGCCCCGCGATGCACGTGCATATCCTGATGAAGCGCCGCAGCATCGGGTCGATGTAGCAGAGCTTGCAATGGGCCGCACGCCTGTCACTAATGACCAGTATCGCATGTTTGTAGATTCTGTGGGGTATAAGGCACCTGGACACTGGCTTGGAGGCCGGGCCCCGACAGGGCGGGAGAACCACCCTGTAACCTATGTAGATTGGCACGATGCGCAAGCTTTTTGTCTTTGGGCGGGTGTGCGTCTCCCAACAGAGGCAGAGTGGGAGAAGACGGCACGCGGTACCGATGGACGAACCTGGCCATGGGGCGAGACACAGCCTATGGCGACTTTGATCAACAATGACAACACTGTGGGTGACACATCGCCTGTTAACAGCTACCCGGATGGTGCCAGTCCCTATAAGGCACTTGATATGGCAGGGAATGTGTGGGAATGGACTACAACACTCTATCGGCTATATCCTTATATATCCAATGACGGCCGGGAGGATTGTTTGTCGCTAGAACGACGCGCACTGCGCGGTGGCACCTACAACCATCCAGCACGCAATGTGCGCTGCGCCGACCGGCACGCGGCTTACCCGGCAGCGCGCGATGTATACATCGGCTTTCGAGTGGCCAAGAATAGTTTGGCCACGGAGCGGTTGGAGTTAGGTTTCGAATGGGTCATTGTTCCCTCGGGAGAGTTTCTAATGGGCAACGATCATCTATCTGAGCCTGCCGAAGCACCCACTGAACTATATCATCCCGGCTCGCGTCATTCAGCGAATCGGCCGGCTGATTTTGATAACGAGCATCCACAGCACCTGATTGACTTGCCGAGCCTAAAGATTACGAGAACTCCGGTTACCAACTTGGAATACCAGCAGTTCGTTGTGGCAACGGGCTACCCTGCTCCCGGACATTGGCCTACTGGTTCTACCCCACCTAATTTAGACGACCACCCCGTCGTATACGTTGATTGGTATGACGCCCAAGCTTTTTGCCGCTGGGCAGATGTGAACTTGCCGACTGAGGCCATTTGGGAAAAGGCGGCGCGCAGTTCCGATGGCCGGCAGTGGCCATGGGGTAACCGTAAGCCCGACGCTACTCTCGCAAACTACTGCCGCGATGCGAAGACCGGTACAACGGCGCCGGTTGGGATGTATTCCAGTGGGGCAAGTTTCGACGGCGTTCTGGATATGGCAGGGAACGTATGGGAGTGGGTAAGCACTGCGTACCGGCCTTACCCCTACTCGGCCGTCGACGGTCGCGAGGATCCGACCAATATGGAGCAACGCGTCCTGCGTGGTGGATCGTTTTACAGTACTCACGCAGGCTACCTGCGCTGCTCCACGCGCAGTATGAGCCACCCAAATCGCCGCCGTGACCACATCGGATTTCGGGTAGTCTCCGTGCAATGAGCGCACTATATACTGCTTTGAAATAGTTTCAAGTTGTCACGAGACCAACATCGCCAAACTCAGCATTTCAGAATGTAAATGATTAATTTACCGGAGTTAGAAAGCAATCTACGCGTGAAGTCCGCTTCCGAGCCATGCGCAAGCGTGCGGCTGTGTGGCGGAAACTCTACCCTTGCGGGAATAGGAGACTAACAGAAAGTATGGAGCGAATGTGTTTTTTTATCTATATCTACGACGGCAAGGAAGCTGAGTATGACAAGCGCCACGATGAACTTTGGCCAGAAATGGCACAGGCACTCACCGAGTGTGGTTGGACAAACTACTCCCTCTTTCGCGAAGGAACTCTAGTTATCGGGTACGTCGAATGTATTCCAGATGCTGCAACTGCACTTGAGAAAATGGGTAAGCGGCATGTTGTGCCTCAGTGGAATGAATCTTTTAAAGACATAATTAGATATATGACTGATGACAAGGGACACCTTCTTACCAAGCGTGAAGTATGGCACCATCACTGATTTGGCTCGTAATTGACTCCGTAGAATCACGGGGGAGTGGATGAGCAAGCTTCGCGCAGGATTTATCGGAGCAGGATCTTGGGCAGCAATGGCCCACCTTCCTGCAATTAGCAAGCGCGATGAAGTTGAGATTGTTGCAATCTGCCGTAAGGGTGATGCCCTATTGATGAAACTTGCCGCCCAATATGAGGCCTCTGTAGCAACGGAGAATTACGAGGATGTCACAAACTTAGGCCTCGATATAGTCGTAGTTTCCTCCCCAACCGGGCTGCATCACGAACACGCAAAGGCTGCGCTCAACTCTGGCGCTCATGTGCTCTGCGAAAAGCCGATGACTATTACGGCAGTAGACGCATGGGATTTGGTAGATACTGCCAAGAAAAATAATCGCGAGCTACTCCTGAGCTTTGGCTGGAATTACCAGCCCATAATCCAAGAGATGTATCTCCAACTCCTCAAGAAGGGGATTGGATTGCTTGAGTCGATGTCGATCCAGATGGCATCACAAACTCGAGAGCTGCTGAGCAATACAGGTGCTTACCCAGATGCCTCTCCTGAGCAGATTCCCGAGCAGAGCACTTGGACAAATCCAATGGTCTCCGGTGGAGGTTACGGACAGGCTCAACTTACTCACGCGTTAGGTATTGCATTCCGGCTCTTCCCAGCTCGAGTCACTGAGGCAATGGCTTTTATGTCCGCTCCGCTCAATGCACCAGTCGAACTCCATGATGCTGTGATTTATAGGTTCGAAGGTGGTGGAATCGGCACGATGTCTGGCGCGTCTGCTCACCTTGGCGCTAATAACAATGTTCATGAAGTAGTGATTCATGCAGTAGGCAGTGAGGGTCAGTTCATCATTGACCTCAATCGCGCTTATGTCTACATTCATTATGCCGATGGAACGACTTACCGGCCAAAATTTACTCCTGATGCCGGCCGGTATATTTTCTTCGGCCCTGCAAATGCACTCGTTGATGTTGCTCTCGGCAAGAAAGAGGCGAATATGGCCCCGGGTGAATTGGGCGCACTTACCGTTGAAGCCCTTGAGTTAGCCTACAAAAGCGCGAGTGTGGGTGAAATTGCAGTATCCTCTTTACCGACCAAGATGAAAACAAAGGTACTTAAATAAACCTTGAGATTTACTGTTTGTTAGAGCATGGCAGTTAGATAACCTCCGAGCTCTTGATTTGTAAGGCAGTTTAGTTACTGTATCTTTTTATTATTGTTCGTTGCTAACTGAGTTTGTGACGACGATACTACTGTGGGCAGTCGCGCCGCATTGTTAAATCAAGCTATGCAGTCGAATTACAAGCGACGCCTATCCTGCAAAGCGAGCGTGTAGTCCACCATCAACAATCCAGTCTGCGCCGTTCACAAAAGAGGCATCATCAGAAAGCAAAAAGGAGACCACCTTTGCAATTTCGCTACTCTTCCCCATCCTACCCAGCGGTTGGACTGCCATGGAGTCTGCGCGCTTTTCTGGGAGGCGGTCGAACCACGCTTCAAGCAGTGGCGTAAGGGTGTAACCCGGAGATACAGCATTTGTTCGAATTTGATGAATCCCTTCATCAAGAGCAAGATTGCGCGTGAGCCCAATAACTCCTGACTTGGCAGCGGCGTATGGAAAGAAATTTGGGTAGGTCATTCGGGCATGAATAGATGAAATGTTTACTATTGACCCATATTTGGCTGCGCGCATTCCCGGCAGAACTAGTTTCGCAGTATGCCAAACGCTTTTTAAATCTACACCAAAAAAGCGTTCCCATTCATCATTTGTCATTTTAACCGGATCAGCGCTTGAATTTACTCCGGCATTATTAACCAATCCGGTGACCACGCCAAACTTGGCAACCGATGCTTCGTGTGCGTTAGCAACGCTCTCGAAGTCTGCAACATCAGCGTAGTGAAAAAATATCGGGTAGCTTTTCGTGGCGAGATATTTCTCATAGTCCGTGCTTTTTTCGACGTCAATATCACAGAATGACACCTTGGCACCTTCTTCTACTGCATCCAATACAATTCCGGCGCCAATTCCATCTGCACCTCCGGTGACAAATATATGGCGGTCTTTAAGTTTCATAATAATTATTCTCCTTGTGCACAAGTAGTACAAACTGTTGTCTCAACCT
>Ga0209553_1001182_pt1 | contig 13198 bp, 10 predicted proteins | sample LauGreFBDMM110DN_2_FD_188217 | JGI IMG/M metagenome (GOLD analysis project Ga0209553, IMG submission 188217) | Freshwater lake microbial communities from Lake Michigan, USA - Fa13.BD.MM110.DN (SPAdes) (version 2) | ecosystem: Environmental > Aquatic > Freshwater > Lake | place: Lake Michigan...
GGAAGGAATTTGATGAATCTCCACAGCGATACCTTAAGGTAATCTATGCAATGTGACGAGCGAGAATTTACCTCAGAAAATAGTCGATGGGGCCCTTCGTCGCGCCCTCGCTCACGGCACGGTAATAGCAGACGGGGCTATGGGAACAATGCTCCAAGCCGCCGATCCAACGCTCGAAGATTTCCAGAATCTCGAGGGCTGTAATGAAATTCTTAATGTTACGCGCCCGGATCTAGTTCGCTCCGTGCACGATGCCTATCTGGCGGTTGGCGTTGATGCGATTGAGACAAATACATTTGGCGCAAACTGGGCCAACTTGGCCGAATATGACATCGAAGACCGCATCTATGAACTGGCTTATGCCGGAGGCGTCATTGCTAGAGAAGCCGCTGATGCTTTCTCGACAAGTGATAAGCCTCGATTCGTTCTGGGCTCCCTTGGTCCCGGCACGAAGCTGCCTAGCCTTGGCCACACCACATATGAGAACTTGAAGGATGCCTACTACACCGCATCAAAAGGTTTAGTCGATTCCGGATCTGATGGGCTGCTCATCGAAACCACCCAGGATTTATTGCAGGCGAAAGCCGCAGTGAACGGAGCACGACAAGCAATTACTGAGGCTAAACGAGATGTCATGCTTATTGCTCAGGTTACGGTTGAAACAACGGGAACGATGCTCTTGGGCTCTGAAATCGGCGCGGCACTGAACGCACTTGAGCCGTTGGATATTGATCTGATTGGATTAAATTGCGCAACTGGTCCGACTGAAATGTCAGAGCACTTGCGATATCTTTCTAAAAATTCACGCGTTGCGCTGTCAGTGATGCCCAATGCGGGTCTACCTATTCTGGGCAAAAATGGTGCCGAATACCCACTGGGCCCAGAAGAGCTGGCAGTTGCACTGGAAACCTTCGTCAATGATTATGGGATTACTCTCATCGGTGGCTGTTGTGGAACAACTCCGGCACATATGGAAGCCGTGGTAAAGAAGTTGGGTTCCAAGCGCGTCGATGCTCGAACTATCACTCTTGAACCTGGTGCGTCCTCTATCTATCAATATGTACCTTTTAGACAAGATAAGACGTATCTAGCAATAGGAGAGCGCACCAATGCAAATGGCTCAAGAGCTTTTAGGGATGCGTTGGTCGCTGAAGATTGGGCCACATGTGTGGAGATCGCACGAGATCAGATTAGAGATGGCGCCCATATGCTCGATCTCTCTGTTGATTATGTAGGACGCGATGGTGCTAGAGATATGAAAGAGATTGCTTCACGCTTTGCAACCTCTTCTACTCTTCCCATCGTGCTGGATTCAACAGAACCAGCAGTACTTAAGGCTGGTCTTGAGTCACTTGGCGGACGAAGTGTTATCAACTCGGTGAACTATGAAGATGGTGATGGTCCCACATCACGCTTTGCAAAAATCATGCCACTTGTGAAAGAACATGGTGCTTCAGTTGTAGCTCTAACAATTGATGAAGAAGGTCAGGCACGCACCGCCGAGTGGAAGATGCGTGTCTCACGTCGATTGATAGCTGATTTAACGCAAAACTGGTCGATGAATGTGGGCGATATCCTGATTGACTTACTTACCTTTCCTATTGCAACAGGCCAAGAAGAGACTAGGCGCGATGGTTTAGAGACAATTAGCGCCATTCGCACTCTAAAGAGTGAATATCCTGATGTGCAGACAACTCTGGGTGTGAGCAATGTTTCCTTCGGACTTAATCCTGCCGCACGTGTTGTGCTGAACTCCGTCTTTCTTTCAGAGTGTGTAGAAGCAGGGTTGGATTCAGCCATTGTCCACCCTTCAAAAATCACACCTACGGCGAGAATTGAGCCACGACAGAAAGAGGTAGCACTCGATCTGATTTATGATCGAAGAGTTTTCGATGGTGAGAATTGCACATACGACCCACTTCAGGAGTTCTTACAACTCTTCGAAGGCGTTGAACTAGCCGCTTCTCGAAATATCAGAGCCTCGGAATTGGCTGCTTTACCACTGCGCCAGCGTCTTGAGCGTCGCATCATCGATGGGGAGAAGGTCGGGCTCACTGACGATCTAGATGCCGCTATGAGTGATGGTTTAGCACCCCTAGCGATTATTAATGACCATCTTCTGGAGGGTATGAAGGTTGTTGGCGAACTCTTTGGTAAAGGCGAAATGCAACTTCCGTTTGTGCTCCAGAGCGCAGAAGTGATGAAATCTGCTGTTGCATACCTAGAGCCGCATATGGAGAAGACTAGTGATGGTGGACGTGGGCGCATGCTGCTCGCCACAGTCAAGGGCGATGTGCACGATATTGGAAAAAACCTGGTGGACATCATTCTCTCTAACAACGGATACCAAGTTGTAAACATTGGAATTAAACAGACCGCAAATCAAATTATTGATGCAGCTATTGAACATAATGTTGATGCTGTCGGTATGTCTGGGCTCTTAGTTAAATCAACTGTGATTATGCGCGAGAACCTGGAGGAGATTACTAGTCGCGGACTCGATCAGAAATGGCCGATAGTTCTTGGGGGAGCAGCTCTGACCCGTGCCTACGTTGAGCAAGATCTGGCAGCGATATTCCCAGGAGAGGTCAGATATGCACGGGATGCTTTTGAAGGGTTACGTTTGATGGATGCCATCATGGCTATTAAACGTGGTGAAGAGGGTGCTGCTCTGCCGGCGTTACGTGAGCGGAAAGTAAAAGCAGTTGCGAAACCGAGTGAAGCTAAAGTTATTGACACGTCTCGAAGTGATGTTGCTATAGATATAGATATCCCGCAGGTGCCATTCTTTGGTTCGCGTATTGTGAAAGGCATTGCACTTGCCGACTATGTTGGCATGCTAGATGAGCGCGCGCTCTTCGTTGGACAGTGGGGGCTTAAGGGTGCACGAGGTGAATTTGATGTGATGGCCGAATCTGAAGGTCGCCCACGCCTGCGTCAATTACTTAACGAAGTGCAGTCAAATGGTTGGCTGGAAGCAGCTGTTGTATATGGTTATTTCCCATGTGTCTCTGAAGGAAATGACCTCGTTATTTTGCATCATGAAGGACCACTTGCCGGACAAGAAAGAACGCGATTCTCATTTCCTCGTCAGTCTCGAGATCGGAGACTTTGTTTGGCAGATTTCTTCGCAAGTAAGGATTCAGGTAAGACCGATGTTGTTGCCTTCCACGTTGTCACTATGGGAAATACCGTGAGTAAAGCTGCGAACGAGTTATTTGCCGCCGACAAGTATCGCGAATACCTCGAGCTACATGGTCTCTCTGTTCAACTTACTGAAGCGCTGGCTGAACATTGGCACGCTCGCATCCGTGAGGAAATGGCTGTTAGAAATCTCGATGCCCCAGATTTACAAGGCATTCTAGATCAGGGCTACCGTGGATCTCGTTATTCTTTTGGCTACCCAGCCTGTCCTGATATTGAACAACAGACTCAACTATGCGAACTACTTGAACCTGGGCGCATTGGGGTTGAACTCTCGGAAGAATTCCAGCTCCACCCTGAGCAGAGCACTTCAGCAATAATCGTCCACCACCCAGAGGCGAAATACTTCAACGCTAACTAATACTTATCTACTTAACGTGAGCTGGGCAGATCGCTTTAAAGAAGCACCAGTCGCACAACTTCGACTTTCGTGTGGGGAAGTGCCCCGTTTCAATAGCTGTAAGAATTTCTGAACCAATGTTATTTAACTTTTTCTCAGTAGATGCTAGCTGCGATTCAGTGGGTTGGCTCTCGATGGTTTTGACATCTCCTAGGTAAATCAATTTGAGCATGCGCGGAAGAACTCCATGGTTCTGCCAATATAGAAGTGCATAGACCCGTAATTGAAATAGCGCCTTCTCTTCCCATCCTGGTTTAGGAGATTTACCGGTCTTGTAGTCAACGATTCGCACCTCACCGGTTGGCGCAATATCAATCCGGTCCACATAACCATGGAGGTAAATTTCATCTGAAATATTTCGCTCTAAATGCAGCTCCCGATATGTTGATTCAAATGTGGTGGGATTCTCCAGGCTGAAATAATTTGTCAAAAGTGCTTGAGCTCGATCCATCCATTCTTTCTCATCCAGAACAAGCGCTCGTAATTCAGGAGTCTTCTCCAGTTGAGCACTCCATGATGTGGGAAGTAAGTCGGCGGCGCTCTTAAAAGTTCGATCTGAAGATGGAAGTTCGAAAATATCTTCTAGAACTGAGTGAATTAACTTTCCGCGTTCTGCATCAATACTGGGTGGTTCGGGCAAGAGGTCGATGGCGCGGTATTTATAGAGTTGCGGGCAGTTGGTGAAATCATTCATTCTGCTGGGGGAAAGACGTAACTGCTCCATGGGCGCCGACGATACCGCTCGCACCTGCACGAAGAGTCAATCCTCGCCTAAGATGCCTCTGTGTCTGAGCATGGGTTCTTCAAAGCCGGAGATCGTATTCAACTTACTGATCCCAAGGGAAAGCTATATAGCTTCACGATAACCCCTGGCAAAGAGTGGCACACCCATAAAGGGTGGATTAATCATGATGATCTCATTGGTTTACCTGAAGGTTCAGTTGTAAGCACCACAGCCGGTCTCAAATTCACCGCCTTTATTCCATTGCTTGCAGATTATGTTTTATCGATGCCGCGTGGTGCAACGATTGTGTATCCAAAGGATGCGGCGATGATTGTCGGAGTCGCAGATATCTACCCAGGTGCTCGTGTCCTAGAAGCAGGTGTTGGCAGTGGCGCTTTGACTCTCTCACTTTTGCGTGCAGTCGGTGAAAGTGGTTCTGTTCATTCAGTAGAGCGCCGGCAAGACTTTGCCGATAATGCACGCGCAAACATTGAGAATTACTTCGGCAATTTTCCCAAGAACTGGAAGTTGGATGTTGGCTCCGTTCAAGAGCAGAGCTTTGATGAAACATATGATCGTGTGATTCTAGACATGCTTGCTCCATGGGAATGTGTTGCGATGGCTGCCGAGGTTCTACGACCAGGCGGTGTATTCCTTGCCTATGTTGCAACTACTACCCAGTTATCAGCAACAGCTGAAGCTCTTAAAGCTGATGGACACTTCACTGAACCAGAGAGTTCAGAGACAATTGTCCGAGGTTGGCATCATGAAGGCCTTGCCGTCAGGCCGCAGCAGAGAATGATTGGCCACACCGGTTTTCTGATTCAAAGCCGACGAATGGCGCCAGGTGTTGAAGTTTTGGCTCGTCGTAGACGTCCAGCAAAAGGTGCCTATGGTGTCACGGAAGAGTGAGCGACTAGTTAATTTAACTATCGCTCTGCTTGCGACAGGTCGATGGATTACCAAATCTGAAATATACGAGAATATTGAAGGATACTCGGGTGAGCCAGATGCGAAAGAGCGCATGTTCGAGCGCGATAAGGAAGAATTACGAAATCTCGGTATAGATATTGAAGTGGGAACATTTGATCCGCTCTTTGAAGATGAGGTCGGCTATCGGATTCGCCCGGAGAATTATCGAATTCAAATATCAGAGTTAACCCCACAGCAGCTTGCGCTGATCTCATCGGCAACTCAGAGTTGGCGTGGAGCGATTCTTGGTTCCAAAGCCAGTGCTGGACTCGCAAAGCTAAAGGCTCTTGGTATCGAATCAGATGTGGATGGGATACCAATCAATCCGCACCAATTACGAAACTCAGATTCGAACCTGGCTAAGGTAATTGATGCCCTGGCTCTTCGGAAGACCATCTCATTTGATTACCGGGCAGCAGATAACACAAATGAAAATAGAGCTTTAGAACCTTATGGAGTGGGAACTAAGAATGGCTTTTGGTATGTCGCTGGAAATGATTTAGAACGCAGAGCAGTGCGCCTCTTTAGATTAGATCGGGTGGTATCTGAGGTTAAAGAGCAGGGGAGAGGCGCTTCCTATGAGATTCCCGAGAGCTTCTCCATGCACAATCAATTGCAATCTCAAACACGTAAGTATGCGGCCCAGTTACTCGTTCGCAAAGGAAAAGCACACCAGCTGCGCAAGCACGCTGATCTAAAGGAATCAGAGCACGAGTGGGATCAATTGGAATACCACTACTCAGATGTGAAAGAACTCGTTCGCGAACTACTTTGGCATCGAGATGACGTGCAGGTTATGGGACCCCTCGAAGTTCGAGAGTCGTTATTGGAATCACTTCATTTGATTCAGGTTCACCATGACTAGAAGAGCGAATCCGGTTGAGAAGGCAGCTAGGCTGCTTGATTTAGTTCCATTTATTTACACACACCAGGGCATATCCATCTCAGATTTAGCTGCTGAGTTCTCGATCGAGACTGAGGAACTTCTTTCCGACTTAAACGCACTTTGGATGTGTGGCGAAACTCGATTCGATCTGATTGAACTTGAGTTCGAATCAGGTTTCGTCTATATCCGCAATGCAGAGGCGCTGAACGTGGTGCGTTCGTTATCCGTTCAAGAGGTAACGGCGATTCTCTTCGGACTTGATCTATTGAAAGAGAGTATCTCCGCGGAACGGGCAGATTTACTTTTAGATATCGAGATTATCAAGACAGTTATTGGCACTCCCTTGCAACGTTTAGTTGCCAGCGAGCCGATGATCTCCGGTGGGGTGATCATCGCAATCGACGAGGCTTTAAGAAAACGGCAGAAATTGCAGATCACCTATCACTCTGTGGCTGATGACGTCAGTAGTGAACGGGTAGTCCACCCGATTGAAAAGCGGATTGAGAATGGAGTGGAAATCCTTCTTGCCTTTTGTGAGAGTGCCGACGCTGTTCGCAGTTTCAGGCTAGATCGAATTCACAAGTCGGAGCTCGTCCAAGTGGCCGCAAGTCAAACGAGTCGAGTTCAAAGTGGCGTGATCGAGTCAGTCACAATTAAAGTCCATAGCGATATCAGGCGAGTTTTTGAAACGTTGGGGATACTCACTCCAGGTCGTGGAAATACCTACACGGTAGATATCTACAACCAGTCGTGGCTAATTCGGGAGGTCTTGGCATCGGGCGGGGCGATCGAGGTAGTAGAACCTGCTGCACTTCGCGCCGAGATAGCGCGACAAGCCGCTCTTGTAGCCTCTCAATATCGCTGAATTTTCGCGATTGCGATAGCGTTTGCCCATGCCTTTCTTACGTGAACCAAGCCATATTCTGCTTCTGCTCATCGTCGTGGTCATCCTTTTCGGAGCGAAGAAACTTCCTGACTCTGCCCGTTCTTTAGGAAAGTCAATGCGCATCTTCAAGAGTGAGATGCGAGAGATGAAGGAAGACGGCAAGGACACAGATAAGAAGGCAGATCCCGAGTCTGACGAGAAGTAATTCGCATGTCGGCCACCGCTGGCGGTCGTATGCCGCTTATCGAACACCTTCGTGAATTACGAAGCAGGGTTGTCAAGGTAGCAATTGTCATCTCATTGGGATCGGCACTTGGTTGGTTTTTTTACAATGAAATTATCATCGCTCTGGCCGCTCCCGTCTGTGACTTAAAGGCTGCGCAAGAATCAGGGGCTGCGACCTGCGGAGCCTTGTACATCAGTGGAGTTCTAGGTCCGCTCAATCTGCAAATCAAAGTAGCGCTCTTAAGTGGAATGATCCTGACCGCACCATTCTGGCTCTATCAACTGTGGGCATTCATTGCACCAGCGCTACATCGGCGCGAAAAGCGAAACTCAGTTCTCTTTATTGTTGCGGCAACCCCATTCTTTGCCGCCGGCACATTTCTTGGTTACGCAATTCTTCCCATCGCAGTTGAGGTTCTCTTTGGATTCACGCCGTCGGCCCTGACAAACTTGGTTCGTTTCGATGATTACTTAGACTTTGTGCTCCGTGCAATTCTTATCTTTGGAATAGCTTTTGAATTACCAGTCTTTCTTGTTACTTTTAATCTCATAGGATTCCTGTCAGGCAAAGCTATTCTCAAGCCTTGGCGGATCTGGGTCTTTGCAATCACGCTCTTCGTCGCTGGCTTCACACCAAGTGCCGATCCGCTATCAATGATTGCCCTTACCCTGCCACTAATAGCCCTCTATCTCCTGGCTGGGGCGATAGCACTTCTAAATGATCGTCGTCGGGATAAGAAACTGATTGCTAATGATTCCTAATGTGGGCGATAGCAATCAACCCCGTTGCCGGACACGGTAAAGGTGCAATTAGAGCTGAGCAAGTAACTCGGTATTTCCATGAGAAGAAATTGCCCTACCGCGTATTTTCATCGCATTCAGCTTTCGAATTAAAGGGTGAACTTGAGAGATTTATCGATACCGGAGACTGCGAGGGCGTTGTCTGCGTAGGAGGCGACGGCTTAGCTCACCTAGTCCTTCAGGTTGTGGTGCCACGATCTATCGCTTTTGCAGTAATTCCAGCAGGTACTGGAAATGATATTGCTCGAGCCTTGGGTTGGTCACTGGAAGACTCCACCAAGTATCTAGATCACATAACCACGAACCAAGCATCAGCAATTGATTTAGGTAATGTGGATTCCGAATGGTTCGCCGCAATTCTTTCAACGGGTTTTGACTCGGTGGTGAATGAGAAGGCGAATGCAATGGTGTGGCCACGTGGGCCGCAGCGGTACAACGTGGCTATGGCTCTCGAACTTCCACGCTTTACGCCGATTGAATATCAAATCACCACCGATACTCGTACCTTTACCACTGAAGCTATGTTGATCGCGATTGCAAATGGGCGATCATACGGGGGAGGGATGCTTGTCTGCCCCCATGCAAAACTCCATGACGGTCTCTTTGATGTCATGATTCTTCGACCGGTCAGTAAAATTGAGTTCCTAAAAGTTTTTCCAAGAGTTTTCTCAGGTTCCCACATTACGCATCCAGCCGTTGAGATATTTCGCACAAAGAAAATCACTCTCGCCGCTGATGCAATCGCATATGCCGATGGTGAACGGATAGGGCCAGCGCCGGTGTCGGCAGAATGTATTGCCGGTGCTGGACTAACATGGCCTCTATGACCACACCGGCGCAGCAATACGCAGCCGCCAAGAAGAGGGGAGAGCACCCTCTTACAGCGCAATTCATCGAACAGTTTGATTTCGGTTTCGATGAATTTCAGATCATCGCTTGCCAGGCGGTCGAGGATGGCAAGGGAGTGCTTGTGGCTGCGCCAACGGGTGCTGGCAAGACGGTGGTCGGAGAGTTTGCCGCCTTTAGCTCACTTGCTCGAGGCAAGAAATGTTTTTACACAACACCTATCAAAGCACTTTCGAACCAGAAGTTCGCTGAGTTCCAAGAACGTTTCGGCGAAAATCGCGTGGGACTTCTTACCGGAGACACAAATATCAACTCCGAAGCCGATATCTTGGTTATGACTACTGAGGTACTGCGAAACATGCTCTATGCCAATTCGTCCACTCTGACAAATCTAGGTTCAGTGGTGATGGATGAGGTGCACTATCTAGCCGACAAGTTCCGTGGTGCGGTTTGGGAAGAGGTGCTTATCCATCTCATGGAGAGCGTGCAGGTTATTTCACTTTCTGCAACTGTCTCCAATGCCGAAGAATTTGGAGAGTGGCTAGGTGAAGTGCGCGGAGCCACCGAGGTAATCGTCAGTGAAATTAGGCCTATTCCGCTCTATCAACATGTTTTGATTGGCGATCGGATGATTGATCTCTTTAACGAACCGGGAAAAATCAATCCTGAGATATTAGGCCTTGAGCGCGAAGCGCTGCGTCGAGTGAAATCACCGAGAGGTCGGCGCGACAGATTTAACGATAGTGAGAGCCGACTTTCGCGGGCTGAAATTATTGAGAAGTTGCAACGCGAAAATTTACTCCCAGCAATTACCTTTATCTTCTCCCGTGTTGGCTGTGATGCTGCTGTCAAGCAGTGCCTTAACGAGGGAGTTAAATTAACAACCACTGAAGAGCGAGTAGAGATTGTTGCAACCGCCCAGCGTTACACGCAGAACTTAGCTGAAGAAGATTTAGAAGTTTTGGGATATCGCGATTGGCTTACTGCGCTAGAACGAGGGATAGCTGCTCACCATGCTGGGATGTTGCCTAGTTTTAAGGAAGCGGTGGAGGATCTCTTTAAACGCGGTCTAGTTAAAGCTGTCTTTGCTACCGAAACTTTAGCCCTCGGAATTAATATGCCAGCACGCACAGTTGTATTGGAGAAGCTCACTAAATGGAATGGCGAGGCGCATGTTTCCATAACACCAGGGGAGTACACCCAGCTCACTGGTCGCGCCGGACGACGAGGAATTGATATCGAAGGTAACGCTGTTGTGCAATGGTCGCCCACTGTTGATTCAGCAACTGCTGCAGGTCTGGCATCGACTCGTACATATCCGCTGCGCTCATCATTTACTCCCAGCTATAACATGTCCATCAACCTGATAGCGCGCTTTGGTCGAGAGCGAGCACGTGGAAGTCTGGAATCATCTTTCGCCCAATTCCAAGCAGACCGCGCAGTTGTGGGACTGGTCAGACAGATTCGTAAGAACGACTCAGCGGCGGCAGAGCAAGATGAATCTGCTAAATGCCATCTCGGTAACTTCACAGAATACGCGCGGACTCGAATCGACATCAAGGAACTTGAACGACTGCTCAGCAAGCGAGACGGCCGTCGCACCTTTGATCAAAGGCAACGGGTAAAGATGGAGAATGAACTCGATTCGATGAGACGCGCTCTTCGCGCCCATGCTTGCCACTCGTGTAATGATCGAGAGACACACGCCAGATTTGCAGAGCGTGCCGACCGGCTAAACCGCGAGTCTGATGGTTTACGTTCTCGGGTAGAGAATCGAACACATGTCATTGCCAAGACATTTGACCGCATCTGTAACGTACTGACTCATTTAGGTTACATCGAGGGAGAGAAACCACTCGAGCAGGGCAAGATTCTGGCAAAGATTTACGCCGAATCAGATCTACTTCTCACCGAATCTATTCGCCGGGGAGTCTTCGAGAACCTTACTCCCGTGGAACTCTTATCAGTAGCCTCGGCGATGATCTATGAGAGTCGCAGCATTGAAAACTACGCGCCAAAGATGCCGCATCAAAATGTTGCTAACGCTCTGGCTATTGTTGCAAAAATCTGGGTCGAGCTAGAAGATATTGAAAATGAGTTTGATGTTAAGACCCAACGTGAACCTGATTTTGGTTTCTGCTATGCCGCATACCGCTGGGCAAATGGACACTCTCTGAGTAGCGTTATTAAAGGCACTGATATGACGGTTGGTGACTTTGTGCGTTGCATTAAGCAGTTAATAGATTTACTGACCCAAATCGGTGGTGCATCAGAATCCTTACGTCCTATATGTAAAGAGGGTGTGAAGCGTTTAGATAGAGGCGTCGTGTCTTATATGTTGGGTGAGCTATGACGCTGATGCTTCTAGATAGCGCTTCCCTTTGGTATCGCGCTTACTACGGAATGCCAGACACGCTCCTGTCTCCAACTGGAATGCCGGTCAATGCAATTCGTGGCTATCTGGATATGACCGCTCGATTAATCAGTATGTATTCTCCAAACCGCATAGTCGCGTGTATCGAAGGGGATTGGCGCCCATCGTGGCGAGTTGATCTATTTCCCGCATATAAAGCAAATCGACTTGAAGAAGATAGTGAAGTTGAAGAAGAGCCAGAAACTCTAACGCCACAAATTCCGGTATTACTTGATCTCCTGGATGAATTCGGAATCCCGATGGTCGGTGTAGATGACTATGAAGCCGATGATGTGATGGCAACATTTGCCGTTCGAGAGAAGGGGCCGGTTCGTATAGTCACGGGAGATAGAGACCTTTTTCAACTTGTCGATGATAAACGAGATGTAAAAGTTGTTTACCTGGCTAAAGGAATTTCTCAGCATGACTTAGTAGATATCTCCTGGGTGGCAAATAGATACGGAATACCAGGGGATAGATACGCCCTCTTTGCTATGTTTAGAGGAGATCCATCTGATGGTCTACCCGGAGTTAAGGGGATAGGCGAAAAAGGTGCCGCACTTATTGCTAATAACTTTGCTTCAGTAGATGAAGCACTCGCTGGAGCTAAGGCGGGTCATGAGGTTTTGAGTGCATCACTAGCTAGGAAAATTGTTGAAGGCGCTGATTATCTGAAGATTGCACCCACTCTGGTCAACTGCGCTCGAGATGTTGCTATCCCGAAGATGGAGATTGCAATGCCAACAAAGCCAAATGACCTTTCAGAAATCTACGCCATTAAGGATGAATATGGTCTGGGGGCTAGTGTTGATCGATTAATTGCGGCTTTGCAATGGTGAGATCACTGATAGCAGGCTTGCTCGTTAGCGCAGCTTTTGAACCAATAGGTATCTGGTACTTCGCCGTCTTTGGATTTATCCTCTTCCTACGCACGCTAACGAGTAGTTCACAGCCAATTCTTGCTAGTTTTATCTTTGGCTTTTTTCTCAATGCTGTTGTCTTAGTCTGGACTGGAAAGTATGTCGGAGTACTTCCATGGTTACTTTTGGCCCTACTACAAGCCGTTTTCTACCTACCGGTGGGCTTGATCTACCGGAAGACTCATAACATTTTATTTACCTGTCTTGCCATTCTTGGCTTGGAAGAAGTGCGAGCTCGTTTTCCATTTGGGGGCTTCGGTTGGACTCGAATTTCATTTAGTCAGGTGCAATCTCCAGCGCTACCCATCGTGGCTATTGGGGGAGTCCTTGCCCTATCTGCTTTCACGCTCTTTGTTGCGGCACTCCTAAGCCGATTTTCGCGGAAGAGTTTTGTCGCTACATTTTTTCTATTTCTGATGGCGCTTCTTCTCCCATCAAATCCACAGGGGAGTGGTTCCCTCAACTTGCTCGCTATCCAAGGAAATACCCCAGAAGTTGGGTTGGGATTTAACTCACGAGCGAAAGCGGTCTTTAACTTACATCGAGATGCGACGAGGGAGTTCGCCAAAGGTTCATACGACGCCATCATCTGGCCGGAAAATGCGATTGATATAGACCCACGCTTATACCCAGAAGTCGCGGCGGATATCACTGCCCTCACACAGGAACTAAGTACTCCACTAATTGCAGGAGTAGTACTGCGAAAAAATGGATCCCCACAAAATGCCTCGATTCTTTACTCGAAAGATGGTTTGCAAGAAAGTGCCTACATCAAGCGTGGACTCACGCCATTCGGTGAATACATACCCTTACGACAAATAGCCCAATTGGTCAGTCCGCTTGCCAAAAACGTGAACGACTTCATCCCGGGAACCAAACGCGTAACTCATACAGTGAAGGGCATTTCATTTGGTCCTATCA
>Ga0209553_1001185_pt1 | contig 13165 bp, 18 predicted proteins | sample LauGreFBDMM110DN_2_FD_188217 | JGI IMG/M metagenome (GOLD analysis project Ga0209553, IMG submission 188217) | Freshwater lake microbial communities from Lake Michigan, USA - Fa13.BD.MM110.DN (SPAdes) (version 2) | ecosystem: Environmental > Aquatic > Freshwater > Lake | place: Lake Michigan...
ATGAGCATTTACGACGACTACACATTTATCGTTGAAGCGGTGCATCCATCGGCACACCTAACATACCAGTCTAGGCATGCTTCGACGTCACGTAAATTCAAGATCCCTTGTCAGAACGCAGAGGAGTTTGTGCTGCGTCAGTTAGGTAAGTTCTACGATCAGACTGACACAGAAACACCTCGTCTTCCTGCTCCATACCCGTTTACAGAAGGTGGAGCGACAGATTACGGACAAATAAGTTTAGTGGCGACAGGGTTTACAATTGAGCCTGTCAGCGGTGTGTGCTTAAACACTTCGGGTGGAACGCCTGACAACAATATCGACACTCCGACCTCAATAGTTCAGCTTGAAAAGTATTGGTACGAAAACCCAGGTGTCAATGACCCTGCTGACGAGTGCTGTCAGTGCCTTGCAACCGTCACGTACGAAGAGAATCCGTGCGACTGCATGACGTTTGATGGAGAGACTGGTTTATGGACTGTACATGAATTTATTCTTCCGAATACCTGCGCAAGCGTCGAGCGCAACCCGTCGTACGAGATGTTTACTCTACCGAACGGAAATCTAATTTGGGCTGATCTTCCGGAGAATGAAAACAGGAAACTGAAGCAGGATAGCTTTGCCTACAAGGTAATTCCAAAGGCAGATATTATTGTCAGTTGGCACAATGTACCAGTCAACAAACTATGCCAGATTGAGTCGCACTTGCGTGAGTTTCGGGGATGCGTAAATAATGCGATATGGGGAGAACAGTTATTTTGCGATGATGTGAGCGAAGGATCTGGCGTCGGCGGCTGCAGTTATTATGAGCCAGAAACGATCATGTTTGTCGATTATCAAGAGGACGGACAGTTTCACACGGATGCGTTTGGAGGGATGCGACAGGACGGCCCTGTCAGTAACAGAAACACGACCACTCTAAAATTGATCTTCAAACAAAAAAGAATACCGAACGATTTAGACCCGGTTAATCCGTATGGATGGAATCATCTGTTTATGGATCGCGAAACAGGAGTTGATTCATGGATGCGAGTTCAGGTAGAATCGACAGGTGAAGATTTATTTCAATTGGCATCATTCAACACAATCATGTACCCAATGATTTAATATGGCACCACCGAAACGATGGACACCTAATGATCCAATAACAGCCGAGCAACTGAACCAAGCAGTGTTCGAGTCTGTTATTTCACGTCGTGAAGTGGTTCTTGGAAACGGTTTATCGCTGGTAAATGAGTCGCTGGGGAACCAGACGGCTAACATGCGGCGACAGATGACCAAGCTGGTAGTTGCAACAACAGACTTCTTGGTTTCTGCTACCACAACAGATCTGAACACAGGTGTCCTTGATGACGTGCCTTCTGGGTTAGTTAAAGAAGTAAGGCTTAACAGAAAAACAGGGACACACGCAGAAGATAATTTATCTGGTGATTTCAGGGCTTGGGATCCAGTGTCTGGACTTTCGGCAGCATTTTGTGCTTTGCATTCTGCGTCAGATAACGCTGAAGTAGCAACCAAGTCTGCTTGTGACGTTTTTTATGTGATATACAACGAAGACTCGAAGCGGTGGGAGGTGCTTACGACCGGCGCATCGCAGAATCTAAGACATGCGATCGTATGTGACTGCGTTGGTGACGGATGGTATGTGATGGAGTTTGCGGATTGTCTACCATCAGCACCACCCGATTGTGACCCGTTGTGTGCGAGCACTAGTGCTTCAGCTTCAAACGACGATTACTCATGCAGTTCGTCAGCATCAAATAGCGGCGACCCATGCAGCCTATGTAATCTTAGTGGTTTTGAATGTGAATGCGGTGGACCTGCGACATTCGACGCAGATCGAGATGCTGGACATGGGAATGGGACATTTGTGTATGCATACGACAAGCGAACAGTCCCATTGAAGATCGGCGGTGCAGCGACAATTGCTTGGCTTGGAGACTTATGTGATACCCCATGCGGGTCCGCGTCCGCGTCCGCATCCGCGTCCGCTTCGGACTCAAACGTATCATCGAATTTATTGTACACTGTTTTGAATGGTGACTATGAATTAGTTACAATTCCACATGAGGTCTGGGAATGCTGTCCGATCGAAGGAATCAAAAAGGTTGCGTGTTACACGTTTATCGTCGAAGGCGTAATGTGTATTGGGCCAACAGATCCGTGTGATAGTGCGAGTGCGAGTGCGAGTGTGTAGAAATGAGCAGATCTCCTAGGAAGTCTTCAACAGGACCGAATATAGATGCCTACATAGACCGCAGAATGCATCTTCTTAAAAACACTCCACCCTGTCCTGTTTGCATAGTAAAGAGTAGAATCCGACTGGAAGAGTATCTGTTTGTTCGTCCTGCGACATGGCGATGTCTGGACTGCAATCATGGATTTGGGTACGAGCCGAAGGAATGAATTGTTGACTCAATTCGTTTATTTTTATGTTCAGGCACCTGACAACGGCGAAGAGTTGCGGCTGTCGATTGCTTCAGTGCGCAAGAACTTCGTTGGAGAACCGTCGTTCATCGTGATCGGCGAGAAGCCTCCGTGGTACGACGGACAGCACATTCCACTAAAGCAATTCACCGGGATTCGCGACAACCCTGCTCGCATGCCGTTTCGCGATACCCAGCACAAGATCATGCACGTTGCCAGCAGCGATCTCATTGAAGAAGAGTTCGTCTGGATCATGGACGACTGCTACATGCTGAAACCAACGACGATTAAAGAGATGCGAACTCCGAGATACGATCCTTGGTATAAAATAAACGTAAAGGCAACGTGGCATCAAATCATCCGGATCACGTTCGCCGCGTTAGGCAAACAAGGTAAGTCGCAGCTTCAATACGGCACGCATCTACCGCATGTGTTGACTAAAACAAATCTTCGATCCATGTTTGAAACGTACGGGTTCCCAGGGCAACTCTGTTTGTTTGAAATTCTGTATGGAAACACATTTCATAATCCAAAAGATGCAGTACCATACGGCGCGAATTGGCAGGGAGTTGAGTACCCGATGTTTCTCAAAAGGCTTTTGCGTCCGATGACTCGGCAGCAGTTCGATGCGATCGATGCGAACTTTTTGAACTATCAAGCCAAGGTTTGGAACACAACTACGAAATTGTGGTTGCAGCAGAGGTTCGGATGAAAATTTATCACTCAGTTCTTATTCAATCTTCATATAGGAACGAAGAGAAATCCAGAAGACGTCTTGACTTGTCTATGCTGACAGTGATTCCGTCGCTTGCATCGCAAACAACAAAGCCAGTGATCCACGTCGAAGTCAGTAAGTCGGATCCATTGTATCAACGTCGTATTGATGCATTCACGGAGACTGGGTGCCAAGTGGTCGTGGTTCACATTGAAGATCCTCGGTCATGGAACATGCCGGACAAAAGAAAGATGATGCATCGTCTTGATGACGATGACGTCGTGTCTTCAGATTTTTGTGAAAGAGCAATTGATGCGGTTGTTGGCGATGGAGACATCGCAGTTATCTGGCCTAACGGGTTCGTGCTTTTCGAAGGCAAACTGTACCCAAAGCAGCATCACAACAATCAGTTCGTAGCGCTGGTGACAGACAGGATGTGGCATCCGTACCAAGTCAATCATCATCGGTTCTACAATATGCCTGAATGGCGAAAGATCCTTATTTCTGACGATCAGGCGTGGGTCTGGGTTCGGCACGCCGATTCAATTTCTAAGACTGGAAAAGTGTATCGAGCGGCGAGTCATGTTGATTGTTTGCCAGACAGGTTTTTAGTTGACTGTGATGCGATAAACAGGTGCGTTTCGTCGATGGGAAGGTGCAGGTGATGTTTTCGTCTATCACTAAAAACGTACTCGCTCTACGACAGAACTGGCCGTCTATCCGGACTCCTTTTTATAAGCCAAAAATTGACATTGTCACGGAGATTCCCACAGAGGCAAACTGCAAAAGGATATTGGGGGCAAACGCAAAAAAAGAAGGATTCACAGAAGGTGGTTTCAATGATCAGAAATGCATGATCAACATCGCCGAGACTTACGGGTTCTCTGGTGGTCGAGTCATTGAATGGGGTGTCGGATGTTCGAGAATGTCACGGCACTTGAATGAGAAGTTGAGGCCGGGATTCATTGGGGTTGATGTGGACTCAGTCAACATCCAGTGGTGCAGAGAAAACATGAAGTGGGGGAACTACATTACAGTCGATAAAGACGGGCAAATTCCACTTGAAGACAAGTCAATCGATCTTATTTACGGGTGGTCAGTAATGACGCACTTGAGCGAAAAGGATCAGAATAAATGGCTGATTGAACTTCACAGAGTGTGTAAGGGGTTGATAATACTTTCCGTCCACGGACTATGTCATAGCGCCGCGAATGCATGCTGGTGGTCTGATGTTGTTTGTCTTGCGGGATGGATAAGAAGAGGATTCAGAGATGCTGATGTTCCGAACACCGATATCTCTGATGTCGTTGGGGATAGTTATTACAGAGACGTATCGCATACTCCGGCGTACATTTATGAACAGTGGACAAAGTTTATCGATGTTCTCGATGTGATTCCTGGCGCGTTCGGTGAATCGCACGACGCTGTGGTTTGCAAGGCAAGGTGATTTATGTCGAAGTTACTCCAAATTCAAATCCCCCGCAGGCACTGGCTCCCGGATATCAAATACGTTCAGGTGGCTACTCATAGCCGATGCAACGCTGACTGCGTGTTCTGTCCATATATTGAGTCGGAGCACGCGAGACAGCCGGGAATGATGCCCGATGAGACGTGGCATTTGATTCTTGCAAACTTGAGGCCGTGGTCTGGAACGCTAGAGAAGTTCTGTCCGTATTTAATGCAGGAGCCGTTGATTGATAAATCGATCTTTTCCAAGATCGCAGATATCTACAGGTGTTTCCCAAATATCTGCGTTGAGGTCAGCACGAACGGCGCGGCACTGACAGATTCGACGATTGATAAACTGTTCGCTTTGTTCGAAGGACGAAAGCACGATCTATGGGTGAGTCATCATGGGATTGATGCTGAATCCCTGAAACACATCATGAACATTGACTACGACAAAGCAACGGACAATTTGATCAATCTGTTAAAGAAGTCGAACGGAAGATTCAACATCAAGATCCGTGGCGCTGGAGAATCGAAGGCAGTCCAGAAGGTGTACTTCACAGGAGCACAGTACAAAGAGTATTGGAGACAAAACTTCCAGAAGCACGGGATCAATCTGAAGAATGTTTCGGTGGATTCATTCCAGTTCCATGACCGCGCGGGAACATTGTTTCGCGAAGATCGCGGTTCGTGCAACCTGAATCAGGGTAAAGTTCGAGAGATTGGTCTCGGCCACAAAGAGTTCTACTGTCCACGAGTCGATCAGTGGCTGCATATTATGCACGATGGCAGTATTCGTCTGTGCTGCATGGATTACCATCACGAAGTGGCGTTGCCAAACGTCAACAGCATGAGCCTGTTAGACTATTTCCACAGCGAAGAGTACACAGACATTGCGATGAAGGTTCGAGGACTCAGGGAATCAGACGACAACTTCATTTGCAAACGATGCACATCGCCAGGGGGTTAATTTGAGAAAAAAGATAAACAGAGGGATGATGAATTCAAGGCAGTTAAATTCTGGCGCGCCGGACTCATGGTCGAGATCTTTAATCCAGACTTCTGGCAAAGTGAGCACAGACGAAAGAGAAGTAGTTCTGAACGCTGTAATCAGCACATGGAATGACGCAGATATTATCGGCGCGTCCGTGCGAAATTGTTTCAATCAAGGATGTAGCAGGGTATTTATTCTTGATAATGCTTCAAGAGATGATTCTGTGGCCGAAGCAGTAAAGGCTGGTGCTGAAGTTGGTGAAGTTTACTCAACTCGTGTTTACGATGACGACCTACGCATTCGAAAGGAAAATAGGATCATCAAAGATATTACTGAAGAGCAGAAAACACCAGAAATGTGGTGGCTGGCTTTGGATGCAGACGAGTTCCCCTGCAGAAAGGGACAAACAATAGCTAAAATGGTTTCTAAGTTGGATAAAGAAATCAGGGCTGTCGGTTCTGATGCGATTGATTTGTACCCGACAGAAGGTTGTTCATATGAAATTGGCAAGCATCCTGCAGAATGTTTTAAGTATGGAATAAACCGAAAAGAGGCTGCGGGGCTTTATTGTGTCCGAGGACACTACAAGCATGTCTTATTCAGGCTGGACAATGGAGTCTTTGACATTGCTCAAACGAGAGGAAATCACACGCTTGCGTGTATGCACAAAAAGCCGATATTTGAGAGCAGAGAATCGATGACTTTATTTCACTCTCCATACAGAAGGTACGAAGAAACATCGGCGCGACTTAACTTGCTTTGCGGAGGATACCCAGTGAGCAGAAGGTCGAAGATGGACGATCAAGTTACCGGAGACAACGGTGCTCTTAAGAGATGGAAAACACTCAAGCATGTTTACGCTGGAGAATGGGATAGTGTTGAGATGCCGCATACCCAGTTGTACGGTCGCCCTGTTGTTGGGATTGCTCTTTATGCATGGAGAGTTTTAGCTCCGGGACTTGCAGGGATGTTTAGATGATAAAACCAAGAGCAATCACTGTCTGCGTCGATTACAGCGACATCCTTGCAATGACGCTGCCCTACAATAAACACTTTATAGAAGAATGTATGGTCGTCACGTCGATGACGGATCAGAAGACGGTTGACGTTGCACTGGAACACGGCGCGAGAGTCCACCAGACTGACACCTTCTACCGACGCAACGCACACTTCAATAAATTCGGCGCACTCGAAGAGGCACTGGAGGTATACGGTCGAGAAGGGTGGCTGCTGATCATCGACGCAGACATCGCGATCCCAGAGAACCACCATGCATTCATTCCGCAGGAGGGGTTTATTTACACTCCTCACCGAAGGATTAAGGAGGATCTTGACGGAGGGATTCCGGAGCAGAGGAAGTGGGCTCAATACAAGCGGCCAATGGTGAACGAGGAGTTTGCAGGATACTTCCAATTGTTCCACGGGTCGGATCAGTTCCTCGGGCCTGCGCCGTGGCATGCGACAGACTGGACATGGGCCGGTGGAGCAGATTCAGCGTTCCACAATAAGTGGCCAGTGACAAAGAAGGTTCGTCCTCCATTTGAAGTGTTGCACCTCGGGCCACCGTTTACGAATTGGGTAGGTCGCGCGAGCAAGTACGCAGACGGGACGTTCGATCCGAAGGCGAAAGAGAGGGAGACAAAAAGGGACATGCTGTTGCGGTCGAGGAAAACTGAAGGACCGTTGGATAGATTCAGAAAGGAGAAACTCGAATGAAGCTCATAATCGGAATCACAGTCGCCCCACGACCAGCAACGACATATCAGAGATGCGTCGAGTCCCTCGCCGGCGCCGGCGGTGCTCCAGTATTGTTTGCAGAACCCGGATGCTGCATCAACCACACGGAGTATCTCTGCGTCCAGCGGCCGGCAGTGGAGACGGAGAAACCGCTCTTTACACATTCACCGACAGGAGTCTTTGGGAACTTTCAAAACTGGATCCAGACGGCAATGGACCTGCTGGAGATCTCAGGTGACGCTGACACGATCATGATTGCTGAGGACGACGCTTTGTTCGCCTTTGGGATCGTACCGCTTCTGGAGCGAGATTTGTGGCCCTCAGCGGACTGTGGTGTTGTCAGCTTGTATTCACCGAACATGGCGCAGTACGCTGGTCAGCAAGGTTTGAATAAGGCAAAGGTTCTTAAGGGAGAGATAGACAGTCGCCGGAACAATCTGGTAGGTGCATTGGCATTGGTGTTTCCGAGAGATGTGCTTGAGCAGCTTGTGAAAAAGCATACTTCGATGGACAGGTGGGGAGGAGCACATAACCAGCGATCAAAAGGAGTTCCTCCATGGGAACGTAAAGCAATTGACACATGGATCGGCAGAGAACTGGTGACCATGCAAAAAACGATCTGGCACTATTCTCCAAGTCTGGTGCTTCACTGGTCACCGCTGCCGGCCGGCCAGTCCAATTCATCTCTAGGACATGATGCTCCACAAGGTAGTTCCAGCGTGAGGCAGTGCCGAGAATGGATCGGCGAGCACCCCGGAGATCTGTGCGCACTTTATCCACCAGCGAAAGAACTGCATGTTACCAATCTACATCCGAGTCAGATCTGAATACTTTGAACACGACAGCAGCCGTTACAGACTCGGGATCACTCAGAACACTCTATGCAAATCACTCATCCATCAGACTGACAAGAAATTCTTTGTTCTTCTGAAACAGTCTCCGATGGATCCGTTTTTCACAAAGAGACTTGAGTCCTTCAGGAACGTCGTCAACGACGAACCAGATTTCCCTCACATCGAGGTAGAAATTGGTGACGACGACTTTCTCTGCCCTACGTTCATCGAAACGATACGAAAGATTCCTTCTCCGCAGGAAAATTCGTTTCTGTCTTTCCCAAATGGATATATTTTTCTAAATGGGAAGATGACGGTGTTTAGGCAAAGAGACAATTTCGTGACTGTGACTTCGTGGGTGAATCCTGGGGAGCACGTTGGGAAAACGATTGATGCGAGTTTAGATGCAAGTTGGATCTACGTGCGACACAACATGAATTCGGTTGTGATTCCTGATAAATTTACTGATGGGAACAGGGTTAATGGCCTGAAGTGGGCTGGTTGGAAAGAATTGCTGGTTGCCAAGTATTGCAGAATTGAATTGAAGACAGCGACGAGCAATGGGTCCACGTTGCATCCTAGGAAAAGTAAGAGCGTTGTTATTGGTAAAGGCACTGGCGGAGCGAAAAGACGATGATATTTGACTATGCGCTGGCGTGGCTGATTACATTTGGGATTTCATGGAGCATGGCAAACGCAGATGGTCCTTTCGCTCTATTCAAAAGGTTCCGAAAACGAGTCGAAATGAAGTATGGAGAACAATCATGGCAGACTTCTGGAGTTAATTGTCCGATCTGCGTTAGTCTGTATGCCGCAATTCCTGTCGCATTTTTGATGGACGGAGGGGTTTCTATGTGGTTGAGTTGCTGGGGATTTGTTACGGTCATTGCGAGCGTATCCCCTGAATAACCGTCCGGCAGTCTGGGCTGCGGTTCCTTCGGCCGTAGCCTGGGAACGCCACTGCCGGACGGCCATTAAGGCAAAATCAATTATGTTAGGCGAATCGTGGCGCACATCTCTGTTCGGCATCCTCGCAGGGCTTTCGATACTTATCAGCCAAGTGAAAACACTGCTAGATAAAGATCCAAGTACAAACATCGACATTTCCCTGATTATTGCAAGCATAACTGGGATTATTGCGGCGATCTCAGCACGCGATAACAAGGTCACTTCGGAAGAAGCTGGAGCAGGAAGGTGATCAAAACTGCTTTACTAGCGGCAATTGCCAGTATGCTTTTAAGCATTCCAGAACCACCAGTGACTGGATTGACGATCGACGGTAGAGTGGTTCGGGTTGTGGATGGCGATACTCTCGTTTGTGAGTCAGTGGTCCGATATCATGTGCGATTGATAGATTGCTGGTCGCCTGAAAGTCGAACGACAGACCTAGTCGAGAAAAAAAAAGGTTTGCAGTCTAAGCTAAGAATGACGGAACTGTCTGAAAATAAACGGGTGAGAATACAGATCCCATTTGGCAATGAGGTCGGAGATTCGGTCACCATGGGACGTGTGCTTGGTCGTGTGTGGTTAGAGGATGGGCGTGATTTGTCCGAGATTATGGTAACTGAAGGTTTAGCAACGAAGGCAAAGAAATGAAAACACTAGAAGAACAGTCGAGACTCGTGTCAGAGCGAATCGACATGCAGAAGTATGGGTTTGATCCCATGACGATTTTAACAGTGATAACCACTGTGCTCCCGCTTTTAATGTCTTGCTTCAACAGGAATGACGAGCAGAACAGTGAGGCAGTGCAGGCAACATTCAAGCGATACCATGAACACAACCCGGTGTCGCTCAGAAATCGCACGATGCGTCGAGTCCGCGCAGAGTCCGATGAAAACCTTACGAAGTCGCAAGCTTACGCCATTGCAGATGCAGTCATTGAACAAGCACTGGCAACGGACTCAGCCACAGCTTCTCTTTGTGCAGAGGAAGCAGGTGTATGAAATACCTTGCAATTCTGGTTTTGATTTTGCCTGCATTACAGGCTGAATCAAAAATCATTCTGCCAATGACCCCGGTGTTGACAGAGCCGAATCAACCTGCGCCGGTAATCGACGTTTCTGTATCTAAACCGATCAGTCAATTAGTTATTGGCGAATGGTACGTTATCGAGTCGGATATTGAACTAATCGTTTTGCAATCCCCAGACAAACTGCTCACGATTGATGTGAGCACTGGCCCCGTAAAGGCGATGGGAAAGTTTTGCGACGGGAACGGTAAGGTTGAGTCTCGTGAATACAAACGTGCGTTCGTGTACTTCGTGTCTTCGGAGAACCCCGGCAAGACAGAACTTATTTTGATACCTGTAGCCGTGGCCACACAAGCTGATATTGTGCGTCAGGTATTGACTGTCAGCGGAGTTGGGCCTCAGCCGCCTCCCGATATTTTGGTTCCGACTCCTGTTATTGTCGTTCCCTCTCCCGTTATTGTGCCCAGCAAGCTGCAAGTCGTGATCATCGAAGACCCAGCAGAACGAGCCAATATCCCAGCAACTCAGATTGCGATTATGGACGGGGCAGAGCTTCGCGATTACTGCGAGACACATTGCACGATTACCGATGGAACTCCAGATAAGCGTGTCCTGAGTGTCCGCCAAGACATCTCTGGACAACCTGAATGGGTGAAGCAGGCGTTTGCTGAACCTAGAACTTCGGTGCCTCTTCTTGTCATCTTGACACCTACCAAGAAGATATCCGGGCCTCTTCCAAAGACTATTGAAGAGACCATGACTGAGATCAAGAAATACGGAGGAGAATAATGGCAGATTTTATTATCTCGGACGAAAACTGGGAAGCATACTGCCTACCGGATTCGCGCTGTGGAACATTGGCTCGCGACTTCAATCAGATGCCGTATGGATCTATTCCTTCCGTTCCACCGGGGGCAGTCAAAACAATTCCGATGGAAGAGTGGCCGGATAGAATTGCGGACAAAGAGAAAACCAAATCAAGCTTAAAACATATTTGGGCGGATTCAAAGATTGGCGTTTTGAATCAGGGGTCTGTCAGTTACTGTCATGCGTTCAGTGTAGTCATGGTTGACATGATCAAACGGGAAGTACAGGGTTTGCCCTATGTAGAACTTTCAGCATCATCCGTAGGTGGTCCAGTTACTGGATGGCGGAATGCTGGAGCTTACATCCACGACGATTTGAAACGAATAGTTTCACACGGCGCGTGTTCAACTGCATTCTGCCCTATGCTGACCACGTCTAAGTCTGATTGCAAAAGCGGGTGGGAAGCAGATGCTTCTAAGTACCAATGCAATGAGTTTACTGATGTGCGCCCACGAAATTTCCTTGAGCATGGATCTTTGTTGTTACAGAACCATCCAGTAGGAGTCGGTCTCAATTATTGGGGACATGCGGTAACTGATCTGGTTTTGCGAGATATGGACAAATCACGCAAAGCAACTGACTGGACAAGGTATGGAGTCGAGTTCCTTAATTCATGGGGCGCTGGCTACGGAAGCGGTGGCTTTGGTGTTCGCGTCGGCAACAAAGCCTTAGCTGATGCCATTTACGCAATGCTACAGGTGGAAGTATGAAAATAATACTGTTGATGTTGTGTGTTTGTACCACAGTTTGTACCACAGTTTGTACCCATTAACTGATGCGATTTACGCAATACTACAGGTGGAAGCATGAAAATAATACTGTCGATGTTGTGTGTTTGTACCACAGTTTGTACCACAGTTTGTACCACAGTTTGTACCACAGTTTGTACCACAGTTTGTACCACAGCTTCTGCGCAATCTTTTCTTGTGACGGATCGAGTAAATGCTTTTTCTGTCAGCGAACGGGATGAGGAGAGATATTACGCTGTGATGTGGACTGCTAAATGGTGCGGTCCATGCCAATCGTTTAAGAATTCAGGGAAGCTGGATAAACTCAAGGAACTATGTCCTGTCACCGTAGTAGACATCGACGAGAATCCAGAATGGAAGAAAAAGATTCGCGTACTTCCGACGTTTTGGTTAGCACGACGCAGTGACAGGAAAATGTTAAAAGAATGGACTGGGTCTGTAGAGGTGTCTCAGATTGCAGATGAGTTGAAAACCATTAAACTCAAACAAACTGCAAGAATATCGAGCGCGAACTTGTTATTTAGACGACACGGAACATCGCATGAATCAAGATCCACATTGATAGAGCATTTGTCTTTCGATGGCATTCATCGTGGGAAACATGCAGTCGCTAGACTTTATGAGATGAGTGACACTGAGCTCAACGACCTGCACCAAAAAGATCATGGATGGAACAACTAAATGAACATCAGTTCTGAAATAATCCTCGGGCTGATGACCACGGGCGGCGCAGTTCTGGCAGCGGCCGTCGCTCGCATGTGGGTGTGGTTCACCGAGGAGTTAAAAGAATGCAAGGGCGATCGCCGTGAACTGCACGGCAAGCTCGATGTGATGCACGGCAGGATCGCAGAGATATCGCAGACGGTCGGCAGATTAAGTGGAAAGATTGACGAGCAAATGGAGAGTGAAGAATGAAAGTCGTGGCAACAAAAAACATCAACGGTGCATGGTTCTGGCGACTCGTCGGTGGCAACGGCGAGATTATGGCCAACAGCGAAGCGTATAGCAGCAAGGGAGCGTGTGCGAAAAGTGCAAAGATCGTCGCGGCGTATGGTGGGTTTGAGTTCCAGATTGAAGTTTGAAGGCGAAAAGACATGTCCGTTGAAGCACTAATCAGCACGCAGGTGATTGACACGACAACAGTCGGTCGCGCATTGATGACCGCTATTGATGCGTCAGGGGCACGGACGACGCTCGGCCTCGGATCACTCGCTACACAATCAGGCACATTCAGCGGCACAAGCAGCGGCACGAACACTGGCGATCAGACGATTACGCTGACAGGCGATGTCACAGGCACAGGCACAGGATCTTTTGCGGCAACAATTGGTGCGCTGAAAGTCACCAATGCGATGCTTGCAGGATCTATTGCGGCGAGCAAGCTGGTCGGCACAGACATCGCTACTCTTGGCACAGTAACGG